>JACXTT010007324.1_pt1 | contig 15555 bp, 7 predicted proteins | sample 9270951 | NCBI WGS metagenome assembly JACXTT01 (sample SAMN15532306, study PRJNA645909) | rock metagenome | isolation source: weathered quartz diorite | place: Puerto Rico | collected 2017-06-21 | reverse complement strand
GGGAACAAGCCCAACATGTTCGGGACGCAAGTGTGGGATATGAATACCAGCGTGTGGGCAGCGATCACTCCGCAGGCATCGTCGTTTCCGCTCCGCTTTTCCTCAACAACAATCAGCGCGCGCTCGCCGCACAGGCCGAAGCGGCGCAGCGCGCAGCGGAGGCGCAGTTGAAGCAGGCCCAGATCCAGGCGGCGACGGATGTGGAAAAGGCTTACCAGTTGTACGTTTCGGCGCGGCAAGTCCTCGATCTCTACAACACTGAGAATCTTTCGCAACTCGAGAAACTACGGGCCATCGCCAATGTCAGCTATCGCGAAGGGGCTTCGAGCCTGTTCGAGTTGCTGGATGCGCAGCGCGCCTTCGGTCTTGCGATGACTGCCTATAACCAGGCACGAGCGGATTACCAGGCAGCGTTGTGGGGGGTGGAAGAAGCAGTTGGCCGCTCGTTGCGGTAAGGAGAAGAAATTATGGATGAACTGAAACCCGACAAACATGCGCCTGCGGACTCGAAACCACAACAGGCGAGAGGCCGTTATCGACTCGTTGTGGTGGCGGCATTGGTGGTCATCGTGATGATTGGTGTCGCGATCGCTCGGCGAGAAGATCCCCGTCCGTCCGACTCGGCCCTTCCGAAACCCGCACAACGAAGCGATATCATCCAAACGACGCCCGACCAATTGAAGCAGATCCACGTCGAACCTGTGCGCGAACAGCTCATCGGTCTGGATTTGGAAACGACGGGAAAGGTCGGCTTCAACGAAGACCGGTTAACGCCGGTGTTTGCGCCGTACGCGGGCCGTGTGGTGGAACTCCTCGCGAACAAGGGCGAGTTGGTTGGTGCCGGACAGCCCCTGGTCGTCATCGAATCGCCGGATCTGGTCGCTGCGGTCAATGATCTGGCCGAGGCGCGAACCAATGTGGACAAATCCAGGATCGCCCTCGATGCATCCGACAAGGCCGCCCAGCGGGCGCGCAACTTGAATTCGCTCGAGGCGCTCGCGACAAAAGAATTGCAGGCCGCGGAGTCGGACCTCGCGCGTTCGCGCGAAGATCTTCGGCGCGCCGAGGCAGCCGTGTCTGTTGTGCGTAATCGTCTTGCGTTATTTGGAAAGAGTCCGGATGAAATCCGGCTGCTCGAGGAATCCGTCACGGATCAGATCGATCGCCGGATCGTCATCCGTGCGCCCCTGGCGGGGACCATCGTCGATCGCAAGGTAGGTCCCGGACAATACATCAAAACCGACTCGCCGGACCCGCTGTACCTGATCACCGACCTTTCCAGTGTCTGGGTCAACGCCGATGTCTACGAAACGTATTTGCCTGAGATTCGCACCGGCGCGCCGGTTGAGATTCGAGTGCCGGCGTATTCCGGCCGGACTTTCGCGGCGCGAATCTCCGCGATCAATCCAACTGTCGATCCCGCGACAAGGACAATCCACGTACGATGCTCCGTCGCCAACTCTGGAGGGTTGTTGAAACCGGAAATGTTCGCGAACGTACGCATCGGCGGCGCCGGAAAGCGAAAGGTGTCCACTGTCCCCTCAACCGCAATATTGACGCAGGGTGCCGAATCGTTCGTCCTGGTGGAAGAGGCAGCGGGACGTTTCAAGCGGCAGCCGGTGAAGACGGGCCGCGAAATCGAAGGCTACACGGTCGTTGAGGATGGTCTCCGCGGCAACAGCCGCGTGGTGACGGCCGGCGTTCTGTTGCTGAATAACGGATTGGGGAAGTAACGCGTATGATCAAGCGCCTGGCATCATTCGCGTTGAACCAGCCGTTCTTTCTAATCCTGCTGATGCTTCTGTTCATCGCCGGCGGTGCTGCCGCGTTCAGGTCGCTGCCGGTCGAGGCCTTTCCGGACGTGACGGACACGCAGGTGCAGGTCATCACGCTTTTCGCGGGGCGCGCGGCCGAAGAAGTGGAAAAGCAGGTAACGCTTCCGATCGAAATCGGCTTGAGCGGCATTCCTCATTCACTGCGGCTTTTCTCGCACACGCAGTTCGGCCTGTCGTTTATCGCCGTCACCTTCGACGATGCCGTGGATCCTTACTTTGCGAGGCAGCAGGTACTGGAAAGGCTGCGCGACGTCGACTTGCCCGCCGGAATCGAGCCCGAACTCGGTCCTCTGGCGACGCCGATCGGAGAAATCTATCGCTATCGGATCAAGGGAGACATCTCTCCAACCGACATGCGGACCATTCAGGACTGGACCGTCGCTCGACAGCTGAAAACCGTGCCCGGCGTGGCCGACGTTGTCACTTACGGCGGCTTCATCAAGCAGTATCAAGTCGAGCCCGATTTGCCGAAGATGAAAGCCTACGACGTCACTCTTCAACAACTCTTGGCGGCGCTCGATCGCGGCAGCGGCAACGCCGGTGGAGGTTACGTCGAGAAGGGCGAGCAGCAATACCTGATCCGAGGCATCGGTTTGCTGAAGTCGTCCGGCGATATCGGCAACATCGTCGTCACGCAGCGGAACGGCACGCCGCTGCTCGTGAAAGACATCAGTACGGTCGAGACAGGCGGCGTGCCCCGGCAGGGCCTTGCCGGTCAGGACCTTGAAGACGACATCGTGACCGGTCTTGTTCTGATGCGCAAAGGCGAGAATCCGTCCTCGGTGCTCCAGGATCTGAAAGCCAGGATCGATCAGCTGAACTCGAGCGTCCTGCCACCAGGAGTGCAGATCGTACCGATCTACGACCGCACCTGGTTAATCGATACAACGCTGCATACCGTCTTCCGAAACCTGAGCGAAGGCGCGCTGCTGGTCACCGCAGTCCTTCTGGTTTTTCTGGGAAGCATGAGAGCCGCCCTCATCGTGGCGCTGATGATCCCGCTGTCTCTACTGGCGACGTTCACAGGGCTGACCTTTCGCGGTATCCCGGCGAATCTGCTGTCGCTCGGCGCCATGGATTTCGGAATCATCGTTGATGGTGCGGTGATCGTCGTCGAAAACATTTTTCGCAAGCTCGCGGAGCACTCGTCGCATCAGCGCGGATTCAAGAAAGACCGGCGCGCCTTGAAGGGAGTGATTCTGGAAGCGACGGCCGAAGTCGGCAGGCCGACTTTTTTCTCGATGCTGATCATCATCACCGCCCACATTCCTATTTTCACGCTTCAGCGGCACGAAGGGCGAATCTTTGCGCCGATGGCGTGGACGGTGACATCGGCGCTGATCGGATCGTTGGTCTTCTCGCTCTCGCTCGTGCCGCTGCTGTGCTACTTCCTGCTTCGAAACAGCGTCTCCGAGAAAGAAAACGTCGTGATTCGGGCCTGCAAGCGATTCTACCGGCCGTCGTTGACGTGGGCGATGATGCATCGCGGCATGGTCATCGCGGCCGCAATTGTTCTGCTGGCGTCGAGTCTTTTCACTCTGAGCCATCTGGGCAGCGAGTTCCTTCCCGAACTCAACGAAGGAACGATGTGGGTCAACATCTACTTTCCCCCGGGCATATCCGTGAACGAGACCAAGCGGCTGGCGGCGAAGGTCCGCGAGATCCTTCACGATTCCGAAGTCGTCCGGAGTGTCACCTCCAAAGCGGGCCGGCCGGAAGACGGCACGGATCCGAAACCGATCAACATGGCGGAATTTTTTGTGGACATGAAACCGCCCGAAGAGTGGCCGCGAAACCTGACGCGTGACAAACTCATCGATGATTTCGGAAAGAAGCTGGACGCTCTGCCCGGCATCGAGCCCTCCTTTTCGCAACCCATTCGCGACAACGTTCTGGAGAGCATTTCGCAGATTGACGGTCAGATCGTGATTAAAGTGTTCGGGCCGGACGGAGACGTCCTTCAAGACACGACTCAAAAGGTGCTGCAAACTATTTCATCTGTACGAGGTGTCGGCCGCGCTTACATCGATCGTGCCGGACGTGTTCCGCAGTTGCAGATCGAGGTAGATCGGGCGAAGTGCGCCCGTTATGGCTTGAACATCGCCGATATCCAGGACGTCATTGAGACGGCGCTCGGCGGCAAACAGGCGACCGAGGTTTGGGAAGGTGAGAAGAAGTTTGCCGTCGTCGTCCGGCTGAAGGAAGAACAGCGGCAAATGGACGGCATCCGGAACATCCTCGTGGATGCGCCGGGCGGTCAGCGAATACCTCTGGATCAACTGGCAACGGTGTCGATACGCGAAGGAAGCATGAACATCAGCCGGGAATTCGGAACGCGCGTGATGGCTGTCGGTGTCTTCATCGAGGGCCGCGACATGGGGAGTCTCGTCGCCGATATGCAGGACCACGTGAACAAGGAGATCAAGCTGCCCCCTGGCTACTACATCACCTGGGGCGGCGAGTTCGAAAACCAGCAACGCGCGATGAGGCGTCTGGCGGTGATCGTCCCCGTAAGCGTGTTGCTGATCTTCGCGCTGCTATTCAACGCGTTCGGTTCGGCCGGGAACGCCGCGCTGATTCTCCTCAACGTTCCGTTTGCATTGATCGGCGGCATCTTCGCTCTGCGTTGGACCGGCATCAATTTGAGCGTCTCCGCGGCGATAGGTTTTATTGCCCTGTTCGGCCAGGCGGTCCTGAACGGAGTCGTCATGGTCAGCTACTTCAATCAACTTCGGGATGAAGGGATGCGAACATTCGACGCGGTTCTCAACGGAGCGCTCGTGAGGCTTCGAACGGTGTTGATGACCGGCACGCTTGCCATGCTGGGATTGCTGCCGATGGCGCTGTCGCACGGCATCGGGTCGGAAACGCAAAAACCATTGGCCGTTGTCATTATCGGTGGCCTGGTCACCGCCACCTTGCTCACCTTGTTCGTCCTCCCCGCCGTCTACCTTTTGTTTGCCGAGAAGGAAGCTCACGCACCACACCGAACCGACGCGCCGGATTGGGCCCCATCGACTTAATCTATCCGGCCGCTGGAATCCTGAAATGGACGAGGTGAAATGCCAATCCGAAAACACAAACTTGAAATTGGACGAAACGCGCAAGTCCAATTTCGGACTTCGGATTTCGGATTGGCATTTCACTTCGTTCACTTTCAAAATTCTCTTTTTCAATCTCACTTCACGCGCTGTCTCGCTTGCATTTAGCGAACTCGCCCACGATGATGTCCGCGTCGATGCCGGGAGTCATTCTGGGTACGGCCGCTTATATGTCTCCCGAGCAGGCACGCGGGCGAACCGTCGACAAGCGGACCGACATCTGGAGTTTTGGATGTGTTCTTTTTGAGATGCTGACTGGAAAGCCGCCTTATGGCGGCGAGACCATTTCGGACACGATTGCCGGGATTCTTGAACGCCCGCTGCCGCTCGAGACGTTGCCATCGGCGACGCCCGCGGCGCTTCGCAGTCTGCTCCGCAGATGTCTGAAGAAGGATGCGCGAGATCGCCTTCACGACATTACAGATGCCAGAATCGAAATTGACGAAGTTCTCACCGCGCCGGCTGCAGACGTTTCCTCGGGCGAGGGCAATACAAGCCACCGCGCCGCCGCATTCGCATTTGGTTCGCTGGTGTTGATTGTTGCGATTGCCGTCGTTGTCTTGCTGACCAATCTGAAGCCCGCAACCGAAACCGCTCCGGTGCAGTTTCCTGTACTCATGTCTGAAGCAATTCCGACGCAACTCGCGGTATCGCCCGATGGGCGTCAATTGGCAATCTACTCCGACGCTGCAGAAAAAATTTTCATTCGATCGATGGACTCGCAAGTCGTGCGTCCAATGGCTGGAACCGAAGGCGCCAGGTATGTGTTCTGGTCTCCCGATAGCCGCAGCATCGGCTTTGCAACCGGCGACGGGAACCTGCGAAAGATCCCGATCGACGGCGGGGCATCCGTTTTACTCACGCAAAACCCGCATTTCGGTGGAGCGACCGAAGTAGGCGGCACATGGAATTCCGGCGGCGTGATCCTTTTCGGTGCGGCCGGTATTCAGCGTGTACCGGCCTCGGGCGGCGCCTCAGCCGCTCTCGATCTTCAGGATGAAGCCGGCTCCAACGGGATCCGAAGCAGCCCGTGTTTCCTTCCGGATGGCCGTCACTTTCTTTACTTTCTTCGAGCAGGCGTGAAACATGAGATCCGCGCTGCCTCGCTCGATTCGAGTGAGACGAAATTCGTCGCCGAAGCCGATTCGCCCGCGGTTTACGCCAGCCCGGGATACCTCCTATTCATGCGCGGAACGGAGCTGCTGGCTCAGCGATTCGACGCTCGCAGCTTCGCGTTGACCGGCGAAGCGAAGCCCCTGGCGGCGCGCGCCGTTCCCGGATTTCTGACGGGTAATCCAAGCTTCTCGGCTTCGAATAACGGCGTCCTCGCTTTCGTTACGTCGCGCGCGGGCATGGACGGTGAGTTGGTTTGGTTCGATCGGCAGGGCAAGAAGCTTGGATCGCTGGAACAACCACCGGGAGTGCAATACCTCAATCCGTCGTTATCGCCGGACGAAAAACGCGTTGCCGTGAACGCCATGGATCCGAAGACCGGAAACTGGGACATCTGGATCATCGCGCTCGATTCGAAAATCTCAACACGGATCAGAACGGACCCGGCGCAGGATTCCGACGCCGTCTGGTCGCCCGACGGCAACGAAATCGCCTTTGTGTCGAATCGCGGCGGCGGTTACGGCATCTACAGGAAGACTTTGCGTGGCGCCGCACCCGAAGAGTTGTTGCTTTCGACAAAGCTCGAGCCACGCGCGACGGATTGGACTCGCAATGGATTCATCATCTACGAAGTGAATGGCGACATCATGTCGTTGCCTGTGTCCGGGGCGGACCGTAACCCGATTCCAACCGCCGCAACGCCGTTCGCAGAGTACGGGGCGAAGACGTCACCGGATGGAAAATGGATCGCCTTCGCATCCGCGGAAACAGGAGAGAATCAAATCTACATCCAGCCGTTTCCAGGACCTGGCGAACGCAAGAGAGTGTCCACTGTCTATGGAATCCATCCGAGATGGCGCGCAGACGGCCGCGAGTTGTTCTACTGGCAACCACCTTTGGGTTTGATGTCTGTGGATTTGACTTTCGATCCGGCGGGCGTTCACGCCGGTGCACCGAAGGCAGTGCTACCGCCTCACGTCATTATTCTGGACCTGGTCGACTCCCGGCACCATCACGCGATCACCGGCGACGGCCAACGTTTCTTACTGTCCCAGCAACTGGGTCCGCTCGGTGCTCCAATCAACGTCATCCTGAACTGGACGCAAACGTTGAGATGAGAGCGCGCCGGCCGGAAGCGGCTAGTTCGAATTATGTTCGTTTGTAATGAAGTCGAAAGTGTCGCTCCGCGGACGGCCTGCTGTCTGATTCTACAAACCAGGTAGCTTCATCTCCGCCGTGCGGACTTTTCCTCCATTGGACGAGTCGGTCCAGGCAATCACCACTCGATTGCCGCTGAGCTCCATGCGCGGAAAGCCGCTCGCTCGGGCAGTGCTTGTTTCGGAAACCACGATCGAGTTTTGACGCGTTCCATCGGAATCGATGCGACGAACTCGAACCTGCGCTCCCGTTTCCGTTTTCTCCAGCCAGCTCACGATCGCGGCGCCGGACGGCAGAGTCCGGACATCGACTCGGCCAATCGGGTTTCCATCGTCCACACGAACGGCGGGGTTGAATGTGCGTGCACCGTCCTTCGAAAGAGCGACCTTCACGAGCGGCGAGTCATTGGGAGCGTTGAACCAGGCGGCCGCGACGTTATTGCCATGGGACGAAATCGAAGGTCCGTTTACAGGACAGCCGTTGATCTGCCAGCCATCCCTCGAAAGGTTCTCCGGCGCAGACCAAACGCCCTTTGAGAAGCGCGCGATCGCGATGTCGCGTATCTCTTCAGCAGAACGATCTCTGTAAACAACCGCAATACCATCGGCCGTGCGAACGGCGGAAGTCTGGCAACATTCGCAGACGCGGCTGTCGATCGGCATTTCTCTGCCGAGCTTTCCGTCCGTTCCAATCGTTGTGTACATCAGACTCATGTTGCCGGCGTTTCTTCCATCGAGCCAGATGGCCGCGAGACCTCCCGGCGGCGCAGGAAGCAGAGAAACAAATCCGTGTTGGCTTTGCGTTCCGTCCCGATGAGGGTTCACGGGTCGGCTCCAGGTTTTGCCGGCATCGAGGGAGAGCGCGATATTCACGTTGTATGCGTAGGTCCCCGGTCCGCTCTTGGCCAGCCAGTGTGCGGCGAAAGAGCCGTCGGGCAGCGCGATCATCGAAGGGAAGTCGGCCCAGTTCACGAACCAGTTTTCGCCCTGCGCGATGACCTGCGGAGTCGACCATTGATGACCGGATCCGAGAAATGAGAACTTCAAATAACTGGTCTTCGCTGCCGTCTCTGTCCAGCTGAAGAAGATTCGACCGTCCGGAGCTAGGGTGAGATTCGGCTCACCGCTCCCTTGCGCCGCGGGAGACTGGATTTCCGTGAAGCCGGTGGACGGAGCGGACCGCTCCGCCTGACGCGATACCGAAACGCCGGCGCCGGTCATTATGCCGATTGCGAGCAGAAACGACAGGATGAATTGCAGGTTTGAAAATCGACTATTCATTGTCGGCCTCATTCGGTTGCTCTGGAGTCTGACCCTATCGAGATGTCGTCCATCAGAAGATCATATTGGATGTTCAAGGACCGGTCGAGTTTGAAGCGTGCAGCGCAGGGTGTCTGGCGAACACTTAGTTGGGCACTCTCAGAAGCGGAAAGTGTATTGAATTTTCGAAGCGATATTGCGGTCGCCCGGACGAACATTGAAACCGCCGCTGGCGTCCTGAATCCAGCCCTGGTTAAAGACGAGAAAGATTTCGTTGCCGGGACGGACGATGTACCTCACCCGGCTTTGCCACCCGAGATTCCGCGACTCGTTGTCGAATTGAACGAGATTGAAGAGAGTGACAAGCGGAGAGATCGAATAGTTCACTCGCAGCGTGGCGATACGGGCCACGAACGAGCCCTCGCGCAGCGTGGCGAATGTCTGGTTCAGCGAAAAATTCGTTAGAACGCGTGCCGACGGCTTGTAATTGACGGACGTGTTCACCTCGTCCGCGTGCCCGGACCAGTAGGTGCCGAACCACCATGTCGCCATAACCTGCCACGGCCTTTTGGACGCGGTTCCAAATTCACTCCGCCATCGCGTAAACCGGTACTTGCCCTGCGGAAGCACGACGCCCGGCGCGATCTCAAACGGCGCGAACAACCGCTCAAACTGAGGAGCGTAATTGAACTCGTACCGGTCGCCCGTATTCATCGTGTAGTTCACCGGAGCACTGAACACGCGCCAACTTTCAACCTGACCCTTATCCAATCGAACGAATCGCGAGACGTTCAGTTCATGAAACATCTGGCGGACGTTCAGGTAATGCTTTGGCCGCGGTGAAAACTCGGTCGAGATGCTGACGGACCGTACGTTCGAGCGGGAAACGAATCCGAGGGCAGGCGTGAAACCGCCTTCCGTCTGGCGGACATTGACAGTCAATGGCAACAGGTCGCTCGGCGCATTCAGCGAGACCCCGACGGCATTGTTGTTGCTCTTGTAAGGTGTCGCTCGGACGCCATAGGCATCGAAGAATAGCGGTCGGCGGCTTCCTCCGAAATGAGATGTGGCAAGCCTGAGGTCTGCTCCGTAGGTCCGAGCGTTATCCGAACCAGACGGATTCCCGTTCGTGAACAGACCACCGATATAGGATTGCGCCAGGAATTTGCGTTTGACTCGGCCGACGAAGAAGTTCTTTCCGTCGCCGGCCAGGCTATCGCGCGTTTGCACGTCGAGCACGCCGACATCGTATGCGTCGGCAGTTCCCGTCAACTTCGCCCCTGTCAGAATCGGCGCCTCGACGCCGGAAACCAGTCCGATTCCCCGGCTGAAGAATGGAATCAGATCGTTTCCGAGGTTTGAAAATGCAAAAACACCGGTGTTCTCCAGGAAAAACGCGCGTTTTTCCGGGAAGAAAAGTGGAAAACGAGTAAGGTTGATCTGGCGTCCGTCCACTTCGGTTTCTGCGAAATCGGTGTTCGTCGTGGCGCTAAGCTTCAAGTTTGGTGTTAGTTTATAGAACGCGTCGAATCCGGCCTTTCCCGTCAGGACGGTCGGTGAATCGCCCGCGGTCGAGGCCGAGCGTCCGGAGACGAATGGACGAAAATCAAAGCCGGCGACGTGTTCGAGTTGATCGAATCCGGAGATTTCGCCTGCGTCGGAAACCTGGAAAAAATTAATATCCAGGCGCGGGGAGGCCCAGCGATCCTCCTCGATCTTTCGTTTGATCTGACGTGAAATGTTGAATCCCCACGTACTCACGCCTTCGCGGAAGGTAAGGCTTTTGAAAGGAATCTCAAATTCGGCATCCCATCCGGAGTCCGTTTTGCGGACGCGGACGTTCCATATGGCATCCCAGTTTTTATTCAACTCGCGATTCTCGATGATCAAGCCGTCGACAAGAGCGCCGGCGGGGTTTGTCGCGAAATAGAACGCATTGCGGCGATCTCGAAATGTGTCGATCAGGATTTCGATGCGATCGTCGGCGCCGAGATCGCCGTCGCGGGCCATCTGAGTTCCGATAATGCGTGTTGGTTCGGAGTCATAGCATTTGACGCCGATATAAAGGTTTGCGCTGTCATAAAGCAGACGCACTTCGGTTTTTTCAGTGGCAGGTTGGCCCTCGTGCGGTTCGCGCTGCAGCAATTCCGGGATGGGAGTTGCCGTTGTCCATTCCGCTTCGTCGAGGCGTCCATCGATGACGATGCGGGCCGTCACCGGTGTTACCGACGCTCTCATCGTCGACTGTGCGCTGGCTTGTTGGGCGAAAGCGATAACTCCGAGAATCAGCAGAGCGGGCGGAATGAAGAATTTCATCGAGCGTCAAAGACCCGCACAAACAAGACCCTCGCCAGGAGGTGATCGTGATCTTGGTTGCGAACACGGCCAACTGTTATCTATTTTCGAAGCGACTTTATAACATCAATAAGAGTGAAGCGTTGTTCCTTAACAAACATTCATCTTTTATTCATGTTTGTTTGTAGTGTTGACGAGGAAACCTCGAAAGCGGGACAGTGGAGCCATGCAGAAGCAGAAGAGACGTTGCAAATCGCGTGTGCTGTTGGTTTTCAGCTTAGTATTCGCGTCTGGTTCAATAACGGTTGCCCGGCAGCAACAGGCTCGCACACCCATGACGATCGGTCAGGCGGTCGAGAGCGCGTTGCGCAATTATCCGGCGATCGCCGTGTCTCAGGAACAGGTCAGCGCAGCGGCTGCCGGTATCGAACTCGCGCGGACGGCGTATCTTCCGCGAGTGGATTCGCTGGCTCAGGTCAATCGCGCGACGAGAAACAACACGTTCGGTTTGTTGCTCCCTCAGAGTGTCATCCCCTCGATTTCCGGTCCCGTGTTGGGTTCGAATAATCTGGGATCGGTCTGGGGAACCGCGCTGGGCGCGTCAGTGACATGGGAGCCTTTCGATTTTGGTCTTCGCCGCGCGCGCGTCTCGGCGGCGACATCCTCGATGTCTCGATCGGAAGCGGCGTTAAAACGGAGTCAATTCGACATTGCAGCCGCAGCCGCGGATGCCTATCTCACATTGGCGGCAGCCCAGGAAACGGTACGAGCGGCTCAGGCGGGAGTCGATCGCGCTACCGTGCTGGTCCGCAGCGTTCGAGCGCAGGTCGACGCTCAACTACGCCCCGGCGCCGATGCGTCTCGAGCCGAAGCCGATCTCGCCGCTGCACGAACACAGGTATCGCGTGCGGAGCAGGCGACGGAAGTGGCACGCACCATACTCGCTGAATTCGTGGGTGTCGATCCGGCTCAAATCCGTCTTGCTGCGCCGAGACTTTCCGATCTTCCGCCGGCTCTGGCGGCCACGCCGGTGAACCCGGCCGAAAACCCGATTGCCGTCGAGCAAAACGCGGCGGTGGAACAAGCGGAAGCGGAACTCCGGGTCCTGGATAAATCCTATTACCCGCATTTTGTCGCTCAAGGTTCCGCATACGCACGCGGCACGGGCGCGCGTGTCGATGGTGGGCGATTGGGCGGTGTGAACGGCCTTGCTCCGAATGTTCAGAACTACGCCTTAGGATTCGGCGTTACGTTTTCAATTCTGGATCAGGCTTCAATCCGTGCAAAGCAGGCCGGTCAGTCCGCGATTGTTCGCGCCGAAGGCGCTCGCTATCGTCAGATCACAACCGACCTGCAGGCGAGGTGGAATCAAGCGGTGGCGATTATGGAAGGATCCCGCCGGGTTGCGGCGGAGACGCCGCTGCAGCTGTCCGCCGGCAATGCGGCTCTCCAACAGGCAACCGCACGATATGAAGCGGGGCTCGGAAACATCGTCGACGTCGCGGACGCCCAGCGACTCCTGACGCAGGCTGAAATCGACGACGCGCTGGCCAGACTGGGCGTGTGGCGTGCGCTACTGGGCGTTGCTACTGCCCAAGGCGACATTCAACCGTTTTTGAATCAAGTGGCACCCTGAAATCGGAGGCAGGACAGTATGCGGTTTGTATTACTCGCACTCGGTCGTCCCTTAACCGTCGTGATCGCGCTGATCGCCGTTGCGCTTTGCTCCGTTCTGGCGCTCCAGAGAATGCCGGTCGACATCTTTCCGCAGGTTGGCGACCCCATCATTTATGTGGCGCAGCCTTACGGCGGCATGGACCCGCAGCAGATGGAAGGATTCCTGACCTACTACTACGAATATCACTTCCTCTACATCACCGGCATCGATCACGTGGAGAGTCGCAGTATTCCGGGCCAGGCGCTGCTGAAGCTGGTCTTCAAACAAAGCACCAATATGGCCCAGGCGATGGCCGAGACCATCGGATATGTGGACCGGGCTCGCGCATTCATGCCGGCGGGAACAGTCCCGCCCTTCGTCACTCGGTTCGATGCGGGCAGTGTGGCGATCGGCCAGCTGATCTTCAGCAGTCCCAATCGAACTCAGGGCGAATTGCAGGACATCGCGTTAAACCGGGTCCGTCCGCTGTTTGCGACGCTCGAAGGCGTCTCCGCTCCACCTCCGTTCGGCGGAGCGCAAAGAACGATCGTGATCACGCTCAACCCCGACAAGCTGCAGCAGTACCGCATTTCGCCGGAAGAAGCGATCGCTGCGGTCAGTAAAGCGACGCTTGTTCAACCTTCCGGTGATTTACGCACCGGCAAGCTGGATCGGATTGCTCGAACGAACGCGACGCTCGGCGGCAATCTGCCGGAGCTTCTCGACACGCCGATTCGTCCGGGATCCGGAACGACAGTTTTCCTGCGCGACATCGGATTGATCGATAACGGAACCGACATCGTTACCGGATATGCACACGTAAATGGAAAACGCACGGTGTACATCCCCGTCACGAAGCGCGCTGACGCCTCGACTCTCGCCGTCATCAACCGCGTGAAAGCCGCGCTTGCGGATTTCAAAAAAGCGGCGCCGGAAGATGTCGACATCCGGCTGGAGTTTGATCAATCGCCATATGTCGTGAACGCGATTCGAAACCTTGTAGCCGAGGGACTGTTAGGTGCGGTACTGACGGGCCTCATGGTCCTCATATTCCTTCGCGACTGGCGCAGCGCGCTGATTGTGGTCATGAACATCCCGTTTGCGTTGCTTGCTGCTGTGGTCGGTCTATGGGCGGCCGGACAATCGATCAACATCATGACCCTGGGCGGATTGGCGCTAGCTGTAGGCGTTCTTGTCGACGAAGCAACGGTTGAAATCGAGAACATCCATACGCAGATGCTGCCCGGGATCTCTCGCGCGCGAGCGGTTGTTGAAGCGTGCAGCCGAACGGCTGTGGCGCGGCTGCTTTCGATGTTGTGCATACTGGCCGTGTTTGTTCCTTCCTTCTTTATGGCCGGTGTTGCCCGTCAATTGTTTGTTCCCCTTTCGCTCGCCGTCGCATTTGCAATGATCGCGTCGTATTTGTTGTCGAGCAGCCTTGTTCCTGTCTTCTCGACGTGGTTGATGCGGGAGGCGCACCGCGGCGAAGAGGGGGAGGGAGTGTTCGGCCATCTGCGCTCTTTTTATCGAACCTACCTCGGACTCGTGCTGCGTCTGCGATGGCCGTTAGTCATCGGGTACTTGGCGGCCTCCATCGCGATCTTTTACGTTGTTTTTCCGAAACTCGGGACCGAGCTCTTTCCGGATGCGAACAGCTCGTTGATCCGCCTTCGATTGCGAGGCCCGGCCGGAACGCGCGTGGAGGAGACGGAGCGGATTGTGCTTCACGCGCTTGACGCCATCCATCGGGAAGTCGATCCGAAAAATGTCCTGATCACCAGCGACTTCACGGGTGTGCCGGCGCCGAATTATCCAGTGCTCCTGATTCACCTGTTTTCCAGCGGCCCGAATGAAGCGGTCATTCAGGTTGCGTTGAAAGCGGATGCTCCTCGAGGTGAGCAACTGAGGGAACGTTTACGCGCGACACTGACCGAGGAGCTGCCGGAGTCGCAGGTCACGTTCGAAGCGGCGGACATCGTGAGTCAGGTCATGAGCTTCGGATCGCCAACTCCCGTCGAACTGGCGATTGCCGGCACCAATCTTCAGGACAACTATCAATACGCGGACAAGGTTCAGCGCGAACTCTCGCAGCTGCCTTTCATGCGCGACCTCCAGATGGTCCAGGAGCGGAACTACCCTACGGTGGACATCAACATCGATCGCGATCGCGCCGGCCAGTTTGGCTTGACGATGGCAGACGTGGTGCGATCCATCGTGCCGGCTACTTCGTCATCGCGATATATCCAGGCCAACTACTGGCGTGATCCCGTGTCCGGCAACGGATTTCAGATTCAGGTCCAGCTGCCGCAGAACCGCGTTCAAAGCGTGGACGATATCAACGTTGTTCCGGTGATGAAGGAAGGACTGGCCCAGCCTTATCTGCGCGATGTCGCCGCCGTGAAGTTGGGCACGATGCCGGGGTTGATTGAGCGCAACAACGGACAGCGAGTGGTGAGTCTCACAGCCAACATTCACGGCCTGACGCTTGGTGAAGCCGTGCCGCGAATCCAGAAGGCGTTGGCGAAAGCGGGTGATCCGCCGCGCGGTGTGAGTGTGAGATATCGGGGCGAAATCCCGCCTCTCGAACAGACCACTTCCGGCCTGCGTGCAGGGTTGTTGCTTGCGATCGCTGTGATCCTTCTCCTTCTGGCCGCAAACTTTCAATCCGTCCGTCTGGCCTTGAGTATCATACTGACGATCCCGGCAGTGCTTTGCGGAGTGGTTCTGATGCTGCGGGTCACGGGGACTACGTTGAATATTGAATCCTTCATGGGAGCCATCATGTCGATCGGTATCGCCGTCGCAAACTCGATCCTTCTTGTGACGTTTGCCGAGCGCTTCCGCCGTGAAGGCCAGCCGGTGCTGGAAGCCACGCGCGATGGTGCGTCGGGCCGGTTGCGCGCGATCCTGATGACGGCTGCCGCGATGATTTTCGGAATGATTCCCATGGCGATCGGTTTTGGCGAGGGGGGCGCTCAGACAGCTCCACTCGGCCGCGCCGTGATTGGAGGCCTCATCGTATCGACGGTTGCCACGCTGACGGTGCTGCCTTCCATCTACGCCATCCTTCAAAGCAGGGCAACCCCCGGCCCGCTTTCACCCAATCCGTTTGATCCGGGGGTACGCTACTCTTGAGG
>JACXTT010007323.1_pt1 | contig 15555 bp, 15 predicted proteins | sample 9270951 | NCBI WGS metagenome assembly JACXTT01 (sample SAMN15532306, study PRJNA645909) | rock metagenome | isolation source: weathered quartz diorite | place: Puerto Rico | collected 2017-06-21 | reverse complement strand
CCCGGTGGCGGCCGACGATGGCACGCCGCCCGTGTTCACCGGCGAATGGCCCGCGCTGGCCGCCAGCCTGCCGCTGCGGGGTCTGGCCCAGCAGCTCGCACACCAGAGCGAACTGGCGCGCGTGGTGGGACGCACGTTCCATCTGCGCGTGCCGGTCGCCGCGATCGCCGACAACGGCGTGGCCGAGCGGCTGCAGCAGGCGCTTGCCGAGCATTTCGGCGTCGAGGTCCGCGTGCAATGCGAAATTGGCGCCGTCTCCGCCACCGCCGCGGCCGTCGATGCCCGGGCGCGTGCCGACCGCCAGCGCGATGCGGAAGCCACCATCGAGGGCGATCCGTTCGTGCAGGGCCTGTTGCGCGAGTTCGGCGGGCAGATCGTGCCCGGTTCGGTCCAGCCGCGCGCCGCCTGATCCATTCAAGGGCCGCGCGCAGGCGCGTCGCGGCCGACATTTCCCATACCGTCTACTCAGGAGCATTCCACCATGATGAAAGGTCAACTGGCCGGGCTGATGAAGCAAGCCCAGCAGATGCAGGAAAACATGAAGAAGATGCAGGAGCAGCTCGCGCAGATCGAGGTCGAGGGCCAGTCCGGCGCCGGCCTCGTCAAGGTGACGATGACCTGCAAGAACGACGTCAAGCGCGTGGTCATCGATCCGAGCCTGCTGGCTGACGACAAGGACCTGCTGGAAGACCTCGTGGCCGCCGCGTTCAACGATGCCGTGCGCAAGGCCGAGGCGACCAGCCAGGAAAAAATGGGCTCGATGACCTCCGGCCTGCCGTTGCCGCCGGGCTTCAAGCTGCCGTTCTGAACGGGATCGCCATTGCCATGACGTGCGAACTCGCGCCAGCGCGCGCCGCCCGCCGGGGAGCCCGGCCGTGAGGGCAGCGCCCCCGACCTCGCTGCAGGCGCTGATCGAGGCGCTGCGGGTGCTGCCGGGCGTTGGGCCCAAGTCGGCCCAACGCATGGCTTACCACTTGCTGCAGCACGACCGCGAGGGCGCGCGCAAGCTGGGCGACGCGTTGCGTGGCGCGGCCGATGGCATCCGCCATTGCGCCCGCTGCAACACGTTCACCGAGCAGGAGGTCTGCGAGACCTGCCTGGACGAGAACCGCGACCGCACGCTGCTGTGCGTGGTGGAGACCCCGGCCGACCAGGGCATGATCGAGCAGACGCTGACGTACCGCGGCCAGTATTTCGTGCTGATGGGCCGGCTGTCGCCGCTCGACGGCATTGGCCCGCGCGAAATCCACCTTGACCGGCTGCTGGCCCGCGCCACCGACCCCGAGCTGGGCGGGCCGGTGACCGAGGTCATCGTCGCCACCAACTTCACCAGCGAAGGCGAGGCCACCGCGCACTACATCGGCGAAATGCTGAAGGCACGCGGCCTCAAGGTGTCTCGCCTTGCGCGCGGCGTGCCGGTGGGCGGCGAACTTGAATACGTGGATGCCGGCACCATCGCGCGCGCCGTGATGGACCGGCGCACGCTCTGACCGGGCAAGGCCCGCACCACTTCCAACAAGAACTCCCCGCCACGCCCATGAACCTGGCACGTTTCGACCTCGTGACGCTTGGCCTGTTCGTGGCCGTGGCGCGGCAGGGCAGCATCTCGGCCGGCGCGCGCCAGTCCCACCTGGCCGTGGCCGCCGCCAGCAAGCGCATTTCCGACCTGGAAGGCGCCGTGGGCGCGCCGCTGTTCTTCCGCCATGCCGCCGGCGTGCAACTGACCGAGGCGGGGCAGGCGTGTTTCCATCATGCGCTGACAGTCCTGCAGGACGTGGAGCGGATGGCGGGCGTGATGTCCGACTACGCCTCGGGCGTGCGCGGACAGGTACGCGTGTGCGCCAACACGTCCGCGATCACGCAGTTCCTGCCGGACGACCTTGCCACCTTCATGCAGCAGCATCCGACCATCCGGATCGAGCTGGAGGAGCAGAACAGCAGCGACATCGTCGCGGCGCTGGTCGAGAACCGCGCCGACGTTGGTATCTTCGCCGATCGGACGCCGTGCGCGGGGCTGGTCACCGTGGAATACCGGCAGGATGAGCTTGTCATCATCACGCCGCCCAATCATCCGCTCGCCGGCCGTGGCCCGGTGCGCTACGCGGACACGCTCGAATTCGATTTCGTCAGCCTGCCGCAGGTCACCTCGCTGGCCGCGCGGCTGCTGGAGGAAAGCAGCCGGCTCGACCGCCCCTTCCGGCTGCGCATCCAGGTGCGCAGCTTCGACGCCATGTGCCGCATGGTGATGGCCGGGCTGGGTGTCGGCGTGCTGCCGCGCATCGCGGCCGAGCCGCACGTGAAGTCGATGGGCCTGTCGCTGGTGTCGCTGCAAGACGCCTGGGCCAAGCGCTCGCTGCTGATCGGCATGCGCGACCCGGTGGGACTGACGGTCTCGGCGCGCCTCCTGATCACCCATCTCTGCGGCGAGCGCGCGCCGTTCTGAACCGCCGGGCTTTCGCGTTCCGAGAAAGCCCGCTTCACCGATTGCCGATTCCCGCCGCGCCGCGCGGTGGGGCACACTCCGTCAAAACGCCGGACCGGCCACGTCGCGCCGGCCCGGACAAGCACCCGAACGGAGACATCCCCCATGGCGCACCAGATCCTCGACGGCATTCGAGTCCTGGAACTCGGACAACTGATTGCCGGCCCCTTCGCGGCCAAGACGCTGGCGGACTTTGGCGCCCAGGTCATCAAGGTCGAGCCGCCCGGGCAGGGCGACCCGCTGCGCAAGTGGCGCATGCTCTACGAAGACACCTCGGTCTGGTGGGAGGCGCAGTCGCGCAACAAGCAGTCCATTTGCATCGATCTGCGCCAGCCGGAGGGCCAGGCGCTGGTGCGCAAGCTGGCCGCCGAGGCCGACGTGCTGATCGAGAACTTTCGCCCCGGCACGATGGAGAAGTGGGGCATGGGCTGGGACGTGCTGCACGCCGCCAACCCGCGCCTGATCATGGTTCGCGTGTCCGGCTACGGCCAGACCGGCCCGAAGAAGGACGAGCCTGGCTTTGCCGCCGTGGCCGAGGCGATGGCCGGCCTGCGCCACCTGACCGGCGAGCCGGGCCGCGCGCCGGTGCGCGCCGGGCTGTCGCTGGGCGACACCATCGCGGGCCTGCACGGCGCGCTGGGCGTGTTGCTGGCGCTCTACGAGCGCGACGCGCGCGGCGGCGAAGGGCAGGTCATCGACGTGGCGCTGTACGAGTCGCTGTTCAACCTGACTGAGAGCCTGCTGCCCGAGTATTCGGCGTTCGGCGCCGTCCGCCAGCCGGCCGGCGGCGCGCTGCCGGGCATCGCACCGTCCAATGCCTATCCGTGCGCCGGCGGCGAGTATGTGCTGGTGGCCGCCAATGGCGACGCCATCTTCAAGCGCCTGATGCATGCGATCGACCGCGCGGACCTGGCCGAAGACCCGGCGCTGGCGCACAACGACGGGCGCGTGAAGCGCGTCGATGAGATCGATGCTGCCATCGGCGCGTGGACCCGCACGCAGGGCGTTGAAGGCGCGCTGGCCGTGCTGCGCCAGGCGGAGGTGCCGTCCGGCAAGATCTACACGGTCAAGGACATCGCCGAGGACCCGCATTACCGCGCGCGCGGCGTGATCGAGCCGGTCACGGCGGCCAGCGGCCTGACCGTCGAGGTGCCGGGCATCATCCCGAAGCTCTCCACCAGCCCCGGCGCGATCCACGACCGCGCGCCGACGCTTGGCGAGCACACCGACCGCGTGCTGGCGCAGGCCGGCTTCGACGCCGCTGCCATTGCCGACCTGCGCGCGCGCGGGGTGATCGCATGAGCGCCGCCACGCATTCCGCTATCCACGCCGCCGGGCGCGGCCCCGCCCGCATCGAGATCAATGAAGTCGCGCCGCGCGACGGCCTGCAGATCGAGCCGATGGTGGTGCCGACCGACGCCAAGGTCGGGTTTGTCGATGCGCTGTCCGCCTGCGGCTTTGCGCGCATCGAAGCCACGTCGTTCACCTCGGCCCGCGCCATTCCTGCGCTGGCCGACGCCGAGGCTGTCATGCACCGCATGCGCCGCCAGCCCGGCGTGCGCTACACCGTGCTGGTGCCCAATCTGCGTGGCCTGGAGCGCGCGCTGTCGTGCGCGCCGGACGAGGTCAACCTCGTGATGTCGGCGAGCGAGACGCACAACCGCGCCAACCTGCGCATGACGCGCGAACAGTCGCAGGCGCAATTGCTGGCGATGATTGCCGAGGCGGCGGGCGCCGGCGTGCCGGTCAACGTATCGCTGTCGACTGTGTTCGGCTGTCCGTTCGAGGGCGAGGTCGATGCCGAGGCCGTGATGGCGCTGGCTGGCCGCTTCGCCGATGCGGGCGCGGCGGGTATCACGCTGTGCGACACCACGGGCATGGCCTATCCGACCCAGGTCGCCGCGCTGTGCGAAACCTTCCAGGCGCGGCTGCCCGGCGCCGGCCTGACGATCCACTTGCACAACACGCGCGGCATGGGACTGGCCAACGCGATGGCGGCGTGGCAGGCCGGCGTTGCCCGCTTCGACGCGGCGGCCGGCGGGCTCGGCGGCTGCCCCTATGCCCCGGGCGCCAGCGGCAACGTCAGCACCGAGGAACTGGTGCACATGTTCGCGGCGATGGGCGTGGACACGGGCGTGGACCTCGCGCGTTTGCTTGATGTGGTGGCCGGCCTGCCGGCGCTGGTGGGGCGTGATATGTCCAGTCAGTTGCTGCGCGCCGGGCCACGGTTGCGCACGCATCAGCCGCCGGGCTGGTTGGCAGAGCATTTCGCGGCGCAGGCCTGAACGCCTGGCCGCCAACACAAGAAAAACGATCTAACCGATCCATTTAGGAGACAGACATGACATTCGATCCGGCCATTGGCCGTTCCTCGCTTCGCAAGACTTCCCGTCCGGCCGCGCCGTCGCGGCGCATCGCGATTGCCGCCGCGCTGCTGGTGGCCTGCGGCGCCGTCGCGCCGGCGGCGTTCGCCCAGGACGGCAGCTATCCGAGCCGACCGGTCACGCTGGTGGTGTCCGCCGCCGCCGGTGGCACCACCGACATCGCGGCGCGGATGATTGCCGAGCCGCTGTCCAAGGCATTGGGCCAGTCGGTGGTGGTCGACAACCGCCCGGGCGGCAACGGCGGCATCGCCGCGCAGGCGGTGGCACGCGCCAAGGCGGACGGCTACACGCTGCTGCTGCAGTATTCCGGCTTTCAGGTCATCACGCCGCAGTTGATGAAGAACGCGTCGTGGGACCCGGTCCGCGATTTCGCGCCGGTGGCCAACGTCCTGTCGGCGCCGCAGGTGCTGGTCGTGCGTCAGGGCCTGCCGGTGAAGTCGCTCAAGGAACTGGTGGCGTATGCCAAGGCCAACCCCGACAAGCTGAACTACGCGTCGTCCGGCAACGGCTCGCTGCAGCACGTCTCCACCGAACTGCTCAACGAACTGGCCGGCATCCGCATCACGCATGTGCCCTACAAAGGCACCGGCCCGGCCATGACCGACCTGCTGGGCGGCTCCGTTGACCTCACCATCACCACGCCGCCGCCGCTGATGGGCCATATCCAGGCCGGCAAGCTGCGCCCGCTGGTGGTGACCAGCAAGACCCGGTTGCCCAGCCTGAAGGACGTGCCGTCGGCGCCGGAAGCCGGCTATCCCGACCTCGACGTGTCGTCGTGGTTCGCCATGTACGCGCCGGCCGGCACCCCCAAGCCGGTGATCGACAAGCTGGCTGGCGAGATCGAGAAGATCATGCGCAGCGACGCCTACCGCAAGAAGGCCGAGGAGTTGGGTGCGGAGGCGCGCTTCATGGGGCCGCAGCAACTGGCGCAATACCAGCGCGCGGAAATGACGCGCTGGGCCAAGGTGATCAAGTCCGCGGACATCCAGCCTGAGTGAGCCGGTAGCAAGCTGGCCGAAAGGAGGCGCGCGTAAGCTGGTGCGGCGCACGTACGCTAGGTGTTGGTCCCGATGCGGCACCTCGTTGCGTCCGGTAGCATCGCAACTGGCCGCGCAGCGGCACGCCGGCGCCAGGCGGGCGCCTCCAGCAGAAGAAAACAGGTAGGAGAGCAAGATGCATAACAACAAGTTCTGGAAGCAGTTGCTGATCGCGCTGGCGCTGTTCCTGGCCGGCTGGTTCACGTTCGGCAACGCGCAGGCGCAGGGCAAGCCCGAGAAGACCAAGGTCACCATCGCGGTCGGTGGCAAGAATCTGTTCTACTACCTGCCGCTGACCATCGCCGAGCGCCTCGGCTATTTCAAGGAAGAAGGGCTGGACGTCGAGATCGTCGACTTCGCCGGCGGCGCCAAGGCGCTGCAGGCCGTCGTGGGCGGCAGCGCCGATGTGGTCTCGGGCGCCTACGAGCACACCATCAACCTGCAGGCCAAGGGCCAGCAGTACCAGGAGTTCGTGCTCCAGGGACGCGCGCCGCAGATCGTGCTGGTGGTATCGAACAAGACCATGCCCAACTTCAAGTCGATCGCCGACCTGAAGGGCAAGAAGATCGGCGTGACCGCGCCGGGCTCGTCCACAAACATGATGGCGAACTTCGTGCTGGCCAAGGCCGGGCTGAAGCCGTCCGACGTGTCGTTCATCGGCGTGGGCGCCAGCAACGGCGCCGTCGCGGCCATGCGCTCGGGCCAGATCGACGCGATGGCCAACCTCGATCCGGTGGTCTCCATGCTGACGCAGAAGAACGAGGTGCGCATTGCCTCGGACACCCGCACGCTGAAGGAAACGCAGGCCGTGTTCGGCGGCAACATGCCGTCCGGCTGCCTGTATGCGTCGACGGCGTTCATCCAGCAGAACCCGAATACCACGCAGGCGCTGACCAATGCGATGGTGCGCGCGCTGAAGTGGCTGCAGAAGGCCGGCCCGTCCGACATCGTCAAGACGGTGCCGGAGAGTTACCTGCTCGGCGACCGCGCGTTGTACCTGGCGGCGTGGGAGAAGGTCAGGGAAGCCATCTCGCCGGACGGCATGATGCCGGCGGACGGCCCGCGCACCGCGCTGGGCACGCTGCAGCAGTTCGACACGGAGCTCAAGGGCAAGACCATCAAGCTCGAGAACACCTATACCAACGCGTTCGCACAGAAAGCCAACGCGAAGTACAAGTAACGCCCAGCCGGAACTGGCTGATGCCGGCCGTTGCCGGCTGCCCGTGGCCCGCTCACCGTAGCGGGCCTTGGCTTTGACTCCCCGTGCCGCAGCCGCACTCAGGTGACGGCGCGCGGCGGAAACCCTGGCTTTGCCATGAGCACTCCCGCACTTTCTCTCGACAACGTTACCTGCACCTTCGTCTCGCGCGAGGACCGCGGCCAGCGCTACACCGCGGTCAAGGATGTCACCCTGTCCGTGCAGCCGGGCGAGTTCGTCTCGGTGGTCGGCCCGACCGGTTGCGGCAAGTCCACGCTGCTCAACGTCGGCGCCGGGCTGCTTTCGCCGTCCACCGGCGAGGTGAGGGTGTTTGGCGAGCCGCTCGTCGGCATCAACCGGCGCGCGGGCTACATGTTCCAGGCCGAGGCGCTGATGCCTTGGCGTAGCGCGCTGGACAACGTGGTGGCGGGGCTGGAGTTCCGCGGTGTGCCGCGCGCCGAGGCGGTGCGCGAAGGCGAGGAATGGCTGGGCCGCGTAGGCCTGGGCGGTTTTGGCGACCGCTATCCGCATCAACTGTCTGGCGGCATGCGCAAGCGCGTGAGCCTCGCGCAGACGCTGGTGCTGGACCCGGACATCATCCTGATGGACGAACCGTTCTCGGCGCTCGATATCCAGACGCGCCAGCTGATGGAAAACGAGGTGCTGGACCTGTGGGCCGCCAAGCGCAAGGCGGTGCTCTTCATCACGCACGATCTCGACGAGGCGATCGCGATGAGCGACCGCGTGATCGTGCTGTCGGCCGGGCCCGGCACGCATCCGATTGGCGAGTTCGAGATCGACCTGCCGCGCCCGCGCGACGTGGCCGAAGTCCGCGACAATCCGCGCTTCGTCGAACTGCACGCCGCCATCTGGGCGGTGCTGCGCGAGGAAGTGCTCAAGGGCTATGCCCAGCAACGCAAGGTGGCCTGAGCCGCCCGGCATCGCAACATTTGCTAGCAGACAATAACAATGGCTTTCCGTTCCGATTCCAAGGGCATGCTGCGCATCTGGCAGCTGCTGGTCCTGGTGGTGATCCTCGGTGCGTGGCATATCGCCACACGCTCGCAGCAGGTCGCCTTCTTCTTTGGCGAGCCGCTGATGGTGGCGCAACGGATCTGGAACTGGTTCGTCGTCGAGCGCGACATCTACATCCACCTCGGCGTGACGCTGATCGAGACCGTGCTGGCGTTCGGCATCGGCACCGTGGCGGGGCTGGGCGTGGGCCTGTGGCTTGCGCTGTCGCCGCTCACGTCGGCCATCCTCGATCCTTACATCAAGGCCATGAACTCGATGCCGCGCGTGATCCTGGCGCCGATCTTCGCGGTCTGGTTCGGCCTGGGCATCTGGTCCAAGGTGGCGCTGGCCGTGACGCTGGTGTTCTTCATCGTGTTCTTCAACGTCTACCAGGGCGTGAAAGAGGTGAGCCCCGTGGTACTGGCCAACGCGCGCATGCTCGGCGCCAATCGCCAGCAACTGCTGCGCCACGTCTACCTGCCCAGCGCCACGAGCTGGGTGTTCTCGTCGCTGCATACCTCGGTGGGCCTCGCCTTCGTCGGCGCGGTGGTGGGCGAGTATCTTGGCTCCGCGCGCGGCGTCGGCTATCTGATCCTGCAGGCCGAGGGCACGTTCGACATCAATACGGTGTTTGCCGGCATTGTCGTGCTGACGGCCTTTGCGCTGCTGCTCGACTGGATCGTCGGCATCGGCGAGAAACGGCTGATGAAGTGGCAGCCGAAGAGCGGCGAGACGGAGAAGCTGTAAAGCGATGAAGTGGGCGGGGCCGCGGCGCGCGGCCCGCGCCGGGCATTACATGAACCGCAGCGGGTGGTGGTAGAGATAGATGGCTGCCACCGGAATCAGCGGGATAGCCAGCAGGACTAGCGCGCCGTCGGCCGCCACCGTTATTGGCGTCAGCACGGCCAGCGCCGCTTTGCCGCCGACCGGCTGTTGTTCGTCCACGGCAATCGTGTAGGACTGGTTGAGTGGCGTGGCCTGCGGCGGCAGCGCGAATTTGCCCGCCGCGTACCGCTTGCCGCGCAGCACGAATGTCCGCTGCAGCGCCACGCTGCTGTCGCGCACGCCGTAGGCGTCGAACTTCATCGCCTTGGCCTGTTCGCGCTCGTGCCCGGTGGCCGAGGCGTCGAGCTGCATCGTCAGCTCGCCATGAATGTTGCCTTCGAGGTTCACGGTGAACGTGCGGAAGCTCGCCTGCAGTTTCGCGTGAAATCCGGACTGGATCGACGCGACGAGGTTCTCGGGCGCGTTCATGATGTAGTGATGCTCGGCGCCGAGGATGACGATGGTCTTGCCATCCTGCGAGATCAGGACCTGGTTGACGGTTTCCTTGTACTGGCGGTATTCGGGCTCATTGATCTGGCTATAGAGCGCGGGTGTTGCGCAACCGGTGAGAAGGGCGGGGATCGTGGCCGCCCCGGCGGCGAGAAAACGTCTGCGGTTCATCAGCGGATATCTTGTTGTTGTCATGGGAAATTCGCCTGCGGACTGGCATTGTAGTGCGACGGACCCGGAACTGGGCAAAGGCGCACTGCGGTGCCGCGCTCAGCGTGCCGCCTTATCCTGCGCGACAGCGTGGCGCGCAAAGCCGATGCAGACGGTCAGCCCCCCGCCCGGCGTGGCTTCCAGCCACACGTCCGCGCCGTGCAGCCGCGCGATCTCGCGCACGATCGACAGCCCCAGCCCGCTGCCTTCGCGCGTGCGGCTCGACTCGCCGCGGTAGAAGCGCCTGAAGACCTGCTCGCGCTCGGCGGGGGCGATGCCCGGACCATTGTCCACAACCTGCAGCAACGCTTGCCGCTCCACGCCATTGGCGGCGCGATGCCATCCGACCCGCACCGTCACCATCGATCCGGCGCCCGCGTAGCGGATGGCGTTGTCGATCAGGTTGCCAACCAGCTCCTGCAACAGCTCGGGCTGGCCGTCGATCTGCACCGCGCCACCGTGCTCGTCCACGCCTTCGAAGCCGAGGTCGACCTGGTTGCCGCGTGCCACCGGCACCCAGTCGAGCGCCACGCCTTGTGCCAGCGTATCGAGCCGCAACGGCCGCAGCGCGGGCGCGTAGCCGCTCTCCGGCTCCAGCCGCGACAGCGACAGCAGTTGCTGGACGCCCTTGGAGGCGTGCCGGATGGTGCCGTGCAGAAGCCCCAGGTGCTCGCGCACGCGCGCGGCGTCCTGCTCGCGCAGCGCCAGTTCAGACTGGGCCTGGATGATGGCCAGCGGCGTCTTCAGTTGATGCGCGGCATCGGCGAAGAAGCGCTTGCGCGCCTGCATCATGCGGTGCAGCCGTGCCACGTACTGGTTGATGGCCTCGACCAGCGGTTTCATCTCGGCGGGCAGGCCGGCCTTGTCGAGCGGGTCGAGCTGGTCTTCGCTGCGCGCGGCCACCATTCCCGACAAACGGTGCAGCGGACGCAAGCCGCGGCGCACGCCGAGCGAAACGATGCCCAGCGCCAGCGTGACCAGGATCAGTTCCTGCAGCAGCGAACCGGCGAGGATGTCGCGCGCCAGCGCCTGGCGCGGCTCGATGGTCTCGCCGATCAGCACCCAGACCATGCGCGTGCGGGCCGAGCGCACGTCATGCAGCGGCACCGGCTGGGCGGCCATGCGCACGGGCATGTCGCGAAACACGGCGTCATAGAACTCCGTCTTGTAGAGCTGTGGCTTGCCCGCCGGCGGCGGCATCGGCAGGTCCTCGTAGCCGGTGATCGTCTCACCCTGCTCGTCGCGGATCCGGTAGTAGACACGCGGATCGGTTTCGGAATCGAAGAGCTCCAGTGCCAGGTTGGGCAGTTCGACCTCGATGCGGTCGTCGGCAAGCCGGATGTTCTCCCGCATCGCCCGCAACGAGGCTTCCAGCGTGCGGTCGAAGGCGATGTGCGCGGCCGACATCGCGCGCTGATACGTCAGCCACGCGTCCAGCGCCAGCAGCCCCATCAGCGGCACCAGCAGCCAGAGCGACAGTTGCAGCCGCAGGCTGGGCGTTCTCATCGCGGGCCGTCCTTACTGCGCCGGGGCGGGTTGCGTGGCTTCGAGCAGGTAGCCCAGTCCGCGCAGCGTGACGATGGACACGCCGCTGCCGTCGAGCTTCTTGCGCAGGCGGTGCACGTAGATCTCGATCGCGTCCGGATTGACCGATTCGTCGATGCCGAAGATCTTCTCGGACAGCGCCGCCTTGTTGACCGCGCGGCCGTCGCGCAGCATCAGCACCTCCAGCACCGACCGCTCGCGCCCGGTCAGTGCCAGTTGCTCGCCGCCGAGCGTGAAGGCACGGCTGATGCTGTCGTAGTGCAGCGGGCCGCAACTGAGCTGCGTGTTGTCATGGCCATGGCTGCGCCGGATCAGCGCGCGCGCCCGCGCTTCCAGTTCGGACAGGTCGAACGGCTTGGAAAGGTAGTCGTCGGCGCCGAGGTTCAGTCCCTTGACGCGGTCCTCCACGGTGCCGTGCGCGGTCAGGATCAGCACCGGCAACGGGTTGCGCCGCTGCCGCAGCCGGCGCAGCACCTCCAGCCCGTCCAGGCGTGGCAGGCCCAGATCGAGGATCGCCAGCGCGTAGTCCTGGGTGGAGAGCAGGTGATCGGCGCTGCGGCCGTCGTGCATGCAATCGACCGTGAAACCGGCCTGGGTAAGGGCTTCGACCAGGCTGTTGGCCAGCATCACATTGTCTTCGACGAGCAGGATACGCATGGGGCAGGGCGGTAATACCGGGCAAAACGGGCGGCAAGACGCTGGCATCGCGCCAGCGTGGTGCAGACAGATACAGAAAACCGCGCACCGTTAGTAGCTAGGGAAACTCCTAACCCTTCAACGGAAGCCGGCGCCGGAATTGACGGGAAATCGAAAGCGAACTGAAAGTGCCGCTCCCCTACCATCCGCTCCACTAAGGCGTGCGGCCCTTATACGGGTACGGGCGCACGACAAGACCAGGGGACAACTGCGCGGGATACGCCGCACCCCGGCCACGAGCCGGCGGATGCAGGCACGCGGCCGGGACGGGCGGCCGCGGGATCACCCGGCAGCGCCGCCGCCGCGCGGGCAACACGCCCGCCGTCGTGGACCGATCCCCTGGCACAAGTACCAGGCATCACCACAACAAGCAATCGCAAGGAGAGACGATGAATCGCAATGCAATGGCCCTGGCGGCCATGGGTCTGTTCGCCGCCGGCACCGCGTCCGCGCAGTCCAGCATCACCATGTACGGCATCGTGGATGCCGGCGTCGAATATGTAAGCCACGCCGGGCCGAACGGCTCGGTCACGAAGCTGGTGTCGGGCGGCAAGAACACCTCGCGCTGGGGCCTGCGCGGTTCCGAGGATCTCGGCGGCGGCCTGAAGGCGATCTTCAACCTGGAAAGCGGGATCAGCATCGACGACGGCAAGCTGGACACCGACGGCACACTGTTCGACCGCCGCGCCACGGTTGGCCTGTCGGGCGGTTTCGGCCAGGTGGTGTTCGGCCGCACGTTCACCACGACCTATGACTTCATGCTGCCCTTCGACCCGATGGGCTACGCGCCAAACTACTCGTGGGCCACGTCGGCCACGGCGACTGGCGGCCGCAAGGACGGCCTGTTCTCGCGCGCTTCCAACGCCATCCGCTATGACGGCAAGTTCGGCGGCTTCAAGCTGGGCGGCACGTTTGCGTTCGGCGAAGTGGCCGGCGACTTCAAGTCCTCCTCGAAGTACGACGTGGGCGTGGGCTACAGCGCCGGCGGTTTCGCGGCCGCGCTGACCTGGGATCGCCAGAACGGTGCGGGCGGCAGCACCACGCCGGCCGACCCCACCGACTACATCCAGGGCATCCACGCCGGCGCCAGCTATGACTTCGGCGCGCTCAAGCTGTACGCGGGCTATCGCAACTACAAGCGCGAGTTCACGACGAACGCGGCCTCGCTGCGCAGCGACATGTACTGGGGCGGCGCCAGCTACGACTTCACGCCGGCCTTCACGCTGTATGGCGCGGTCTACAAGCAGAACATCAAGGGCGGCACCGACGCCGATCCGATCCTGTTCTCGGTGCGTGGTCAGTACGCGCTGTCCAAGCGCACCCTGGCTTACCTGTCGGTCGGCTACGCCAAGGCCAAGGATGGTAACAACGTGAGCCTGTCGCGCGATCTGATCGGCTATGCGAACAATCAGGTCGGCGTGACCGCCGGCCTGCAGCATCGTTTCTGATCTCATGCTTCAGATGCTTCGCATCTGATTGGGAACTGTCTTGCGCCTGGTGCAGGGTGTGCGCCATTGGGGCGGAAGACGGATTGGAGGCCCTGCCTCCGGCGGGCGTGGGACGTAGCCGCACTTCCCACGCCCATTTTTTTGCCCGTTCAGGGCACGATCACGACCTTGCCGGTCACCTTGCGCGCTTCCATGTCCTTGAGCGCCTGCGGTGCCTGCTCCAGCGGGTAGCGCGCGGAAATATGGGGGCGGATCTTGCCTTCCTTCATCCAGCCGAGCATCTGCACCATGTTGGCCTGGTTGGCGCGCGGCTCCCGGCGCGCGAACTCGCCCCAGAATACGCCTACCAACGACGCTCCCTTGAGCAGCGCGAGGTTCAGCGGGATCTTCGGGATTTCGCCGTTGGCAAAACCCACCACCAGATAACGACCGCGCCAGCCGATCGAGCGGAATGCCGGCTCGGCGTAGACGCCGCCCACCGGATCGTAGATGACATCCGGGCCCTTGCCGTCGGTCAGCGCCTTGACGCGCTCGCGCAGGTCTTCCGTGCTGTAGTTGATCAGCGCATCCGCGCCGTGCTCCTTGCAGACGGCCAGCTTCTCATCGGTGGAGGCGGCCGCGATCACACGCGCTCCGATGGCCTTGCCGATCTCGATGGCCGCCAGGCCCACGCCGCCGGCGGCGCCGAGCACCAGCATGGTTTCACCTGCCTTCAGTTCGCCCCGGTCGACGACGGCGTGGTGCGAGGTGCCGTAGGTCAGCGTGAACGCGGCGGCGGTGTCGAAGTCGATGCCGGGCGGCATCGGCACCACCGCGCCGGCCGGTGCCCTGGCCTGCGAGGCGAACGCGCCGTTACCAAGGTAGGCGATGACCTTGTCGCCAGGCTTGACGTGGCTCACGCCTTCGCCGACCGCGTTGACCACGCCGGCCAACTCGGAGCCGGGCGAGAAGGGCAGTTCGGGCTTGGCCTGGTATTTATTTTGGATGATCAGGACATCGGGGAAATTCACGCCGGCGGCCTTCACGTCGATGATTACCTCACCCTTGCCGGGCACGAGGTCGGGCAGGGTCTCGATGGACAGCGAGTCGGGCGGGCCCCAGGCTTTGCACAGTACGGCTTTCATCATGTCTCCGGTGATATCTGTGTGGGTGCGATGCACGGACGACGCGGCATGCACGGTCCGCGTGACGTCGGCATGTTGCCGATGTGTCGGCGGCGTGAATGCGCGGCGGCCGGGGCGCGCCGCGCAGGCAAGGCCAAGTGTAGCGCAAAATAGCACGGTCGTTCTGTTCCGCGGCGGACGGCCGGGACGGGGTGCGTCGATGCGTTTTCGCACGGCTGGCGCGAGGGGTGCACAAGCGCCCGCTTGTGGCGCTTGCGTCAGGTACAATCGCGGCCATGCACATCCTTCTCGCCAACGATGACGGTTATCTCGCGCCGGGACTTGCCGTTTTGCATGCCGCGCTCGCGCCGCTCGCACGGATTTCGGTTATCGCGCCGGAGCAGAATCACAGTGGCGCCTCCAACTCGTTGACGCTGCAACGTCCGTTGTCGGTCTTCGAGGCGCGAGAGGGCGTGCAGAAGGGCTTCCGCTTCCTCAATGGCACGCCGACCGATTGCGTCCACGTGGCCTTGACCGGCCTGCTGGAAGACAAGCCGGACCTGGTGGTCTCCGGTATCAACCAGGGACAGAACATGGGCGAGGACGTGCTGTACTCCGGCACCGTCGCCGCCGCCATCGAAGGCTATCTGTTCGGTATTCCGTCCATCGCGTTCTCGCAGGTCGACAAGGGCTGGGAGCACCTGGACGCCGCCGCGCGCGTGGCGCGTGCCATCGTCGAGCGTGTCATCGCCGCGCCGCCGACCGAGCCTTTCCTGTTGAACGTCAATATTCCGAACCTGCCGTTCGAGCATATCAAGGGACATCGCGCGACGCGGCTCGGCAAGCGTCATCCGTCTCAGCCCGTGATTACGCAGGTGAACCCGCGCGGCGATACCAATTACTGGATCGGCCCGGCGGGCGATGCGCGCGATGCCAGCGAGGGCACGGATTTCCATGCCACGGCCGAGGGCTATGTTTCACTCACGCCGTTGCAGCTGGACCTGACCCATCGCGGGCAGCTCGAGCAGCTCGGCCAGTGGCTGAAGTAGGCGCGCTTTCGCCCGCTGCACGCCGCGCCATGAGTTCCACGCCCCGCCGCACCAAGTTTCCGCTGCCGCTCGATGCGGTCGTCGAGCGCAAGCCTGCGCCCGCGCGGACCGCCG
>JACXTT010007322.1_pt1 | contig 15556 bp, 13 predicted proteins | sample 9270951 | NCBI WGS metagenome assembly JACXTT01 (sample SAMN15532306, study PRJNA645909) | rock metagenome | isolation source: weathered quartz diorite | place: Puerto Rico | collected 2017-06-21 | reverse complement strand
AATACATTATCTGGATCACCGATGCCAAAACCGACGAAACGAGGCAAAAAAGAATCAGCGAAGCCTTAGCATGGATAGCCGAAGGCAAAGGCCGCTTTTGGAAGCATCAAAAATAGCGGGGCGCCGCATTACCGTGGCGTGTTTTACAAATATAAGGGCATTCCCCTGCCAGTAGAGGCAGGGTCAGGCTTTTTGCTCATACGCGCACACGGCATTAGGCGCGGGGCCGGTATCCGCGCCAATCCTTAATGCGAAGGGCTTCCGTCAAACAAAAAACCCAGTGCCTTGGTAAGGCCTGGGTTAACTTGCTTTATAGTATATCCTTCATTCGGGACACATAAACGCGCCACAAAGGGTACATCCCCACGGCAGCGAAACACCTTTTGCGAGCGGAACTCTCTTTAATTAAGGGTATGTATAAAACGCTATGCCTGTATAATGCCAGTCGGCACCAGGGATGCCATTTGTTACACTATAATAATAATCGTAATAAAGCTTCTTTTTGCTTTTTTGTTCGAAATAATATTCAAAAACCGGAACAGTACCCGGCACTTGTGTTGTATATGCGTAAAATACTTTACCCGCTACAGAAAACCCATCAATAGGCGTACTGATTGGGGTATAGATCCAAACATTTTTTGCCGGGTTATACTGTTCATATATAGCAACTGCGCCAGAAACTGCTTTATCATAAGCACTAAAAACAGCACCCGCATTTTGGTAATTCCCGTGAATTGATGGTACGTTTTGAATCCCCAGGGCGTGTTTGCCATTAGCAGAATCAAAAAACTGATACACGGTTGACGGCTGTTCTTGCAAAGTTACCTGTTGGTTTATAATGTATTGACTTATATACGCCTTAACGGCCGCCGCCTTTGAGGCATCGGGTATCAACTGGTCAATAGGGATAAGCCCATCATTACCGATATCAATCAGTTCAGAATTGTCTAACGTAACGCTGCTTTGCCATGCATCAGTTTTGATAAGCGGTGGCGCTATGGGACCGAGCTGCACATCACCCAGCAGGCCAATGCTGGAGTTTCCGCCAACAGTTTTGTAGTGCAGGTGTTGTAATGTATTTGATAAAGATGCATCTATAGAACCGCTTCCGCTCAAATCTACACTGAAGATCTTTTTGAACGATGCCGATAAACCTGCAGCTGCTGCGGCTTTCCTATCTGTGTTTGAGGTTTCAGATTGATAAAGCGCCTCTAATTTACCCCCAATTGTGATATCAACTAAAAGATGCGTGCCGTATCTTTTTACAATATATTCTGCCGATTGGGTTTGAATATCATTTTTAAACTCATCAGTTAAATATTTTTGAAGATCAAGAGGTGTTGCATTAACCCTTAGCCTTTGCTTTGATACAAAAATTGTAACGCCCGCGTATATTTTTTTTGAACTAAAGGCTGTTGATTCTGAATACGACGCGGTTATCGACGATTTAAAAACTATAAATTTTGTTGTTGAACTAAGTTTTGCCGAAACCTGCTTCAAATAGCTTATGGCGTCTTCTGCGTAAATAAGACTTGGTTGCTGCTCCGAAACCTTGTCGATCTGAACTTTGTTAGGAAAAGCCGCCCGCAAAGCTTTAACATTAACAATGGGAAATGTTGTTGCCGAAAAATTGGCAAATTCTCCTGTTACAAAATAACCGCGTAATAACACATTGTAATCAGTGTTATCAACAATTACAGGGGGCGCCGGGCTTACCGGAGTTTTTACCTCGGGCGTAGGTTGCGCAAGGTCTTTTTTACAGCTAATTGCCGATAAAATCAGCAAAAATAGCATAAGCACGGCCCTGGCATTGGGGATGTACAATTTGTGGCTGGTAAAAACAGGCTGGTAACGCGTTGCCATGGCTGCAACGCCAGTTTTTTTTGTAGAAATCCTCATAACTTTTTACGTTTTTGGTTAATAATTTGATGAAGATAAATCAAAAAAAAAGTCGTTTCTTTATCAATCATAAACCAGACTATCACCGATTGCAACTCAGTAAATTTAACCTAAACTGATTTTTTATACCTGTATCACAATTACTTATGAGTAAATTTTTACTTACACATTGGGAGGCCGTAGAGCTATTTTGCCGTATTATGAAACGCTACGATGAACAAAAAGTCGAAAGTTCAAAATCGCATGAAGGAGCCGTAACCCGACCGGCTAAAAGGGCCAAAAAAACCGAAAAAATATTTAACTACCGATCCGAACAGGTTCTTAAAGATTATCTTGAAAAAGCATCACACGATAGCTTTAAAAAAGAAGTGTCAGATAAAATATCGGATAAGTATAGTTCTAAAATATTTTTTCCCTTAAGTATGGCTGTTCGTTCGCGAGAACCATATATGCCCAGTGATGATCATTTAACAAAAATATTCGAATACCTGGGAGATCCTGCTTTTAAGTTAAGCGAACAAAACTACAGGCGAACGGAAACCTGGAAGCCTGATAAAAAGAAAGAATATTTTGAGAACACGGTTTGGAGGCTATATACTTTTGATGAAGATACACTTACAGACGAGAACCATTCTTTAAAAATTCCGGTTCTTAACCAGGCGATACTAAAATTCAATTCATTTAGCAAAATTGAAGTAAAAGTTTTAACGGCCGGACAAATTGAAAACTATGTTGGTGAATTTCACATGTTTGGTAATTTAAGTTACCTGATATTGAAATTGCGGACCATAGTGGGCCAAAAATACCTTCGATTTGAATTTTATGTTGGCCAAGATCAATTAGTTCCGCTATTGGCGATGGGGCAATATCATAATATTGCAGATACTATTTATTCAGGAACGGCGATCATTGTGAAAGAGACAAAACATTTGAATCTGAAGCCCGCGATATTCAACAAAGCCAAAGACGAAGCTAAGATCCCCGATTACATTTGGCAATATTTCGAAACTAAGAGCCTGAACAGATTACGCACTCCGGCAAAAATAAATAGACCACAAGAATTATCAGCCTGGTTAATTGCTAAAAGAAATGGAGAGCATTAAAACGCAAAGAGGTAACCTATTTTTCATAGTTTAAGTATTTTATGCCTCGCTTTGGCGCAAGTACTTAACAGGCAGCACGTTGTTGGTGTTGTCACCAACAACAGCCTCGAACACCAGATACATCATTTTTCCTTATTGCCGCCAAGAATTACTGAATATGTTCTTTACCGACAACGCGCCCGAAAGAAATTGTTGGTGACAACACCAACAACGCGCGAGCGTTTGTTGAAAACTGATGTATAGCGATATACTTTTTAAGGGACCGCCACCTAACAGCGAAATAAATGATAAGGAATTTTAAACGCGATATGCCGTCTATAAATCTGCGCTAAAATTCATTTGCCAACCGCCTTGTAAAAATATTTATTATAACCGATTGAAATTTTCTCAACAAGGCCTGCGTTAACCAATCTTTTTAACCTGTTATTAAAAGCGCTCCGGCTTTGCGGGTATCCTTCTTCCCGCATTTGTAGCCAAATAGTTTCGGCATCTTTTTCATTGGGAAGAGTGCTGATGTAACCAACTATCTGATCACTCAGCTGGTCATATAACTCCTGTTGTTTTGTGGTTCGGGATTTGGATGATCTGTATTGATAGGGGTTAACCATTTATTTGGGGGTAACGGTGTGCAGGCAAACTATTATTAAACCTATTCTAAATTATCGCCCAAATTTGAAGCAAATCTGAAGTTGGCAATTATCCGGCGCTGTTTTAGGATAGTGTTATATTGAAGCTAAAAGCAGAATGCACAAAGCCTAAAGCCAATATGCTGTTTATCAATACAATTTGTGACCTTAACTATTATACGCTATGTAACACCGTTAGGTGAGGCATGCCCTTCTTTATTACAATCATCGGAAAACCGCTTTTAAAACCCAGCTATGCAATTTGGGGCTAAAGCCAAAACGGCAATGAGTTTAAAAAATCAGATTTGAAAGTTATTTGAAAACTCATTGCCCTCCCATTTATGGGGCGGTAAAAAGAAATAAGCAACGTGGCTTTAGCCCAAAATGAGTTATAAAATTCTAAAAGCGAGTTCCCTGATTACCATCATTGTTTTATCGGTTTGTTAAAATTTGTTAAGCCAGCCAATTTTCATGTCAACTACAGATTCTGCTTGTAACATTGAATAGCGAAATATGGCAAGGGCGATTGGTCGATACAAAAGTGGCGTTCATCCGCTGGCTGTATTTATTAGCTGCATATGGTTGCATATTAGTTCTTATTTATTCATAAATATCACCCCATGAAGTTGTTGTTCATTTCCCTTTTACTATCCATGTTTACAAGTATTACCTGGTTGGGTAATTATAGCCAGGCTACAACCGAAGCCGTTAAAACACACAAACTTATCTTAATCAATTTCTCCGGGTCCGACTGGTGTGGCCCCTGTATCCGCGAGCGGAAAGAAATTTTAGAGAATGATGTGTTTACAACCTACGCGGCCGATCATCTGATATTGGTAAGAGCCGATTTCCCCCGGCAAAAAAAGAATCAGCTAAGCGCAGACCAAGTTAAACTTAACGAAGCACTTGCTGATAAATTTAACCCCGACGGCAAGTTCCCATACACCATTTTAGTTGATGAACACGGCAAGATTTTAAAAGACTGGGATGGATTTCCCAATGAATCGGCAGACAGGTTTGTTCAGCAAATTTCGGCGGCCACACCGGTCGTAAAGCAATAAGCCGCCTTTTTAATTAAAAACAGCCGTTGCGCTTGGTAGTAGTACTCTTTTTTAAATCGATAAATGCCCTGTATGTTCAACAATCAAGTTTTTAAACGAAGCTGCAAACTGATGGGGAACCGCTTTGAGCTAAGCGTGGTGGCCGCTAATGAGCAGTGGGCAAATGACAGGATTGATGCCGGTATTGCAGAAATAAGCCGGATTGAGAAGCTGCTCACCACGTTTGCCAACGACAGCGAAACCAACCAGGTGAATCAAAACGCGGGTATTGCCCCCATACCGGTAAGCCGGGAAACTTTTGAACTGGTAAAGCGATCTGTCATGATATCAAAAGTAACCCAGGGTGCATTTGATATAACTTATGGATCTATTGATAAGCGACTATGGAATTTTGATGAGCAAATGACGGCTTTGCCCGATGCCGCGGTGGCTAAGCAAATGGTACGCCTGATTAATTACCGCAATATTATTTTGGACGAAGACCAATGCTCCATTTTTTTAAAAGAAAAAGGAATGCGGATAGGCTTTGGCGGCATTGGTAAAGGTTACGCTGCAGAACGCGCCAAGCTTATTATGCAACAGCAGGGCGTAATAAGCGGAGTGGTAAATGCATCGGGCGATTTAACAGCCTGGGGCAAACAACCCGACGGTAAAAACTGGACCATCGGTATCGCAAATCCGGATGCCTCCCGGCAAATATTTTCTTACCTGAGTATTTCGGGCCTGGCAGTTGCCACATCGGGTAATTATGAAAAATTTATCACCATAAACGGCAAAAAGTACTCGCACACCATCAACCCTAAAACGGGACTACCGGTTACGGGAATAAAAAGCGTAACCATTATAACCACCAATGCCGAAATTGCGGATGCTATGGCAACTCCAGTTACCATAATGGGCGTACATGCCGGCCTGGATATGATTAACCAGATGAAGGACATTGAGGCAATTGTTATTGACGATAATGACAGGCTTTACACCTCAAAAAATATAAATATCAAATAAACCCCTATATGACTACTAAACTATTGATTAAAATAACGGGCTGCCTGGTGTTAACCGCCGGCCTTAGCTCATGTGTGCACCTTAAAGAGTATCAAAAAAACAAGATAAACGATTCTGAGATGGCACTCAGTAACCGCAAAGTAGAAAAAAACGAGCTAAACTTTCAGTCGTACCGCGAAAGCGCCTCTGGTGCCAATGCCGGCAAAACCGGTGGTGGCTGTGGTTGCAATTAATGTTAACATCCTGATTTTTTTAAAACATGAAAAAAATATACTTGTCGGTATTGGGGTTTTCCCTGATATGCAGGATGCACACCTATGCCCAAACAACTTCAGATGCTACCGGCGGCCCGCTTAAACCTGGTTTTAGCCTCGCTACATCAACAACCGATGATACGGTAAGCTACCGCCCGCGCAGGCTACGTGTCGACGAAATAAACCTCGTATCCAGCTATTACAATCAAAATGGCAATCATTCGGCTGTTACCGGGGGCATCGGAACCGAAAAGGTGACCGATTTTTCGAACGGGATAAACATGAACCTGGTTTGGTACAATAACGCGATGAATAAAAACACGCTGGCCGTAGGTTTGGGTATAGATCATCATACCTCCGCGTCAGCGGCCTATGTTTCCATCACCGGAGCTTCAAACACCGGCGGCAGCAGAATTTACCCCTCGTTAGACTGGACCGTAGAAAACACTAAAAAAGGGACCAGCTATGGCGCGGGAATTTACTATTCGTCCGAATACAATTACCAATCATTAGGGGCCGATCTTCATTTCTCGGCCAAAACAACCGATAAAATGGGCGAGTTCGGCGTTAAACTGCAAGGATACTTTGACCATGTTAAGCTTATTTATCCCTCCGAATTTATACCCACTTCAACAACTACAACAGGCACCATCGTTACCAGCGCCAGCGGGGGTTCCAGTTATTCATCGGGCGAAAGCGGCAAAGCACGCATCCCCTCAAGTCCAAGAAATACCTACTCGGCATCATTCTCCTATTCGCAAATTATAACATCGCGCCTGCAGATCATGTTCCTGGCCGATGTGGTTACGCAACACGGCTTTTTAAGTCTGCCGTTTCACCGGGTATATTTTTCAAACGGCAAGGATACTATAGAAAGGCTTCCTTCTTCGCGGTTTAAACTGCCATTAGGTTTCAGGGCAAACTACTTCCTGGGCGATGATATTATACTACGCTCCTACTATCGTTATTACACCGATAACTGGGGTAGCAAATCAAACACAGCCAACCTTGAGGTGGTGTATAAAATATCGCCGTTTTTATCCGTTTCGCCATTTTACCGCTATTACACCCAAACAGCAGCCAAGTACTTTGCGCCTTACGAAGAAAACAGCCCGACACAAATCTACTTTACCAGTAACTACGAATATGCCAAATTCAACAGCCAGTTTTTTGGTATCGGTTTCAGGGTAGCACCACCTACCGGTGTTTTGGGCTGGCAAAGCTTACACGAGTTGGAGTTGAGGTACGGCCACTACAAACAAAACGTAGGTCTTACATCTGATGTGGTTTCACTAAGCCTTGGTTTCAAATAATAAACCATTTAGCTAAATTGATATATTTAAACTAAAAAAGGAGTATGCATAAAGAACATCATGTTACCAGTTCAGAAACCATCAGGGATATTGTTATCGGTATGTCTGATGGGTTAACGGTTCCTTTTGCGTTGGCGGCCGGTTTAAGCGGAGCGGTAAGCTCGTCGGCCCTGGTAGTAACCGCCGGCATAGCCGAGATAGTGGCAGGTTCAATAGCGATGGGGCTGGGCGGCTTTTTAGCCGGCCGCACAGAGGCCGACCATTATAACTCCGAGCTAAAACGTGAATATAACGAAGTTGAACTGGTACCCGAACAGGAAAAAGCCGAGGTAAAAGAAGTTTTTGCCGGGTTTGGCCTATCGGCCCATTTGCAGGATGAAATAGCCGAAGAGCTATCTAAAGACAAAAAGAAATGGGTTGATTTTATGATGAAGTATGAATTGGGTTTAGAAGAACCCGACCCTAACAGGGCTACCAAAAGTGCCTTTACTATTGGCATATCGTATATAGTAGGCGGTATTATTCCACTGTCGCCCTATCTTATTATCCATACCGCACAGGAAGCATTGTATTATTCATGCGGCGTAACCCTCATTTGCCTGTTTGTGTTTGGCTACTTTAAAAGTAAGCTTACGGGACAACCCGCTTTAAGCGGCGCGTTTAAAGTAGTTATTATTGGCGCGTTGGCGGCCGGCGCGGCATTTGGCATGGCAAAACTGATTAACGGCGGCTAAGGCGCTGAATGTGAGAGGCTGCATAAAACAGGACCTAAAACCACCATATCTCCCAAGGTTATTGCGCGTAATAAAATCCGTGTGCACCGAAAGTGAAACTGACGTAGAACCAGCTTTTCCTCCATGTCAGTCTGAGTCATAAAATCCGGGGCCTCTGAAAGTGAAAATGACGTAAAACCATCTTTTCCAACCTGTCATCCTGAGGAACGAAGGATCTTCTTCGCCCTGTAAGTCGCCGACTTTTCTAATGAAGAAGATCCTTCACTACGTTCGGGATGACAACTTTTTACAACACGTCATGGTTAGGAACGAGGGATCTTCTTCGCCCTGCTAATTGCAGAAGACTACCGGCAACGGGGACAAGTTTTACATGCTATTTTACAAGCAGTTTCACTTTGGATTTAAAAATTCGGCATCAAAATAAATAAAAACCACTCCCTTTGGCTCTGATTTAATTTTAGCCTTATGCCTCTTTTTACGTCGTAAAAAAGCGTCCATTACGTTCAGTCAATCGCAAATGAACCTCAGTTTACCTGTTTTTGTTTTAGCAATAACAACAACCTATAGTTATGAAAAACACACATTAACGAAGCTATCTTAACTTCTAATTAAAACTATCCATTAAAAATCATCGTTAATACCATCAAACAACACCATGAGGGTACGCTGAAAACCTTTAACAGAGTAAGCAAAATTTAATACACAGAAACCATGAAAATGCAAGAAATGAACTACACCGAATTACAGGAAGTGAACGGTGGATCGATCTTCGGAGGTAATGATTCTTCATCAAGTAACAGTGGCTTATTAGGTGGCCTTGGCATCGGTAACTTATTATCATTCCAGAGTGCAAGCCAAAACGGCGATCAAAGCAAAGCCTCTTCCTTCTCTTTAGGAAACGGCATTACTTCAAGCCTGGGCGGTATCTTCAGCCAGGGTTCAAAAAGCTTATAAGCTGGTGCTACAATGACGAGGCAGCGCTTGGCTGTTTCGGTTAAGTTAAAAAGGGATAGCCGAAAACCTTTAACAGAGTAGGCAAAACTAAATTTACAGAAACCATGAAAATGCAGGAGTTAAATGCAATGGAGTTGAGTGAAGTGAACGGTGGTTCATTATTAGGTTTAGGCGGCAATGATTCATCATCAAGCCAGGGCGGTTTGTTTGGCTCTTTGGGTATCGATAATTTATTATCATACCAAAGTGAAAGCAAAAATGGCGACCAAAGCAAATCAACTTCCTTTTCATTAGGAAACGGCATCCTTGGAAGCCTGGGCGGTATTTTCGGCCAAAATTCAAGCAGCATATAATTATTATAAGCTGAATGATTGCAACCAGATTAGCGAACAGCTTTTTCGGTAAAATTTAAAGGGATCGCCGAAAACCTTACAAACAGAGTAGGCAAAATTTTTTAAATACAAAGAAACCATGAAAATGCAAGAAATGAATTATGCCGAGTTACAGGAAGTAAACGGCGGATCAATCTTCGGAGGTAATGATTCTTCATCAAGTAGCAGTGGATTATTAGGAAGCTTAGGTATCGGTAATTTATTATCATTCCAAAGCGCAAGCCAAAACGGCGATCAAAGTAACGCCTCTTCCTTTAGTTTAGGAAACGGCATTACTTCAAGCCTGGGCGGTATTTTTAACCAGGGCTCAAAAAGTGTGTAATTAAAAAATTAAACACCAAAAACAAGGGCGGGTTACCGCCCTTGTTTTATTTAAGACCTTTGATAGTATTGCCGGCTTTCCCGGCTATACCTTAAAATAACATCACTATGAAAACCAAGGCAAAAACCCCTCAACTGCAGGAACTTGATGCCGCCGATCTTCAAACGATAAACGGCGGTGCTACTAATGGTGCCAGCATGACTATAAGCAGCAGCGCCGACTCGTTGGTATCTATGGAGTTTAAATGGCAGCAGGGTGATAACTACCGGGATTATAAACTTTCGGCAGGTAACGGCATCCATGTAAACCTGGATGCTTTTGCAAACGGGAACCATGTTTAGTAAAACAGGTTCCATTTTATGAAATGGGATAGCCTGGCTATCCCATTTTTTTTGACCGGTTGTACGGTTTAGGCAAACACTTTAGCCGTTTTTCAATTTAGTATAAAGCTTACAGGCAACGTAATGGATAATAACGATAAAGTTTTTCCGGCAGAGTTTTTATCACTCACAGCCGAATATCATTTCAGGAAATACGATCCGAAAACCAACATCATTTACCGTATGGTGCTGGCTTTTACTTTGCTTGCATTGGTGGCTATGTTTTTTGTTAAGGTAAACATTAACGTAAAAAGCCTGGGCACCATCAAATCAACTACCGAACATAATGAGATCAAAGCGTTGGTATCCGGCCGGATAGATTCGATGGTGTTAAAAGAAAACATGCACGTTACCCAAGGGCAGGTTTTGGTTACGCTTAAAGCCGCTGCTCTAAACCAACAGGATATGGCCGCCCATACCCAACAGGCCGAATATGACGCACAGCTTGCTGATTTGCAGATCCTTTCAACCCTGGTAAAAAATAAGGCATGGAATACAAAGCCGCCGTTGACATCGGCCCTTTACGGTCAACAGTATGTATTGTTACAGCAAAAAGCCCGGGATGCCAAAACCAACCTTACTGCCGCGAGTCGTAATGAGGAGCGATATAGCTACCTGTATAAAAACAAAGCAATTTCGGCGGCCGAGTACGACGTGGTGCACCTGGCCTACCAAAACGCCGCCAGCGCCCTGCAACTTATTTATGATGGACAGGCCAGCCAGTGGCAGGCCGATTTAACCAGTCTTCAATCGCAAATGCGCAGTTTAAGTTCGGAAGGTAAATCTATTGAACAGGAAAAAGACCTGTATACCTTACGGGCACCTGTGAGCGGAACCGTTCAAAACCTTAAAGGCGTGCAAACAGGCAGTGTAATTGCCGGTAACGAGGTTATAGCCGAAATATCGCCCGAGAACGGGATGATTGCCGAGGTATACGTATTGCCTAAAGATATTGGCCTGATAAGGCCCAACAATAAAGTAAATTTCCAGGTAGATGCTTTTAATTATAATCAATGGGGCCTGCTTACCGGTAAGGTGCTAAGTGTATCAAACGATATTTTTACCGATAACGGCCAACAGCCTTATTTTAAAGTGCGCTGCCTGTTAGATAAAAACGAACTGGTTTTAAAAAACGGCTACGTAGGCCATATAAAAAAAGGAATGACCTTGCAGGCTAACTTTTTTGTTACCCGCCGCACCCTTTTCCAGCTGCTGTATGATAAAACCAGCGATTGGTTAAACCCCGGCAAGCTGCCTGCAAAATCAGATCAATCAAAAACCACCGCGCAATTATAAACCATGGCAAATTTCGATCAGTTATTAAACAAAACAGAGGCCTGGTACGCGCGTACAGTTAAGCGTATTGAAAAAAGCGGCTTTTACCAAAAATGGCAGTCGGTTACCGAAGATAAACGCAAGCGAAAACGCATCCAGATTCAGCAACATGATATTATGGATTGCGGCGCGGCCTGTTTGGCGTCTATCGCCGCTTTTTATGATCTTAATATGCCCATCGCCCGCATCAGGCAGCTGGCATCAACCGATAAAAAGGGCACCAATGCCCTGGGGTTAATTGAAGCTTCAGCGGCCATGGGCTTTTCGGCAAAGGGTGTTAAAGGCGCGTTTGAAAACCTTTTTGAAATACCCGTACCAACCATAGCCCATGTTTTGCTGCCCAATCACCTGCAGCACTATGTAGTAATTTATAAAGTTACCGATACTTATATTGAGGTGATGGACCCCGGCGACGGCCTGCTGCATCAGTTGAGTCATGATGAATTTAAAACCATCTGGACGGGAATACTCATCCTGCTTGCGCCTAATGAAACTTTCATAGCCGGCGATAAAAAGATATCTGTTGAAAAGCGTTTCTGGCATTTACTAAAGCCCCATAAAGCCATGTTATTGCAGGTGCTGTTAGGCGCGGTAGTTTACACCATACTGGGCTTATCAACCTCCATTTTTTTGCAAAAAATAGTAGATAACGTATTGCCCGAAGATAACCGAAACCTGCTTAACCTGATGGGTACGGTAATGGTGGTGATTATTTTTTTACAGGTTTTTATAAACCACGCCCGTACGCTCATCACCCTTAAAACCGGGCAGCAAATAGATGCCCGCCTTATTTTGGGCTACTATAAACACCTGCTTAAGTTACCGCAGCAGTTTTTTGACAGCATGCGTGTGGGCGAAATCATTTCAAGGATCAACGATGCGGTTAAGATCCGCTCGTTTATTAACGAGGTGCTGGTAATGTTCGCGGTAAATATTTTTATCCTCATTTTTTCATTTGTGCTGATGTTTACCTACTACTGGAAACTGGCACTCATTATGCTTACCATTGTACCGCTCTTCGCGCTCATTTATAAACTATCCGACAGGTTGAACCGCACCACCCAGCGTAAACTGATGGAAGATGCCGCTGATTTGCAAACCCAGCTGGTAGAGTCGGTTAATGCCATACCTACCATCAAACGTTTCGGGCTGGAAAACTTTGCCAATTTTAAAACAGAAACGCGTTTTATCAACATGCTTAAAACGGTTTTCCGGTCGGCTACCAATTCTTTATGGATAGGTAATTTCAGCAGTTTTGTATCTACTTTTTTTACGGTTGTGTTGCTATGGGCAGGTTCGGCTTTTGTGTTAGATAAAATAATCACCCCCGGCGAGTTACTTTCTTTTTATTCCATCATCGGTTACTTTATGAGTCCGGTTGCCGGGCTTATCGGCATGAACAAAACCTTGCAGGATGCACGCATAGCGGCCGACAGGCTTTTTGAGATTATGGATATGGAACAGGAACCTGTAGAAAACCGTACCGATATTACACCCGATATGGTAGGCAACATTCATTTTAAAAATGTACACTTCAGGTACGGCACGCGTAATAATGTTTTTGAAGGACTCGATCTGCAAATCCCCAAAGGTAAAATAACCGCTATTGTGGGCGAAAGCGGATCGGGCAAAACAACATTGCTTTCGCTGATGCAGAATATTTATACGCTGCAATCCGGATCAATCTTCATCGGCGATTTTGATATTCAGTATATCACTAACGATAGTTTGCGCCGCTTGGTAGCCGTGGTGCCACAGGATGTACACCTTTTTGCCGGCAACGTAACCGAAAACATAGCCGTAGGCGACCTGGAGCCTGATATGAAGCGCGTATTGCAAATTTGCCGTGAATTGGAAATTACCGACTTTATTGAGCGCCTGCCAAACGGCTTCAATACCTTTTTAGGCGAAAACGGCACCAATCTATCCGGCGGCCAGCGCCAGCGCATAGCCATAGCCCGCGCCCTTTACCGTGACCCGGAGATCCTGATACTGGACGAGGCAACATCATCTCTCGATTCTGAATCAGAATCGCACGTGCAAAATGCCATTGCTCTGCTACGCGAAAGGCAAAAAACCATCATTGTGATAGCCCACCGCTTAAGTACCATCATGAATGCCGATAAAATAGTAGTACTCCAAACAGGCAAATTAGTAGAAGAAGGCGATCACCATACCCTGATGAAAGCCAAAGGCCAATACCACAAAATGTGGCAAAAACAATTCCCATCCGAAGAAGTGGTAACCCAGAAGGCAGAAGGTTTAAAGGTTAGGAAGAAGGTTATTAAAGCTGAGAATTAGCGCTTTAAAATTAGGAATATCGGCTTTGAAGCTGGCTAAGACTCACCCGGGTACGCTACGCTCTTCGGCTTCGCCGGAAAGAGCTACTGTGTGTACGTATCTTTTGCTATTAACACATAAATAAAAAACGTTGTCATTTCGAACGAACCAGGGAGGGGTTGCGCGCCGGACATGAGGAGAAATCTTCTAAAAGCGGGCATTCGAACATGCAAATCGTATAAGATTTCTCCTCGCGCCCCACTTTTCCCTACCCTTGCTAGTTCGAAATGACAACGTTTTTTATTTATTATACAAACATGTGTAAGCAATACCTCACTTTAAAACAAAACCGCTTTATTTAACTTAAAACGAGATCTTATTACCCAAATAATAATCAATCAGTTTACTTTTCAGTATCAGGTCATACTTGGTTTGGATTAAAGCGAACTCGGCTATGTTACGTTCATTTTCGGCTACGTTAATATCAAGGCTATTTACCAGGCCTACAGAATAACGCTGCTGCATCACCTTAAAAGCGTCCACTGCCGATTTAAAGGTAACCTGCGCCGCGGCGTATTTCTTTTGCGTGGCATGCACATCCCAAACGGCTTCGGCGATGGTTTTGCGCATATTGTTTTTGGCCAGATCTTCGGTTGCCAGCGCGTTTTGATAAGTAAGCTTAGCCTTGCGGATGTTGATATTGGCCTTATTGCCATTTGAAATAGGGATAAGCAAGGTAAAGCCAACGGCCTGGTTAAAATTATTACTTAGCTGATCGCCAAAAGAAACCGACCTGTTTTGATAAACCGGCGCCACAACCGTGGCATTGGAATTTTGCACCACACCAATAGGCACCGCCCCCGTAATTTGTGTGGCTACCACCGTACTCTGCGTGCTTGAATAACTGGTGTTGATGCCGCCACCGAATGATAAGCTTGGCGACTGCTCACCACGGGCTACGGCTACCCCTTTTTCAGATGCCAGGCGCTTACTGGTAGCGATGAGCACATCTGGGTTGGTTTGCAGTGCTTTTTGATAAACATCGTTTACTGTAAAATCAGTATTCAAACGGTCGATAGCCGTTTTTGGCGGATCGACAACTAAGAAAGGGTTATTCTGATCGCGCTCCATTAAATGCGCCAATATCAGGTATGAGCGCTCCATTTCATTTTGTGCATTGGTTTGGTTAGCCTCGGCATTAGCCACCTGCGATTTGGCCTGCGATAAATCGGCCAGCGTTTTTTGGCCCACTTTAAAAAACTTTTGCTGGCGGTTCAATTCCTGGTTGGCAATAACCAATTGTTGTTTTGAAGCCTCTAACAAATCGCGGTTGGTAAGCACCTGCAAATAGGTATACATTACCGAAAGTGTTAAATCGTTCTTAACCTTTTCTACATAGCTTTTATCAGCATCTAACAGGTATTTGGTTTGCTTAATGGTATTCATTTTGGCAAAGCCCTGGAAAAGTGTAACGTTGGCATATAAACTACCCTGCGCAATATTGGTAGACGCGTTGGCATACTGGTAGGTGGTAGGATCAATGGCCCGCCCGAAAAGCCGGTAAGCCGCCACACTACCATTGATAGTAGGCAACTGATCGCCCTTAGCCAGTTTTAAATTTTCGTCGGATATAGCCGCCTCAAACTGTGCCTGCCTCACCTGTATATTATATAATGCAGTGCTATCAATAGCCTGCGCTAATGTTATTTTTTGTTGCGCTGAAACTTGCTGAGAACCAAGCAGTATAATGGTAAAACCAATAAGCACCCGGTGCCCGGTTTTGTTAAATAAATGTATTGACATATAGGTAGATAGAATACATTGATTAACAACCGAGAAAGTACTTATTGTTTGAGGAAAACCAGATTAATTGCAGAGCGTTTGGTTTTAAAACATGG
>JACXTT010007321.1_pt1 | contig 15557 bp, 9 predicted proteins | sample 9270951 | NCBI WGS metagenome assembly JACXTT01 (sample SAMN15532306, study PRJNA645909) | rock metagenome | isolation source: weathered quartz diorite | place: Puerto Rico | collected 2017-06-21 | reverse complement strand
TTACATCTGAGCGGAGTAGCGGCTTCGCGAAGCGAAGCCGCTGCGCAGTCGAAGGATCTCTACCTGCACGGCAAACTTTACAGGAAGCGTTTCCAGCGTGGGGGGGCCTACGACTCGCCTGACCGTCCGCTAGCGGACGGTCACTCAGGCTGACAATATTGTCCTAGCTGGAAGCTCCCTCAGTGCTTCACCAGATCATCCGACAACATTAACGCCTTGGACGCCAGGTTCTGTGCGCGCTGCACGTCTCCCGCATCTTCGGCGGCTTTGGCTTGCTCCATGTATTTGCGAATCTGACTGACGCTATCCTGCTGGGTCACGCTTAGCTGGCGGGAGGCGAGTCGCTTGAGGTTTGCGTCGCTGCTGGCCAGCAACTGAGTCGTGCTCTGGCGCTGGCGCGAGGCCTGCTCGTTGCTCACGCCGGGAGCAAGCTGAACCGTTGGATCAGCCGTGCCACCGTTTCTAACCACCTTCTTTTCCTGTACAGCTTTGGACGAAATGGCAGTGCGTTTCCGGCGACGGCGTTTCTTGGAAGCCGCTTTGGCCGTGGACGCTGGCTTCTTCGCGGATGCCGCGGGCGCCGCCTTCTGAGGTTCTTGCGTCGGCGTGGGCGCCGGGGCTACCGGAGGTGGCGGCGATTGCTCCGGACCACTTTTCTCGGAACCAGCGTTCTCGGGGCCAGTTTCCTGGCTGGGTTGTGGGGCTTCCTGTGCCGGACTGGCCGATTGGGTGTTCTGCGCAGGCTCTTGCGGCGGAGGGGCTTGTTGAGCATCGGGCTGGGCCTGGTTCTCCTGCATGAGACCCAGAGGCAGAGCGGCAGGCATGACCGCCACGACGGAGGAATTCGTCAGCATCCACAATCCGAGAATGGCGGCCAGATACGTGTTCATCACAGGTGTGATGCGTTATGTGCCCTTCCGGGCTTGTTGAGAATTTTAAACTTCCGCGATCAATCCGCCACTCTCACCAGGCCTGAAAACCTCAATCGGAGGTGCGTTACCCGATGGGTCCGTTGGGTTGAAGGCGCCGGTCACCAGATCAGAATGCTAAACGCTGCCGGCTGCGCGTCCCCGCCCCTCCCCGCTAACCTCGAATCGCCGCTTCCCGGAGGGAATCGGAGCGGGCCGGGACCAGCGGTAACCGCAGGCGAAAAGTCGTGCCCTGTCCCTGAACTGACTCGAAATCAACCGACCCATAGTGCCACTGCAGAATCTGATATGTCTGCGCCAGACCGATCCCGGTTCCGTCTTTCTTGGTGGTGAAATACAGTTCAAAGATCTTGTCCTGGGCTTCCGGGGGGATTCCGCCGCCTTCGTCACGAATTTCGGTGACTACCATGTCATCTTCCCGCCGCGCCGAAATCGTCAACTTACCTCCGTTCGGCATGGCTTGAACGCCATTGAGCACCACATTGAGCATGGCCTGCTTGATGAAGTCGGTATCCACCTTCACCGTCAGGGGTGCGGAGGGGAGCTCGCAAGTCATGGCCACGCCATGTCGCCCGGCATCGGGCCCGGCCAGTTGCACGCCGTCCTCCAGCAGGCGGCGCAGATCGGTCTCCTCCAGGTGTAGATCGCGCGGGCGGGTGAAATCCACCAGGATCTGCACTACCCGGTCCAGCCGGTGGATTTCGCTGCCGATAATGTCCATGTGGCGGCGTGTGGCGGGATCCGCTTCGCGCAGTTTGCCCTGCAGCAACTGCAGATGCAGAACGATCGCGTTGATAGGATTCTTGACTTCGTGAGCCACCCCCCGGGTGATCCGGCTGCTGGCCGAGAGCCGGCGGGACATTTCGATTTCATCCTCGATCCGGCGTACGGACTCAGCATCCCGCATGGTCAGTAGCGCGCCGATCTGGGTTTCCTTCTCCCGGATGAAGTCGAGGGAAATCTGTACGCGCTTCCCGTTGGGAAATTCAATCTCGCGCGACGGAATCGCACTTCGCCGTTCAAACGCCTGCAGCACCAGAGCCCCGAACTCCGACTCGGGAGAAAAAATCTCTCTGGCCGCATGGCCCAGCAGTTCTCGCCGGGGGCGGCCCAGGAACCGCTCCACCGAAGCGCTCACCAGCACCACCCGCGAGTCACGCGTGAACAGCATCAGGCCGTCCAGCAGATTGCCCATGATCTGGTCCACGTTGTCTTTCAGGGCCGAGAAAATCTCTTTCGCATCGCGCATCTGGCGGCCCAGGTGAGCGATTTTCAGGCTCACCAGTCCGTATTCGTCGTGCCCTGTTTCCGATTCGGCGCTTGCTTCCGCGGTGCCGGCGGTGACGTTATCCAGGCTGCGGCTGATTTGCTCCAGCGGGCCCAGGGCAAGATGGGAGAGTCCCGCCGCCAGCAACAGTGAGAGCAGAATCGCGATGCTGGAGAAGATCACCGCCTGACGCAACCGCGGAGTCAGTTCATTCTTCAGGAAGACAGTGGACACACCCACTCGAATGCTGCCGAAATGAGCTCCATCTAACTGCAGCGGGATGCGTACGTCGTACACCGTCGGCGGGTTGTACATCATACGGAACTGCCGCCGAAAGCTGGCACTCTGTACCACTTGAAAGTTGGGCCGGTCGGGAACCGGCTTTCCAACCAGATCGGGATTGGTGTGCAGGATGGCTTTGCCATCGCTATCCACAATGGCCGCATCGTAAATTATGGGCCAGGTGCCCACCACCGATTCCAGAAAATTATTGAGATCACGATCCGTCCCCAGGTAGTACGCCACCGCTCGCCGCATCGCCTCGGGATTCGTGGTGTCCACCTTGGTACTGCTCAGGTCCGGGATGGCGTTAGCCGCCAGGTAGGCCAGGTTTGAGGTTAACTGCGCTGCCGATTCATGCGCGGTCGTCACCCGCTGGCGCAGCAATTCCGAGATGTAGATGTAGGAGAACCCCAACACCAGCACCGCGACCATGAAAGTAATGGCCAGTACGATTTTGGTTTTCCTGCGCATGACGCTACGTCACTGCCAACTCGCAACTGACAACTGACAACTGCCAACTGCCAACTGCCAACTGCCAACTGCTTTACTCTTCCCTCGTCAACGCCGCGTCCGCGGTGACACTGCCGTACTCTTTGAGCTTGTTGTGCAGCGTCTTCAGGCTGATGCCCAGAATTTCGGCCGCCCGGGTCTTGTTGTTGTTGGTCGACTCCAGCGTCTTCAGAATGAGCCGCTTCTCGGCTTCCTCGACCGTGGTTCCCACCCCCAGATGGACGGTATCGCCATCCTCGGATGAAGGGCGCAGGCTGGATTGGCCAAACCCCGGCGGCAGATGCTTGGTCTCCACCACCGCACCGTCGCAAACGATGATCGCCCGCTCCAGCGTGTTGCGCATTTCACGCACATTGCCGGGCCAGGAGTAGTTCTGAAACGCGTTGAGCACGGCCTCGCTCACCCCCGCGACTTTTCGGCCGTGTTTCCGGTTCATGTCCTCGAGCAAAGCCTGCACCAGCTCGGGAACATCCTCTTTGTGTTCGCGCAGCGGCGGCATGTGAATGTTAAAAACGTTGAGGCGGTAATAAAGATCGTTGCGTAACTCGCCCTGGGCGACCGCCTCCTCGGGCACCTTGTTGGTGGCGGCCAGGACGCGCACATCCACCGTGGTTTCCACCTTGCTGCCCAGGCGGCGCAGTTTGCTGTCTTCCAGTACCCGCAGCAGTTTGGCTTGCGTAGCCACTGGCATCTCGCCGATTTCATCGAGCAGCAGGGTTCCGCCTTCGGCCAGCTCAAAACATCCGGTACGCCGCTCCAGAGCTCCGGTGAAGGCGCCCTTTTCGTGGCCGAATATTTCGCTCTCGATCAGGGTTTCCGGAATGGCAGCGCAATTGATCGGCACAAATGGCTTGTTCCGGCGCGGGCTAAGTTCGTGGACGGTGCGCGCCACCAGTTCCTTGCCGGTGCCGCTCGCCCCAGTGATCAGCACCGAAGCAGTGCTGGGCGCCACCATCTCAATCAGGTGAAAGATCTCTTGCATCTTTTTGGAAGATCCGATCAGGCTGCCCAGCGAACCGGCGTCCCGTAGTTTCCGGCGCGTGACTTCAAGTTCCGCGCGGGTTCCCAGCAACGCGGATGCGTTCTGCAGGATGGTATGCAAACGGTTGGTGTCGATGGGTTTGGTGATGTAGTCATAGGCGCCCATGCGCATGGCCTGCACCGCGCTGTCGATCGTGCCTTGTGCGGTTACAACAATGACTGCCATGGTCTGCGCGTCGGTAGCCAGTTTTTCCAGCAGTTCCAGGCCGCCCATGCGCGGCATCTTCATGTCGGTAATTACGAGGGAGGGCGACCAGGCGGTAACTTTTTCCAGCCCGTCCGCACCATCCCTGGCGGTTTCGGTCCGATATCCCCAACTGGTAATGAGCTCGGCTAGACCGGTCCGCTCATTTTCCTCATCCTCGACGATTAGTACTCTCTCGCGGCTCATAAATTGGCTTCGCAGCCATTATTAAGGCTTTCCGGTCCGGCTGCAAGCCGGGCTAAACCTTCACCAGGCATCTTCTGTCTCAAGGGGTCTTGAGTTGTGCGCGCGGCTTCGCGCGAACAGCCCCTGGCTGCTGCAGCCGATGGCTCGGGTGCGCGTCAGCAAGGCTGTTGGGGAAATCGATTCGGTATCAATCTGAGACGCAGCGTCCTCTCAATCGTTAACACAAGGTTCGTCTCCCAGCTCTTGATTTGACCTTGCGCTGGGGTAAAATCAATGTCCGTAAAAGTGCAGCCATGTGACTTTCCACGCAAACTCCCAGTCTTTAAACCTAGTATCTGAGCGTGGACGCAAAAATTGTTCATTAGGACTTTCGGAGGATTGAATGTCACTTCGTCGTGGTAGAAGTGTTGCCTGTTTGTTGCTGGCGTCATTGTGCAGCTTGTTGGTTGGCGGATTGTTGCCAACGACCGCGATGGCACAGGATCAAGAGACTCCCAAGTGGGACCTGTTTGTGGGTTATCAGTGGCTCCACCCAGGCGGCACGGTACCCTCGCCATTCCAGCCCGTGAATGCGCCGGTAGGCCAGAAGCTGGGTGATATTCCCCAGGGTGCTGGCGCCGGTCTTACTTACAACTTCACTCCGCACTGGGGCTTGGAAGCCGACTATGGCGGTAACTCCAACAAGTTTGGATCGGAGAACACCGCCTCCATCGGACCTCGCTTGGCGTGGCGAGGCGAGGGCGTCATGCTCTTCGCACACACCTTGCTTGGCTACAACCGGCTCTCTGTGCCGAGCGTGGACACCAGTAATGGCCTCGGCGCGATTCTGGGCGGCGGGATGGATCTTAACGTCTGGAAACGGCTCTCGCTCCGGTTGTTTGAAGCCGATTATGTGTGGGCACACCACAATTTTTCCAAGGAGGTTTCTCCAGCCTTCGCCGACTTGGCTCGCCCCAATTTGGAAGGGGTCCGGCTGCGCACTGGCCTGGTTTTCAACTTCGGCTATCCGACGCCGGCGGTACCGGCGGCCAGTTGCTCAGTACAGCCCAGCGAAGTCATGGTGGGTGAGCCCGTCACCGCCACGGCCAGCGCGGTCAATTTCAATCCCAAACACGGCCTGACTTACAACTGGAACAGCACCGGTGGAAAGGTCACCGGCAAGGACAACACCGCGACCATTGACACCAACGGTGTGGCGGGCGGAAGTTATGCCGTTACCTCTCGCGTGGTTGATCCCAAACTGAAGAAGGGTGGCGAGGCAAGCTGCACTGCCAACTTCACGGTAAAAGAACCGCCAAAGAATCCGCCGACCATGTCTTGCTCGGTGAATCCTGCCTCGGTTCAGGCGGGCACGCCTTCCACCATCAGCTGCTCTTGCACCAGTCCGGATAATGTGCCAGTCACGGTCGGCGCCTGGACCGCGAGCGGAGGCAGCGTCTCGGGCGACGGCAACACCGCTACTCTCAATACTACCGGTGCCTCAGTTGGTCCTATCACCGTAAGCGCCACCTGTACCGATTCTCGCGGCCTTACTGCCCCGGCCTCGACTCAGGTGACCGTGGAAGTCCCACCGCCACCGCCGCCGCAGGCCAGCAAGCTGAGCGAGTGCGAATTCCCCAACAAGGTCAAGCCCTGGCGCGTGGATAACACCTGCAAGGCCATACTGGACGACGTGGCCCAGCGGTTGCAGCACGACCCCGACGCCAAACTGGTCATCGTTGGCAATGCCGAAGCCGGCGAGAAGCGCAAGAATCTGGCCGGTGAGCGTGCCGTCAATTCCAAGGCATATCTGTCCGGTGGCGAAGCCAAGCAAGCCATTGATGCCAGCCGGATTGAAGCACGTACCGGAAGTGCCGGCACCAGGACCGCCGAATACTGGGTGGTTCCGGCCGGTGCGACGTTCTCGGGTTCGGGAACCGAAACCGTGGATGAGTCCAAGGTGAAAGCAGTTCCGGATCACCCGGCTGCAGCCAAGAAAAAGGCGGCTAAACCTAAGGCTCAGTGACAGTTGCAGGAAACACGGCCGGTCGAGCTTCGGGCTCGACCGGCCCTTTTGTTGTCTGTCCTTACGTAACTTGATCAGCGGAGGTTACGCTGTCAATCTCACCCGCGAGCGCATAATTTCCGCGAGGGGTAAAGTTACTTATGATTTCACGTGCGATTATGATTTCCCGTAAGGCACTGACTACTTTGGCTGTCGCTTTGGTCTCGGTAACCGCTCTTTGGGCTGGCCAGTGGACTTCCCTCGGTCCGGATGGAGGCGACGTTCGGAGTCTGAATTTCGACCCGAAAACTCCTGACCGCATCTATCTGGGCACGAGTACAGGGACGCTTTTTCTCTCCAACGATGGCGGACACAGTTGGACCCGGCTGGCGCATTTGGGTGGCGATGACGATGTTCTCGATCACATCGTCATCGATCCCCAGAATCCCAAGCATATTTATGTTTCCGCCTGGAGCGTCGAGAACCAGCAGGCCGGCGATGTGTATCGCTCGCACGATGGCGGCAACAGCTGGGAAGCGCTTCCCGGCATGCACGGCAAATCGGTCCGCGCCCTGGCCATGTCGGTGGCCGATTCCAGGATCCTGGTAGTGGGTGCGCTGGATGGCGTTTTCCGTACTAAGAACGGCGGCAACAGCTGGGAGCGGATTTCTCCACCAAGCCAGGCTGAGATCAAAAACATCGAGTCCATCGCCATCGATCCCCGGAATCCCGACGTGGTTTACGCAGGCACCTGGCATCTCGCCTGGAAGACGGCCGACGGCGGAGCCAGCTGGCAACACATCAACAAGGGCATGATTGATGACTCGGATGTGTTCTCCGTCATTGTGGACTCCACGAATTCTTCCGTGGTTTACGCCAGCGCCTGCTCCGGAATCTACAGGAGCGAGAGCGCGGGCGACCTGTTCCACAAGCTGCAGGGCATTCCGTTTTCTGCGCGCCGCACTCGTGTGCTGAAGCAGGACCCCAGCAATCCGGCCACGGTGTATGCAGGAACTACGGAAGGCCTGTGGAAGACCACCGACGGAGGCAAGACCTGGAAACACGTGACCAATTCCGAGGTCGTCGTGAATGATGTGCTGGTGGATCCGCGCAATTCCAACCGCGTGTTGCTGGCAACCGATCGCAGTGGTGTTCTGGCCAGCGACAACGGAGCGCAAACTTTCGAAGCCTCCAATCACGGCTACACCCACCGCTATGTCAGCTCGATTCTGGCTGACAAGGACAATCCCAATGCCATGCTCGTGGGCGTGGTCAACGACCGCGAGTGGGGCGGAGTTTTCTCGACCCGCGATGGCGGGCAGAGCTGGCAGCAGAAGAGCGCTGGCCTGGGCGGGCGCGATGTCTTTGCTCTGCAGCAGGCCGCCAATGGTGCGCTGATCGCAGGCACCAACAAAGGTATGTTCCTGCTCGATCGCAATGCCAGCCAGTGGCGTCCGATCAACAACATCGTGAACGAGAAGGTTCCAGCACGCGTGGTGAAAGCCAACGCCAAGGGAAAGAAGGGTGCGAAGACGGTAAAGACCCCTGCCGTTCTGGTTCGCTCGGTCCTGGATGCGCGCGTGAGCGATATTGAAGTCACAACCAAGCGTTGGCTGGCGGCTACGTCGGCTGGATTACTCACCAGTTCGGACCAGGGCAAGACCTGGACCGGCGGCGCGGTGCTGGGCAAGACGGATTTCGTCGCGGTCCAGTCCGAAGGCGACCTGGTTGTGGCCGCCACTCGCACCAACGTTCTCTATTCGACCAACGCGGGAACGACCTGGCAGCAAGCGCCTCTTTCTTCCTACATCACCAGCATTCATGGCGTGATGCTTACGCCTGAGGGAGAGATTCTGGTAGCTTCCCGGGAAGGCGCATTCCGCAGTTCTGATTCCGGAGCGACCTGGGAGCACGTGGTGAACGGCATTCCCGACAAGAACATCAGCTCGATCGCCTACGACCAGGGCCGGAAGCGTCTGCTGGCGACCAGCACGGCCACGGGCGTGGTGTTCGAGAGCAAGGACAGCGGCCGCACCTGGCATCGCGGACCCGATTCCGGATATCCGCTGCGCCGCATCAGCGTCGTACGAGGGCGCTTCGTGGGTGCAACCCCGTTTGACGGCGTAATTGTCCAGCCCGAAAACGAAGCCGAGAGCGCATCTGCTGGATTCGGTAGCTCGTCCAACTAACCAGCTTTGCAATGTCTGTAATAACGGAGGAAGCGCTAACCCGCCTCCTCCGTTTCTTGCTACTCGTGTGGGGACGGGTCTCCGACCTGTCCAAGCCGAGCGCAGCTCGGCAGTTTTCCTGGCTGCGAGCGGTAGTTGGTGTCATCGCCTGGTTTACAACGGTTACTTCCGAGTTGCCCGTCATCCGCTCAGAACCGCTCACTTTGGCCCGTTGGGAGCACGTCACGCCGGCGGGAGGTGTTCTCACCATTAAATCCGGTTGTCACAACTTGGGTGCTACCGCCGCGGTAATAGCAGACTCTTTGTGGTCAGACGTTGGACCTGACGCTGCATCGGACAATGCCAGCATCCATCGGGACCGGCGTCGGATCGTCGCAGGGCAAGGCTTATAATTGCCAACGCAGGGTGCCCGTGAGTTTATCCCGTCGTCGCGCGCTGCTCTATCTCGCTGCCGTCTTGTTCGGCGGTGCCACTACCTTTTACAGCATTGTTTGGATGTATTACGCACCCCAGAGTGGTGCTACCAGGATCGGCGCCGAATTCACTTATTCTTTGGCATCCCGCGTTCTACGAGTCACTCGCGTTGTTCAAGGGCGAAATGCCGATCAAGCTGGCCTGCGAGCCGGAGACGAAATCCTTGCGATCAACAACGCGAAACTTGACACGCTAACTCCCTACTACGAAGCGGTGGGTCGCGGAACCCAGGGTGACACCGTCAACTTCTCGGTCCGGCGGCCAGGAGAGGCTTCCCTCCGAACGGTGCCGGTTGTTTTGGAATCGCCACTTCCACTCGAAATGTACCGAAATCTGACCCCTAGCAGGATGGCCGCCATCAGACTCATGATGTCTTACCCCATCTTGTTTCTGGTGGTAGGAATGGCGGTCTTGTTCCTGAAAGTGGAGGATCGCAACGCCTGGCTGTTGGCCGTTTTCTTTGCCAGCTTTATCGCGATTCCGGACCTTCCTCCGGGTATATTCCCACCGGAGCTCCGTGGGTTCATCATGAGCTATCACGTGGTGCTGGCCAGCCTGGCGGGCGCCGCCCTCTATGGATTCCTTGCAGTCTTCCCCGCGGCCTCACCTCTGGACCGGCGAGCGCCCTGGCTGAAGTGGATATTCTTGGCGGGTGGCGGAATCTCGATGGTTGCGGGCCTCTGCACGATCGCGGCGGCGAACACCTACGAGACCATGTGGCTTCCACTTGAGTATGGCGGACCCTCATGGATGGGTCACTCGCTACACCTTCTCGGCATGGTTTTTGGGCTCGCAGCAGAGAGTCTGGCGGTGGTTTCGCTGGTCCTTAACAGTCTTCGGGCAGTCACCCCCGAGGCTCAGCGAAAGGCGCGCGTGATCGTGTGGGGTCTGGCCTGCGGCCTGCTTCCGATCGTTATGCTAGGGATGGTGCTTTCTCTTAGCGGAGGGAGGTTTCAGGAGATTCCGTTCTGGCCCTATGCCTTCTGTGTTCTGGCCTTATTTCTCCTGCCTTTGTCGTTCGCGTACGCAGTGGTGAAGCACCGCGTGATGGAAATTCCGCTGCTGCTGCGACGTAGTGCGCGGTACGTTCTGGTGCAGAGAGGCTTCGTCGTTTTGATGCTCATCGTTGCGGCTTCCGCTATCTGGATCTTCACTCACGTTTTCTCACGACTCGTCCGTGCGGATACGAATACCGGGATGGCTCTGAGCGCGGTATTTGGCATTGTCCTGGTCTGGACCTCGGCGCCCTTGGTCAAGCGCGGAACCGTGCGCATCGACCGGGCCTTCTTTCGCAGCGCTTATGATTCCCGCATCATCTTGAACGACCTGGCGGAGAAGACAAGGACGGTGGGCGACCGTCGCCAACTGGCTAATCTGCTCGAACTCCACGTGACCGAGGCACTGCACCCGAAAACGCTGGCGTGTTACCTCGAATCAGGCAATGGCCAGCTGGCCGCGGTCTCTGGAACATTCCCTGCGACTCTCGAAGCGCTCGCCGCAAGTGGACCGGTGTTCGTCGAGCTTGCGCATCGCGGGAAACCGCGGGAAGTGCTGCCATCCAGTTCCACCGGCGCCGACGAGCTAGCCGCACTCGCGCCACTAGCGCCGGAATGCTTGGTCCCGATCCTCGGTCGTGAGAACAAGCTCATTGGCCTGCTCGTGCTTGGGCAGCGGCTTTCCGATGAACCTTATTCGAGCGAGGACAAGCATTTGCTCGGCTCAGTCGCAGCCCATGTCGGCATCGCTTTAGAGAACATACATCTCGCGGAAAAGATGGCGCAACGAATGGAGGCCGATCGCCGCACGGCACAGGAAATGGAAATTGCCCTGCAGGTGCAGGCGAGGCTGTTTCCGCAAAAGCTGCCGGCCATGAAGACGCTCGAATACACCGGCGCCTGCATCCAGGCTCGGAAAGTGGGTGGAGACTACTACGATTTTCTTGAGCTTCGCCCCGGTCGACTGGCGCTGGTGCTGGCCGACATTGCAGGCAAAGGGGTATCTGGAGCCCTGCTGATGGCCAATCTGCAAGCCAATTTGCGAAGTCAATACGCGATGGCGGTCGACGACCTGCCGCGGCTGCTCGCGTCAGTCAACCGCTTGTTTTACGAGAGCACCGACGATGCCAGTTACGCCACATTATTCTTCGCGGATTACGACGACTCAAGCCGCAGACTCCGATATGTGAATTGTGGACATCTTCCCCCACTCCTGCTGCGCGCCGGCGGGGGCACGCCGGATCAGGCTTCGAAGGCGGAGTGGCTGCGTTCCACTTGCACAGTAATGGGACTATTTGAAGCCTGGCGTTGCGAGGTAGCAGAGGTGCAGCTTGCTCCACGTGACACGCTCGTACTCTACACAGATGGAATCACCGAAGCCACGAACTCGACTGGGGAAGAGTTTGGCGAGTCCCATTTGCTGGACACCCTCGGGAGCAATTCTCACCTTCCGGTGAAATCCCTTCTCCAAACAGTTGTCGGCGCCGTCCAGCAATTCAGCAGCGAACAGCAGGATGACATCACGCTGGTGATTGCGCGTTGCATCGGATAATTTGGACTCCACGCCGCCCACGGCGGTCGGGCCCGGACTAAGCGGTCGGCACTGTCGCCACAGGAGCCTCCATGCAGCTCGCCACCACTCCCAGCGGCACGCGTCGCGGTCATTAGATTGGCCGTTTGGTCAGGCCTCCATGCGCTAGTTCCTGGATGGTCGGCTACCCGGAAGCTATCCAAAAGGGTTGCCGTCGTAACATCATTACACCAATGATCGGGAATCAGTCCGGATTCCTGCTGGGCCGATCGGAGGAAGCAGCCGGGTGATGACTGTTAGGGTCTGCGATTCCAAGCAAATAAGCAGACATTTGGGGCGCTTTTGATGACAGTTCTCAGCGGGCAAGGCCGCGCTGCACTCGACGATTTGCGGCACGACTGACCTCGTGCCCTTCCCGAATCGCCCGCCCGTTCCCAAAAACGCACCTTTCCTCGCCCCTGTCCTAATTCGCGGGCCAGACGCGCCCGAGCTCCCCGCTGCCTAGCGCGATAATTACCCGTAAGAACTACACGGCCCTGACCACCCCTCCACTAAGTCACTGACAAATCGATCCTGACGATGGCATCCGTCTTGCGACTTGTCGGGTACTGGTTGCGCGCGGCAGGATTATTTCAGGATTACTTTATGAAGCTGGGGGATGGAAACTGGCCGAAATCCACCGTGTGCTCCATAAGGCCGATGAGCCTTCTGCTGGCGAGCCTGGTGCTGGTGAGCCTGATTCTGGCGGGCTGTTCGCAACATGAGGGCGTGCCAACCTCCGAAGAGGCTGCCAGCCCCGATCAGCATCTGCCCTTTGACGCCACATCTGACAAAGGGGGAATTTTCCCCACCGGCTCGCTGAGCCCCACGGTGATCCCGGCTGGAACCCCGCTCGCGGTTCGTCTGCGAACTTCCCTCTCGAGCGCGACGGCGCGGCCCGGTGATTCCTTCGAGGCGGTACTGGACGAGCCCATTGTCGTCCGCGGCAAGATCCTGGCGCTACGCGGCGCCAACGTAACCGGCAAGGTGCTGGACGCGAAAGCTGCCGGCGAACTTCAGGAGCCGGGCTACATGCGGCTGGCGCTGACGGCGGTTTTCCTCAACGGGCAGCCCTTACCCATACAGACCTCCAGCATCTTCGTGAAGCGCGGCGCGCATCACGAACGGAATTCGACCATGCTCGCAGGAGCAGCGACCGGCGGAGGAACTGCGAACAACAAAGGCGCGCTGATTGGAACCTCGGTCGACGCTGCTGGAATGCCCTATCCGACAGGGAACAAGGACGTTGGCATCGCGCCGGAGCGGCGTCTGACCTTTCGTCTGGCGCAACCCATTCCGCTTGAGATATGAGGTCCCGGAGGGACCTTTGATAGTAGCGCGCCACTTCAGTGGCGGGTCTCCTTGGCCGAGGAAATGCGCGTGCCGTAGGCACGCCTGAAATGGACTCCGTTCGCCGCGGGTAACATTTCAGCCGTCCCTACGGCACGGAAACCATCTTGTCCGCCCACCCGGCGTTGAAACGCCGGGCTATCTTCAGGCGTCCCTACGGGCTCGCCGCCTACAGCGTACTCATGAACGCCACCAGGTCAGCTTTCTCGTCATTAGTCAGCAGCATACCGAAGCGCTGGTCGTAGAAGTTGACTACGTCCCGCAAGGTTACGGCGGTGCCGTTGTGGAAGTAGGGCGCGCGTGCGGGCAAACCGCGCAGGACGGGCACTTTGAACTTGCCGATATCGGCGCATTTGCCGGTGACCATCGCCCGTCCGGGATCGGTGGTCAGCAGTTGCGTGCTGTTGTTGCAGAGAATCAAGTACGAGGGGAGATCGGCCTTGGGCGAACCGGTTCCGATGTCCATCATGGCGAAGGTCGAGCCGCCGCCGGTGTTCGGCGCGTTGTGGCAGGTAGTACAAGTGCCCATGACCTCGGTCTGGCCCTGAACATCGTTGAATCCGGCCACGCCGGAAATCCTCATTGGGCGATTATTGAACAGCATTTCTCCGCGCGCCACGGACTGCTGCCTGGCATTCGTACCGGCGACACTGGCCCACTTGGGGTAGAGGCTAAATGCATTGGAGTTGAACCGCGTCCCGGAGTTGATCCCGGGATAAAAGGGTTGCAACGCCAGGAAAATCGGACCGCCGCGCGCGCCCTGTACGCTTAGGCTTCCCGCCAGATTGTCCTGCGATTGTGCCGTGAACTGTCCGGTCTCGAGATCGACGATCTGCCCCAGTTGCGAATCCGTCGGCGGATTTGTTGGCTGGGCATGCACCAGGGTCGCGTTCCTGGCCTGGCTGCGCAAGTCCGGTTCCCGGCCGTCCCACATGATCCCATTCAGAAACCGCAGGTTGGTGGAGGGAAGCGGACGCCGGTAGAGCGCGGGCCGGTTCGCCGTAGTTTCCGTGCATTGGTAAGGGTCGGTGATGGAGATGATGCTGAACCCGGAATTGACGGGCACCGGCAAGGTCATCCGGATCAGCCCTTTATTCAAAAGCAGGCTGTATGCCGAGGAGCGGGCCGCGACCGTAGACACGTCGGCGCTTGGGCAATTGGCGCCGTCAACGGGGCGAAACACCGGATCGGCCTGGCTGATCTGGAATCGCTGCTGCAGGTGTGCCGGAGTGATGCTCCACCCGTCGCTGGCATCGTGACAACTGGCGCAGGACCGGTCGTTGGTCCCGAGTTTGCTGAAAAAGGGATTCGAGAGGTTGATCGGCCCCGGACTGAAGGTCCTAAAAATGCCGCTAGGATCCGGGAATGGCGTCAGGTTAGGAAGGAGGAATCCCGCGAACGCGCTCATCGTAAACCCTGCCATCACCAACCCGGCGACGGCCAGCAAAACCCGGTGTCGACTCATTGCAACATGGCCCCTTAGTCCTCACAACAGCCGGGCGGCAAGCACGCGTGGCTCGGCCTAGCGTTATGACGTAATTGGAGATTCTTATCAGGGGAGGGAATGCTAAATCTAACACACACAAATCTAAAATCAAATCGATTTGTCGGGCTTGGGTTCTGATTTCACGCCGGAGGACAAAGATGCATGCGAAGGAGGCTCGGAAGTACGGCGTTTGTGCAAAGTTTTTCGCTTCGTGGCTAACGAATTCAGAAAATCTCCCGGAGACGCAAGCACGCGACGACAAGGCGATGTGCAAAAGGGCTGCATTTATCATCAAACCGCATTATTCAGCGCAAATTGTCGGAATTATGCCTTTGACAAACCCATGCGCCAATAGCTAGGATATTTGGTGCTATGGAAACTGCACTGTTGAATCCCACGGACGAGACACCAATAACAGCAGATGACGCGGTAGCGAGACATGAAACCCGGGCCTTCTGTCCCGAGTGCAAGCAAGGTGTTCGACTTCATCACAAGGGCAAGGATGGCAAGCCTGCCGCTCACTTTGAACATCTCGCGCACGACAAAAAATGCCGCCTAGCTGATCAGACCTACGACTGATTACTTTTCCGTCGTTGAGCGTTTTTTTGTTTTGTCTTCTCTGGCGGCTTCACCTTGAGCACGTCCGCTATCACTTCCTTGAACGGGAGAGGAATGTGCGGGATCGGCTTTGAACTGGTAATCCGCTTCGGACTTTCTTGTTCCTTGCTCGTCACTACTCGCTCTCCAAGTCAATTGCCCGAGTCGGCTCGTCGAACATATTGGTCTGCTTCGCAGCAGGGAGCGGGAGACTCCAAGTGGATACGACTTCCAACCCAGCCCTGGTTCCGAACTTGATAACATCGTCGTCGTCCGAATACAGGCGTGTCGCACCGTATGCTTTTGCAATTGCAACGATCTGCCGATCAAATCTGACCTTAGCCCATTGAGCCGTGCTACCGCCGCGTTTGTCACTCTTAGCCCTTGCTTCATGCTCAATGGCCGCGAGTTCAATCGCCTCCATTTCATCGAATGGCCTCACCAGCTGCGTCTCGGATTCACGTTTCTTTCCCACTACCCCCGTACCGTCCC
>JACXTT010007320.1_pt1 | contig 15557 bp, 14 predicted proteins | sample 9270951 | NCBI WGS metagenome assembly JACXTT01 (sample SAMN15532306, study PRJNA645909) | rock metagenome | isolation source: weathered quartz diorite | place: Puerto Rico | collected 2017-06-21 | reverse complement strand
GCACCGCAAAAATAGCGCTACAGCAAAATTTTGACCGCAATCAACAGGCCCAGCTGCCGCCGCGATGGACGCGCTCGGCCATTGAGGTCCAGCCCGAATTCGAAGTGCAGAGGAACTGGAGCATTTCGGCCGCGCGATCGCGCTCCGGCACAAAATCGGCTTATTCGCCCGACCCGATACATCCGGGGGTAAACGAGATGCAGACGCCCGTATTTTTTATCGGTTCGCCGAATGCCAGGCTAACATTTCAAAATTGGTATGAGCTCGAGACGACGTTTCTCCGCAACCGGCTCTTTGACGGCTCGGTGCTTGAGATCAAGGTGGGTAACGGCGCCTGGACCGACATCCTAGCCGCCGGAGGGACATTTGAGAGCGGCGGCTACGACGGCACGATCGACGGATGCTGCCAGAATCCGCTCGCCGGGCGACAGGGCTGGTCGGGCCGCAGCGGCGTCAACGATACAAGCGAATTTATCACGACCGCCGTCCGCCTGCCCGCATCGGCCACCGGCCAGTTTGTCCAGCTCCGCTGGCGCGTCGGCACCGATATCGGCACGTTTCGCGAGGGTCAATACATCGACGACGTACTTATAACCGACGGCTTCACGTGCGGCTGTAACTAGATAGCACTCCTGACAATGATCCGGCGATTGACCAAACGGCTTTCGCGATCTATCATCAGTAATTCGCGCCGGAGTGGCGAAATTGGTATACGCACCAGACTCAAAATCTGGCGGGATTCACTTCCCATGTCGGTTCGAGTCCGACCTCCGGCACCACAATAAAGAAAAGCGGCCCGGGAATATCCGTCCCGGAGCCGCCTTTTTATTGAGTGTGTGGCCTATTGACGGCGGTATGTTATGCTCTCGCCATTGTCATTGCGGACGGTGCGGATGCCGTTACCGTTCTTATAGACAGTGGCTGTTGCCCCGTTGATGGTCAGCAACGTGCCGTTAAGCGTGCCATAGACCGTGCCGCCACCCATATCGACCGTCACCGTGCCGTCGCCCGAGATGGTCAGATAGATCATCCCGCTATTGTTCGGGTTGCGGGCCGAGAATGAGCCTATAGCCCAGCTTGCGGGCGTTCGGCCGACGCCCGGATCGATCCCGCGGCCGCCGTCATCCCCCCACCCGTTTCGCGAGTAGTTGATGACCTCGCCATTATCGTTGCGGGTCGTGCGGATGCCGTCGTTCCATCGCGAAATGCGCGAGGTCGCTCCGTTGAGGTAGATGGCATTGCGGTAAAATGTGCCATAATTACTCGACCCATTGATCAGCGCCGTGACCTGGCCGTTGCCATCGATAGAGAGCGTTATCTGCGAACCATCGGGTGCCGTCCCGTAGAATGTTCCCACGGCCCAGCTTGGCGGCGCATTCATCTTGCCGTTGCCGTTCCAGCCGCCGTTACCGTTGCCATTACCGTTATTATAGCCCCATACGTCTCGTGAATAATTGATCACTTCGCCATTATCGGGCCGTGTTGTACGGATGCCGTTGCCCCACTGCGTTATGCGCGAGGTTTCGCCATTGAGGTGGAGCGAATTCCGGTAAAATGTACCGTAATTGTTGTTTCCGTTGATCACAGCCGTTACCTGGCCATTGCCCGAGATAACGAGAGTGATGTAAGAGCCATCGGGCGCCGTCCCGTAAAAAGTTCCCTGTGCCCAGTTCGGCGGGGCGCTCATATTGCCGTTGCCGTTGCCGTTCCATCCGCCGCCGCCATTCCAGCCGCCGCCATTCAGGCCTGGCAGGTCGTATGTATCGGCAACGCGGTTGATGTCGCTGCGCATGTTACGCCACTGGATCTCGAGGCGGCGGGCAAATTCGAGGCTGTTCATCATGTCATTGACCGGCCCCGCATAACGCAGCATGTCCTGCACGTCGTTACGGCTCTGCCACCAGTTATTGGACCTGGAAAAATTCCTTCTCAGGCGGTCGAGCGATCTGTCGTAATCCCTCACGATATTGTTATATCGATTTTCTTCAGGCGTGCCGTTGAGCACGCTCTGATTCATATAATTGCGAAAATCGCTGCGAAATGTATTGCTGCTGCTCTCGAGGCGAGCGATGATGTCGCTTACCTGGGTCTGCGAGTATATCCTCGTGTACCGGCCCTGTATCTGGGAGTCGGCAGTGGCCGGCATTGCGACATAGATCATCGCGACACAAAATAAAGTCAAAATAGCTGTATATAATCTATTGTTTTTCATACCGTCCCCCTATTAGATCGGCGGCTGAACCGCCGTCCGAGATATTTGATGAAATTTGGATGCCCGATTATGTCTGAAATCGTGCACCTGTCAAATTTACCGGTGATGGTTTCTCGTTCTATAGCCTCGATTATATTCCAAGTTCTGCATCCTTTCAAAAAAAGTGTTTACATTAGTGTTTTTTGCATTTCTTATCTTTATTTCGTGCATTCCGGGCTATTTCTTTGCACGCCAGCTTTATAACTGTGACAATTTTAACTGACTGATGAATATAACCGAATTTGACTACTATCTGCCCGATGACTTGATCGCACAGCAGCCGCTGGAGAGCCGTGATTCCTCACGGATGCTGGCTGTCGATCGGAATACCTGCACGTTCACCGACAGCGTATTTAATGACCTTCCGAGCTTTCTTCGGCGGGGCGATGTGCTGGTGCTGAACAACACACGGGTGTTTCCTGCCCGGCTACTTGGTAAAACTGAAACAGGTGCGGGCATCGAGATCTTTCTGATCCGTGAGCTTGATGAAAGTCTCTGGGAGTCATTGGCACGGCCTGCGAGGCGGCTAAAGCCGGGCAAAAAGATCGTATTCGATAATCGATTAACGGCCGAGGTGATCGAGGTACGCTCAGGCAAAGTGTCGGTGCGTTTCACGGCCATCGGCGATCTGCATCAGATGCTCGACGAGATAGGACGAACCCCGCTGCCACCCTACATAAAACGTCAAAAGGCCAGTATTGACACCGACCGCGATCGTTATCAGACCGTATATGCCACACACCGCGGCGCCATAGCCGCTCCGACCGCCGGGCTGCATTTTACCCCTGAGATCATTGACGACATTAAAAAGATCGGCGTCACGATCGCCGAGATCACGCTGCACGTCGGCTATGGCACATTCGAATCGATACGCGTCGATGATCTGTCGGGCCATACGGTCTCACCCGAAACATATAAGATCGATGCCGAAACCGAAATGGTGCTAAATTCTGCCAGGACGTCCGGCTCCCGGATCGTGGCTGTCGGCACGACGACGACCCGCGCGCTTGAAGACGCTGTATCAAAGCACGGCGGTTTTGTTGCTGGCGAACATGCGGCCGAGCTTACGATCACCCCTGGATATGACTTCCGGGCAATAAATGCGCTGTTAACGAATTTTCACTTGCCGCAGAGCTCGCTGCTCGTTTTGACTTCCGTCTTTGGCGGACACAAACTTATAATGAAAGCTTACCGGTACGCTATAAGCAAAGGATATCGCTTTTACAGTTACGGCGATTGCATGTTCATTATTTAGCTAATGGCTGTTTTAGAAACAATTCGGAGTTTTTTCGGCCCGGTGTTTCCGGCCGAACCCGAGGTGATTGTTCCGGCACCGAATTGCGTTTACGAGATCCACACGCTGACCACCAAACATCTCGCCGAGGTCCTAAAGCTGAATATCAGGTGTTTTTGCAACGGCGACAATTATACAAAACATACTTTTTCGTATTTGCTGAGTGAGCCAAGAACCCTTAGCTACAGGGTGGCGACCCAGACGGATGAGATCGTCGACTTCGCTTTCGTTATGGTCAACGACAATGGCTCAGCTCATCTTACCACCATCGGTGTAGCTCCAGAACATCGGCGACGGGGCATAGCCGTTTCCTTGATCGAGCACTTGGAGAGTGCGCTGAGATCCCGCAGCGTTGGGACGATCATGCTTGAGGTCAGGGTCGGTAATACCGATGCCCAGATGCTTTACCGACGTAAGGGATTCATCACGACACAGCGAATCGGGAAATATTACACCAATGGCGAAGACTGCTACCTGATGATAAAGGCTCTTAACTGATCGCCTCAGGCCCCGATCTTGAAATTCGCACTGCCAAAGATCTATCCGATAACCGACGTACGGCTCGCCGGCATCTCACATACGGCCCAAATCGAACATCTCGCTGCAGGCGGCGCCGAATTGATCCAACTCCGTGAAAAACTTGCCCCATCCGGTGAATTTTTCAGATCGGCGCAGGAGGCGATGGAGATCGCCCGCGAAAAAGGTATCCGCATCATCCTCAATGACCGCCTGGACATAGCCTTGATGGCCGGCGCCGATGGCGTTCATCTCGGCCAGGACGACCTGCCGCCTGAGGGGGCCCGCAAGATGCTCGGTGACGATGCGGTCATTGGTATTTCAACACATAACGTAGAACAGGCCCGGTCAGCCATTGCCATGCCCATAGATTACATAGCGACAGGGCCGATATTTCCGACAAAAACAAAGGAAAACCCCGATGATGTTGTGGGTCTCGATGGCCTTCGCCGCGTGCGCGATGCTATCGGACATCGTCCGCTCGTCGCTATTGGAGGTATTACAATCGAAAATATCCGTTCGGTTTTTGATGCAGGGGCTGATTGCGTGGCCGTGATCGGGGCACTTTACGCAGATCCTGATAAGATAGCGGATAAATTGAGAGAGTTCATCGATACAGTCCGTTCGTACTGATCAACATTGTTGGTGATCTATTAAAATATACTTGCATTTGGTCCCATTGATAGGCAATAATAATAATTGACTAAGCCGGGCCCGTGACCCTGCCACAGAGTTTTTCTCCCCATCATTCCTGCCCTTGTCCGATATCTTTTAGGAGTATTCCACCAGATGAGTTTGCTTGATGTAGCACCCATTATTGAGCAGATGCTGCTCATATCCGAGAATGTCAGCGACCTTAATTTTTCATGCGGGCAAAAACCGCAGGTCGAGATCAGCGGCGTGTTGTATTCGGCGTCGCCTATGGGCCTCGGCAAACTGTCGGCCTTTCAGACTGAGATGATCGCGATGGCGATCCTTCGCGATAATCCCGAGGCCGCGCTGCAGTTGGCAAAATTCCGGACAGCCGACCTCAGCTATGCGCTTCCAGGTAAGTGCCGTTTTCGCGTCAACATTTTCCAACAGCGCAATTCGTATTCGATCGTGATGCGCGTCATCCCGCATGATATTCCAACCTTTGAATCGCTTCGCCTGCCGCCGCAGCTTGCCGAAATTGCCGAGATCCGCAATGGCGTTGTCCTGCTCACCGGGCCTACGGGTTCGGGCAAAAGCTCGACGCTCGCAGCCATTATCGACCGTATCAACGAGACCAAGGCATATCACATCGTTACGATCGAGGACCCGATCGAATTCCTGCATAATCATAAGAAATCGACTATCAATCAGCGTGAGATCGGTGCCGATACCAAGGATTTTGCTTCGGCATTGCGTGCCGCTCTCCGCCAGGCGCCAAAAGTAATTCTTGTCGGCGAGATGCGCGACCTCGAAACCGCTGAGATCGCACTCGAAGCCGCCGAGACCGGCCACCTCGTCCTTTCGACGCTGCACACCATCGACGCCTCAAAAACGATCGACCGGATCATCGGCCTCTATCCCAAAAACGAGGAGCGCGTCATCCGCACCCGTCTGGCACAGACATTTCGATACATCGTCTCGCAGCGTCTAATACCGCGAGCGGACGGCAAAGGACGCCTGGCCGCGGTCGAGATACTCAGGTCGAACCCGCGAACCCGCGAATACATCGAGAAGGGCGAGACCGAGGGCAAGACGCTGCTCGATGCCATTCGCGACGGCGAGATCGACGGCATGCAGGATTTTGACAGCGTCATCCGCGACATGATCGAGCGCGACGATATCACGATGGAGGACGGCCTTTCGTTCGCCACTAACCAGAACAACCTGCTGCTGCAGCTCAAGGGACTGGCTTCGACAGAGGATTATGTCAACGCGCAAAAGCCAAAGCCGCTGCCAAAACCGGTCGCCCCGCCGCCGCCGCCCGAAAATCCGGATTCAGTATTGAACATGGTGGAATAACCGAGACGAGACATAAAGACTATGATCATCAGATGTGATAATTGCTCAGTTTCCCTGCAGTTGGACGAATCGAAGATCCCCAGCGGGAATTTCACTGTCCGCTGCCCGCGATGCCAAAATCTGCTGCGTGTGCAAAAGGACGCCAGCGGGAAAGGCCTCTCGACGGTCCAGCAGCTGCAGGCCAATCAACCGGCCCCGGCGACGGAAGGTTCGCCCGATTTTGCCGCCAAAGAAAGCGACGCGCAGATCAATACCGCCCTGCGCTCGCTGATGACTGCGCTGCACACGGACCAGAATGTGCACGAATCAAAGGACGACGATAATGAAAAACCGCGCCGCATATTGCTGTGCGTCGGGCAAAAATGTGACGAAACTGCCCGTGTGCTGGCACAGGCAGGTTACAGGGTCTATGTCGCCAAGACGCCGGCCCAGGCCAACGAACGCCTGCGTGAGGGCAAGACCGAACTGCTGATATTCTCGCCCGATTTTGCACCGGAATTAGGCGGCGCGGCCGTCATCCAGCAGCGCGCCAACGCGATGTATTCGTCCGAGCGGAGGCGTCTCTTCCTGATATCGCTCGAAGAGGAAGGCACCACAATGAACGCGCACGACGCTTTCCTTCGCAATCTCAACCTGATCGTCAACTCGAACGACCTGCCCCAGCTTCCGCTTATCCTCAGCCGGACGCTCAACGATTACAACGACCTCTACAATTATTTTAATAAGGCAACAGGTATGCAGCCGATCTAGTACTGAGGCAATGCAAGTTCGCAGACGAGCATTTCGAGCTGCATTCGAGTTCCGACGGGGCCGCCGCCGCCGCGCGAGGTCTTGATGGCCAGGTCGGTCTCGGCGAGCCGTTTGATGGCCGATGCCAGTTTATGCGGGTCAGCACGACGCGCGGCGGCGAGGAACGGCTCCTGGTCCGAGTATCTTAGCTTGACGGCGTTTGCGACCTCGCGCCGGTCGGCGCCGCGCTCCATCAATCCCTTTGCTATCATCAGATTGCGATAGTTGTAGGCCAAAAGGCCGAGGAATTGTAGCGGGTCGGCCCCATCGTCAAGGACCCTTTTTAGCGCGGCGAGGGCCGGTTTGCCTCGCCCGGCGACGATCTGGCGCGCCACGTCAAAGTGGTCCTGGTCACGTGAGCGCCCAACCAGCGCATCGATCAGATCGGGTGTGATCTGAGCGGTCGGCATGGCGGCGGCGGCAAGCTTGTTGATCTCGTTCTGCAATCGCCTGACATCGGGGCCGACCACTCCGATAAGCTGATCCAGCGTCGCACTATCGATCTCCGCACCTGCTTTTTTTATCTCGGCCCGCGCCCATTCGGCCAGATCGCTGTCGTCGAGGGCCTTGAATTCGACGGCGCTCGTCCTGTCACTCAGGAATTTGCCCATCTTGCGGACCCGGTTCAGCTCGTCGGCCACAAGTATCAGGACCGACGTCTCGGGCGGATCGGCGAGGTAGGCCGACAGCATCGGCTCGTGATCTTCGGTAACGGTGTCGCCGTGCCCACCCGCTGTAATTCGCAGATCGGTCACACGCACGACGCGTCGTGTCGCCATCATCGGCAACTGCTGGGCGGCGGCGAGAGCGTTTGCGAGGTTGTTGGGGATATTAAGGCTAAAGCTGGTCTCGTTAAAATCGCGGAGGTCTCCCTCGACAAATGAAACGTCGGTTATTGTCCTTGCCGCGCGGTCGCGTAGATATGTCTCCGGCCCGAAAAGCAAATAGACCGCAGCAATATCGCCCTGCTGCAATTGGGTCCAAAGATCCTGACGTGAAATGACCACGGTTAATGTTTTTCTTCCTTGACGCCGATGCCGTTGACAAAGGCCGAAACGGCGGATTCGGCAAATGCCCGCGCCATGCGCTCGATCGCCGGGTCCTCCTCGTTAAAGAACGATCTTGGGTCAGACGAGAACTCAAATGAATCACGAAATATAAAATTCTGATTGTCGTAGAGTATTGAGTTTTGCTTGATGTCGCGAATGGTCAGGGCCGCAACTATGGTCACCTCATAAACACGCGCCCGTCCCTGGCTGTCGAGCAAAACCCCTGAAAACGAAAAATCGCGGATAACGCCTTCGATAACAGCATCGGCCCCGGCCAGCCCACCCTGAACCTTGAGACCGCCACCGCGCCGGATGATCTCGCGGGCCACGGCAGTCGTAAAACGGGATTCGAGCCGGTAGCGCAGTGCCTTTGTCTCGAACTGGAACGCGGGAACGGCGACCGTTCTTATGTTCTTGGGCAGGCCGGAGTTGGTCACCGGTTTGTAACAATCACGGTAGCCGGTCGCTGCGAACACGACGAAAGTTATGAGCAAAGATCTAATTATCAACATTTTGTTTCCGACTCGAACGCTGCAATAAAACCAAGCCGATCACAAGGGCAGTAAGCAGCAAGCCTCCCCCGATCATCAGTCCATATTCCGTTTGGCCCTGTTCAGGCTTCTCGTTAGCAGTCTTTGTTACAACCGGCTGCCTTGACGGCAATCTTTCCGCTTGTATGCCGTCAGCGATCTTAGACAATCGGTATTCAGCGTCACTAACGCTTTCTCCCTTTTTTATCTGGACCCTGAAGCCGTGCCTCAAAAGTTCGATGGCGCCGGAGACCTTCTTATCAAAGAACGCGCCAGATAAATTTCGCATCTGCTCGTCTGACAAGGTGGCGGGATATGCTGCGACACTTTTCCTTGGAACTCCATAGAGCGTGCCCTGAGCGAACTGCGGCGTCATACCGCATCCTGTAACTTCCACCTGTTGGTCTTTAATAGGGATGACCTCCTGAACACGGCCGCCGCATACGACAAAAAAGCGATAACCCGAAAGATCATCTTTAGTGGTCAGGATCAGTCCCGCGATCGTGTTCACATAGCCGTCCGGCGGTGCCATATCGGCTCGAACGATCTGAAGACCGAAGAGAACGATCAACACGAACAACACGGAGTTTCTAAACATTTTGTAAAGCTCCTAATAATCTTAGAGCTTGCACCGTCTCAGCGACGTCGTGGACCCTCAGCACTTTTGCACCTCGCTCAGCCGCGATAATTGCTGCTGCCAACGAGCCGCTCAGCCGCTCGCCAGTGGGTAGATCATCTGCTATCTTCCCAATAAACGATTTTCGGGATGCACCGACGAGCAGCGGATACGTCTTAAATTCGTTAACGATAATATCAAGTTTTGCCAGCAATTCTAAGTTCTGCTCCTGCGTCTTGCCAAATCCGATCCCGACATCCACGACTATCTGTTCATCATCGATACCATGCTCACGAGCGGTCGCGATCGCCCTGTGCAGGTCTGCCGAAACCTCAAACAAAATATCATCCACAGGCGGCTGGGAATGCATAGCTTCAAATGAACCCCGCGAATGCATCAGAACGAGCCCCGCCGCGGTTTCAGCCGCAACGGAAGCCATTTCATCATCCCATCGCAGCCCCGAGATGTCGTTGACGATCTCGGCACCTGCATCGACCGCCCTCCTCGCCACTCCGGGCTTTGTCGTATCGACAGAGACAGCCGCGTCGAACCGTTTGCAAACGCCTTCGATCACAGGTAAGACGCGGTTCAGCTCTTCCTCCTCAGCTACGGTTCGGCTGCCCGGCCGTGTCGATTCTCCGCCGATGTCGATGATGTCAGCACCCTCATCGATCATCTCTTCGGCGCGTCGCAGAGCATCATCTACCAAGTGGAAGCGGCCGCCATCGGAAAAACTATCCGGCGTTACGTTCAAAATGCCCATTACCAACGGGTGATCGAGCATGATCTTGCGCCGCGACGTTTGCCAGTATTCCATAAGGAAAAAGTAAGAATTAAAAAGGCAAAAGTAAAGCACTTGGCCCACCTTTGCCTTTTAACTTTTGCCTTTTGCCTTATCCTACGCCGTCGCCGGATTGTTGCCGGTGATCGGTGGCAGGATCGGCTTTTTGAACGGATTCTTGGTCGATTCCTCGGTTTCGGGCGTACCGTCATCCGACGATGGCGAGCTGTCGCTGTCAAGCGGCAGGCCGGCCACGACGCGGCGTATCTGCACGCTGTCAAGAGTCTCGAATTCGAGCAATGCCTCGGCGAGTCGGATCAGGGCATCCTTATTGTCCTTGATTATCTTTTCTGCCCGGGCATATTGTTCCGCGATTATCCGCTTCACCTCGCTGTCGATCTTGATCGCCGTGTCCTCCGAGTAATCACGGTGCTGTGCGATCTCGCGGCCGAGGAATATTTGCTCCTCTTTTTTGCCGAATGTCAGCGGCCCCAGTTCGCTCATGCCGTATTCGCAAACCATCGCGCGGGCTATCTCGGTCGCTTTTTCAATATCATTTGCTGCGCCGGTGGTAATGCTGCCGATAAAAATATCCTCAGCTATGCGTCCGCCCATCGACATTGCGATCTGGCCGAGCAGGAATTCCTTGGTAGCCGAGAGGCGGTCTTTTTCCGGCAAATACATCGTAACGCCCAACGCCATGCCGCGCGGGATGATGGTGACCTTGTGCACCGGATCTGCATTTGGCACCTTGAGCCCGACCAGCGTATGGCCGGCCTCGTGATAGGCGGTGATGCGCCTTTCCTCGTCCGAGATGACCATGCTCTTGCGCTCGGCACCCATCATAACCTTGTCCTTGGCGATCTCGAAATCATTCATCGAGACGACCTTTTTATTGTAACGGGCTGCATTGAGCGCGGCCTCATTAACGATGTTGGCAAGGTCGGCACCTGTAAACCCTGGTGTTCCACGGGCTATTACGTTCACATCGACCGCCTCGTCGAGCGGTATCTTTCGGGTGTGAACCTTTAGAATGCCTTCGCGGCCACGCACATCCGGACGGCCGACGACGACACGCCGGTCGAAACGTCCGGGCCTTAGAAGCGCAGGGTCTAGCACGTCTGGCCTGTTCGTCGACGCAACCAGTATCACGCCGTCGTTCGACTCAAAACCGTCCATCTCGACGAGGAGCTGGTTGAGCGTCTGCTCGCGTTCGTCGTGGCCGCCGCCTAATCCTGCACCGCGATGGCGGCCTACGGCGTCGATCTCGTCGATGAAGATGATACACGGGGCATTTTTCTTGCCCTGCTCAAAGAGGTCCCGGACGCGGCTGGCACCAACTCCGACGAACATCTCGACAAAATCGGAGCCCGATATCGAGAAGAACGGCACGTTAGCCTCACCGGCGACAGCCTTGGCAAGCAAAGTTTTGCCGGTTCCGGGGGGGCCGACCATAAGCACGCCTTTTGGTATTTTGCCGCCAAGCTTTTGGAATTTCTGAGGGTCTTTGGGAAATTCGATGATCTCCTGGAGTTCCTCTTTGGCTTCATCGACTCCGGCAACATCCTTGAATGTGACGCGCTTTTGCTGATTGTTGAGCAGCTTTGCCTTTGATTTGCCGAAGCTGAGGGCCTTGTTGCCGCCGGCCTGCATCTGCCTTAGCGTAAATGCCAGAAAACCCATCAGCAACAGGAATGGCAGGGCATTTACAAGTACCAGCCAACCGAGTCCGCTCGATACCTGCTCTTCATTCGTTTTTATCAGATTGCTTGGGTTTTGCTGGTTAAAATCGTCTATCTTTTTGACGAGCAGTGCCCTGGTGGCATCGCTTCCCAGCGTTGTGACCCACTTTACGTTGTTTGAGTCGAGAAATTCTACCTGTGATTGCTTGAATGCCGCTTCCTTTATTTCCTTGTTGCCGATCCGTGTAATAGCCATGTCGATCGACATGTCTTTTGGAGGCGTGCTTTGCTTCGTCTGCAAATACCAGACGAAAACGAGCACGCTCGAAATGATCATCAACCACAATAGAACCTGTTTTGCTTTAGAACTCAATTTACTGCCTCCAGATCAAACCCGACATGACGGGTTTCTCACTGTAATTTTGATGAAAACCGATATCAATTCGTTGTGCCGCACATTACTGTGAGCGAGCACAGCGTCAACTTTCAATTTTAGATGTCCGGCGCTCAATTATCAACCTTATTTTCCTTATAAACCAATTTACCCGCTGACTTGATGGCGGTGCCGCCTGGTAGTTCCACCACCCGGCCGCTCTTGCTACTTGATACCAAACGCTCGATCGCTTGGATATGTTTCAGCGCGATCTGTCGCGTTGACCCTCGATGATGCCGCAACCAGCCGCGTATCGCCGCATATAACTCATCCTGTGCGAGCTGCCTAATCTCGCTTAATTTTAGTTCGTCAGCTATCTCGTCAAGGGTTCGTTTCTCTGTAATGATCGATGAAGTTTGCATCAGCGAGGCCGTATTTGCGAGCGTCTCGACGATCCGGGGATTCATGTCCTCGAGCAGCGGCAGCAGCACTTTACGGATACGCACCCTTTTGAAAGCTGTATCGTCATTCATCGTGTCGTAACGATATTCGATCCCTCGCTCGTGACAATAGTTTTCGGTCGCGGAGCGTTGTGCCCAGGTCAAAAGCGGTCGGACCAGCAGTAGTGTCTCGTCATTTTGAGAAGGCCTTAATTCTGTATTCCGCATTCTGCATTCCATATTTAACGTTCTTACCGTTTTCATCCCGCTCAGACCATCCGGCCCACTGCCGCGGATCAGATTTAGCAGAAAGCCCTCGGCCTGGTCGTTCATCGTGTGAGCGGTCAGGACGGCGAATGCTCTGAGATCGCGAGATGCTCCGGCGAGGAACCTGTATCGAGCGTCGCGGGCATTCTGTTCGAGATTGCCCGAACTCTTGATCTTTTCACTGTGCAAGACGAGGCCGACGTTTAACCTGCCGCATAATTCCTTGACGAAATTTTCATCCGCGTCGCTCTCGTCACCCCGCAATTTGTGATTAAGATGAGCAGCAATGATCGTGTGGTCCAATTTGCCCCGTTTTGTCAGTTCGTCCACCGCGAGCAGCAAGCTCACAGAATCCGCACCGCCAGATACTCCGACAATGACCGATTCGCCGACGACTGGCAGTTTGAGCCGGCGCCATTCGGTGATCAGGTTTCGGACAAAACCATGCATAAGTAAATTATAGCCGCAAAAAAGCGCAGAAGGCGCAAACAAAAAGTCTGTCCCTGTCACCTGATCTTGTGCCTTTTTTGCGGCTACTTTTCTTCTGGTTGGTAGGCGGCACGCCTGTGCAGCAGCATCGTGCACCGCGACGTGCAGACCAACTTGCCTTTATCGTTTGTGATCTCGATGTTCCAGACGTTCATCGTCCGGCCCGGATATTGTCTCGTTGCTTCGACGGTGATCACGCCACGGCTTACCGCGCGAAGGTGATTTGCATTTATTTCGATGCCGACCGGTGTGACATGCGTAAGATCCGCTGCAGCGACGGTCCCGATCGAGGCCGCTGTTTCGCACAGGTAAAGCGAGACGCCGCCGTGCATGATGCCGACATATTGATGCACCTTTGGTGTGACCTCCATTGTCAAAATCACGCGATCGTCCGTTACAGACTCGATACTGACGCCCAAAAATTTTAGCAGTTCATTCTCACCGGTTTGTGCGATCAGCTTTGTCTTATCCATTATTTTTCACGTATATTTTGGCCACAGCAAGGGCTTCGGCTATTCGCTCGGATGATGTTCCGCCAACGACACATTTGGCGGAAATGGTCGTGTCCAGACTAAGGGCATTGAGGATCTCCTGATCGATCACTGCCGAGAATTTGCGCATTTCCTCTATCGTCAATTCATGTAGTTCTTTGTTTTTACCAATAGCATAAAGCACGATCTTGCCGACCGTTTCGTGAGCGGTACGAAATGGAATACCATTTTTCACCAAATGATCTGCCAATTCGGTGGCGTTCAGATAACCGGTAGAGGCGGCGTCGCGCATTTTTTCCCCATTGACCGTGATATTGGCGATCAACGTAGTGGCCGCTCTCAGGCAGATACCTATCGTGTCAACTGTGTCAAATATGGCCTCCTTGTCCTCCTGCATGTCCTTGTTGTAGGCAAGCGGCAGGCCCTTGAGCATCGCTAATAAAGATACCTGATGGCCGAAAACACGTCCGGCCTTGCCTCGTAGCAGTTCGAGGGCATCAGGGTTTTTCTTCTGCGGCATCAGGCTCGAACCTGAAGATACGGCGTCGCTGAGCGTGACAAAACCAAATTCGTTCGAAGAGTAGATTATCAGGTCCTCGGCCAGGCGAGACAGATGCATCATGATCAGCGAGCAGGCACCCGCAAACTCAGCCGCAAAATCGCGATCCGACACCGCATCAAGGCTGTTTGCCGAAACGCCGTCAAAACCCAATTCTTTCGCCACCGCGTCTCTGTCAATGTTAAAGCTCGTGCCGGCCAGCGCTCCCGAGCCGAGCGGCATGATATTGACGCGGCGCCTCGTCTCGGCCAGCCGTTCTCGGTCGCGCCGCAGCATCTCGAAATATGCCAGGCACCAGTGTGCGAACATGATCGGTTGGGCCCGCTGCAGATGCGTATAGCCGGGCATGACCATATCGATGTTCAGCTCAGCAAGATCGATCAAGGCGGATTGTAGTTCGCGGACATGTGCATCGATCGAATCTATCTCGTATCTCAGCCATAGTCGGAAAGCCGTTGCGACCTGATCGTTGCGGCTACGGCCGGTATGCAGTTTGCGGCCCGCGTCTCCGGCAGCGGCGATAAGTTTCGCCTCGATGAATGAATGAACGTCCTCGGCATTTGACCGGTCAAAAAATCGTGGCTCTGCTGCCGCTCTTTCGAGCAGATTATTGAGCGCGTCGATTACGGCACGCGTCTCGTGCGCGGTCAGAACACCGGCCCGCCTCAACCCATTTGCGTAGGCAATACTAGCGCTTACATCAGCGACAAAAAGCCGCCTATCGAACCGGAACGATGCATTAAACTCGGCAAAGGTCGCGTCAGGCTCTCCCGTAAATCTCCCGCCCCAAAGTTTGTCCGATTTAGTCATTTATGCTCCCACGCGTCTATAATTGTATCTTTGGATCTGGTTGTTAGCTAGTAGCTGGCGGCTGGCAGTTTGTTAATGACCCAAAAACTCATGAACAAAAAGATCAACAAGGTCGTCCTTGCATACTCCGGTGGGCTCGACACATCGGCCATGCTGCTGTGGCTCAGGGAAACATACGGCTGTGAGGTTGTTTGTTATACGGCTGATGTCGGCCAGGGCGATGAATTGGCTGGGCTGGACGAAAAAGCGAAAGCAACCGGTGCCTCGAAATTGTATGTCGAGGACCTGCGTGAGGAATTTGTCCGTGATTTTGTCTGGACGGCCGTCAAGGCAAATGCTCTGTACGAGGGCGTTTATCTGCTTGGAACATCGCTTGCGCGTCCCGTCATCGCCAAACGCCAGATCGAGATAGCACAACGCGAAGGGGCCGACGCCGTCGCCCACGGCGCCACAGGCAAAGGCAATGATCAGGTGCGCTTTGAGCTGACCTATTATGCATTGCAACCCGATATAAAGGTCGTCGCGCCCTGGCGGGAATGGGATTTCAAAGGACGTGACGATCTGATGGCTTATTGCGGCAAGCACCGTATTCCGGTTAACCTCATATCCGAAAAAGACAGATCGAATG
>JACXTT010007319.1_pt1 | contig 15559 bp, 12 predicted proteins | sample 9270951 | NCBI WGS metagenome assembly JACXTT01 (sample SAMN15532306, study PRJNA645909) | rock metagenome | isolation source: weathered quartz diorite | place: Puerto Rico | collected 2017-06-21 | reverse complement strand
AAGACCGGGGCCGGCATTAGTGCGGCCGGGCACGGCCAGGGCGGGGATAAGCGTTGCGCGCGCGCCCGCCGCCGGCGGCGCGCGCTGGTACCAGGGCCTGCTGCGGAGCCACAGATGCAGGCCGATACAGCCGTGGAGCCACACCGCCAGCAGCAGCGCGAATTGGCGCGGCAGTGCCGTGTCCGGCGAAGCAATCCACATTTGATGCAGCAACCGTGCGTAGCCGAGCTCCACGCCGAACACGGAAAATCCGATGCGAACGCCGGCGGCGTGAGGAATAAGCAGCAGTGGAATGCTGAGGCCGAGCGCAAGCTGCAAGGCCTCCGATGCGGGCATGCACAAATGGCGGCGACGATAAAGCGCCGATAAACCCAGCACGCCGTGGATCAAGAACGAGCCATAGAGCAGCGTGAGGCCTGTGGAGGTCTGCCAGGGATCGATGAAAATCGAGCGCGCGCTCTCCATCGCTGCAATGGAGCGGATGCCGAATGCGTGGCTGATGAAATGCGACGTGGCATAAGTGAAAAGCGTGAGGCCCGTCGCAAGCCGCATCGATCGAACGGCGTATGAAGTTCGCCCCATGATTTCCCGCATTTCCGATCTTCGATTTCGTAAGTACCAAGCATCCTCAAACTGAAGTAGATCAATCGCGGCGGCGGATTATTCCCGCTGTTGCATTTTCTTGCGAACGCAACGCGAGACACGAAGAATTCACCGCAGCTCGGGAATATTTTTTCCGCGCCGGTTTTTTCCAAGTCGAAAAGGCCTTGTTTTCCTGCTTTCCAACAGCATCGGGCGCGCTCAGCTCTTGGCAGCGTTGCAAACAAAGATGGAATTTTTTCGCGCGTCATCTTGGATGAGAAAGTCGTGATCGGCGTTTGAGCTGCAGTGAATTTTGTTCGCTCGCCGACTCAAGACGCTAACGCCGGCGAAAAATTTATTCCCGATTCCAATTCACTTCTGCTGCAGAAGTCCGTCAGCACGCGCGCGCTTCTGAACGAATCCTCGTGATTCGAAATCGCGATTGCCACCCTGCAGTCTTAACGCCGCGCACGGGACGCACATCCCGAAACGAGGGCGAGTGGAGGCGGCACGTCCGGAAAATCCTTCCGCAGTGCGGCTCCTCAGAAACTCCAGGAGGACCAGAATGAAACACATGAGGAATGCGTTGATCGCGAGCGCAGCCAGTTTCGCGAGCGTGACGGCGGTCCAGGCGGCTGACCTGCCGTCCAAGGCCAAGCCCGTGCAATACGTCAAGGCGTGCTCGCTCTACGGAGCGGGCTTCTACTACATCCCCGGCACCGACATCTGCCTGAAGGTCGGCGGCTATCTGCGCGCCGAGGTCGATATGAACGCGGCCGGGACGCTGACGCCTGCGGTCGGCCCGGGATCCACGAACAACCGCGACAACATCAACAATCGCGAATCGCAATCGCTGGTTCACCGCACGCGCTTCCTGTGGACCTTCGACACGCGCCAGCAAACCGAATACGGCCTGCTGCGAACCTATTCCCGCACCGGAATCCAATGGAGCACCGGCGACAGCGTCAACTCGGGCAGCAACGCCGTCGCCTATATCGATCGGGCGTTCCTTCAGTTCGGCGGTCTGACCGCAGGCCGCACGGTGTCGATCTTCGACACGTACAGCTTCAGCCTCCATTCGTACCAAACCAACGTCATCGGCAGCGACTCCGGTGGCACCGGCATCAACCTGGTCGCCTACACGGCCGATCTCGGAGGCGGCTGGTCGGCGTCGGTGTCGGCCGAGGATCGCACCTCGCGCAGCAAGCCGATCGCCAACACCATCGGCACGGCGGGCTTCTTCAATCTCAACAACAACGCCGGCGGCGCTCCCGGCAATCTCGGAACGGGTACGTTCTCTTCACAAGCCGGACAGACCCTGCCCAACTTCGTCGCGGGCCTGAGACTCGACCAGCCCTGGGGTCTCGTGCAGGGTTCGGTCGCGCTGGCCAAGGTGTCTTCGGCTTATTACTCCACCGGAACGGCGGCGGCTGCAGGCGGCGGAGCAAGTGCGATCGGCGGCGGCGCCGGCGGGCTCGAGAGCCTCGGGCACCCCGACGACAAGCTCGGCTATGCGGCAGCCTTCGGCACGGTGCTCAACCTGCCGACCGCCAAGGGCGACACCTTCGGCGCGCAGTTCACCTACTCCAAAGGCGCTTCGGCCTATGCCGGCCAAGGCCAGGGCACATTCAACGTCCGCCGTGGCAATAAGATCGCCGTGGGGTTCGTGACCGACGCGGTTTATGCGGGCGTCGGAAGCCCGCTCGAGCTGACCGAGGAGTGGAGCGTCACCGCCGGTGTCGAGCACTGGTGGAATCCGAAATGGCGCACGTCGCTCTACGGCGGCTACGAAAAGATCTCCTACAATCAAGGCGCGACGTCGGCGATTTGTGCGGGGCTTGCGCCTGGCGGCGCCGGCTCATCGGCTAGCGCAGGCGGCTTCACGCCGTCCAACTGCTCGCCTGACTTCAGCTTCTGGCAGGTCGGCTCGCGCACCGTCTGGTCGCCCACATCGGGCCTCGATATCGGCCTCGACGTTCTCTACAACCACGTCGACACGGCGTTTTCCGGCCCCGTCACCGTCGCGGCGAACGGCACCGTCCCTGGCGGAGCATTCAATGCGACCGGGCAGGGCGTTCTGTCCGGCGCGCTCCGCATCCAACGAAACTTCGTGCCTTGACCGGCTGGCTGATCTCCGTCGCCAGCCGGCTAGCCCCCCGGCATGAAGTGAAGGCCCGGGGGAAAGCAGCGCCATGGCTTTCCCCCGGTGTCCTCCCCGGTTCTTCAAACCAAACAAGACAAAGGAATCTCTGATGCGAAAACTCGCCATTCTCGGATTGTCGGTCTCGGCCATTGCCGCGAGCGCGGGTCAAAGCCAGGCGTACGATGACGGCCCGTGGTGCGCCCGCTCGTGGGGCGGCAGCGAATACTTCGAAAACTGCAACATGCGAAGCTTCGCCATGTGTCTCGCCGAGATCCGCGGCATCGGCGGCAATACCGTCTGCTCGCCCAATCCGCACCTCCCGCGCGCCGCGCCTGACCGGCGTCGTGCAGCCTCGAATCACGGGTGACGAGCGGTTGTCATGAGCCGGAAAAACGAGACGCTCGCCAAGACCGGGCTGTTCCGCTCGCTCGGCCTGCCTGCGGCCCAGCGGCTCGACACGCAATGCATCTGGCGGCGTGTGCCCGCCAAGGAATGGATCATCGACTACCACGACGAGAGCAATGACGTATTTTTCGTCATCAGCGGCGTGGCGCGGGTCAAGCTGCTGGCCTTGTCGGGCCGCGAGGCGCTGCTTCGCGAGATCAATGCCGGCGAGTTCTTCGGCGAGCTTGCGGCCATTGATGGCCAGCCGCGCTCAGCGGGCATTGTCGCGGTGACCGACGTGACCGTTGCGCAGATGCCGGCTTCTGTCTTTCGCCAAATCCTTCGCGAGAATCCCGACATTGGCGAACAGGTGATGGCCTTGATGGCACGGCAGATCCGCAACCTGGTGACGCGGGTGCACGAATTCACGAGTCTCGACGCCAAGTATCGGATTTATGCCGAGCTGCTGCGGCTCGCAAAGCCGGTTGCCGGGAACCCGGATCAGGCGCTGATCTCGCCGCCGCCAGCTCATACCGAAATCGCGGCGCGCGTTAGCATCCGGCGCGAGGCGGTGGCCCGCGAGATCAAGGCGCTCGAGCGCGCCGGCGTAGTCGGCCGGCGCACCGGAGCGCTGGTGCTCACCGATACGGTGTTGCTGCGCAAGATGATCGATGACGCAGCGGAGGCCGATTGAATCGCGGACGCTTCGCTTGCCCGGCGCAGGCACGGTTGCCTGAATGCAAACGATCTGTGTCGATTTTGATGCATCGGATCAATCCAGTTCCAATACCGAATTTGCCAGCGTCGTCTGTAAATTGGCTGAAAACCGCGCAGCGGATTGTTCAGAGACCTTGCGAATCTCAGCGCCCATGTCGATCATAATGGGGGGCAAGTGAGGGGTATGGAGGCTGAGGACATGCCCGATTCAAGCTCGCCGGGAGAGGTCTTCATTGTCGACGACGATCCGGCCGTGCGTGAAACCCTGTCATTGCTGTTTTCCAACGCCGGATATCGCGTCGTCCGTTTCGCCGAAGGCGCCGCATTTTTGCGGGTCGTGAAGGAGCGCAATCCGGTCTGCATCATCCTGGACGTCCACATCCCGGGCAAGACGGGCATCGACCTCCTGAAGGAATTGAACGCCCAGGACTATCCGGTGCCGATCTTCATCATGTCCGGCCAGGGCGACATCGCCATGGCGGTCGACGCGATCAAGAGCGGCGCGCTTGATTTCATCGAGAAGCCGTTCCGCGGCAGCGAGGTCGTCACGCGTGTTCGCGAGGCGATCGAGGCCAGCTCGCGGCAAGCGCGCGCGAACCCTGCCGACGACGTCAAGGCTTTGAATTTCCCCGGCCGCGAGCCGCTGACACGGCGCGAGCAGGACGTCCTGGCCTGCGTGATCAAGGGTGAATCCAACAAGGAAGCGGCCCGGCATCTGGGCATCAGCCCGCGAACCATCGAGGTTCACCGCTCCCGCATCATGGAGAAGCTCGAGGCCAAGAATACCGCCGATCTCATTCGCATCGTGATGAGCGAAGGACGGATGCATTCTTGAACACCGCCGCTAGGTCGGCGTGACGACGGCTCTCCTGATCATCCGCGCTAGATCCGCTTTGCGATACGGCTTCGCCAGCAGCAGAACCCCGGGGTCGAGGCGCCCATGATGCACGATGGCGTTTTCGCTGTAGCCGGACGTGTAGAGCACCCTGATTGACGGCCGCAGCGGCTTGATCGCGTCGGCGAGCTGGCGGCCGTTCATGCCCGGCATGATGACATCGGTGAACAGCACGTCGATCTCTTTGCCGCTCTCGATCACGGCGAGGGCTTCCGCGCCATTGGCCGCGGTCGTCACGTCGTAGCCCAGACTCCGAAGCTGGGTCACGACGTAGGAGCGAACGAGCCCGTCATCCTCCACCACCAGGATGGCCTCGGAGCCGCCTTCGGCCTCGGGCACGATGGAAATGTCGCGGGCCTCCGCCTGGCCGAGTGACGGCGGCAGATAGAGCTTGATGGTCGTGCCCTGTCCCTCTTCGCTGTAGATCTTGATGTGTCCGCCGGTTTGCTTGACGAAGCCGTACACCATGCTGAGGCCCAATCCGGTGCCGCGTCCCACGTCCTTGGTCGTGAAGAACGGCTCAAACACCTTTTCCTGAATGTCTTTCGGTATGCCGGTCCCGGTGTCGCTCACCGCGACCATGACATATCGGCCAGACTGCACCTCCGGATTGTCTTTGGCGTAAGTCTCGTCCAAGTAAGCCGCGCTCGTTTCAATCAGCAGCCGGCCGCCACGCGGCATGGCGTCCCTCGAATTCAGCGCGAGGTTGAGCAGCGCCGTGGTCAGCTGGCTCGGGTCGACCAGCGCGGCCGGGATGTCCTCCTTGAGCAGCGCCTCGACCTCGACGTGCTCACCCAGCGTCGGTTTCAGCAATTTCACGGTCTCGACGATCAGGTCGTTGACGTTAACCTCGCGCGGCTGAAGCGCTTGGCGGCGCGCGAAGGCCAACAGCCGCTGGGTCAGATCGGCGCCGCGGCTCGCCGCGTCGTCGATCATCTTCGCAATCGCGGCAAGGCCGGGCTTGTCGGCGACGGCCTCCGCCAGAATCTCGATGGTACCCGTGATCACCGTCAGGATGTTGTTGAAGTCGTGCGCAACGCCGCCGGTGAGTTCTCCCACGGCCTCCATCTTCTGCGCCTGGCGGAGCTGCCGCTCGGTCTCCTTCATTTGCGTCGTATCGTGATAGAGCACGACCGCGCCCGTGATACGGCCGGCCTTGTCGCGTATCGGCCCGCCATTCGTTGTCACGCTGTACTTTTTGCCGGTCCGTTTGTCGTGGACGATAATGTCGACATTTCTGACCGTCTCCCCCCGAACAGCCAGCATCAGCGGCCGCTCGGCAAGCGGAACCGGCTCGCCGTTCTCCGTCATCCGCACGTCGTTCGGCATCGCCCACTCTTCCGGCGTCTGGCCTGCGACAATTCCCATCAACTGTTGGGCCGCGGGATTGGAGTGAACGACGTTGCCGTCGACATCCGCCACAAGAATGGCGTCGGTCATGCTCGCGATCGTATTGCTCAGGATCTCGAATATTTTCTGCCGTTCCTCGGTGGCGCGCTGGAGCGCCTCGGCGGCGCGTTTCCTGGCGGTGATGTCACGCGCCACTTTGGCCGCGCCGATGATCTCCCCGGAGGCCGACCTGACCGGAGACATCGACAGCGAAACGTCAATGCGCCGCCCATCTTTTGCGATGCGGACCGTTTCGTGCTGGTCGATTTGCTCGCCTTCGCCGAGCCGTTCCAGGATCTGGCGAACCTCTTCGCGGCGATTGTCGGGCACGATGAGGTTGATGTGTTGGCCGATGGCCTCGGCTGCCGAGTAGCCGAACAGCGCCTCGGCGGAGTGGTTCCATCCGGTGACCGTGCCGTCAAGCGTCTTGGTGATGATCGCGTCCTGCGAGGATTCGACGGCGGCGATGAAATGCCTCTCGCGCTCCGCGTATTGACGAAGCTGAGCGTCCGCCGCACGGCGGGCCGTCTGGTCGCGGCCGATGAAGTAATGCTGCTGGTCTTCTTCCGACCAGACGCCGGTCCACTCCAGCGGCACGACGTGCTTGTCGGCGTGGACGTAGCGGCACTCGAAATTCCGCATCAGCCGTCCGCGGCGGGCCGCGCGCATCTCCTCACGGGTGCTGGGGAGGTCATCCGGGTAGATGAAATCCACGGCGCTATGCCCGGCCATCTGCTCTGGACGGTAGCCGAGGATCGCCAGGCTGCTCGGGCTCACCTGGATGAACGTTCCCTTGCGGTCGACCACCAGGATGAGGTCCAGAGACGTTTCGAAAATCCGTTTCCGCTGGGACGCCTCTCGCCCGAATGCTGCGGTCTTTTCCCTGACTTCGGTGGCCATGCGGTTGAAGGCGCGGGCAAGGACGCCGATTTCTCCGCTGGCTCCGACCGGGAGAGCCAGCGGCTGACCGCTTGAAAAGCCTTCGACAGCACGCGTCATCTGGACCAGCGGTTTGGCCAGCGAGCGCGCAAGCAGCGCGGCGAACAGGGCTGCGACCAGAACGGCGCCTGCACCGGCGATGAAAACCGATTGCCGCAGAGTTCTGGCGGTAGCCAACACCACCGATTGGGGCGTGGCCTCGATCACGGCGACGCGCGGACCGCCTGCAGGACGGGCATAGATCAACGCCGCGACGCCCCGTCCGGCGACAGCATCATCCACACGTTGGGCCGCGCCGCTCTCAGGCAATGCCGCCCTTGCCAAATCCGGAAAATCATCTTGCCACCGCGCCGGCTTTCCGAACTCGAAAGCGAAGGCCCTGGTGGCGTCTGGATGGAGCAGATAATCGCCTTGGTCATTGACGACATAGACTTGGCCACCGGCACGGACCAAGCGGCGCAGCCGTTCAAAAATCGGCTGCATGTCGACGTTGATGACCACGATTCCGAACGGCTTGCCGCTCGGCTCGTGAATCGGCGTTGCCACCCTTAGCGTGGGTACGTGGGGAGCGGCGATAACGCCGCTCTCTTGATTGAGATCGATGGGCGAAACGTAGATCCCGCCCAAAGGAAGAGCTAGGGCGTCTTTGAAATACTCCCGGTCGGTTTTGGATTGCAGCTCCGAACTCGGCACAATGTGCGGCGTTCCGTTCGGTCCGGTGCGGTCGACCCGCACCAGTTCCCTGCCATCGGCGCCGATGATGCGAAACTGATCGTAAGCTCTCTTCGTCTGGAGCTCGGCCAGATAACGGGCGGCCATTCTTTCGCGCCACGTGTCCACCGTCGTGCCGTCGACCGGGTCCGTCCCGCCGGCGAGATGAGCGCGAACAATTCCAGCAAGGGCCACTGCAGATCCAAATCCAAGGATGTCGTCGCGGGCGCTGCGGGTGTAGTTTTCGAGCTCGGAGGCGAGCAGCCTGGTATGGCCTTCTATGCGTTCCAGTGCCCGCGGCCAGATCGCAGCTTCCAGGTTGCGGTAACTCAATACGCTGACCGCGCCGACCGTCAGAAGGACGAGCGCAATCATGGCGATGGCGAGACGTATCGAGAGACGCATTCTGGCTCGCTCTAGCTCCCGTGGACCACGCGCCCCCCGATCATACCGCGGTCAATCGCCGACACGACTGCTAAGACAGTGATCCACAGCCTCCACCAGGGCGGCCGGCTTGAAAGGCTTTCGCAGGCTTTCGATGGCCCCGAGCTTCGTTCCGAAGGACAGATAGTCCGGCATTTTCACCCCATCAGCCATGGCGCCCGACATGACGATGATCGGAAGCTTGGGCTTTGATCGCCGCAACACGCGTATGGTTTCGAGCCCGTCCATCTCCGGCATGAAGATGTCGATGAGCAGCAGATCGAATTGTCCCGCATCAAGCAGCTGAAGGCCACGGCGGCCGTCTTGGGCGGTTACGACCTGGTGGCCGGCGCGCTCCAAAATGACGCAAACGGTCGCGCAGACGGCACCATCGTCGTCGATTGCAAGGACGCGTGCCATTGTCGAACCAAGGGACACGGGTTGAATCACTTTGGCCTACAACTTAGCAGACTGATTTGCGGTTTCAGCGGGTCCTGAAATTGTGGATAGCGGCGGCTGAACCGGCGTGGTTATCAACCGCTTACGCCGGCAGACCCGGCCGGACAGTGCGAGGTCCTGGGCCCGGCGTTGCGTCTCTGCCGGTGCCTGATCTTCACGATGCGCCGGCGCCGCGCGCCGCGGTCAACATGAGCCCCGGCCAAAGCTCGCCGGTGCGTAGTTGTACGGATTCACGTGCCGCGTGCGCGCTGGTAATGAACAGCCATGGTCAACAACAGCCGCGACCTTCAATTCTACGCGCACTGGTGCGCCCGCCTTGCGGACGAATGTGCCGTTCCGGCCATCGCCAATGACCTGCGGCAGATCAGCCGTGAGCTGATCTTGAAGGCGCAGGACGAAGCCCGTTTGAAAAATAACGCAGCCTGAAGAAGCGCGTCGCTACTCAACTAAGGCCCTGTTTCCGGGGGGAAGCAGGGCCTGTTCTTTACAAATCGCACACCATGTCTTGTCGCCAGGCTTCTGCGCGCCGGCCGTTGCGAGTCGCTCGACCAATCGGCGTGTCGGGACAATACCGACAGCTCTAGTCAATTAGCCTGACATCTCCGCAAAATTACGGATCAGCGCGTTAGCTTCGGAGTAATCGCCGCGGCCCAATGATGGGCGTGCGGGGGCGACGAATGAGCCCCGGCTTTGCTGACTGACACGGGGGCCCGCGGCTCGTCCGCCGGGCCCCCTCAGTTGTCCCGGCACAGCGCCAGAAACCTTTGAACAGAAGGGTGCGGCCGGGAAGAGGGAGCACGTTATGGCTGCGAACCAGCGCAAGGCGCGCCGCATGCGTCTGGATCGGCGCTGCTGGGTTGTGGTGGAGGCTGACCGGCTCCGCCGCGAATGCCTGGTGCAGGACATTTCGGAGACAGGTGCGAGGATCGCTTGCGCGCCCGGCGAGTCAGTGTCGGTGTTGCGACGGCTTTTGTGACGTCGGGCAACGCGTCGGCCTCGCTGATCATGCTTGCCGACACCGCGCTCTGCGAGGCCAAGCAGTCCGGACGCAATGAGGTTCGTGAAAGCAACGTGTCGGCGGCTGACTTCAACCGGCAGCCGCTGCGGATCGGCGCGTAGGCGCTGGACCGGCCGGGGACAGACACCGAACGGGATCGCCCGGAACTTTGTTCCGTCAGGCAAATCCCGACTCGGGATAGTCTCAGGAAAGCGCCAACAGCTTGGCCGCGTTCTCTTTCAAGATGAGCGGCCGGATCTCCGGCTTGATGTCGATCTTCTCGAAGTCCGCCAGCCAGCGGTCAGGCATGATGGCCGGCCAGTCCGAGCCGAACAGCACCTTGTGACGCAGGATCGAGTTGGCGTATTGCACCAGGATCTTCGGGAAGTATCGCGGCGACCATCCGGACAGGTCGATGTACACGTTCGGCTTATGGGTCGCGACGGACAGCGCTTCCTCCTGCCAGGGGAAGGAAGGATGCGCGAGGATGATCGGCATGTCGGGAAAGTCGGCCGCGACGTCGTCGATATAGATCGGATTGGAATACTTCAGCTTCATGCCCATGCCGCCGCGCATGCCGGCGCCGACACCGGTCTGTCCGGTGTGAAACAGCGCGGGGACGCCGCATTCCGCGATCGCCTCGTACAGCACGTAGGCGGTGCGATCGTTGGGATAGAAGCCCTGCATGGTGGGATGGAACTTGAAGCCGCGGATGCCGAAATCGCGAACCAGGCGGCGCGCCTCGCGGGCGCCCATCTTGCCCTTCGCCGGATCGATACTGGCGAACGGGATCAGGATGTCGCTGTGCTCCGCCGCGAGCTCGGCCATCTCCTCGTTGTTGTAGCGGCGGAAGCCGGTCTCGCGCTCGGCGTCGACCGGGAAGATGACAGCACCGATCTTGCGCTCGCGGAAGTAGGCGGCGGTCTCAGGAATGGTCGGAGGATGCTGGAACGGCGATTTGAAATAGGCATGCATGCCGGCCTGGAAGTCGTCGTAGCCGTCGTCGGCATGGGTGCCGCACGGCTCCTCGGCGTGGGTGTGGATGTCGATGGCCTTGAGCTCACTGAGTTTCAGCATGGCAACGGCTCTCGGGTGACGTCGTTTTAAGGGGATGCGGTGTCGATGGCGATGATGTGGGGCGGCGGTGCCGTTGCGTAAAGCTCCTCGACCAGGCGCGGCCGGTTGCGGACGACGAGACGCTGATTGATCGAGCCCTTGTCGGTCAACTCTCCGGTGTCGATCGTCGGTGGCTCCGTGAGCATGGCCGCGCGCCGGATGAGATTTGAGCTCCCGGTGCTGGTGGCGGCAAATGACTGCAGCCGTTCTTCGAGCCAGCTCTTCACATGGGGAGCATTGAGGATGTCGGACACCCCGGCCGATTGGGACAGTGCGGCGATCCGCCGGCAGGCCTCGAGATCGGGGCTGATCAGCGCCGAAAGGTAGTTCCGGTCGGCGCCGACGATGACGATGTCGCGAGCGAGCGGCGTGCAGTGGGCGAGCAATTGCGCGCGCAGCGGACCGACATGGACCCATGTTCCGGTGGAAAGCTTGAAGTTCTCCGCCGTCCGTCCTTCGAACAAAAGCCCTTTCGACGGATCCTCCGGGTCTTCGAAGGCGAAGGCATCGCCGAGCCGGTAGAAGCCTTCCTCGTCGAACGCCGCAGCGGTCAGCTCGGGCCGCTGCCAGTAGCCGGGCGTGATGCTCGGACCGCGGACCCGGCCATCGAGCTTGCCCTCGATCGGCACAAGCTTCATCTCCAATCCGACCGCCGGCAGGCCGACATTGGGCGCGGCCGTTGAATGCCAGGTGCGGGCCAGCGCATAGGGCGCGGTTTCGGTGGAGCCGAACCCGGTGAGAAAGAGAATTCGCTCGCCGCATGTCTCGACGGCGAGCTGCTGCACCTCGTCGAACACCTGCTGCGAAATGCCGGCGCCGGCAAACCAGAGCACCTTCAGGCGGCTGAAGAACGTGCGCCGGAGCGAGGCGTCGCTGCGCAGATAGGGCAGGAGGGCTTCAAAGCCTTTCGGCACGTTGAAGTACCAGGTTGGCGCGACGTCGCGCAGCGCCTCCACCGTGTCGCCGATGCCGGCGGGCGTGGGTTTCCCGCTATCGATATAGAACGTGCCGCCGTTGCAGAGCACGAGGCCGACATTGTGGTTGCCGCCGGCGGTGTGATGCCACGGCGACCAGTCCACGATGACAGGCGGCTCGTCCTGCAGGAAGGCCAGACCCTGGCGCAGCATCTCCTGATTGGCGCACCACATCCGATGGGTGTTGACGACGGCCTTCGGCTCGCCGGTCGAGCCCGAGGTGAACAGGAACTTGACGATGCTGTCGCCGCCGACGCGGCGGTTCGCCTCATCAATGCCGGCGGTTGCCGGCGTGTCGACAAGCTCGGCAAAGGCCGTGGAATTTCGCGACAGCGGATTCTGCGACACGACGATTTCGACATCGTTCGGGATCGCCCCATTGATCGCGCGCTCGAACAGCTTGCCGTCGGACGCATAGACCAGCCCGGGAGCGAGCAATGCGACGATCGACTTCAGCTTGGCAAAGTCGCTGGCGACCAGCGAATAAGCCGGCGAGATCGGCGCATACGGGACGCCGGCATACATGCAGCCGAGCCCCAGCATGGCATGATCGAGATCATTACCAGAGAGGATCGCGACCGGCCGCTCTGCAGACAGGCCCCGCTTGAGCAGCGCCTGGCCGATGTTGCGGGCTGTCTCCAACGCCTCGCGATAGCTGATGCGTTGCCAGCTACGGTCCTTGCTGCGGGCGGCGAACAGCGTCTGCTCAGGTGTCTGCTCGGCCCACTGCCGCAGCGGGTCGGTCATCCGTGCGGGATAGCGGCCAAGCGCAGGCTGCGCGCGCAGCACGATCGATCCATCGGGCCGCCGGTCCACATCGTAGGCCGGACGGCCGAGCCGGACCGCCCGGATGGGAGCGTTCTTGTCGCTCAATTCTTGACCATGGGACAGCCGCCTTCGTTCAGCGGACGGAACGCCTTGTCGGCCGGGATCGTACCGACAATCTTGAACACGTCCCAGTCGCTCTTGGATTCGGCCGGCGCCTTGACCTGCAGCAGATAGAGCGGGTGGGTTTTCCGGCCATCGGCGCGAATGGTGCCTTTGCCGTAGAGCGGATCATCGGTCGGTGACTTCTTCATGGCTTCGACCACGGCGGTGCCGTTGGCCGGCGAGCCGAGCGCTTCGACCGCTTTCAGGTAATGCAGGGTGGCGGAGTACACGCCGGCCTGCATGTGGTTGGGCATCATCTTCTTGGGATGGCGCTCCTGGTAGCGCTTCGACCAGGCGCGGGTCTCGTCATTGAGGTCCCAATACCACGCGTTGATCGCCTGCAGGCCCTGGGCGGTCTGCAGCCCAAGCGCCGGAACCGACTGCAGATCGAAGATCAGCGCGACGATCTTCTGTTTCGTTCCGAGCTTGAAGTCGTTGGCCTGCTTGATCGTGTTCACGGTGTCGCCGCCCGCATTGGCGAGCGCCACGACGTCCGCCTTCGAGGCCTGCGCCTGCAACAGGAAGGACGAGAAATCGCTGGTGCCGATCGGATGCCGCACGCTGCCCAGCACCTTGCCGCCGCTGGCGGTCACTTCGTCGCTGGCCTGCTTCTCGAGATCCTGGCCGAAGGCGTAGTCGGCGGTGATGAAGAACCAGGTCTTGCCGCCCTGATCAAGCACGCCACGCGCGCTGCCATGGCCGAAGGCCCAGGTGTCGTAGGTCCAGTGCACGAAATTGGGTGAGCAGCGGGCGCCCGTCAACGCTGCGGTGCCGGCGCCCGAGCCGATCGCGACCTTGTTCTTGTCGCGCACGATGTCGCCGACGGCGAGCGCCACGGCCGAGTTCGGCATATCGATGATCATGTCGACGCCTTCGACGTCGAGCCAGCGCCGCGCGATGTTGGCGCCGATGTCAGGCTTGTTCTGGTGATCGCCGGACAGGATCTCGATCTTGCGCTTGGAGGTCTTGGCAAAGTCCTCGGCCGCCATCTGGGCGGCCAACACCGAGCCGGCACCCTGGAAATCGGCGTACACGCTCGACATGTCGTTGAGCACGCCGATCCGAAGCGCGCCGTTCATCTCGGCGAAAGCCGGCGTCGCGCAGATGGTGAGAGCAACCGCGATGGGTCGCGCAAATGACAGCATGTCAGCCTCCCTGGACACCTCACTCGATCAATTGGGCATTGTTATCGTGAGGTGCATAAATGTTGTCATTGACAACAATCGGCGTCAAGCTGATGCGCGACCGGAAAGCTCGCAGGTCAAAGGACTGAGCAGCGACGCTCGCGGCGGCAGCGGCGCTTGGCTGTGGTGGGCAATCGCGATGGCGGTGGCGGAGAGAGTGGGATTCGAACCCACGATACGGTTTCCCGTATACACGCTTTCCAAGCGTGCGCCTTAAGCCACTCGGCCATCTCTCCGGCGTCCGTGTCATGACGGCACGGGCGGCATTTTTCAAGCCCCGAGCCGCAAGCGATGTGACAACGGCCGGGCTTCCAGCGAAAGCGGCTGAAACCGCGTGATTCCACGCACCTCAGCTTCCGGTATATCCTGTTCGCCTAAACGCGTTCACGCGCGTCTTCGACGCGCTATGGGCGGGACCGGGCACGCATGGGCGACACCAGACTGACATTGCGGGTGGATTTCGGCGGCAACCGGTCGATCGGGCCGGGCAAGGTGCGGCTGCTCGAAGCCGTCGGCCGCACCGGCTCGATCTCGCAGGCCGGCCGCGAGCTCGGCATGTCGTACCGGCGGGCCTGGCTCCTGATCAACGACCTGAACCTGTGCTTCCAGCAGGCGGTGGTGTTGGCCCATCCGGGCGGATCGCAGGGCGGCGGCGCCGAGCTCACCAAGTTCGGCCAGAAGCTGATCGCCGACTACCGCGCGATCGAGAGCGACGCGTTCTCGGTGGCAAAGTCCCATCTGCGCGACCTGGAATCGTCATTGCGTCCGCCGGAGCGCTCGGCCGCGGACAAACAGAAAAAGACCTCGATCCGTTCGCGGACGCGGTCGTAACAGGCGCTTTCTTATCGAGGTCGCCACCGGGACGGTGCTCAACCGCACGCAGCTGGAAGCGCTTTACGGTGCGCCGGTCGAGATGCTGACCGATACCGGCTCCGGCACCAGTGCGTTTCTGCCGGGTTGAAGGAATAGCCTGCGGGCCTATGTGTTGGTCATTGCGTCATTGTCATTGCGATGCCCGATGGGCACCGGTAGAGGGTTACTCAGATGAAAATCCATATTCTCATAGCGGCTCTGGTTGCATCCGTTGCGCTTGCGGCGCCGGCCGATGCCGCATCCAAGAAGAAGAAAAAGGTCACGCACCGCGCCCCGATCGGCGCCGTGTATTCCAAGGCGAACGCCTCGTCGTCCTACGACGTCTATGTCAGCGGCGAGCTGGTCGGCCGCGATCCCGATCCGTCGATCCGCGCCTATATGATGCGCAACCCGCATATCTGGGACGGCCCGGAATGAGAAAGGCCAACCGCGCCGAATGAGCAAGATCCGGGTGATGAGTGCGGGCGCGGTCGAAGGCCCGGTGACGGAGCTTGCGCCGAAGTTCACGCAAGCCAAAGGCTGTGACGTCGAGCTCCGCTTCAACACTGTCGGCGCCTTGAAGCAGCGCTTCAGCGGCGGTGAGAACACCGACGTCATCATTCTGTCGTTCCCGGGGATCGAGGAGCTGGAGGCCTCCGGCCTCCTGGCCGCGGGCAGTCGTACGGCCCTGGGCCTCGCCACCTGCGGCGTCGCGGTGCGTGACGGCATGATGATGCCCAACATCGCCACGATGGAAGGCTTCAAGCGGATGCTGAATTTCGCGATATCGATCGCCGCCAATGATCCGGCCCATGGCGGCTCGTCGGGCATCTATCTCGCCGACCTCCTGAAGCGCATGGGCCT
>JACXTT010007318.1_pt1 | contig 15563 bp, 11 predicted proteins | sample 9270951 | NCBI WGS metagenome assembly JACXTT01 (sample SAMN15532306, study PRJNA645909) | rock metagenome | isolation source: weathered quartz diorite | place: Puerto Rico | collected 2017-06-21 | reverse complement strand
CGATCCTCGCGCTGCCGCTCGTCGCCGGCGAGCGGGTCTTCGGCGCCCTCGCGGCGCTCGGGCGCACCGGCCGCGTCTTCACCGCCGACGAGATCCGCCTCGCGCAGACGTTCGTGGACCAGGCCGCCATCGCGCTCGACAACGCGCGGCTCCACTCGGAGACGACGCGGCGCAAGTGGGAGGCCGAGGTCCTGGCCGGCGTGGGCCGGCTGGTCACCGAGGCGCTCGACGCCGAGGAGGTTGCCGGGCGCATCGCCGACAGCCTGCGCGCCCTGCTCGGCGGCCTCTCCTCGGCGCTCGTGCGCGTGGAGCCGGTCACCGGCGCGCTCATCGGCCACCACATCTCGGCCGACGGCTCCCGTCTCGACATCGTGTTCCCGCCGGGGACCGGGGCGATAGGTCGCGCCGTGAACACGCGTCGGCCGGTCGCGACGGGGAACATCCTCACGGATCCGCGGATCGCGCTGACTCCCGAGCTGCGCGAAGCGCTCCAATCGCGGTCGCACCGGGCCGCGCTCGCGGTGCCGATGATCGTCGACGACCGGGTCGTCGGCGCCATCGCCGTCGGGGACCACGAGGGCCGCGCGTACGACGGCGACGAGGTGCGCCTGGCCCAGGCGTTCGTGGACCAGGCGGCGATGGCGCTCGAGAAGGCGCGCCTGTTCGAGGATTCGGAGCGCCGCCGGCGCGAGGCCGAGATCTTCGCCGAGCTGGCCAGCCAGATCACCGCCTCGCTCGACCTCGATACGATCTTGAAGAGCGTGTGCGACGCGGCGCGCGAGCTCTGTCGCGCGGATCTCGGTATCATCGCCACCCGTGACTCGGCGACCCAGGCGATGCTGCTCCGCCACTGGCCCGGCGCGCCGGCGCCGGCGGTCGAGAAGATCGTGCCGGGCGAGGGGCTCGCCGGCCAGGTGATGCTGACCGGCCGTCCCTTCCGGACCGAGGACTATCCGCACGATCCGCGTTTGCGGAACGACCCGCAGCCGCTCGTGCGGGTCGAGGGCGTCCAGGCGGCCCTGGCCGTGCCGATCCAGACGGAGGCGCGCGTCGAAGGGCTGCTGGCCGTGTACAACCGCTCCCCGCGGCCGTTCAGCGGCCGGGACGAGGCCCGGCTCGCGCGGCTGGCCGCCCAGACCGCGATCGCGATCCGCAACGCCCAGCTGCTCGAGGCGCGGCACGCCTATCAAGCGCGGCTCGAGGCGCTCCTGGACGTGAGCCACGAGCTGTCGAGGATCCAGCCGGTCGAAGAGCTCCTCGCCGCGATCGCCGCCGCGTGCGGCCAGGTCCTCGAGTCGGAGTCCGTCGGCTTTCGCCTGGTGGAGGGCGACGAGCTCGTCGTCGCCGGGCTTCTCGGCGACGCGAAGGAGACGATGTCGACGCCACGGATCAAGGTCGGCGAGAGCTTGAGCGGCATCGTCGCGGCCACCGGCGCGCCGCTGCGGCTCGAGGACGTGACCGAGGACACGCGGCTCATCGCGGCGCACCGGAGCGCCGTCAAGCGCCTCGGCTACCGCGCGTTCCTCGGCGTGCCCATCAAGGTGGGCGAGCGCGTGACCGGCGTGCTGTCGATCCGGACCCGGCGGCCGTCCGGCTTCTCGAAGGAGGACGAGACGATCGCCACCGCGTTCGCGTCGCAGGCCGCGACGGCGCTCGAGAACACGCGCCTGTTCCGCGAGGTCCAGGTGGCCGCCGAGGAGGTGTCGCGGGTCCAGGAGGCGCTCCTGCAGGCACAGAAGATGGACGCGATCGGCCGCCTGGCCGGCGGTGTCGCCCACGACTTCAACAACCTCCTCACGATCATCCACGGCCGCTCCGAGATCCTCCGCAGGGGCTTCGAGCCCGGCACCAAGCCGCGCCAGGACCTCGACCTGATCCAGCAGACGGCCATTCGCGCCGCGGCGCTCACCAAGCAGCTCCTGGCCTTCAGCCGGCGGCAGGTCCTGCAGCCGCGCGTTCTTCGTCTCAACGGCGCGGTCGACGAGTCGGTCTCGATGCTGCAACGGCTGATCGGCGAGCACATCACGCTGACGACCCTGCCGCGCGCGCGCCGCGACCGGGTCAGGGCCGATCCCACCCAGCTCGAGCAGGTGCTCATGAATCTCACGATCAACGCCCGCGACGCGATGCCGCGCGGCGGCCGGCTCATCATCGAGACGGCCGACGTCGAGCTCGACGAGGCGTTCGCGCGCGAGCATCCGGGGGCCGGCACCGGGCCCCACGTCCGTCTCGCGGTGAGCGACGACGGTGTCGGGATGAGCGCCGAGATCCAGGCGCGGATCTTCGAGCCGTTCTTCACGACGAAGGAAACCGGGCGCGGCACCGGGCTCGGGCTCTCGATGGTCTACGGCATCGTGAAGCAGCACGGCGGCTACATCGGCGTCCGGAGCGAGGAGGGCCGCGGCACGAGCTTCGAGATCTACCTGCCCTGCGCGGACGGCGCGGGCGAGGGCGGCGCGGACGCGGCACCCGAGCGCGGCGAGGCGCGCGGCTCGGAGACGATCCTCCTGGTCGAGGACGAAGGCGACGTGCGCGAGCTGACCCGCGAGATCCTCGAGATGGCGGGCTACACCGTGCTGGAGGCGGCGCGCGGCGACGAGGCGCTGCGACTGTGCGGCGAATCGGCGCGCCCGATCGACCTGCTGCTCACCGACGTGGTCATGCCGCAGATGAGCGGGCCGGAGCTCGCCCGCCGGATGCTGGCGCTCCGACCGGGAACGAAAGTCGTCTACATGTCGGGGTACACCGACGACGCGCTCGGCCACCACGGCGTCCTCGACCCGGACGTCATCCTGCTGCCCAAGCCGTTCACGCCCGAGTCGCTGATGCACCACCTCCGGCGCGCGCTGGACGGCGGGGCGAAGCGCGACTAGCTCAGCGGACCTTCCGGGTCCCTCGGATCACCGGCGTCTCGGGGTCCATCACGAAGCGGATGCGCGGCAGATCCGTATCCGAGGTCGACACGCTCGCCGAGATCGGCGTCGTGAGCGTGATCGACCCGCCGTTCCACGCCGCCGCCTCGAAGCGGCCGACGTGGGCCCGTCCGCGCGCGGCCGTGTGCAACGTGTAGTGCGGGTCGACCTGGATGAGCTGCGGGGCGCCGTCCACGCGGGCGAGCGTGACCGCGTGGATGTACTGGAGGTCACCGCCCGAGACGATCTCCGGATTGACAAGCGCCGCCTCGAGGATCGTCCGACCTTCGCGACGCACGGACGCCGCGACGCGATCGTGGTATCGCCTGAGCGTGATCTCGCCCGCCGTCGCCGGGTAGCCCCAGCGCTCGCGGAGCTCGGAGGCCGCGCCCGCCGTCGAGGCCACCGCGCCCAGCACGTAGCCCCGCGGATGCACGCCGGCGCGCGCCATCAGCCGAACCTGAGCCAGATCGAAGGGGCCGACCGGGCTCTCGGGGTAGCGCGTCACGACGAACGAGACGTACTCGGGAATCGCCGGGTGCAGCGCCCGCGGCAGGAGCGCGCGGCTCCCGTCGGCGATCTCGCACGCGAGCTGGAGGATCTCGGCCTTTGGCAGCTCCCACGCCTCGGTGTCGAGATCCCGCATCTTCGGCAGATCGCCCGCGATCGTCGTCAGCTCGAGCTCGCCGAAGAGCGGCATCAGGACTTGCTCCCGTTGAACGCGGGCATCACTTCCTTCGCGAAGAGACGCAGGCTCGCGAGCACCTCGGCCTGCGGGATCGTCTCCGCGGTGTTGATCAGGAAGTTGACGCGGTCGACGCCGCACGCCTCCCAGCGCTTGAGCGTGCGCGTGACGCGCTCGGGCCCGCCGAGGCAGAGCCCCTCGCCGGCCTGCTCGGACGCCTCCGGCCCCGTCGCCTGGCGGCGCAGCTGCGGCAGGAGCCCGAGCGACGGGTACGACTTCGACGGATACGTCTCGCGCACGGACATGAGCTGCGCCGCGAGATAGTTGAAGTGGTTGGCCATCCCGCGCCCGGTCTTGAGCGCGACGGCATCGTCCTCGTGGCAGTAGAGGAAGTTGACGGTCGAGACCTGGTCGTTGACGAACTCGCCGACGGGCTCGCAGAGCTGGATGCGCCGGCGATACTCCGCGATGCGCTTTTCCTGCTCGGCGAACTGGCCGAACGTGAGGCCGAGGCTGCCCAGGCCGCGGTCGGCGGCGTCGAGCTCGGTGCCCGGGCTCGTCACCGCCACCCACATCGGCGGATGCGGCCGCTGGTACACCTTCGGGAGGATCGTGCGGCGCGGCATCGACCAGAACTCGCCCTCGAACTCGAACTTGTCCGAGGTCCACATCTTCGGCAGGCAGCGCACGAACTCGTCCCAGCTCTTCTTGGTGACGTCCGGGCTCGCGTTGAACCCGGCCAGCTCGGTCCACGTCGCCGAGCGCCCGGTGCCGACCTCGACGCGGCCGCCCGAGAGGATGTCGAGCACCGCCGTGCGCTCGGCGATCTTGATCGGATGGTTGAACTCCGGCACGCACACGACGATGCCGAAGCCAACCCGGATCTTCCGGGTCACCATCGCGCACGCCGTCAGGAAGAGCTCGGGCGCGGGACAGTGCGAGTACTCTTCGAGGAAGTGATGCTCGACCGCCCACACCTGGTCGAAGCCGAGCTCGTCGGCGAGCTTGACCTGCTCGAGGGCGTTGTCGTAGACGGTCCGCTCTGACTCGCGCGTCCAGGGACGCGGCACCGAGAGCTCGTAGAAGAGTCCGAATTTCATGAGCGTGCCTTTCGCGGGCGTGTGTGGCTCGAGAGCCCGCGCTCCCAGAGATACTCCTGCTCACCCAGGTGCTTGCCGACCCAGCGGCCCAGCACGAAGAACACGTCGCTCAGGCGGTTGAGGAAGCGCAGCGGCCACTCGCCGATCGGCTCCTGCCGCGACAGCGCCAGGAGCTCGCGCTCCGCGCGCCGGCACACCGTTCGCGCCTGGTGGAGAAATCCGTTGATGCGCCCGCCGCCCGGCAGCACGAACGACTTGAGCGGCGGCAGATCTTTTTGACACCGGTCCATCAGCGCTTCCAGCTCTTTCACCTCGCCCTCGCCGACCTTGAACATCCCCTCGTACTCGGCGTCGGGCGGCGTCGCCAGCTCGCTGCCGAGATCGAAGAGCTGGTTCTGGATTTTTCTCAGGACCTCGTCGAGCCAGCGATGCCGCTCGCCCTCGTCGAGCCGCTCGGCGTTGAAGACGCGGACGAGACCGACCACGGCATTCAGCTCGTCGATCGTGCCGTAGGCGACGATGCGCGGCGAGTCCTTCGGGATCCGCTTGCCGCCGACCAGGGAGGTCTCGCCCTTGTCGCCGGTGCGAGTGTAGACACGCGTGATGCTGATCGGCATGGACCCCCTCCCCTTATCTGGTCACCGGTATTCTACTTGAACGCGGCAGGCCGCTCGGGGATGATCGAAACGTGAGATCGCGCGCCCGCGCGCTGCTGGCCGCCGCCTGCAGCATCCATTTCGTCCACGACGGATTTTCGGACATCCTCTACGTGCTGCTGCCGATCTGGGCGAGCGAGTTCCGGCTGACGTTCGCCCAGGTCGGGATCATCCGCACCGCCTACAGCGGCGGCATGGCCGCGTTCCAGATCCCCGCGGGACTGCTCGCCGAGCGCTGGGGCGAGCGGCGCCTGCTGGCCGCAGGCACGGCGGTGACCGCGGGCGGGTTCGTCGCCGCCGGCTTCGTGGGCGGCTTCCTGTCGCTGCTGGCGGTGCTCCTGGTCGCCGGGCTCGGCTCGGGCGTTCAGCATCCGCTCTCGTCCTCGCTGGTGTCGAAGGCGTACGAGACGGGCCCGCGGCGCGCCGCGCTCGGGACGTACAACTTCTCGGGGGATCTCGGCAAGGTCGCGGTGCCGGCGGCGGTCGCGTTCGCCACCCTCCTGGTCGGGTGGCGCGCCGCCTCGGCGGCCTACGGCGTCATCGGCCTCGTGGCCGCGGCCGCGATCCTCGGCATCCTCGCGCGGCTCGCGCCGGAATCGCCGGCGCCCCTGACGGATGACCCGGCGCGGGCGACGTTCGAGGCTCGGTCGGGCTGGGGGATTCGCGATCCACGCGGCTTTCAGTCCCTGACCGCAATCGGGATGATCGACAACGCGACGCGCACCGGGTTCCTGACGTTCCTGCCCTTCGCGCTGATCGCGAAGGGCTCCTCGGTCGCCGGAGTCGGCACCGCACTGGCGCTCCTGTTTGCGGGCGGCGCCGTCGGGAAGTTCGCCTGCGGTCTGGTCGCCGAGCGTCTCGGCGTGATCCGCACGGTGGTCCTCACCGAGGCCGCGACGGCGCTCGGGATCCTCGTGCTGATTCCCGCGCCGCTGCCGGCGGCGCTGGCGATCCTGCCGCTGATGGGCGTAGCGCTGAACGGGACGTCTTCGGTGCTCTACGGCACCGTCGCCGACCTCGTCAGCGCCGACCGGCGCTCGCGCGCGTACGGTCTCTATTACACGCTGACGATCATGTCGTCGGCGCTCGCGCCGTCGTTCTACGGCCTGCTCGGCGACGTCGCCGGCGTCTCCACGACGCTCGTCGTCGTCTCGGCGCTGGTCCTCACCACGATCCCTCTCTGCCTCGTGCTGCGCGCCTCGGTCGCGGAGCCCGTCCGCGCCTGACTCTATGAGCTCCGGCTGACGATCCGCGAGTCGCCACGGCCCCGCGCAAGCTGAAGTGCGCACCTCGCCAGCCGCAGCTTCCCTCACGTCATGTGGCTCCCGACGAGCTGAGCCACCCCCGCCGCATTTCTCCAAGAGCGTCGGGGCGGGCAACTGGACGGCGGAGCGAATGACGAGGAAGGGCCGCTTAAGAGCGCGGCAGGAGAACTGTGAAGCGGCTACCCTTGCCTTCGAGCGACTCGGCGGTCACGCGCCCGCCATGGACATTCGCGACACCCTGCACGATCGCGAGGCCGAGGCCGATGCCGCGTCGATCGCGATGGGCTTGGCGGTAGGGGTCGAAGATGTGCGGCAGGGCGCTCGCAGGAATACCGACGCCATTGTCCTCGACCTGGAGCTCAAATTCGGAGCCGGCGTCGAGGACCCGAACGATGACACGCCCGCCCCGAGGCGTAAAGCGGATTGCGTTGGCACCGAGATTCACAACCATCCGGTGAAGCCGTTCCTCGTCGCCGAGGTATGCGAAGTAAGCTCCTGAACGCTCGGCCACCAGCGCGACACCACGCTCCTCGGCTTGGGGGTGCAGCTCCTCGACCACGCGATCCACGACTCCCGCGAGATCCACCGCTTGCCGGTCGAGCGGTACGAGATCGGCGCGAAGGCGCGAGATCTCGAGAAGTTGATTGGCCAAACGGAGCAAACGTTCGGAGCTCTGCGAGACAATGTCGGTGAGGCGCTTCTGGCTCTCGGTCAGCGGATCACGCTCGCGCTGGAGCAGGAGCTGGGTGGCAGCTTGTATCGACGTCAGGGGCGAGCGGAGCTCATGAGAGACAGTCGCGAAAAAGTCCTGTTTGGCCAGCTCCATTTGACGCAGCCGGCTCGCCATTGAATTGAAGGATGAGGCGAGCGCCCCAATTTCGTCGCTGCTGTCGATTGCGATTGGTTCACGAAACGCGTTCGTGGCAATCGCTGATGTCGCCTCCGAAAGCCGGTGGAGGGATCGAGTCATCCGCCGCGCGACAAGAGCCGTTGCAAGCAACGCGAGCCCGACCGCAGCGCTCAGTGCTACGAGCACGACCGTCCATGTCCGCTTTTCGAGACGCGCCGCTTCCTCCTGCGCCGCCAGAAGCTGCGTCCGAATCACCGCCATCAAATTGCCGAGGTGTTCCCGGGCGTCCTCCGCACGAACCCTCGCCGCGCCATCCGCGAGACGGAGAGCGCGCGCGCGCTCGTCGCGGTGGAGCAGCGCTTGTTCCTCGGCAACTAGACGCTCGTACGCTCCGAACGCCGCACTCGCCTCCCGGTAGAGCCGGTGCCCATGCTCGCCAAGAGAATATTGAGCCAAACCCTCCAAATCTTCGGCGACCTGCGCCGCGGTCCGAGTCCACGCCATCAAGTAATGCGGATCGCGCAGTACCAATGCTCGCGCCTCGAGCTGGAGCAGTCGCGGCATAGCCTCGCTCGCCGACGCAGTCAAAGTCATCGCCGGCATCGAGCGGGTCGTGATTTCACGGTTTACGGACACGAGCCGGCTCAGCGCGGCGAGACTGAAGGCACCAACCCCCACCAGCACGACGATCACGACCGTAGAGGTCAGGAAGATCTTCGAGCTCAGCCGCGTGCCCATATGGCGCTCATTGCCGTGCGGAAGAGCCCATCCAAGGATCCTCCAGCGGCGCTTCGCGACGACACGATTGAGCCGCGCGAGAATCGTAGCGCTCCAGACGCCGAGATACGCGCGCAACCATCCGAACGCAGATACACACTGAGTCGACGCCATGGTGGCGCCAGAAGCATGTAGCCTGGGCGTCCGGGAGACGTAAGTGACACGGCCCATAGGCAATTCAGGAGCAAGAGTGATACCGGAATTGCGTCCCTTTAATTTCAAGGGGTTGCGCGGCGAAAACAATACTATGTGGTAAGACTCTAGCCGCACGGCCATCTCACATCGGGCCGAAATCGGTCGCAGTTTCCATTTAGCAGTGTTCGTTTAACTGCTGCGGCTTGCGCGGCGACTCCTACGAGACATGACTCCCATACCGTCTCTGGTATATCCAGACGTCCTCCATGAAGGACGTAGTCCGTAGGGTGACCGCGCTAGATCTCCCCGAACACCTCCAGCACGTTTCCATCCGGATCCCGAAAGAACACGGTGCGATGTCCAAAGACCTGGTCGGTGGGCGGCGAGAGCAGCGCGACGCCCCGCCGCACGAGTTCGTCGGCGCATCGATCGACTTCGGGAGCGGCAACCTTGAAGGCCAGCTGAAGCGAGGCGCTGCCTTCGGGCGTTGGCGCATCGGCGGCAGTTCGGCTCGGCCTGGCCAAGGCCAGGGTGTTGTCTCCCACTCGATATTCGATCCAGCCCGGCGACAGCTCCCGGAGCAGCGGAAAGCCCAGGATGTCTTCATAGAAGCGACGCATCGCGGCCAGGTCGCGCGCGAAGATGACCGTATAGTCGATCGCTCGGATAGCTTGGAAAGCCGACGGCCTCGTCAGCTCAAGCTCCATGAAGCGCGTGCCGACGATCGGGTTCTCGCAGTACGGCGGGATCTCACGGAAGCCGAGGCTCTGGTAGAGCGCGAACGCTTCTTTCATCGACGGCAGGGTGTCCAGGCGCAGGCGCGCGAAGCCGATCGCGCGCGCCTCGCCGATGATCGTCTCGGCCAGCCGGCGGCCGAGGCGCGCTCCCCGCGCGGCCGGCCGGACATAAAGACGTTTCATCTCGCCGATGCCGTCGCCGAGCGGTCGCAGGGCGACGCAACCGGCGGGCTCGGCCCCGTCGGTTGCCAGAAACAGACGACCCGCGGGCGGGGCATAGGCGCCCGGTAGCTCCGCCACCTCGCGGGCGAAGCCCTGGAAGCTCAGCTCGATACCGAGCGAGGCCTCGTACTCCTTGAAGAGCATTCGCGCGACGACCATCTGGTCGGGGGACGTCGCGCGGACGATCTCGACGCTCACGTCAGCCGCTCACGTCGGCTCATGTCAGATAGAAGGGCCGCGCCGCGGCCGCCTGATAGGGATAGCGCGAGAGCAAGCTCGGATCGGGATCGGCGCCGAGGCCTGGCCGATCGGGCACGTCGACGGCGCCGCCGGCCGCGCGGAGCGGCTCGGCAATGAGCGACGCGACGAGCGGGGTGCCCGGGAACTCGACGTACGGCACGCCGTGGGTCGCGGCGGCCAGGTGCAGGCTCGCCGCGAGCCCGGGCCCGTAGTAGAACGCGTGCGGGACGAGCGTCACGTTGGCCGCGGCGGCGAGGATCGCGATCTTCTTCATCTCGAGGAGCCCGCCCACCTTCGTGACGCTCGGCTGGACGACGTCCGCCGCGCCGTGCGCGATCAGCTCCCGAAACCCGAACACGGTCGCGTCGTTCTCGCCGGCGGCGATCGGGATCCGCAATGCCGCGCGCACGCGCGCGAGCCCCGCGTAGTCCTCCGGCGGCCAGACCGGCTCCTCGAGCCAGCGCAGATCGAAGCGCTCGAGCCGCCGGCCCATGCGGATCGCCTCCTCGACCGACCAGGGGCAGTTGGTGTCGAGCATGAGATCGATGTCGTCGCCGGCGACCTCGCGCGCCACGGCGACGGACTCGACGTCGATCTGATGGAGCTTGATCGCGCTGTGGCCGAGCGCGAGCGCGCCCGAGATCGCTTGCCCGACCTGACTGGGCGTGTCGTAGCGCAAGAGGCTCGAGTACACGCGCAGTCGCGACTGGCAGAGGCCGCCGAGCAGCTCGTAGACCGGAACGTTCCGCGCTTTCCCCGCGAGGTCCCAGAGCGCCAGCTCCACGCCGCTGACCGCCATCATCGCCAGCCCGCGGCGTCCCCAGATCATCAGCGCGCGGTGCATGCGATCGACAAGGCTCTCGATGCGCGTGGGATCCTGGCCGACCAGGATCGGCGCCAGCGCGTCGTCGACGACGTGGCACACCGCGTCCGTCGCGCCGTACGCGAAGGCCTCGCCCCAGCCGATCAGCCCGTCGTCGGTCGCCGCGCGCACGAGGATCTGCTTGCCGGCGCCGGCCGCCCACGAGGACGGCGGCCCGGTCACCTGGAGCGGAACGGCCAGCGGGATCGCGTGGATCTCGGTGAGCTTCATCTCACAGATCTCCGAGCCCCAGCTCTTCCCAGCGCGCGCGCACCCGCGCTTCGTCCTCGGCCGCCGGGCGGACCGTGGGCGGGAACCGCTCGCCGCCCCACTCGGGCCGGCGCTCGAGCTTCCACGAGCGGGTCGCGTCAATCAGGACGCGGTTCCAGAGCCCGGTGCCGAGCCGCGCGACGTCGCGATCCTCCATCGGCGTGCTCGGATCGATCGGCGAGCCGAAGATCCCCGGGAAGATGACGATGCCGTCCTCGCCGGCGTTGACACGATGGGCGAACGCCCAGTCGACCTGCTCGTACGATGCCGGATCGATGTCCTCCTCGACGACGGTGACGTGCTTGTAGCGGTACTGCGCGGCGCTCGAGCCCCACAGCGCGGCCGCGATCTGCTTGGGCTGGCCCTGGTACGCCTTCTTGATCTGCACGACGATGTTCACGCCGTTGGTGATCGGCGGCACGAACACGTCGCGCACGCCCGGGATCCCGGCCGCGGTGAGGATGTTCCACGCGATCGCCGCGCGCTGCACCGACGACATCACGCTGTTCTCGCTGTAGGAGCCGGGCAAGGTGCCCTCGAGGCAGCCACGCATGATCGGATCGCGGCGGTGCGTGATGCACGTCACCCGCATCGTCGGGCGCGGCGTGGGCACGTCGGAAACGTAGCCGGTGAACTCGCCGAACGGGCCCTCCGTCTCGTACGTCGCCGGGTCGTCGCTGATGAACCCCTCGATCACGATCTCCGCGCTCGCCGGCACCTCGAGGTCGACCGTCTCGCAGCGGACCAGCTCGGCCGGCTCGCCGCGGTAGGCGCCCATCACGTCCCACTCGCAGACGCCGGTCGGGATCGGCGAGCCGGCCAGGAACGGCATGATCGGATCCCAGCCGACCACGCAGGCGACCGGCATCGGCTCACCGCGCGCGGCGTACTTCAAGAAGTGCTGGCCCCAGTGCTGGCCGCCCTTGATGAGCAGGAACGGCGCCGTGTTCTTCTTGCCGATCATGCCGCGATAGATGCCGACGTTCATCGCGCGCGTCTCGGGATCGCGCGTGACGACGCCCGAGAACGTGTGGATGTAGCGCCCGCCCTCGAGGTAGTGCCACTTCGGGACCGGGAACTCCGTCTGGTCGACGTCCTGGCCGCGGACGATCACGTCCTTGACGGGCCCGGTCGCGACGACCTTCGGCGGGATCGTCTGCCGATTCGTCTTCATGACGTGCTGCACCAGATCGCGATTGGACGCGTCCCTGGGGAAGCCGAGCGAGAGCGCCAGACGGCCGACGCTGCCGAGGCCGCTGACGAACACCTTCGTGCAGCGCCCGGCCTCGTAGCCCTTGATGCGCTCGAAGAGGAGCGCGGGCCCCTTCTTCTCGAGCACGCGGCGCGCGATGGCGCCGAGCTCGCGATCCCAGTCGACCTCCGCGGTGATGCGCCGGAGCTCGCCTTCCTTGTCGAGCCGCGCGATCCACTCGCGCATGTCCACGAAGCTCATCGTCGTCGTCCTTATGCGCCGAGCGCCGGCGCCACCTCGCCGAGGAAGCGCTTGAACTGACCGACCTGATCCCACGAGCCGAAGCGCAGCGCCATGTGTCCGACGCCGGCGTCGAAGTACGCGTGTAGCTCCTCGACGCACCGCTTGGGTCCGCCGGAGATGGTCCACTGCTCGACGAACTGCCGCGAGAAGTTCGCCGTGTAGTACTTGTCGAGAAACGCCTTCGTCTCCTCGAGCCCCTTCTGCCGGTCCTCGGTGATGTTGATGTTGTGGTAGAGCGCGCTGCCGAGCTTCGCCGGATCGCGGCCTTCCTCGCGGGCCATCGCGCCGATGCGGCTCCACTGCTGACGGAACTCGTCCGGCGTGAGCTTGTTCGTCATCCAGCCGTCGGCGTGGCGCGCGATGCGCCGGAACGAGCGCTCGATGACCGCCTCGGAGGCCGAGGCGCCGCCCTTCCAGGTGAGGCCGGTCGGGTTCGACGCGACCCAGATCGGACACGGCTGCTGCACCGGCCGCGGCTCGAGCGTGACGTCGTCGAACGAGTAGAACCGGCCGTGATGCGAGACGTTCTTGCCGCCGAAGAGGCGGCGCAGGACGGCGATTCCCTCTTCGAGGCGCCCCACGCGCTCGGACGAGGGAATGGACATGACCGAGTGCTCGGCGGCCTGCGCCGCGTTTGCCTCGCTCGGCCCGCCCAGGCACACCGCCAGCAAGGTCCGGCCGCCGGAGAGCACGTCGAGGCTCGCCCACTGGTGCGCCAGCATCACCGGATGGCGGTGCACGAACGTCGCCATGCAGCCGACGCCCAGTCGCAGCTTCGTGGTCACGCCCGCCAGTGCGGAGAGCAGGGTGACCGACTCCAGGCGCGGCTTGGCCAGGAGGCTGTCGCCGGCCCAGACGGCGTCGAAGAAGCCCGAGCGCTCCGCCTGCACCGTGAGGTCGACGAGATCCGGGACCTTGACGGCGCCCAGCACGACCGCGCGATTCGCCAGGATGAGTCCAAAAGACCGGGCCATCGTCTACCTCCCCGTGTACCTGGGCGGCCGCTTCTCGAGGAACGCGGTCACGCCCTCGGCGTAGTCGTGCGTGGAGCGCAGCCACGCGTACGCCTTGCGCTCGAGCTCCAGCGCCGTCTCGAGCGGCGCCTCCGCCCCGCGATTGAGTACCATTTTCAAGGTCCGGAGCGCCAGCGGCGCGCGGTCGGCCAGCTCGCCGGCCAGCGCGGCGACCGCCTCGTCGAGCTTGTCGTTCGGCACAGACATCGTGACGAGCCCCCACGCCTCGGCGCGCTCGGCCGAGATCCGCTGGCCCGTCATCATGAAGAGCTTGCCGCGCGTCATGCCGATCAGTCGCAGCGCGCGCTGGGTGCCGCCGCTGCCCGGAATCATCCCCAACCGCACCTCCGGGAACGCGAACTCGGACCGAAGCGTCGCCAGCCGGAAGTCGCAGGCCACCGCCAGCTCGAGACCGGCCCCCATCGTATACCCGTCGATCGCGGCGATGACCGGCTTGCGGCAGCGCTCCGCGGCCGTGAGCGTGTCGCCCCACCGCTCGAGGTCGGCCGGCTCCTGCTGCAGGAACTCGGACACGTCGCCACCGGCGCTGAACGCCTTGCCGCCGGCGCCCCGGATCACGACCACGCGCACGCCCTCGTCGGCCTCCAGCCCCGCGAAGATGCCGGGGAACTCGTTGCGCATCGCGACGGTCATCGTGTTCATCCGGGGCTGGCGATCGATCCAGATGGTCGCCACGGCTCCGGCACGCTCGACTCGAAGAAACTCGCTCATGGCCGCACCTCCGTGTACTGGCCGTCGCGCAGCAGCCTTCGCAGGATCTTGCCCGAGGCCGTCTTGGGGATCTCGGCCACGAACACGAAGCGGCGCGGCCGCTTGAAGTTCGCGAGGTCGCCGCTGTCCCGGCAATGCCGGTCGAGGGCCTCCGCCGTCAACGCGTCCGCCGGCACGACGAAGGCAACGACGCGCTCGCCCCATTTCTCGTCGGGCTCGCCGATCACCGCCACGTCCCTCACGCCCGCGTGCCGGGCCAGCACCTCCTCGACCTCGATCGGATGGATGTTTTCGCCGCCGCTGATGATCATGTCGTCGACGCGTCCGGCGACCCAGAGGTCGCCGTCGGTGTCGACCCAGCCCATGTCGCCCGTGAAGTACCAGCCCTCGCGCAGCGCCTTCGCGTCGGCGTCGGGACGGTTCCAGTACCCGGCGAATGCCTCGTCCGAGTCGAGGCTCGCGACGATCTCGCCCCTGACGCCGGGCGACACGACCTCGTCGGGCCCGACGCGTCGCTCGGTCGAGGCCGCGACGACTCGCAGGCGCGAGTGGATTCCCGGCCGGCCCGCGCAGCCCGGTTTCACGCGTGCGTCGGGAAAGATCGAGAACGTGTAGATCTCGGTCGAGCCGTAGTGGTTCACAAAGACGTCGGGGCCGAACGCCTTCGTGCACGCCTCGGCGAGCGGCGCCAGCATCGGGGCGCCGGCGTACGCCAGCTTGCGTACGGACGACACGTCGGTCCGCGCCAGCGCCGGGGCGTGCGTGAGCTCCCAGAAGAGCGTCGGGATCAGGTAGAGCGCGGTGAGACGCTCGCCGGCGATCAGCTCGAGCGCGACCTGGCTCGACCAGTCCGGCTGGCAGACGAAGCAGCCGTTGACCGCCGCCATGCTGGTCAGCGAGTGAATCCCCATCGTGTGATAGAGCGGCATGACGCCCAGGGTGCGCTCGCCCCACGTGTAGCCGCACTGGATCACGTGCGCCAGGGCGCCGGCGTAGTGATCGCGGTGCGTGCGCGGCACGCCCTTGGGCCGGCCGGTCGTGCCGGACGTGTAGAGGATCAGAGAAAGATCCGGCTCGGTAGGCGAGTGGCCCGGGGTGACCGAACCCTCCGCGGAGAAGAGCTCGTCCAAATGCGTGGCCCCGGACGGCGCTGGGGCCCCGGCTCGCTCGCCCACGAACACCAAGGTGGTCGGCGCGCCGCGCGCGGCCTCGCGGAGAGCGTCCGCGGTCGAGCCCTCGACGAGTGCGAGCCGGGCGCCGGAGTCCCCGAGGACGTAGCGGAGCTCGTGGGCGGCCAGACGGAAGTTGACGGGCACGGCGACGCCGCCGAGCTTCTGGAGCGCCCAGTAGGCGACGACGTGCTCGAGTCGATTCTTCAGGACGAGCAGCACCCGGTCACCGAGGGCGACGCCGAGGTGGGCGAATCCGCGAGCCGCCGCGGTCGCGCGCGCGTCGAGCTCGGCGTACGAGAGCCGCCGCCGGCCGTCCACGACGGCTTCGGCGTCGGGACGGCGCAGCGCCGCGCGCGCGAGGAGGTCCCCGAGCGTCACGAGAGCAGGAGGACCTTCCCCTTGTTCTTCCGATCCAGCACGTGCTGCACGGCGGCGCGCGC
>JACXTT010007317.1_pt1 | contig 15565 bp, 12 predicted proteins | sample 9270951 | NCBI WGS metagenome assembly JACXTT01 (sample SAMN15532306, study PRJNA645909) | rock metagenome | isolation source: weathered quartz diorite | place: Puerto Rico | collected 2017-06-21 | reverse complement strand
CACGCTGGCCGCCTGGCAGCACTGGCTGGAAGGCGCGGACCCCGCCACGCTGCCCGCCACCATCGACGAACTGGCCGGCGGCCACGCCGCCCCCTCCGCCGACGATCCCGACCAGGACCCCGCCAGCCGCAGCCTGCGCCTGGGCCGCCATGCCGAGCGGCTGCTGCATTTTGCGCTGCGCCATATGCAGGGGCTGTCCCTGCTGGCTGCCAACGTGCCGGTGCGGCGCGCAGGGCGGCAGGGTATCCGCACGCTGGGCGAACTGGACTTTATCTGGCGCGAGCAGGCGTCGGGCGCGGTGGTGCACTGGGAGATGGCGGCCAAGTTCTACCTGATGGCCCCGGGCAATAGCCAGGTGCCGCGGGCGCAGGATTTCGTCGGCCCGAACCTGGTCGACCGCCTTGGCGACAAGCTGGGCCACATCGTGCACCGCCAGCTCCCGCTGGGCTGCACCGCGGAGGCACAGGCCCTGCTGGGACATACGGTGGACCGCAGCGAGGTCTACCTGCTGGGCTGGCTGTTCTATCGCGATGGCCGGGTGCCGCCGGGGCTGGATGCGCTGGGAATCGCGCCAGACCATCTGCACGGCTGGTGGTCCACGCTCGACGGCTGGGCCGCCCGCGCTGCCGCGCGGCCCGGCTTGCGCTGGTGCCGCCTGCCGCGTACCGGGTGGCTGTCGGGCGCGCTGGTGCCTGAATCCGGCACGGAAGATGTCGGCGCGCTGCATGCGATGCTGGCGCAGCGCTTTGCCGACCCGCGCCATGACCACGGATGGCGGCGCGAATCGCCGGTGATGCTTTGCGAACTGGAACCGGCCGGGCCAGAGGCGCCGGGCTGGTGGCGCGAATGCTCGCGCGGGTTCGTGGTGCCACCGGGGTGGGAAGAGCGGGCGCTGGCACGGGCGGCGGAGCCGTCCAGACCAGGGCAGCTGGCCGCGCCGGTCGACACGGCCTGAGCATCCCGCGCCGGCTGCAGGCAGGACGCGGAACAGGGCGCCGCAGGATTAGTGGTGCTTGTCCTCGCCGATCATCGCCAGCGAGTTGAAGGTGCGCACGTTGTACTTGTGCAGCTTGAGCACCAGCGCCATGGTCACGCAGATAAACAGGCCCAGTGCGACGATGACCACGCCGATCGGCACGTTCAGCTTGATCAGCAGCGCATACAGGCACAGCATCAGCAGCACCGAGACGTTCTCATTGAAGTTCTGCACCGCGATGGAGTGGCCGGCCGACAGCAGCACGTGCCCGCGGTGCTGCAGCAGCGCGTTCATCGGCACCACGAAGTAGCCCGACATGGCGCCCACCACCATCAGGAACACATAGGCGATGGCCATGTACAGCGGCATATGCATGCCCAGCACGTCCAGCGTGACATGGGGCATCGCATCCTTGGTGTAGAACGCCATGATCATCACGGTGGCGCCCATGGCCACGCCAAAGGGCAGCACCGAGAGCGACTTGCGCAGCGGGATGCGCGCCGCGGCCAGGATCGCGCCCACGGCCACGCCCACGGCCACCACGGCCTGCAGCAGCGCGCCCTGGGACAGGTTCAGGCCCAGCGATTTCTCGGCCCACTTCAGCACGATGAACTGCAGCGTGGCGCCCACGCCCCAGAACAGCGTGGTCACCGCCAGCGAGATCTGGCCCAGCTTGTCGCGCCACAGCGCCACGAAGCAGTCGCCGAACTCCGCGATCAGCCTGATCGGGTTCTTTTCCTGCTGCGGGTAGCGCGCGCCGGTTTCGGGGATGAACAGGTTGAAGACCGAGGCGATCACGTAGAACAGCATGATCACCACCATCGCGGCCTCGGCCGGGGTGTCGATGCCGGTGTTGATGAAGGGGACGTCAAAGCGCAGCAGGAGGCTGGAGATATGCACCGAGATCAGCGCGCCACCCACCACGGTGCCCAGGATGATCGAACCTACCGTCAGCCCCTCGATCCAGCCGTTGGCCAGCACCAGTTTCTCTGGCGGCAGCAACTCGGTCAGGATGCCGTACTTGGCCGGCGAGTACGCCGCCGCGCCGAATCCCACCACGCCATACGCCAGCAACGGGTGCAGCCCGAACATCATGATGGCGCAGCCGACCACCTTGATGGCGTTGGTGATGAGCATCACCCGCCCCTTGGGCATGGAGTCGGCAAAGGCGCCGACGAAGGCGGCGAGGACAACGTAGGAGAGAACGAAGAACAGCTTGAGCAGCGGGGTCATCCACTGCGGGGAATGCAATTCGGTGAGAAGGGCGATCGCGGCGATCAGTAAGGCGTTGTCGGCCAGCGAAGAAAAAAACTGCGCGGCCATGATGGTGTAAAAACCCTTCTTCATGCTGTCGACTTTTTCTCCATCGCGAACTCCGCTCAGGCTGGCCAGGCTAGCGCCAACCGGGGCGGCCATGGTTTGCAGGGAACCTTGTGCCGCGGCCGTGTCGAACTGTGTCTGTGGTGCTGCGCTGCGGCGCCTTGAGGCTTGCCTGACAGTCATTGACATAATGCTTCGCTTTTAGAACATGGCCGGAGCGTCCGGCTTTATATCACGAAAACATGACATTCCCGAACCCCGGCAAGGGCTCTTTTTGACAGCAGATTGCCGCGCCGATTCCCCAACGACCCCCGGCAACGGCACCTGAATGTGTTCAAATAACGACTGTGATCGCGACCAGCCGACCGGGTCTTCCCTGATCTGGTGCGTGGTCGAACCGATATGGTGACTGGGATACAAGGGCGTGCCAATTCCGCACATTCCCGCATGCCGGTCGCCGCAACATGCTGCTGCACACCGACAGGTGACGTTTGCGCCATCGATACTGAGACAGAGCCGTCCTTCCAGCGCCCGCGCCGGCCGCCCATGCCGCCAGCGCCGCCTGCTTGCTCGTCCGCTTCCTGAGATGTGACTCCTATGCCAAGACCCATCCACGCTGTCATCCATCAACCCGCCCTGGCCAACAATCTCGACATCATCCGCCGCAAGGCGCCGGATTCGCGCATCTGGGCGGTGGTCAAGGCCAATGCCTACGGCCACGGCATCCGCCGCGTCTTTGCTGCGCTGCGGGGTGCCGACGGCTTCGGCCTGCTGGACCTGAACGAGGCCGTGCTGCTGCGTGACCTTGGCTGGCAGGGCCCGATCCTGCTGCTGGAGGGCTTCTTCCAGCCGCAGGATGTTGCCGTCATTGAACAATACCGCCTGACCACCGCGATCCATTGTGACGAGCAGCTGCGCATGTTGGAAAGCGCACGCGCCAAGGGGCCGCTGGCAATCCAGCTCAAGCTCAACACCGGCATGAACCGGCTCGGCTTCCATCCGGCGGATTACCGTACCGCCTGGGAGCGCGCCCGCGCCATGCCCTGTGTAGGCAGTATCGTCCATATGACGCATTTTTCCGATGCGGACAGTGCCCGAGGCGTCGCCCACCAGATCGAGGCTTTCGATGCCGCCACGGCCAACCTGCCGGGCGAGGCCAGCCTGTCGAACTCGGCCGCGGTGCTGTGGCACCCGCAGGCGCACCGCGCCTGGGTGCGCCCCGGCATCATCCTGTACGGCGCCTCGCCGAGCGGGCGCGATGCCGATATTGCCGGAACCGGCCTGCAGCCCGCCATGTCGCTGCACAGCGAACTGATCTCGGTGCAGGACCTGCAGCCGGGCGATACCGTCGGCTACGGCTCCTTGTTCACCGCCGAGCGGCCGATGCGCATCGGCGTGGTGGCGTGCGGCTATGCCGACGGCTACCCGCGCCATGCGTCGGGCTGGGGCGAGCAGCGCGCACCGGTGCTGGTCGATGGCGTGCGCACCGAACTGGTCGGGCGCGTGTCGATGGACATGCTGTGCGTGGACCTGACCCCGTGCCCGAAGGCCAAGGTCGGCAGCCCGGTCACGCTGTGGGGCCAGGGCCTGCCGATCGACGAGGTGGCGCAGGCCAGCGGCACGGTCGGCTATGAGCTGATGTGTGCGCTGGCGCCGCGCGTGCCGACCTCGGTCGCGACGATCACGGCTTCGGACAGCGCCGCGCCTGCCGTGGCCTGATCCGGGGCGTTGGTGCGGGCGCAGGCCCGCGCACTTACCATCTGCCGGCCGGGCCACTTGTGGGCCCGGCTCGTTTTTTCCTGCAAGGACATCCGTTGGCCAAGACCAAGACCGTCTATACGTGTACTGAATGCGGCGGCACCACGCCGCGCTGGGCCGGCCAGTGCCCGCATTGCCAGCAGTGGAACACGCTGGTTGAGACGGTGGCCGAGTCCGCCGCGAACAAGCGCTTCCAGCCGCTGGCCGCCTCGGCCATGGTGCGCAAGCTGTCGGAGATCGATGCCGCTGACGTGCCGCGCTTCTCCAGCGGCATCGATGAATTCGACCGCGTGCTGGGCGGCGGCCTGGTGTCGGGCGGTGTGGTGCTGATCGGCGGCGATCCCGGCATCGGCAAGTCCACGCTGCTGCTGCAGGCCCTGGCCAACCTTGCGGGCCAGCGCCGCGTGCTCTATGTCAGCGGCGAAGAATCCGGTGCGCAGATCGCGCTGCGCGCGCAGCGGCTGGGCGTGGAAAGCCCGTCGCTGGGTCTGCTTGCCGAAATCCAGCTGGAGAAGATCCAGGCCACGCTGGAAGTGGAAAAGCCCGAAGTCGCGGTGATCGACTCGATCCAGACGCTGTACTCCGAGGCGCTGACCTCCGCACCGGGCTCGGTCGCGCAGGTGCGCGAATGCGCGGCGCAGCTGACGCGCATTGCCAAGAGCAGCGGCATCACCATCATCCTGGTCGGCCATGTGACCAAGGAAGGCAGCCTGGCGGGTCCGCGCGTGCTGGAGCATATCGTCGATACTGTGCTGTATTTCGAGGGCGATACCCATTCGTCGCACCGGCTGATCCGCGCCTTCAAGAACCGCTTCGGCGCGGTCAATGAGTTGGGTGTGTTTGCCATGACCGAGCGCGGCCTGCGCGGCATCAGCAATCCGTCGGCGCTATTCCTTTCGCAGCATGAGGAAACCGTGCCGGGCTCATGCGTGCTGGTGACGCAGGAGGGCACGCGTCCGCTGCTGGTCGAGATCCAGGCGCTGGTCGATACCGCCCATGTACCCAACCCGCGCCGGCTGGCGGTGGGCCTTGAACAGAACCGGCTGGCGCTGCTGCTGGCGGTGCTGCACCGGCATGCGGGCATTGCCTGCTTTGACCAGGACGTGTTCCTGAACGCGGTGGGCGGGGTCAAGATCACCGAACCCGCCGCCGACCTCGCGGTGCTGCTGTCGATCCACTCGTCGATGCGCAACAAGCCGCTGCCGCGCGGCCTGGTGGTGTTCGGCGAAGTCGGCCTGGCCGGCGAGATCCGTCCCAGCCCGCGCGGGCAGGAGCGCCTGAAGGAAGCCGCCAAGCTGGGCTTTACGATCGCCGTGATTCCCAAGGCGAACGCGCCCAAACAGAAGATCGACGGGCTCGAAGTGATCGCGGTGGAACGCATCGAGCAGGCCATCGACCGCGTGCGCCATCTGGACTGAGCCATGGACGACGGCATCGCCTTCGAGACGGAACGCCTGCGGCTGCGCCAGTGGCGCGAGGTGGACTATGCGCCGTTTGCCGCGCTCAATGCCGATGCGCAGGTGATGCGCTATTTCCCTGCGCCGCTGACGCGTGTTGAAAGCGATGCGATGGCCGACCACTGCCGCAGCCTGATCGCAGCGAAGGGATGGGGCGTCTGGGTAGCGGAGCGCAAGGCGGACGGTGTTTTCCTGGGGTTTGTCGGACTGCACGAGCCCACCGCGGCGCTGCCGTTCGCGCCTTGCGTGGAGATCGCCTGGCGCCTGGCGCAGCACGCCTGGGGCAGCGGCTACGCGACCGAGGCGGCACGCGGCGCGCTTGCCTGGGGCTTTGAGCGGCTGGGGCTGGATGAGATCGTGTCCTTCACGACACTCGCCAATGCCCGCTCGCGGGCGGTCATGGAGAGGCTCGGCATGCGCGAGGATGCCGTGGGCTTCGAGCATCCCGCATTGCCGCCAGGGCATCCGTTGCGGCCCCATTGCCTGTACCGTTTGCCGCGCAAGGCGTGGCAGGCAGCCGGCGCATAGCAGCCTGCGTCAATCCGCCACAGGGTAGGGGGCTTGCGCTGAGTGTGACGCCAACTGCAGGCGCCGCAAAATAGGTAATAATGCGCAGCAATGCCGCGCCACCCCGACGGCACCGCTTACCGGATTACCTGATCACCCACTATGCAAGCCAACTCACGCGCCTATTTCCTGCTGATCGCCCTCGTTTCCTTCGGCCTGGTCGGCGTTGCGCTCTACCTGCAGTTTGAAAAGGGCTACCAGCCTTGCCCGCTCTGCGTAATGCAGCGCTTCGCCTTTATCGGCATCGGCATCTTCTCGCTGCTGGCCGTGGTGGCGCAGAACACGCGCTCGCTGTGGCAGGGCCTGGGCATGCTGTCCGGCATCGCCGGCATTGCGGTGGCGGTTTACCACGTGTCGCTGCTGCTCAATCCCAAGGCGAGTTGCGGCATCGACCCGCTGGAAAACTGGGTCAACGCGCTGCCGACCGCCAAGGTGCTGCCGGAAGTGTTCTATGCCGATGGCCTGTGCACCGCGCCGCTGCCGCCGGTGCTGGGGCTGTCGGTGCCGGCATGGTCGCTGATCTGGCTGTTTATCCTGACGCTGACGCTGGCGGTGGGGTTGATCCGGCGCGAGAAGAATTTCCGCTGAGTCGAGAGCAAGCCATCGACATAAGAAACGGCGCCATTGGCGCCGTTTCTTGTTTGCGGTGGTGCGAGGGAGGGGGCTCGAACCAGATTACGCAATCTGCTCGATCTGCTCCTGCAACTCCAGCCACTTCTCTTCCAGCGTCCCCAGCTCGCTATTGACCTCGCCCTGGCGCTTGAGCATCTCCATCAGCTTCGTCTTGTTGGCTTCGGCATAGCTGCTTTCATCGGCCATGAACTGGTCGATCTCCTCCTTGGCGGTTTGCAGGACCGCCATGCGCTTTTCCACCTTTTCCAGTTCCTTCGTCAGCGGCTTGCGCAGTGCTGACAGCCGCTGGCGCTCGTCGGCCTCCGCGCGGCGCTGGTCCTTGCGGTTGACCGCCGCCGCGGCATCGCCGGCGTTCTCTGCCAGGTGCGCGGCGGTGGCGGCATTGCGCTTGGCCGCGGCCTGTTGCAGCAGCCAGTCGCGGTAGTCGTCCAGGTCGCCATCGAAGGGCTTGATGGTGCCGTCGGCCACCAGCATGAACTGGTCGGCGGTGGCGCGCAGCAGGTGGCGGTCGTGCGAGACCAGGATCAGCGTGCCTTCGAACTGCGCCAGCGCCATGGTCAGCGCCTCGCGGGTGTCGAGGTCCAGGTGGTTGGTCGGCTCGTCCAGCAGCAGCAGGTTGGGCTTCTGCCAGACGATCAGCGCCAGGGCCAGCCGGGCCTTCTCGCCGCCGGAGAAGGGCTCGATCGGCGCGGTGGCCATGTCGCCGCGGAAGTTGAAGCTGCCGAGGAAGTCGCGCAGTTCCTGCTCGCGGGTGTCGGGCGCCAGGCGCGCCAGGTGCTGCAGCGGCGAGTCGTGGTCGCGCAGCGTCTCCAGCTGGTGCTGGGCGAAGTAGCCGATCTGCAGGCCCTTGCCCAGGCGCAGCTTGCCCGTGAGCGGGTCCTGCGTGCCGGCCAGGGTCTTGACCAGCGTGGACTTGCCCTGGCCGTTGGCGCCCAGCAGGCCGATGCGCTGGCCGTTCTGGATCGACAGTGCCAGGTTGTGCAGGATGGTGACGGGCGGCTCGGCCTCGGCATAACCGCAGTCGACGCCGTCGAGCACCATCATCGGGTTGGGCGCGGCGTCGGGTTCGCGGAACTCAAAAGCGAAGCCGGCGGCCACGTGCACCGGCGCCAGCCGCTCCATCTTTTCCAGCGCCTTGACGCGGCTCTGTGCCTGGCGCGCCTTGGTCGCCTTGGCCTTGAAGCGCGTGATGAACGATTCCAGGTGCGCGATTTCCTTCTGCTGGCGCACGTAGGCGGACTGCTGCTGCGCCATCTGCTGCAGGCGCAGGGTCTCGAACAGCGTGTAGTTGCCGCCATAGCGGCGCAGTTGCTGGTTCTCGATATGCACGGTGACGTTGCAGATCGCGTCGAGGAATTCGCGGTCGTGCGAAATCATCACCAGTGTGCCGGGGTAGCGCGCCAGCCAGTCCTCCAGCCAGACGATGGCGTCCAGGTCCAGGTGGTTGGTCGGTTCGTCGAGCAGCAGCAGGTCGGACGGGCACATCAGCGCCTGCGCCAGGTTCAGGCGCATGCGCCAGCCGCCGGAGAACGAGGCCACCGGCTGCGACACCTGCGCCAGCGTGAAGCCCAGGCCCAGCAGCAGGGCCTCGGCGCGCGCCGGGGCGGTGTAGCCGTCGGCGTCGGCAAAGGCGGCGTGGGCTTCGCCCTCGGCACTGCCGTCGCCGCTGGCCTGTGCGGCGGCGATGGCGGCTTCGATCTCGCGCAGGCGGGTGTCGCCATCGATCACGTAATCCACGGCGGTGCGGCTGACGGCAGGCGTTTCCTGCGCCACGTGCGCGACGCGCCACTGCGCCGGCACGATGACATCACCCCCGTCCGGATGCAGTTCACCGCGCAGCAGCGCGAACAGCGTCGACTTGCCGCTGCCGTTGGCGCCGACAAGGCCCACGCGCTCGCCCGGGTTGAGCGTCACGCTGGTGTGGTCGAACAGCACCTTGGTGCCGCGCTGGAGGACTAGCTGGTCGATTCGGATCACGAGAGGGGGAAATGCCTGAGTGAAAAACAGAAAAAGCGCGGGGAAAGCGGGCAACCGCCGGGTCTGGTGCGCTGGCCGGCATTGTAGCGTTTCCGGTGCGCCGCACGCCGTGGCGGTGCAAAACAGCTCGGCAACGTGCACCGCCAATGTGCCTTCGTGCCTCGGCGATTAAGTGATTACCCTTGGTCTCGCAAAACTCTATTTTCTTGTTCGTGCGTTGCGTGTAAATTCATTTTCACGAAAACGGCGTGCACTAGACGACGTCCAGACCAACCGCTTCCACCATGCCAAAAGGCCATTCGATCTCAGACCGCATTGCGCGCAGCCTGCCGACGCTGACGCCGGCGCACCGCCGCATGGCGGAATACGTGCTGGCCAATCTGTTCCGCGCGGCGACTATGCGCATCGACGAATTTGCCGCGGCGGTGGAGGTGTCGGTGGCCACGGCCAACCGCTTTGCGCGGGCGCTGGGGTTCGACGGCTATCCGCAGTTCCGGGCCGAGCTGGTGCGCGGTTTCGAAGCCACGCTGGCTCCGGTGGAGCGGCTGCGCAGCGAGCTGGAGCGGCCCGCGACCGCGGCCGAAGTCTTCGCCGCCTCGCTGGAAGATGCCGCGGCCAACGCGGAAGCCACGCGGCGCGGCATCGACCCGGAGGCCTGCGAGCGCGCGGTCTCGGCGATCCTGGCGGCGCAGCGTGTCTACGTGGCCGGCTTCGGCGCCAGCGGTTTCCTGGCGGGCCTGCTGCAGCACGGGCTGGAAATGCACTGCCGCATGGTGACCTCGGTGGCAGGCGCCGGCGGCGCCTCGCATGCGGCGCGGCAGCTGTTCAAGCAGCAGCCAAGCGACCTGCTGATCGTGATTGCCTTCCCGCGCTATGTCACGGACACCATCGAACTGGCCGAGCGGGCCAAGTCGCAGGGCGGCCAGGTGCTGGCGCTGACCGACGGGCCGACCTCGCCGCTGGCGCCGCTGGCCGATATCGCGCTCTACGCGCAGGCCGGCAACCGGCTCTCGGCCAACTCCGATGCCACCGTGCTGGCGCTGATCGAGGCGCTGTGCGGCGCGGTGGCGCACCGGGCCGAGCGCCCGGTCAAGGCCGCCGCGGAAATGACTGAATTCCTGCTGCCGTGGCTGTACGGTGCGCCGGCCGCGGAGTCCGCCGGCCGTGCCGCGCCCGGCACCCCGCAGTCCACCGAACCCACGGCTGGCGCCAAGCGCGGCCGATCCTCCAACACCCGCAAGTCCTGAGCATCCACATGCAACCAGCAGTCATTGCCATCCACGGCGGCGCCGGCACCATCACCCGCGCGGCCATGGACGCCGCCCGCGAACGCGAATACATCGAAGCGCTGCAACACGTGCTGCGAGCCGGCCAGCGCATCCTGGCCGAGGGCGGCAGCGCGCTCGATGCGGTCACCGAGGCCGTGCGCCTGCTGGAAGAATGCCCGCTGTTCAACGCCGGCAAGGGCGCCGTGCTGACCCATGCCGGCACCTATGAGCTCGATGCCGCGGTGATGGACGGCGCCACGCTGGAAGCCGGCGCCGTGGCCTGCGTCACGCGCCTGCGCAACCCGGTGCTGGCCGCGCGCGCCGTGCTGGACCACAGCGAGCACGTGCTCTTTGCCGGCGCCGGCGCCGAGGCCTTTGCGCAGACGCAGGGGCTGGAACTGGTGAGCCCGGACTACTACTTCACGCAGGCCCGCCACGACCAGTGGCAGCGTGCGCTGGGCAACGCCGGCATGGCGCTGCTGGACCACGATGCCGCCGCGCTGGTGGCGCAAGGCAAGCCGCAGGCGAGCGACCCGATCGATCCGGACAGCAAGTTCGGCACCGTCGGCGCGGTGGCCTGCGACGGCCGCGGCAACCTGGCCGCGGCCACCTCTACCGGCGGCGTGACCAACAAGCAGGTGGGGCGCGTGGGCGATACCCCGGTGCTCGGCGCGGGCTGCTATGCGGACGACGTGGCGGCCGTGTCTGCCACCGGCACCGGCGAGATGTTTATCCGCACCGTGGCCGCGCACGACGTGGCCGCGCAGATGCGCTATGCGGGCCTGTCGCTTGAGGAATCGGCGCGGCGCGTGGTGATGGAAAAGCTGCCGGCCATCAACGGCCGCGGCGGCCTGATCGCGGTGGACCGCGCCGGCAACGTCACGCTGCCGTTCAACACCGAAGGCATGTACCGCGGTTTCGCCCGGGTGGGCGAGGCCGTGAACGTGTCGATCTACGGCTAAGCGCCATCCCCCTGCATCACCCGGCAATACAAGGAGTTCCAGTGGCCACTTCCCCTATGCAAGCCTCCCAGTCCGGCATCGTGCTGCCACCGCAGCGCGTGGTCTCGGTGAACGGGCTGACCGTGCGCTTTGCCACGTCCGAGCGCACCGTCGAGGCAGTGCGCAACCTGTCTTTCCATGTTGACCGCGGCGAGACCCTGGCGGTGGTGGGCGAGTCGGGCTCGGGCAAGTCGGTGACGTCGCTGGCACTGATGCGGCTGGTCGAACATGGCGGCGGCAAGATCGTCTCCGGCAATATGGCGCTGCGCCGGCGCGGCGGCGAGGTGCTCGACCTGGCGCGCGCGGATAACGCCACGCTGCGCAGCGTGCGCGGCGCCGACGTGGCGATGATCTTCCAGGAGCCGATGACCTCGCTCAACCCGGTGTTCCCGGTGGGCGAGCAGATCGCGGAATCGATCCGCCTGCACCAGGGCAACAGCCGTGCGGCGGCGCGCGCTGAGGCGCTGCGCATGCTGGAGCTGGTGCGCATCCCCGAGGCGCGCCGTGTGCTGGAGCGCTATCCGCACCAGCTCTCCGGCGGCATGCGCCAGCGCGTGATGATCGCGATGGCGCTGTCATGCAAGCCGGCGCTGCTGATCGCCGACGAGCCCACCACGGCGCTGGACGTGACCATCCAGGCCGAGATCCTGCAGCTGATCCGCGGCCTGCAGGCCGAGATGCACATGGGCGTGGTCTTCATCACCCACGATATGGGCGTGGTGGCCGAGGTCGCCGACCGCGTGCTGGTGATGTACCGCGGCGAGAAGGTGGAAGAGGGCACCTCGGACGATGTGTTCCGTGCCCCCGCCCATCCGTACACGCGTGCGCTGTTGTCGGCGGTGCCGCGCCTTGGCGCCATGAGCGGCACCGACCTGCCGGCCAAGTTCCCGCTGCTGCAGCTGGACAGCGCCAACCCCGAGCCAGTCGCGCCGCAGGACACCGTTACCCCGGGCGTTGCTCCCATCCTGCGCGTGCAGGACCTGGTGACGCGCTTCGACGTGCCCGGCGGCCTGTTCGGCCGCGTCACGCGGCGCGTGCATGCGGTCGAGCAAGTCAGCTTCGACCTCTATCCCGGCGAGACGCTGGCGCTGGTGGGCGAGTCCGGCTGCGGCAAGTCCACCACGGGCCGCTCGCTGCTGCGCCTGGTGGAAAGCCAGAGCGGCACCATCGAGTTCGCCGGGCAGAACATCAGCAAGATGGAAGGGCCGGCGCTGCAGACCCTGCGCCGCAATATCCAGTTCATCTTCCAGGACCCGTTCGCCTCGCTCGATCCGCGCGTGCCGGTCGGCTATTCGATCATGGAGCCGCTGCTGGTGCACAAGGTGGCCAGTGGCAAGGAGGCCGAACAGCGCGTGGCCTGGCTGCTCGACAAGGTGGGGCTGGACCCCTCGCACGCGGCGCGCTACCCACATGAGTTCTCCGGCGGCCAGCGCCAGCGCATCTGCATTGCGCGCGCGCTCGCGCTGAACCCCAAGGTGGTGGTGGCCGATGAATCGGTGTCCGCGCTGGACGTGTCGATCCAGGCGCAGATCGTCAACCTGATGCTGGACCTGCAGCGCGAGCTTGGCATCGCCTTCCTGTTCATCTCGCACGACATGGCGGTGGTGGAGCGCGTGAGCCATCGCGTGGCAGTGATGTACCTGGGCCAGATCGTCGAGATCGGCCCGCGCCGCGCGATCTTCGAAAACCCGCAGCACCCCTACACGAAAAAGCTGATGTCGGCGGTGCCGATCGCCGACCCGGCGCGGCGCCACCTGCGGCGCGAGCCGCTCAACGACGAGATCCCCAGCCCGATCCGCGTGGTCGGCGACGAACCGGTGGTGCAGCCGCTGGTCAAGGTCGCCGGCAGCGGGTCGCTCGGCCATTATGTCGCCCGGCATGCCGTCGGCGGCGCTTATTGAAGTCCTCGAAGTCAAGAAGTTACCAAGGAGATTCGACGATGTCTGCACGTATGGTTTCGCCCCGATGGATGGCCGGCGCCTTTGCCGCCGGCGCGCTGGGCATGCTGGCTTCGGCCCCTGTTTTCGCCGCCAAGGATGCCGTGATGGCGGTGAGCTCGACCTTCACCTCGCTGGATCCGTACGATTCGAACGACACGCTGTCGCAGGCGGTCGGGAAGAGCTTCTACCAGGGCCTGTTCGGCCTGGACAAGGACATGAAGCTGGTCAATGTGCTGGCAGACAGCTACGAGGTCAGCAAGGACGGCCTGACGTATACGATCAAGCTGAAGAAGGGCGTCAAGTTCCACGACGGCACCACCTTCGATGCCGCCGCCGTCAAGGCCAACCTGGACCGCGTGACCAACCCGGCCAACAAGCTCAAGCGCTACACGCTGTTCAACCGTGTCGCCAAGACCGACGTGGTCGATGCCAATACCGTCAAGGTCACGCTGAAAGAGCCGTTTTCGCCATTCATCAACGTGCTGGCGCATCCGTCGGCGGTGATGATCTCGCCTGCCGCGCTGCAGAAGTACGGCAAGGACATTGCCTTCCACCCGGTGGGGACCGGCCCGTTCGAGTTCGTTGAATGGAAGCAGCCCGACCACCTGAAGGGCAAGAAGTTCGCCGGCTTCTGGAAGACCGGCTACCCGAAGATCGACACCATTACCTGGAAGCCGGTGGTGGACAACAACACGCGCGCCGCGATCATGCAGACCGGCGAGGCCGACTTCGCCTTCAGCATCCCGTTCGAGCAGGCCGCGGTGCTGAAGAACAGCCCCAAGGTGGATCTGATCGCGTCGCCGTCGATCATCCAGCGCTACCTGTCCATGAACACCATGGTCAAGCCGTTCAACGACCCCAAGGTGCGCCAGGCGATCAACTACGCCATCAACAAGGACGCGCTGGCCAAGGTCGCCTTTGCGGGCTACGCCGTGCCGGCCGAAGGCGTGGTGCCGCCGGGCGTGGACTATGCCGAGAAGCTGGGCCCGTGGCCGTATGACCCGGCCAAGGCGCGCGCGCTGCTGAAGGAAGCCGGCTACCCCAACGGCTTCGAGACCACGCTGTGGTCGGCCTACAACCACACCACCGCGCAGAAGGTGATCCAGTTCGTGCAGCAGCAACTGCAGCAGGTCGGCATCAAGGCCTCGGTGCAGGCGCTCGAGGCCGGCCAGCGCGTGGAGAAGGTCGAGAGCGTGCCGAAGCCGGAAGATGCCGGCGTGCGCATCTACTACATAGGCTGGTCGTCGTCGACCGGTGAATCGGACTGGGCGCTGCGTCCGCTGCTGGCTTCCGAGTCGATGCCGCCCAAGCTGCTGAACACCGCGTACTACAAGAACGACCAGGTCGACGCCGATATCGCCGGCGCGCTGCGCACCACCGATCGTGGCGAAAAGGCGCGCCTGTACAAGGACGCGCAGGAACGCATCTGGAAGGATGCGCCGTGGGCCTTCCTGGTGACCGAGAAGGTGCTGTTCGCGCGCAGCAAGCGACTGACCGGTGCCTATGTGATGCCGGACGGCTCGTTCAATTTCGACGAGATCGATATCAAGCAGTAATGGGTAGATGGTCGGGCGCCGGCAGTACCGAGGCACCCGATCCAGGCTGTCCCATCCCAGAGCAGTAAGCAGTAAAGCAGTAAGCCGACAGACGGCCGCCTGCCCGCGACGCGGGGTTCGCAGGCGGGCGGCCCGCGGCCTTTCCTCTTGGTGTGTCATGCTGAATTACTTCCTCAAACGTGTGCTGGGCGTGATCCCCACGCTGCTGATCGTGGCAGTGCTGGTGTTCCTGTTCGTCCACCTGCTGCCGGGTGATCCGGCGCGGCTGGCGGCGGGCCCGGAGGCCGACTCGGCCACGGTCGAACTGGTGCGCAAGGACCTTGGGCTGGACCGGCCCATGCACGAGCAGTTCGTCAACTTCTTCTCCAATGCGGTCCGCGGCGAGTTCGGCCATTCGCTGCGTACCAAGCGCCCGGTAAGCGAGGAGATCGGCGACCGCTTCATGCCCACGCTGCTGCTGACGGTGACGTCGATGGCCTGGGCGGTGGTGTTCGGCATGGTGATCGGCATCGGCTCGGCGGTGTGGCGCAACCGCTGGCCGGACCGCTTCGGCATGACGCTGGCGGTGTCGGGGATTTCGTTTCCCGCCTTCGCGCTGGGCATGCTGCTGATGGAGGTGTTCTCGGTGCAGCTGGGCTGGCTGCCGTCAATCGGCGCCGACAGCTGGAAGCACTACGTGTTGCCGTCCATCACGCTGGGCGCGGCGGTGGCCGCGGTGATGGCGCGCTTTACCCGGGCCTCGTTCGTCGAGGTCTTGCAGGAAGACTTTATCCGCACCGCCCGTGCCAAGGGCGTGCGCGAGACGCTGGTGGTGACCAAGCACGGCCTGCGCAACGCCATGATCCCGGTGGTGACGATGATGGGCCTGCAGTTCGGCTTCCTGCTGGGCGGCTCGATCGTGGTCGAGAAGGTGTTCAACTGGCCGGGCCTGGGGCGCCTGCTGGTCGATGCCGTCGAGATGCGCGACTACCCGGTGATCCAGGCCGAGGTGCTGCTGTTCTCGCTCGAATTCATCCTGATCAACCTGGTGGTGGACATGCTCTACACCGTGATCAACCCAACCATCCGCTACAAGTGAGGCCGGCATGACTGAGCTTTCCACGCCCGCCGCA
>JACXTT010007316.1_pt1 | contig 15568 bp, 19 predicted proteins | sample 9270951 | NCBI WGS metagenome assembly JACXTT01 (sample SAMN15532306, study PRJNA645909) | rock metagenome | isolation source: weathered quartz diorite | place: Puerto Rico | collected 2017-06-21 | reverse complement strand
GGCACGCGAAGACCTGGAAACATTGATCGCCAAGCTTCGCGAAGAAGAAGAGAGCCGGTATGACGCGGTCTTCGGCGCGGTCGCGGCCAACTTCCACGAGTTTTTCGGGCAGCTCGCGCCAGGCGGCCGGGCGACGCTGCGTCACGCCGACGGCGACGACGGGCCACGCACTGGTGTGGAGATCCTGGTCCAGCCGCCGAGGAAGCGCCTCCAGAACGTGACGCTGCTGTCGTCGGGCGAACGTTCGCTCGCCGCCCTCGCGCTGGTGCTCGCGCTCGACGAGGTCAACCCGAGCCCGTTCACGATCCTCGATGAGGTGGACGCGGCCCTAGATGACGCGAACGTCGGCCGGTTCGGCGAGATGCTCGCCCGACTTGGTGCGCAGCGCCAGTTTGTGGTCATCACACACAACCACGTGACCATGTCGTTCGCGTCGACCCTCTACGGGATCCATCTCGACGAAAGCGGAACTTCGCACGTCGTCTCGGTGCGGCTAGAGGATGTGCGCAAACCGTCGGCCCGATCGAAGCCAACCGCACACGCCGTCTAGCGCGGTCTGTTCTCTAACCTCGTAGGCGTGTGGAACCGTGTCGGCGCGCGTACGCGCAACCTGCTGGCCGCCGGGCTTCGGGCACTCGGGCCGCCGCTTGGGCCTCAGTTCTACGAGCGGCTCGAAGAGCTGCTGATCACCGCGGACGTCGGGCCGGTACTCGCCGCTCGCCTTGGCGCCGAGGTTCGCAAGCGTTCGCCACGTACCGCGGACGAGGCGCGCGAGGCGCTCGTCGCGGCGGCTCTGGCTTTGATGTCGACGCGTCCGCGCGAGCTGGCGCTCGTAGGCTCGCCCGCCTGCGTGCTCCTCTACGGGGTGAACGGCGCAGGCAAGACCACCTCGATCGGCAAGCTCGCGCACCTTCTGCACGGCCGGGGCCGCTCACCGCTCGTCGTCGCCGCCGACACTTACCGGGCAGCGGGCATCGAGCAGATGGTCGCCTGGGCGGACCGTGCCGGCGTGGGGCATTTTGCCGGCAGCGCAGGCGCGGACCCTGCATCGGTTGTGTTCGACGGCATCCAGCAGGCTCGGCGGCGCTCATGCGACGTCGTGCTGGTCGACACGGCCGGCAGGCTCCAGTCGCAGCGCAACTTGCTCCAGGAGCTGGCCAAGGTCGGGCGCGTTGCGTCAAAGGCGCTCGACGGCGGCGCCTATGAATCGCTACTCGTGCTCGATGCGGTGCTCGGGCTGAGCAGCGTGGTCCAGGCGCGGGCGTTCAACGACGCGATCCCGATGACAGGCCTGTTGGTCGCCAAGCTCGACGGAACCGCCAAGGGCGGCGCGGTCATCACGGTGGAATCTGATCTTGGCGTGCCGGTGAAGCTCGCCGGCGTGGGTGAGGGGATCGACGACTTGGTTCCGTTCGACCCCGGGGCGTTCGTGCGCGGTCTGGTCGAAGACTGATGCCCATCATCGATCCGCACTGCCACACGACTGCGTCGGACGGCATGGTCACGCCGGCGGAGCTGGTTGCCGCCGCGGTCAAGGCAGGCCTCAACGCGATCGCTGTCACGGATCACGACACGATGCGTGCCGTCAAAGAGGTGCAGGAGCGTGGCCAGGCGTTTGGGCTGCAGGTGGTGGCGGGCCAGGAGATAACGACCGCGTGGCCGGCGCAGACCCACCTGGTCGGGTGGTTCCACAAGGAACCCGTGCGCCGCGGGATGCCGCTTCTCGACACAGCTCGCGCCATCCATGAGCAGGGCGGGCTGGTGGTGGTGCCGCATCCGTTCATGCCCACGTACTTCGGCTCGGTCCAGCCGGGCATGCTCCTCCGACTGATCGAGCAAGAGGCGGTGGATGCGATCGAGGTGATGTCGACCGTGCCCATGGGCGCTTGGCGCCGGAGGCAGCTTCAGCGCTTCGTTGCAGCCCACCCTGACCGCCTGGGTGCCGCAGTCGGCGGCAGCGACAGCCACTTCGGTGCCCACGACATCGGCCGCGTGGTGACCGAGTACGAAGGCGACTTCCGGACCGCCGTCGTCGAGCGAAGGACGCGGCCCCGGCTCGGCACGCGACACCCGGTGCCTGCCGGCATCGCGCTGCGCCAGCAGTGGCGCTCTCTGGTCGAGGTGCCACTCAGGCGTCTCCGGGGAGAGCTCTAGGCGTTCTTGTCCTCGAGACCGAGGCCGAACATGGCCTCGAGGTCGTGGGCCGAGAACTGCTGGAACGCGACCATGGTCTGCGTGCGCTCGATCCCGTCGATCTTGGTCAGCCGCTGCGTCACGACCTGAGCCAGGTCGTCATGCTCGCGGACGCGCACGATCGCGACGAAGTCCCACTCGCCCGTCACCGTGTAGACCTCCGAGATGCCTTCGACGTCCGCCAGGCGCGGGCCAAGGCTGGTCAGACCTTCGCGGGTTGCCTTGACCAGGATGACGGCGGTGAGCATCAGCCCTGGCCGACCGGCACGACCACGTCGCTCGCCTCGGCGAACGCCCAGACGTCCATCTCGCCGTATTCGATGCCGTGATGGCCCAGCACTGAACAGATATGAGTCCGGTGATCGTTGCCGTGGTGCAGTGCCTGGACGAGGATGATGGTCTTCGGCAGCGTGACCGGCCCGTCGTCACCCTTGACCTGGGCGCGCTCGTCGGGGTCGACTCTGCCCGCCAGCTCGATCAGCTCGTCGTCAGACCTGGAAAGGTGCTCCTTGATGACGGCGAGGCCGGGAAAACCGTCACGGTCGCTGATGCTCGGCTCGCCCCCCCCGAGCCGCATGTTGTAGCGCTCCTGGGCACTGAGCAGGTGAAGCCACGTGGCGGCGATGGTGCCGTATGTGCCTGGCGCGGTGAGCTCCAACTGCGAGCCCGAAAGCCGCGAGCACTGCTCGAGCAGGTGCGCGTTCGCCCAGCGGTGGTACTTGAACGCCTCGATCCAGGGTGATTCCATGCCTCGATGATAAGCCTGGTAAGCTGTCAAGTAATGGCCCTTGACACCCTCCAGACGCGCCAGCGGCTGATCGCGCTGTTCGAGCGCTATGGCTCGCTTTTGACCGACCACCAGCGCGGTGTGCTGGACCTGCACCTGCGGAGCGACTGGTCGCTCTCGGAGATCGCGTTACACCAGCGCACATCTCGTGCCGCCGTGCACGACATCATCCGCCGCTCGACAAGCGCTCTCCGGGAATATGAGAAGCGCCTGGGTCTGCTCGCCGAGGCGCAGGCGCGCCGGCGCGAGGTGGAGTCGCTGGAGCGCGAGGTGGTGAGGCTTAGGAATCGGATGGCGAAGCTGTACACCTGATGTTCGAATCCCTCTCCTCGCGCCTGGCGGAAGTGCTGAAGAGGATCAGTGGCCGTGGCGTGCTGCGTGCGGAAGACGTCGACGCGAGCCTGCGCGAGGTGCGCCTGGCGCTTTTGGAAGCGGATGTCAACTTCAAAGTCGTCAAAGAGTTCGTCGAACGGGTGCGTAGCCGCCTTGCCGGGGCCGAGGTGTCGCCTGGCCTGACCGCACCGCAGACAGTGGTGAAGGTCGTCGATGAAGAGCTCGTCGAGCTGCTCGGCGGCAACTCGACCGGGCTCAAGTACGCGTCCCAGCCGCCGACCGTACTTATGCTGGTCGGCCTCCAGGGATCGGGCAAGACCACAACCGCGGTCAAGCTCGCCCTGATGGCGCGGCGAGAGCACCACCGGCCGATGGTCGTCGCGCTGGACCTTCGCCGGCCGGCGGCCGTGGAACAGCTGCGCACCCTGGCCGAAAGGGAGCAGGTTGCATTCCACTCGGGCTCCGGCACGGTCGAGCAGATCGCGGCCGGCGCGAACCAGGAGGCGGGCCGGGTCAACGCCGATGTCGTGATCCTCGACACAGCGGGACGACAGCACGCCGACGAGGAGCTCATGGCCGAGCTGAAGCGCCTGAAGGGGGCGGTAACGGTCACCGAGACTTTCCTCGTCGCCGACTCTATGACCGGTCAGGACGCGGTCAAGCTGGGTGAGGCTTTCGGCACTGCGGTTGGGCTGGACGGCGTGATCCTCACCAAGCTCGACGGAGACGCCCGGGGAGGCGCGGCGCTCTCGCTGCGCGTTGCCACCGGCCAGCGCATCCGGTTTGCGGGCACCGGCGAGCGGCCGCAGGACCTCGAGGTCTTCCAGGCCGATCGGATTGCATCTCGAATCCTGGGCATGGGCGACATGCTGACCCTGATCGAACGGGCAGAACGCGCGATCGACAAGCGGGAGGCCGCCGAGGTCGAGAAACGATTACGGGCGGGCCATCTGACGTTCGACGACTTCCTCGCTCAGATCCGGCAGCTGCGGGGCATGGGCTCCCTTGAAGGGATGCTCGACATGCTCCCCGGCGGTGGTGCTCTGAAGGCCCAGGTCGCGGGCCAGGACACGGAGAAAGAAGTGAAGAGAATGGAGGCGATCATCCTCAGCATGACTGCCAAGGAGCGGGCGCACCCCGAGCTGATCGACGGTGCGCGCAAGAAGCGAATCGCTCGCGGTAGCGGCATGCTGCCGGCGGACGTGAATCGAGTGCTGAAAGCACGCGAGGCGATGCAGAAGATCGCCAAACAGATCGGCAGGATGCCCGCAGGCCGTGGTGGCGGGCTCCCTCAGGGCGGGTTGGCCGGTCGCAACCGGCTGTTCGGATAGAGAAAGGAGGCAGCAGTTGGTCAAGATTCGGCTGAGAAGGATGGGTGCGAAGCAGCATCCGTTCTATCGCCTTGTGGTTGCCGACGCGCGCTCACCGCGCGACGGCCGTTTCATCGAGCACCTCGGGTACTACGACCCGATGACCGATCCGGTGAAGGTGAAGATCGACGCGGACAAGGTCGTGAAGTGGCTCCAGCAAGGAGCGCAGCCCAGCGAGGCCGCCCGGAGCCTGTTGAAGCGGGAGGGAATCCTTGAGCGACTATCAGAGACGCGGAAGTCGCCCGCCTCGGCGTGACGGCGGCGGCGGCGGCGCGCGCGGGTCGTACAACCGCGGCAGCTACCGCCGGGACAGTTCGTCCGGCCCCGGCATCGACTACCGGGCGCTGGTCGAGTACGTGGCCAAGTCCCTGGCCGAGAAGCCTGAGGAGGTCCACGTGGAGTCGTTCGAGCGCGGCGGTGGCACGGTTGCGATCAAGGTCAAGCTGGCCGACGCGGACGTAGGCCGATTCATCGGCAAGGCGGGCCGCAACATCGACGCGATCCGGACCCTGGTGCGCGTGGCATCGCTGCGCGACCGCAAGCGCGTGTTCGTCGACCTGGCCAACCCACCGCGATGACGCGAGTCGGGCAGGTCACAGCCGCCTACGGTCTCGCAGGAGCTGTCAAGGTCCTACCCTTGACAGACTTCGACGATAGGTTCCACGAGGGTTCGACTCTGCTGCTCGAAGGCGCGGAGCGGGTCGTCGAGTGGAGCCGAGGCGGCGGCGGCGGCCTGGTGGTGAAGCTGCGAGGAATCGAGAACCGCACCATGGCGGAGGTGTTCCGCGGCCGGTACCTCGAGATCCCGGAGGGGGCCGCGCGGCCGGCCGGGGAGGGCAGGTTCTACCACCACCAGCTGATCGGGCTGCCGGTCAGCACGGCATCGGGTAGGCCGATGGGCGTGATCGAAGAGGTGCTGGAGCGCCCGGCGAACGATGTTTGGCTGAGTCGCGACGGAACCGTCGAGTACCTGATTCCGGCGACCAGGGACGCGGTGGTCGGCGTCGACCTCGACGGTAAAACAGTCACCGTTGCCGACTGGCTGCTCGAGGTCGAGCAGGCCTGAGTGGCTCGCCCATGAGGTTTGACGTCGTGACCATCTTCCCGGGCATGTTTGGGCCTGTCTTCCAGCAGGGAGTGGTGGGGCGCGCGCTGGAGCGCGGCGTGCTCGAGCTGCACACGCACGACCTGCGGGACTTCACGCACGACCGCCATCGCCAGGTCGACGACGTGCCGTTTGGCGGCGGACCGGGGATGGTGATGAAGCCCGAGCCCGTGTTTGAGGCGGTGGAGAGTGTGATGCTCAACAACCCCGGCCCGGTGATCCTGCTGGAGCCGTGGGGCGAGCGGTTCAACCAGCAGATCGCCGGCGAGCTGTCTCACGAGCCCGGAGTGATCATCGTGTGCGGTCGTTACGAGGGCATCGACGATCGCGTGCGGGCCGGCCTGGCCGCGCGGGAGATCTCGATCGGGGATTATGTCTTGAGCGGGGGCGAGATCCCTGCGATGGCAGTCATCGACGCCGTGGCCCGACTGGTGCCGGGCGTTGTCGGCGACCCGGATTCGCTGGCCCAGGACACGTTCGGCGGCGAGCTGGCAGGCTGTCCGCAGTACACACGCCCGGCGGAGTATCGGGGCATGAAGGTGCCCGAGGTCCTGCTCTCGGGCGACCACGCACGCATCAAGCAGTGGCGTAAACAACAGGCCGCGCAGCGTCACCCCTCGGCGGCGCACCAACACCAGGTATGAGAGGAGAGAGATGAACGTTATTCAGCAGCTCGAGAAGGAGCAGCACAAGGAGAAAGTGCCGGCCCTGCGCGCCGGCGACACGGTCAAGGTGCACGCCAAGGTGGTCGAAGGCACGCGCGAGCGCATACAGGTTTTCGAGGGCATCGTCATCCGCGTCACCGGTGGCGGCCTGCGCCAGAACTTCACCGTGCGTCGCGTCACTCACGGCGTGGGCGTCGAGAGGACCTTCCTCGTGCACTCACCGCGTATCGACAAGATCGACGTGCTGCGGCACGGTGACGTCCGCCAGGGCCGTCTTTACTACCTGCGCGGCAAGGTGGGCAAGGGCGCACGCATCCGCGAGCGCCGGTCGGCGCTGGGCGCGGCCGCGGAAGATGCGGAGGCTCCCGAAGGCGCCGGCGAAGAGACCGAAGAGTAGGCAGCCTGTTAAGGACGGCTTGATCCTGATCCCGGGCCTTTGTAGTCTCGGGTGCAGGTGAAGGCTCCATGAGACCGATGCTGTGGCGCTACGAGCGCATGGCGCTGTCGATGGGCTACACCGTCGTTGCGGGTGTGGACGAGGTGGGCATGGGCCCGCTCGCGGGACCGGTGGTTGGCGGCGCTTGCGTGCTGCCCGTCGGAGTGCGTATCTCCGGTCTCGACGATTCGAAACTCCTCACCTCTGAGGAGCGCGAGAGGCTCGACGCGGTGATTCGCCGCAAAGCGATCGCAATATCGATTTGCGCGGTCGACCATGAGCAGGTGTGCAGCCTCGGGCTGACCCGTGCGCGACACCTCGCGACGGCCGGGGCGGTGGCGGGCCTCGGCGTGCCTGCGGAGTATCTGCTGGTCGATGCGTTCGACGTGCCGCAGGCGCCGCTGCCCCAGATGGCGGTGGTGCGCGGCGACCGAACGTGCGCGTCGATCATGGCGGCGAGCATCGTGGCCAAGGTCGCCAGGGACCACGCCATGATCGAGTACGACCGCATGTATCCGGGCTATGGTTTCTCCGGGCACAAGGGCTATGCGACACCGGCGCATCGCGCAGCCATCCGCCGCCTCGGCCCGAGCCCTATCCACAGGACGACGTGGGCCCCGTTCAGAAAGTTCGTCTCAGCCGGCTAGACCTCGGTCGGGCCGGCGAGCGCGCTGCGGCGGAGCTCCTCAAGTCGCGCGGCTACGAGGTCGTGGGTGCCGGATTCGCGGCGCGTCGCGGGGAAATCGACCTGGTCTGCAAGCGTGGGCGTGACCTGGTGCTCGTCGAGGTGAAGACGCGCACCTCCCATGCCTTCGGCACGCCGCTCGAAGCGGTGGGCACGCGCAAGCGCCGCGCCTTGCTGGCAGCCGCCGCAGAGTATCGCGCGCTCGCCGAGTGGCGGGGCCCGATTCGCTTCGCGGTGGTCGGCCTCACCGGCAATCCCGACGACGGCTTTGCCGCCGAGCTGGTCGAGGACCCCTTCAGCTAACGGCGAAAATGGCGGTCGAGCTCCGAGGCGTACTCGCGGCCGATCGTCTCGGACTCGCGAAGCAGCCAGTCGTCCAACCGGCGCTCGCCACGGGGCGGCTCGTTCGACACCGGCAGTTCCGCCATCAAGCCCCGCACCTCCTCACCCGTGAGGATGCGGTCGCGGACGAAGAGGCCGATCACCTTACCGCTGAGGATGACCCCGGCTGGGGGGAGGTGGACGAAAGACGGGCGGCGGTGCACGGCGATCGCCACCTCGTCCACCAGGTCGAGGTAGGTGATGATCTCCGGCCCGGCCGCGTCGACGATCAGGCCGTCAGGCTGCTGCGCGGCCCAGACCGAAGTTTCTGCGACGTCCTCAATGGCCACCGGTTGCAGCTTGTAGCGCCCCAGCCCGGGGATGCCGAAGACGGGCATCCGGCGCAGCATCCATGCGATGTTGTTGATCAGGACATCGCCCGGGCCGAAGACGAGCGTCGGGCGAACGATGGCCCAGGCCAGGCCAGACTCACGTACGGCCTCTTCGGCCTGCGCTTTGCCCGCGTAGTAGGGGAGTGGCGAGTCGAGAGAGGGGTTGCTGACGCTGATATGCACGACCTTGCGCACGCCGGCGGCGGTTGCGGCGAGCAGCAGCGTGCGAGTGTTCGCAACTGCCTGGTCGAAGCTCATGCCGGCGTGCGGAAAGCGAACCCAGTACGTGTTGTAGAGGACGTCGGTCCCGCGGAGCGAAGCGGTGAGGCGCTTGCGATCCTGGAACTGGAGCGGCTCAACCTCGACCTTCTCTTCAAGGTCTTCAGCACCTGGACGATGCGCGTGGTTGGTCAGCGTGCGCACCCGCCGGCCGTTCTCGAGCAGCTTGCGGGCGATGAACCTGCCCGTGTAGCTGAACGCGCCGGTGACGGCGTCTGCGGGCGCCGGCACCGCTAAAGCCGCCGCATCAGAAAGGAAAGCGCGTGAGGCCGTACGCCAACGAGTCCGGCCGCACATGGCCCGAGATGACCACCCGCGGGCGATGGCGCACGGCCTCCGCGGGATGGACCTCGGGCCTCATGCCGTTGAAGATCGGGAAGCGTAGCGTGCCGTCCGGCGACCACTCCGAGTAGCGCACACTCACCACGAGCTCGGGCCGGCACCAGTGGACGGGCCTCATCATCACCGGCGGCGGGTCCAGAAATGAAACGTCACTCGCCAGATCGGTCAACGCGGTCCGGATCGACTCCGCCGTCTCATCCTCCCAGCCGCCGCTGACGCTGCCGCACGGCAGCAGGCGCCCCTCCTCGTAGAAACCCACCAGAAGCGCGTCGAACGGGGTCTCACCGGTCCAGCCGATGACGACGAAGTCGTCTGACTTGACGGCCTTTACCTTCAACCAGAAAGGACTGCGCTGGCCCGGGACGTACTGGCTCTGCTTGTGCTTGGCGACGACGCCTTCGAGCCCCCGTTCGAGGCAGGCTTCGAACAGCTCGACCCCGTCCTCGTCGATGTGGTCAGGAACGAACAGGTGACCGCCGGTCTCGACCGCCTTCTGCAGGCGTGCACGCCGGCGGATGACCGGCTGGCGCGTCAAAGGCTTCGCCTCCAGGTACAGCGCGTCGAATGCGAGGTATGCGACCGGGATCTGGTCGCGCATCGCCGCACCCCCGGTCAAACGCTGGCGGAGGCGGTGGTAGTCGGGCCGGCCATCCTGGTCGGTGGCCACGAGCTCGCCGTCGATGACGCTGCCCTTCGGCACGCGATGGCCTGCAGCGGTGACCTCAGGCACGGCGCGCGTGATGTCGTTGAAGCCGCGGTCGTGCAGGTGCACATGGCCCTGCAAGTCTCGGAACATGAGACAGCGCAGCCCATCCCATTTGACCTCGAAGACGTAGTCCGCCGAGCTGAACGGAGCCTCGGCCGAGGCCGCCTGCATCGGCCGTAGCTCGTTGGGAAACGACTCGAGCTCGAATGGCAGCTGGGCCTGGTCTTCCACCGCCTCTGAGATTAGTGCTGTCCGAACGCGGTTACGAGGCTTTGCGGCGTGACCTCTTCGCTTCCGCAGGCGCTTCCCTGGCGCGCGCCCGGCCCTTCTTCGCCTGCTCGACGGACTGGCGCAGTGCCTCCATCAGGTCCATGACCTTTGCAGCCTGCGGGGCGGCGGGCGCTTCGATGACCTCGCCGTCGATCTTGGCCTGCACGACGCGCATCACCGCCTCGCGGTACTCGTCCTTGTAGCGCGACGGGTCGAACGAGTCGGCCAGGCTCTCGATCAAGGCCTTGGCCATCTCGAGCTCTTTCGGGTTGATCTTCACCTCGCCCTCGAGTCCTTTGAGGCCCTCGGTGGTCCGGATCTCGTCCGGCCAGTTCAACGTGTTCATGAGAATGCCGTGGCCGTTGGCGTGCAGTGCGCACAGGTGCTCGCGGTCGCGGAGGGCGATCTTCGCGATCGCCATGCGTCCCGTCGCCTCGAGCGCCTTGCGCAGAAGGTGATAGGGCTTCTTGCCGAGCTCCTCGGGCTCGACGAAGTAGGCGTTCTTGAAGTAAAGACCAGGCTCGATCTCGTCGGCCGGGACGAACTCCTGGATGTCGACGCTGTGAGCGGTCGCGAGGGGGAGGTTGTCGAGGTCCTTGTCGTCGATGATCACGTAGCGGTCACGGCCGACCTCGTAGCCCTTGAGGATGTCGCCGAATGCGACCTCATGGTCGCCTTCTGAGCAGTAGCGCTTGTAGTTGATGGGCGACTTGTGATCCGGACAAAGCTGGCGGAAGGAGACCTTGGCGGTTGACTCGGTTGCGTTGTACAGGCGGATGGGGATGGAAACCATTCCGAACGAGACGACGCCTTTCCACATCGATCGCGGCATGAAGCGGAGTTTACCGCCAATCGGCGAAGCGAAGGCTACTTTCTGTTGGTGGCGGTCAGGAACCGATGTCTCGCCGTTGCATGAGCATCGCTGACGTGCCAAAGCCCACCAGCGAGACAGCGAGCATGATGGCGAGCCCGGTGACGTCGACGCCGTTGGTCAGAGGCTGGTCATAGAGCTTGAAAGGGGAGAGGTTCAACAGCCAGTCGGGCCATTTGAAAAGCGGCCCTATCTGCTGAACGAAGTAGCTCGCCATCGCATACGCGGCGAGCAGGCCGACCGTGCCTCGCGGGAGGCGCGATGCCATCACCGCGCCGATTGCCGCGAAGAACATGCCGAACGGGACGAGCAGCAAGGAAGCCTGCACGAGCTTAGGTGTGCTGACATCGATCGACTGCACTTGCGACTCGACGCCGAGCACAACGCCACTGACCGCGGCGATGAGGATCAGGCCGAGCGCCAGCACCATCGCTCTTTCCAGGACAACGCCGGTGCGAGAGCTGGGTTGGCTGAAGGTGAGCTCGAGGCGCCCATCGCCGTCTTCCGCGGACCAGCGGGCCACTTGCGTGATCGCGTAAGCCGCGAAGAGCAGCTCGGCGAATCCGAGCCAGAGAAAGCCGAGGAACGATGGATAGACCTCACCGTGGATGATCGAGCGGAAATAAGGGGCGAGCTGCGTGATGCCCAGCACGGGCTGCACGATGGATCTGGTCAGGACGACGAACAGGGCCGCGAGCGCCGCCACACCGATTGTCCACGCGATCAGCCCGGCCCGTCGGTCGTACAGGCCACGCACCACCGGTATGCGCCAGAGGATGAGCTTCGACGGTTCAAAGGCCGCAGGCGGGGCCGCTCTTGAGACTCGTAGCAGCGGCGCGCCGACATCTCGGAACGCAAACGAGAGGATGGCCGCCACCATGGCCACGACAGCGATTGCGAAGAGGATCTCCAGGCCGCGAATGTCGAAATTGCCGCCGGGCGAGAGTGGCCGGCTGAGGTCGTAGTAATAGAAAGGAGAGAGCCACCGCCACGGCCGCAGCCAGTCGAGGGAGCGGCCAAGGCTGTTGCCCAGGAACAGCAGCAGGAGAACCACGCCCGCGGTCGAAGCAGCCAACCGCGGGGCGACCAGCTGGCTGACAAGCACGGTCAGCGAATAGCAGCTCAGCGCAACAGCCATCGCGAGCGCCGAAGCGGCAAGGACTGCGCCGGCGTCGACCGCGTCGTGGGCGCGATCGAGGCCCAGATAGAGTCCGACAGCCGCCGCAGCGAGGGCGAGGGCAGCCCCGACCCCGAATGCGGCGAAGCGCGCCAGCAGCACGTCCGCGCGGGACGTCCCTGTTGCAAGCACGGCCTCCGTGAGGCCGCGCTCCTCGTCACCCCGTGTCGCGCCCACCCCTGACGCGAGTGCCCAGATGGCGAAGACAAGGGCGAAGAACCCGTAGGCCCGCCACTGCACGTACCCGGCCACGGTGTCCGGGCGCAGCGGGCCGGCGATGAGCACGGTGAACTGGTTGGCCAGCACATACATCGACCGCCCGAATGCCGCGCGCTCGGCGGCCGTGTGACCCGCGACCGTATAGAAGCCGGCGGTTTGCAGCAGCGTGATCAGGAACGTGAAAGCGCCGAAGCCCACGATGCCCCAGCGCCCGAGCCTAAGGGCGAATCGAAAGAGCATCCGTCGACTCAGTCGCTGCGGTAGTACTCGAGGAAGACCTCCTCGAGGCTCGGCTCGTGGCTGATCATGTTCTCGACCGGGCTCGTGGCGATCGCCTGGAGCAAAGCGTCGAAGCTGCCGCGAACGGTGCAGGTCAGTACGCGGTCACGCACCGCGACCTGGTCCACGCCGGCGGCCGCGCGGACTTTCTCCTCGGGCACGAGCGACCCTTCGGCAAACGCGATCTCGACGTGGTGCAGTCGGATTTGGTGCAGCTCGGCGAGGTCCGCCACCTTGACCAGCCGGCCGGCGCGCAGGATGCCGACGCGATCACAAACGTGCTCGACCTCGGACAGGATGTGCGACGAGAGAAACACCGTCGTGCCCTCGTCACGCGTCTCTGCCAGCAGCCGGTAGAACTCCTGCTGGTTCAGAGGGTCGAGGCCGCCGGTCGGCTCGTCGAGGATCAGCAGCTCGGGCCGGTGCATGAAAGCGAGCACCACACCGAGCTTTTTCTTGTTGCCGCTCGAGTACTCGCGAAAGCGCCGGCCCAGGTCGAGGTCGAATCGCTCGGCCAGGTTGTGCACGACCTTGGCGTCGACGCCGCCGCGCATGCCGCCGAAATACGCGACCACCTCCTTGCCCCGGAGGCTTCCGAACTGCGGCAGGTCACCGGGCAGGTACCCGACCTTGCGCTTGACCTCTACTGCATCGCGAAGGCAGTCGAGGCCGAACACGTACGCCGATCCCGCGGTCGGTCGGATCATGCCCATGACGCAGCGGATGGTGGTGGTCTTGCCGGCCCCGTTGGGTCCCAGGTAGCCGAACACCTGCTGGGCCTGGATCTCCAGGTCGAGGTCGAAAAGGCCGTGGCTCCCGCCGTAGTCCTTGGTCAGGCGGTGGGTCCGGATCGCCGGAACGGCCATCGGCGCAGCATAGTAGGCGGATGAACTTCGGCGATCTCGAGCTGCACCTTTTGATGGCGTCGCACTGGAAGGCCGATGGCGGGCTGATGTTTGGCGTGGTGCCGAAGATCCTGTGGGAGAAGCAAAAACCGGCCGACCACAACAACATGATCGACGTCGCCTGCGTCTGCCTGGTGGCGCGGCTGAACGGCAAGGTCATCATCTGCGAGACGGGCATCGGCACCAAGCTCAACGAGAGACGCGCACAGCAAGTCGTGCTGCGCGAACCCGAGGGATTGCTGCGCTCGCTGCATCGGCTTGGCATTCGGCCCGAAGAGGTCGACGCGGTCATCACCACGCACCTGCACTGGGATCACGCGGGCGGCCTGACCCGGCGTGACGCCGAAGGCGGTCTGTCGCTGACGTTTCCGAACGCCCGGCATTTCATCCAGAGGAGTGAGTGGGATTTCGCGCTGCACCCCGACGTGCGCAGCCAGACCGGTTACATCGCCGACGACTTCACCCCACTTGAAGAGGGCAACCAGATGGTGGAGTTCTTGAGCGGGGACGCGGAAGTCATGCCGGGTGTCGAGATCCGCCACGTCGGCGGCCACACGCCGGGCAGCCAGGTGCTGATCCTCAGGTCAGGCGCGCTGGCGTGTGCGGTCACTGGTGACCTGGTGTGCCAGACGCCGCACCTGCGCGTGCCGTGGACCATGTCAGCGGACATTGACGCTTTGCGATTGCTGGACGAGAAGGCACGGTTGCTCGAAGAGGCCGAGAAGCACCGCTGGCTGCTGGTCCTGAGTCACGACCCCGACCAGCCCGCGGGCTACATCGAAGCCGGCCACCGCTGGCGACCTGAGCCAAGGCTGAGCTAGCTCTTAACAGGCAGGGCTGGCACACAGCCCTGGCCTGCGTAGCCTCGGGTCGATGTTCGCGTCCGTGCACTCGTGCCTGCTGGCCGGCCTCGAAGGCCGCGTCGTCGAGGTCCAGGCCGACGCCGGCGGCGGCCAGAGTGATTTTCAGCTGGTTGGTCTGGCCGCGACCTCCATGCGAGAAGCGCGCCACCGGGTGCGCTCGGCGATCAAGAACAGCGACCTGCCATTTCCAATGCAGAGGTTGACCGTCAATCTCGCGCCGCCGGAGATGCGCAAAGAGGGAAGCTCACTGGACCTGGCGATTGCCGTGGCGATCGTGCTGGCGCACGGCGGCAAGGCGCCGCCGGCTCACACCGCGTTTCTGGGGGAGCTTGCGCTCGACGGCGCAGTCAGGCACATCGACGGAGTGCTGGTCGCGGCGCGGTGGCTGCGCGACCATGGCTTCGAGCGGGTCATCGTGCCGGCCGAGGATGCCGCGGAAGCCGCGCTGGTCGACGGGATCGAGGTGTTGCCCGCGGGCGACCTTGCCGGGGTAATCGGTCACATCACCGACGGGGAGCCAATCGTTCCGCAAGCACGCACGGAACTGAGCGCGACGCACGACGTTGACCACGAGCACGACCTCGCCGAGGTCCATGGACAGGAGGAGGCCAAGCGCGCTCTGGAGATCGCCGCCGCCGGTGGCCACCACGTGCTGATGAGCGGACCGCCCGGCGCGGGCAAGACGATGCTGGCGCGCTGCCTGGCCGGCATCCTGCCGCCCTTGGAATTCGGCGAAGCGATCGAGGTCGCGCAGATTCGCAGCCTGCTCGGCGAGTTGCCGCGACGCACGCCGCTCGACTGGGTGCGGCCCTTTCGCGCGCCGCACCACGGCATCTCGATGGCCGGCCTCATCGGCGGTGGCAGTGGCCTCGCGCAGCCGGGCGAGATCAGCCGCGCACATCACGGGATCCTGTTCCTCGACGAGCTGGCGGAGTTCCAGGCATCAGTCCTGCAGGCACTCCGTCAACCGCTGGAGGGCGGACGCGTCAGCATCACCAGGTCCGGCGGCTCGGTCTCCTACCCAGCGCGGTTCACGCTCGTGGCGGCGACCAACCCGTGCCCTTGCGGCTGGGCGGGCGATCGCCGGCGCGCGTGCAGGTGCTCGCCGGCGGTGGTCGACACTTATCAACGCAAGCTGTCCGGACCGCTGCTCGACCGCATTGATCTGAAGGTCGACGTCCTACGGGTCCCGCCTTCCCTCCTGGCGGGCGAACCGGTGGGCGAAGCGTCGGCGGACGTTCGCCCGCGGGTGATGGCCGCCCGAGCGCGGCAGCTGATGCGCCAGGGCTGCCTCAACGCGCTGCTGCGACCTTCGCGTCTTCGCCAGGAGGCCGCGATCGACCCGGGACCTCGCCGGACCCTGGAGCGGT
>JACXTT010007315.1_pt1 | contig 15568 bp, 14 predicted proteins | sample 9270951 | NCBI WGS metagenome assembly JACXTT01 (sample SAMN15532306, study PRJNA645909) | rock metagenome | isolation source: weathered quartz diorite | place: Puerto Rico | collected 2017-06-21 | reverse complement strand
AGCGGCCGCAAGACCATGAGCGGCATTCCGATCAAGTCCAGCGTCAACGCCGACCAGACCCGCGTGGATTTTCTCGACCTCTCGCACTGGGGCCGCGCCGTGTTGAAGGACATCGACTTTTACGAAGTCAACGGCAACACGGTGTTCCCGATCTATGGAGCCAGCGGTGGACTCGCTGCCAGCTTCATCTTCTACTTCGACACCGCGTTTCAGGTGTGGGACGACTCGCCGCGTACCGGCGCGTTCATCGACACGCTCGCGCGGCCCAGCGGCTACTAAAAACTGGGAGTTAGCGGAGGTAAAGGAAGTAGAAGAAGTAAAGGATTAGAGCGGTTGGCTCGACCCGAAGCCGGGGGGCGGGACCTTCTTCTCCTTTACTTCCTTAACCTCACCTATTTCCTTTATCTCTTCTCGAAATGCGACGAGCTTTCATTGGCGGCATCGCACTCTTGCTATCCGGGGCTCTTGCTGCGCGCGGCAAGGCTGCCCCGGAAAGCAAGCTCGAGCCGCTGCTCTTTGTCTTTCTTCGCGTGGAACACGAGCAAGACCTCGCCATCCTGCGGCCGATGGTCGCCGCGGACATCGGCGTGCAACTCGATTCCGGCCCCAGCGCTCTCGAGCGCGGAGCGGTGTTGCGCTGCACGTCGTCGCAGCGCGATCACGATGCCATCGTCGAAGGCCACATCGCCAAGGTCAGTGACCTTCTGCTGGAGTGTGGCGACCGGAAATTTATCGTGAAGACCCTGGACTTCAGGCCGCAAAGGTAATGATTCGAGTCGTACGCGAAACACACGAAACCCCGAATACCGTCGCGCACCGTCTCGCGTACGCCGGCGGAATCAACCGCTTCGGCGAACCCAATTATCGCGCCATTTGGGGCTGGAACCGGCTTGCATGGATCGGCGGCAAATTTGAAGAGCGCGATCCGTCTACAGGATCGCTGCTTCGCGAAGTCGTCGAGCTGCGCCAGGAACCGAAATATCCGGCGGTGAATCGCTGGCACATCGAACGCTGGGTGCCTCCGGAAGCCTACGGCTCGCCGCGTCAATGGTATTCGCAAACAGTCGAGCGCGAGAACGGCGTCAGCATTCCGGCGCTCGGCCCCTATCCGTCCCGCGGTGACTATGAGCATTGCTTCACGCTCGAAAGCCCGAACGGCGAGTTTATCCAGCTCACGGCGACTGTCGCGGAGCATATTGCGCGAGCCATCCAGTGGTCGCGCAAATGTCCACGCGCGAAAACTCGCGCCCACTTGTACGAGCGCGAGCAATGCGCAGATCGCAACTACGAGCAGTGGGCATTTGACGTTCTGGACGATGCCGTGCCCGCATTTCACAAGCACCCCTTTGTAACAGTGGCCTAACAGAATGGAGCGAGCATCCACATGACACTCGCAAGAATCGAGTTGTGGTTCAAAGGATTGCTTGCGGCAGCCATCAGCGGTGCCGCGGGCGGCATCCTCACCGGATTCGCGGCCGTGGGGATCGACCCGCAACATTTCAACTTGCAAGCGGGAATGGGAGCGACGTTCCGCATCGGCGTTGCCGCCGCGCTGATCAACGCCGTCATCGGCGTCGCCGCTTATTTACAGAAGTCCCCGCTTCCGGCAGAGTAGGAGTCGGCTCTCAGCGGTCGCCTCCCGCAATAGAAAAAGGGCAGCCACGTTGGCTGCCCTCATTTAAATCTGCGTGTACTGGACACGCCTCTCAAGCAAATCTAGAATAAATCGGCTGGCATGCCATGTCAATGAATTCTCTAAGGAATTTTCCTTACAGTGGAATCCCTGGCATGAAATACCTGACGCAAAACCCAGACACTGAGCTGGGGTCGCGCTGAAAGCGGAACGGAGAATGTGGGACTCGAACCCATAGGGCTGTCACCAGCCTTCAGCGCTTGAGAGGCGCGTCCAGTACCCCCACTGGTAGCATTCTCCGAAACGCGCCTTCCCCGCGAGCTTGTTTATAACGTATATGTTATCTTGTCAATAAAAGTATCTATAAGGCCTCATTAAAGGAATCCACCAATGCCAGTCGTCGGATCCAGCGCATACAACACCGCAGGCCAGATCACCTCGCTGGTGCGCTCCCTGCTGAATGACGCGCAGGGAAATCTGTTCACGGACACGGTGCTGCTTCCATATGCGAATTCCGCGTACCGCAAGCTGCAGCGCGCGCTCGGCAACGCCGGTGGCGGCGGCTTCATCCAGGATGATGCGCTGCTCGTGGTTCTGGCCATGACGCAGCCGGACACGTCGCTACAGGTTTCCATCACCGACGCGTCCGCGCCGCCCAATCAACTCCCGACGGACTTGCTCGTGCCGCTAAAGCTCTGGGAGCGCCCCAACGGCTCGACGCAGGATTTTGCCGAGATGGTGGACCTCACGCGCCACGGCGGCCTGCCTTCGCGTGTGCAGGACATTACGCTCAGCGTCTGGGAATGGCGCGCCGACGGCCTCTATTTTCTCGGTGCCACGCAGGACACGCAGATCCGCCTGCGCTATCTCAAGGCGTATCCGGACTTCACCGATGCAGCTTCGCCCGTCCTGGTCCGCAACGCCCAGGAGGCAATCGCCTATGCGACCGCGGCCCTCGCGGGATGGGCGCGCGGCAGCCCGCTCGCGGAAAAGTGGGATGACGCCGCCTCCGATGCGATCGAGGATCTGGTCAGTGCAGCCGTCCGCCGCGAACAACAATCCTCGCGCCGCCGCCGTCCGTTTTCCGCACGCAGCGGCTACACACCGTTCTGAGGAAGCAACGGAGGTTAAGGAAATAAAGGAGGGAAAGGAAAGGAAAGGAAGTAAAGGAAAAGCCCGCTGCGCTGCCGGGCGAGCGGTATTCAGCTTGCAGTTTGCTTCCTTAATTTCGTTTACCTCCTGAACCTCCTTTACCTCAATTCTTAGGAGCTCATCATGCCCATTACGATTGCCCTTTTGCCGTCGAACGTCGATTCTTCGGCGAGTAATTTTGTCTATGCGATTGGAACGCTGACGTTTTCGGGAAGCTATCCGACCGGCGGCGATACGCTGGATTTCACGCAAGTCGCGGACAAACTGCCGTCCACGCAAATCGTTCAGGCGTTCGCCGAATCGCAAAACGGAAACTCCGGCTACTATGTGGCCATCGCCGGCGCGGCGATGAACAACTGGAAGCTGAAAGCCTTCACCGGCGGCGGCACAGAGGTTACCGCGGGCGCTTACCCCGCCAGCGTCACGACCGACGTCGTCCAGCTCGCCATCACCGCACGCAAACTTCTCTAAACTTTTCTTAGCTTTGCTTTGGGTACATGCACGCGAAGGAGCTCGCGCATTGTGGCGAGCTCCACGGTATCTGTGAAACACCGTTTGGGCAGAGTGTGGGCGATATTGGGCCCGGTAAAGAGCAGAAACGCGGAGCGAGTCTCAAGGGCTTGACGAATTGCCGCCCATTGCAGATCGGCCGTTGCAACGGAACTCTCGACGTGAACTCCATGGTCAGAGAGAGCGTAGTTGATCCCTTTCTTCACTCTTTCATCCGCTACTACCTTTGCGGCGGAGAACAGTGGCAAGACGAAAACAAACAATATCGGAAGTCCGATTACCCACATGAGTTGTCTGCCGGACTGAATTGTCTGGTACCACTCTCTTTCTGGCGAGGGGCGAACCAGGGAAATAACGAGCAAAAGAATCCAAAGGGCGCCGATAGAGCCAAAGATAAACAAGATCTTGCGGAACACTCGTGCCGTTAGCACAACAGCCGCACGGTAGGATTCCCAGTAACTCAGTTTGACAAACACGGCGATGGGGGCTTGTTCCGCCATGGGACCGACAGCCTACCACATCGATTTCGCTGCCTTCAAAGTCGAACTTCATCTATTCGTGCACAAGGGACAGCAATGACACGATCAAAGATTGCGACGGGGTTTCTCTGGGGATTGCTGGGGCTCGTGCTGCACGTCGTACCGGGTGCCGTCGGTACGGCACACGGGCAGGGTTCGCGCAAGGACGACATCGTTTTCAATTCGCGTGGGGTGCCGCTGGCCGGCGCTACGATTCGCGTTTGCGCGATGCCGGCGACGGGGCAGCCGTGCACGCCGCTCGCGCTCATTTACTCCGACGCCCTGCTCACGCAAGCACTCGCCAATCCCACCACCACCGACGGCCTGGGCAACTACCACTTCTACGCCGCGCCCGGTAAATACATGATCGAAATCTCCGGCCCCGGCATCACCACCAAACAGATTCCCGACGTCTTGATTCCCCCGGATCCTTCCTCGCCGAATTTCCCCGGCAACATCAGCGCGTTTTCACTCACGCTTAGCGGTAACTTGACGGTCAACGGCAATACCACTGTCGTGGGCAATCTCGCGAGCGGCACCCTAAACCTGACCAATCAGAGCACGCCGCCCGGAGCCGCCACCTCCGGCACCGTTAATCTCTACACCAAGACCGCCGACAAGCGCGTTTACTACAAGGATGACGCCGGCACGGAGATCGGCCCGCTCGGTACCGGCACCGGCGCGCAAACCAACGTCGTCAACACCTTCACCGCAAATCAGAATTTCGACAGCGGGATGCATATCAAGGGCCCCGATCCCTACGCCGACATCACACGGTTTGGGAAGTTCGCCACACAATCGACCACCACCGCCACGACAACCAGCGGCCTCGCCACAGTCACGGTGGCAAGCGCGCAGAGCTTCCTGAACGGGGAATACGTCACGATTTTCAATGCCGGGGCTGCAAACGGGATCTCCGCCATGGGGACGGTCACGCTTACGCCGTCGTCGCACGCGGGCGGGTTGAACAGCGTCTCGGCGGGGGTGGGAGCGCAAAGTTTCAGTTACAAGGTTATCGCAGCGGATAAGTTCGGAGGCTACACAGCCGCTTCCGCGGCAGCGTCCACAACAACGGGCAACGTGCTTGGGATGCAAACCATCGCCATCACTTCGATGGCACGGGCCGCGCGACGCGTCACCGTCACGACTTCTGCGGCTCACCCCTTCGTTGTCGGTTCGATGGTCTACATCCAGATCGGCGGCGGAAACACGGATACTAGTTTCAATGGCTGGTTTATCGTCAACACGGTCGCGGATAACACGCACTTCACTTACGATTCAGGGTTCGACACGGCGGGCGGGGCCGCCACGTCCGACACGGGCGGCACCGTCATCGGATTCAACGTGAACCATCTGAGTTGGAGCGCGGTCACTGGCGCGTGGAAGTACTACATTTACGGGCGCACAGGCGGGACGTTCGCGCTCATTGGCGTGACGCTGGAAAACTTCTGGGACGACTTCGGCTCGCCGATGAACGACAACCGGGTATTCCCGGACTTCATTCCCACGACGGCACCATCTTCGGGAGCCAACGACCATCTGACGACGCAAATTGTTTCGGGCGGCGGCACAACCACGCTGACGCTGAGCGCCACCGCTGGAGTTTCTCTCAGCGGCCTCACCATTAAGTCCGATGACGGGCCCGCGATAGTCGCAGCGTGCGCCGCGTTCTCTTCCTGTTATATCCCTTTTGTTGGCGCGACCGTCAATTCGTATACCGTGGTTCCCAACGGGGTAAAAATGCTTCTCTATGGTCCCATCATAGCGAACGACACAATTCAGTTTGGCTTTTCGACCATCGTTCAAGGCTGGGGTGGAGCATCGACCGCATCGTTTGTGTTTGAAGGCGGGGGAGGAATCAGCGGGCAAAAAGGTGCCTATCCCGCCGTAAGCCTCCAAGGCCCCGGTCCCATAGTTTTCAGAAATACCGTCATAGGTTGCACTGCTCCAAATGGATGTCTAAATCTTGCAGACTATAGCCTCAGCGGTAACAGTCTCAGCGATTTCACGATGGAGAACGGTGCGCTCATTACAAGCGGCGGGAATACCACTGACTACCTCGGGATGCACGCTATCTTCCAGCATGATGGTTTCAGTTTTCGATTCCATAGGATGTTGTTTTCAACAGGCAGCCCCGGCACTAATGCGAATAGCAACGTGGGCTTTTCCCCGGTGCCGACGGTAGTTTTCAAGAACCAGAACGGTCAGGCAAATCTCCCAACCGGAAACTTCGCAGTTACGCAGTCCTGGTTTGTGGCTCGCAGTTCCTTCGACCAGGATTACGTTGCCGGGAGCGGCGGCATCAACTGGATCCTGTTCAAGGACATCCAGACACAAAACTCGTTCATCCCCATAATCCAGATAACAGGTGGTAGCACAGCATCCTTTACCGGAAACATTGACATCGAGGACGTAGCTCCGGCGGACTTCCCCACGTCTATTCTTGCCTTGCTTGTGAACTTGTCAACTGGCGCTACTGGCAGCCTCTCCATAAAACAGGTTAGCTGTCTCCAAGGCAGCAACTCTGTTTGGAACGGCCTTTGGATCGGAGCGCAGGTATATGACGTTTGTTCTGTTGGGCAGAACCGGGATTACAGTAGTGGCCCATTCTTCCCGAACCAAACCGTGATGACCAACAACACGGGAGGCGTCGGGTATCAAATCAACACGCCTGCGGCCCCAGGAGTATCTATCAGTGGCGGCAGCGGCCCAGCAGCAAACACCTACAACTACGGCATCATCGCGAACGATGTGTTCGGGGGCGTGTCCCTGATTAGTCCGAAGTCGAGTCCCATCGCTGTGAACGGGTCGCAGGGCGTGCTGGTAACTTGGACTGCTGTGCCGGGGCAGGCCACAGCGACGGTCTGCCGGGGCACGGGTGGGGCTCTCGTCTGCCCGACCGTTGGCGCAGGCTTCCAAGTTACAGGATTGAGCTTTCTGGACAACGGCAGTGGGTACTTCCCATCTGCTCCTCCGTCTTCAACTGCTACGGGGTTTGCCGCTGGCGTGGGAAGCGCTGGGATTGAGGGCCAACAGGTTAGCTTGACCGGTGGAGGCTTTAAGAATGTGATCAGCGGCACCTTCACTGCCAATCGGACAGCCACAGTTCCGGATGTCACGGGCATCGTGCCCGTCAGCAGCTACGTCAACAGCGCCTATGACAACGCTACTCGCTCCAACGGAGCTATTGGCTCGAATTGGACCATTGAACAGAACGGCCTCAACATCGCTTCCAATCAGATCGAAGGCACAACTGCCGCGCAATCCAACTCGGGATTCTGGAACGCCAATTCCTTTTCGCCGGTGCAATTCGCTCAGGCTACTATCACGGCGCTCAATGGCACCTCGGATTTTCCGGGCGTGACGGTGCTGGCTTCCGGCACGGGCGCGAGCTCCTCCTACTACGATTGCGTGGAAAACAGTACGACGATTTTCCTGCAGCGCGTGGTGAACGCGGGAACCACCAACTTGACGAACACCGCTTCCACTGGAGCAGTCGGCGATATTCTGCGCCTCGAAATTGGCCCTGGCGGGGCGCTCACCTGCTATAAGAACGGTGCAGTCGCGCTCACGGCCACCGATACGCAGATCGCGTCCGGGTCGCCGGGTCTGTTGATTTCTGGAAACGTGGCCACCGAGAAGAACTGGAGCGGCGGAAATTTGCATCCGCTTGGACATCTCGATGTCGAGCAGGATTGGGCTAAGCCGCAACATTTCACGCAAGGTGCGGCCTTCGGGACGGAGACCTTCACCGCCAGCCCTCGCGCGGAGCAAAACACGTTCCTGCCCGGCGCACTGACAGCTAGCTGGACCGGCGCAACCTGGATGCCCGACAAAGCGGTGACGATTACGCGCGTCCAAGTGCAAGCCAAGACCGCGCCTGCGGGCTGTACTACCAACGCCATCGTGCGGCTCACCGACGGAACCACACCCGTCAACGTCACGATTTCTGCCGCGGCCAACGACAGCGGCGCAATTTCGCAGAACTATGGGGCCGGCTCATCGCTGCAAGTACTCGTGCAGACGGCCGCGGCGGGCTGTACCACCAGCCCCGCCGACGCCAACGTCACCGTCCAGTACAGAATGCAATAGCTCGCTCTAAACTCGAGCCGCAGTAAATTCGCAATTCCGGCTGATTCTTCAAATTATTCAGGAAGAGGTATTTTTCTATGGCAACCGCCACGGTAACAGAATCGGATTCTGTCTCGCTCGTCAACATTTCGGCGGAAAAGTGGCCGCCGCGCCAGCGCACGTATTTTGGTGCGCTGGACGTGCGCTCGCCGGAGCCGGGTGAGCCCTACGCCGTCACCATGATTCGCGGCTGCACCGGCGTGATGGATCTCGGCGACAAGCGCACCATGGAGTATCGCATCACGGCGCGGGAAATTGCCGAAGACATCGCGCGCGAAATCAACAACGATTCGGGGGAAGGAAGTTTTCATGGCGTGTTTGTCGCGGCGGGAGCGGCGCCGACGGAAGCAGAACTCGCCGATGCCCGGCGCCGCCTCGAGGAATTTCAACGGCGTCTCGTCGCTGCCGCCGATCTCGAATGGGAGCGCACCAAGAATCCCATGTTCATCACCGATCTCGACCGCCGCGCCGCGCGGCAGCTCGGCCTCGAGAAACCGTGGTTGTACGACGCAAAGCCGCTCGCCGAGTGCCCCGTTTGCGCGGAAAAGATCAAGCACGGCGTTGCGGTCTGCCGCTCCTGCGGCGCCATCCTCGACCGTGAAAAGGCCGCGCAGTACGGCTTGGTCGCTGTGGAAAAGCCGGCTAAGAGCAGGCAGGACGGCGCAGGAAAGCAGCACCCCGAAGCAGGGAAGTGAGGATTCGCGGAACTATAGCAGGAGAAACTAAAAGGGCGGCAATTTCTCGCCGCCCCATATCACAACGCGCTTTGAACGCGCCTGCGAAGCAATCTCGGCATAGCACAAATCTGCAAGAAAATGAGCACCGCTGGATCATTTGACGCGCCCATCGAGATTTTCGGCGGCCTGGTGACAGACATGTCTCCGGCGGATCTGCCGCATGGAGTCTCGCCCGATTGCCAGGACGTGGTATTCAGCAATGGCGGCGTGGCCACGCGGCCCGGCCTGCAGTCTCTCTTCGGGCCGCTCGCGGGGAATCCCACCGTCAATTACGTCAAGACCTACCAAACGTTGAACGCCACTCTGCGCACGATGTTGCTGGACGCCAACGGCGTTCTCTACAAAGAAACCACGCCGGGAACTCTTGCCACGGTCGCCAGCGGCCTTGCGCCGAGCGCCTACGCGAATTCCGCGACGCTCTTCGGCAGGGAATACCTGGCCATCAGCGACGGAAAAACGGGAAACGATCTGCCGCGCCAGTTCGACGACACGAATCTTGATCGTGTCAGCCAAGGCGGCCCCGGCGCAGGGCCAACGGTCCTCGACGAAAACGTGATCGTGGCAATCTCCGCGAGTCCGAATGGCGCGACGCAGCCAGTCGCCATTGCCATCAGCGCCAGCCCCAATGGCGCGACGGAAAACGGCTTTCTCGTCACCATCAATACATCGGCCCCTCACGGTCTCGCGGCTGGCCAATCCGTAACCATCTCTGGAGTCAGCGTCGCCGGATACAACGGGACGTTTCCCATTGTCGCCGCTCCGAGCATCACGCAATTTACCTACATCGCCGGCGCCTCCGGTCTCGCCGCTTCCGGCGGCGGCACCGCGGCATCCGCGACCGCCACGATACAAACTGCGGCCGCGCATGGATTCGTCGCGGGCCAACTTTTGACTACCAGCGGTATCGGCGTCGCCGGCTACAACGGAACCTTCGCCATCACGAACGTCCCGGATGCCACACACTTCACATTTACCGCGGCCACCGGCGGCCTAGCAGCTTCGGGCGGCGGCACCGCTGCTGCCGCAGGCAGCGTCTCGGCCGGCGTTCATCAACTTTGTGTGATTTTCAAAACGCGCCAGGGATACCTCACGCAACCCGGTCCCGCAACGAGCTGGACCGCGAGCGGCGGCAAGCGCGCCGTGGTCGCGAACATTCCGACGGGCCCATCCAATGTCGTCGCAAGAATTCTCTGCTTCACTGGCGCCGGCGGCGCGAGTTTCTTCTATACGGGCGGCGGAACCGCGCTCTTCAGCGGCAACATGGTCCTCGCGGACAACAGCACGACCTCGCTGGTCGTGGATTTCTCCGACGCCATTCTGCTCGCCGGCACCAACGTGGACAATCTTTTTAAACTCATCGAGCTTGGCGATTGCGCCGGAGTGCTGGACTACGCGCAGCGCCTCTTCTGGTGGGGCGAGCGCAACAAAATGAACAACTGGCTGAACCTCGGCTTCGACGGCGGCTTCACCGGCCCTTCGCTCCCACACTATCCGCTCGGCTGGACGCCCGACGCTGTTTTCGCGCCCGGCGGCGGCGATGAGCAAAGTTTTGTCGTCTGGGGCGCGGCCTATACGATCGTGGGCAATGGGACGACGGCCACGCGCGGACTGATGACGCAGCCCGCCGTGCAAGACGCGCTCGGCGCACCACGCATTCAAGCCAACACGGACTACACCGTACGCGCCCGCTGCGCCCGCAACGCCACGCTTTCGCAAGGCACGCTGCACCTTCATCTCTACAGCGCAAGCGGCGCCATCAACACCACCGGTTTGCAATTCACCGCCGCGCAACTCACAACCAGTTACGTCGAATACACCGCGCAGCTCACCGCTCCGCTCTCGGCCATCCCCAGCGATCTCCTCCTACGCATCTATGCCGACGGCACGCCGAATCAGAATGGCCAGTTCTACGTGGACTGCATCGAGATTTTCCCCACGGCGCAGCCCGTAAACACTTCACTGGTGCGCGCCAGCCGCGTCGAAGACCCCGAAAGCTACGACGGCATTGACGGCCTGCTCAGCGTCGCCGAAAACAACGGCCAGGCCATTCGCGCCGCCTTCAAGCTGCGCGAACGCCTGTACTTCGCGAAGGAACATTCACTCTACGTCACGCAAGACGACGGCACCAACGAGCCGTCGCTCTGGGCCATCGCGGAAGTTTCCCGCAAGCTCGGCACTCCTTCCGTGCGAGGTGTGGGCATCGGCGAAGACTGGGTGGTCATCGCGCACCGCACCGGCCTGTACATCTTCAGCGGCGGCGAGCCCATTAAAATCTCCCAGGAGATTCAACCGACCTGGAACCAGATCAACTGGCAGTATGGCCACACGCTCTGGGTTACCGTGGACCCCAAGGAACGCCGCATTCTGATCGGCGCGCCGCTCGGCGCCGCCACTTCACCGAACAAAATTCTGATGCTGGATTACCGCGACCTGGATGACGCGGAGGATATCGCCGGCCGTCCGCCCATAAACATTACCTACGCCGGCCGCAAGACCGCCGCGGACAAAACGCGCAAGTGGACGCCCTGGACGATCGCGGCCAACGCCTGCGCGCTCATCGAGCGCAGCGACGGCACAGCATCGGTTGTTCTTGGTGGCGGAACTCCCGGCGTCGGGGGAGGCGGCCCAACGGGCCGCGTCTATCAACTGAGCGACTCACAACTCTCTGACAATGGCGCCGCAATTCCCAGTTATTACACGACGCATTATTTTCCCGAGCGCGCCGTCGAGCTGGCGCTCAATCTCGGCGCGCACCGGAAGCTTTTCAGCTATCTCACCATGTTTGTGGAAGGGGCAGGGAACTTGTCGCTGACCAGCTTCACCGATTCGTCGAGCGCGCCGCAGTCGCAGCAGCCGCTTCCGCTCAGCGCGCCTTCGACGAAAGACCTGGAGCTGCCCATCAACGTGCTCGGCGAACGCGTCGCCTTCCAGGTCAGCACCAACCAGGCGGGCGCGTGGTTCCGCCTGCAAAAATTTACGCCCTCGGTCCGCGTCGATCCCTGGGCCCCCGTCCGCGGTTTGAACTAGTGGGTTTTCGCGAACGATCAAATGGTTCTTATTCGCAGAGCCCTTCAGCCAAACTTAGCTGGATGGGATAATGTGCGCAGCGCTAGCTCGGAGGCGCCTGCGGACATGACCTTTACTTATGCGGTGATCGCTGACACTGGTATCGTTCTTGTGGCTGACACCCAGGTTACTCACTCACACCACAGCAACTTGGGCGAGACTCTGGGCACATACGAAGGTCGACAGAGCAAGATCAAGCTGATTGGCAAGCACTCTGCGTTTACGGTGGCAGGAAACGGCGGTTTAGTTAACACTCTCGTGGGAGCGGCGGAGCAGTCTGGTTCTCATGAGAAGGAATCTTTTGACGCATCCATTGAGAGTTATCACAAAGCTTTCCAAGAGCTTTACGGCACCAAATACGCCGGCCAGCTCCGCAAGCCCGAAGCAGTTTTCCTGTTTGCTGGCTATACAGGAGTAGCTAGTGCGGCGAAGCCTCAAATCGTAAAACTCGATATTGCGTCTGGCTTTATGTACAACCCGATTTTCGGAAACGGGTGGGCTTGGTCGGGTACGGAAAAGCACGGGGCGGCTCTATATCTGCATCACAGATTGTACTCGGACAACCTCCCGATCGAACAAGCCAAGTTCCTGGCCTATTTGATGGCAGCCGAGGTGGCGGAGCGGATACGAGTGTCGGTGGTCAGATTGAGATGGTCGTGGTTTCACTCAAGGGCGCGTCGCGCATTAAGAGCCTTCAAAAGTATGAGAAGGCTCGCCGACAGTTCGTATCCAACCAGACATCCCTGTTCAAAAGCTTTAAGTAGCGTCAATGCTCACCGTTGCCCAACTCGCACCGCTGAAAGACCGCGACCCGTATCTCTACGAGACGCTGGTGAAAATTGTCGCGTCGGTGAACGCCACCAGCCAGCGCGCGGGCGTCGATCCCAGCACACCGGCCCCCGCGCCGACGCCCATCGCATCCGTAACCGTGCAATCCGCAAACGGCTGGTTCGATATTTCGATCAGCGATCCGTCCGCCGCGCGTCCCGGACTTTTCTATTTCGCGGAGTCCGACACCACGCCAGCGTTTGGCGCGCCGCGCGTCTATTTCATGGGCGCGTCGCGAAACCTGTACGTCCAGCTCGGCAATCAGACGCTCTTCTGGCGCGCCTATTCGCAGTACATCGGGTCGCTGCCCTCCGCGCCGGTGACGTTTGGCGCGCCGCCAATCGCAATTGCAGGCGGGGGCGCATCCGGCCCCGCGCCGCTGCCCTCCAGCGGAAGCGGTGCATTGCCAAACGGCCTGCTGCGCGGTGGAAACGGCTTTGGCCTCCATCCCGGCGCGCGCGTCGTTCGCCAATCGCTTCTCTAGTGGAACAGGCTTTAGCCTGTTCTAGCTTTAGAACAGCAGAATGTTTCCTTGGGCGTATGGTCGCACGCGTTGGGTCTGCACAGGCTGAAGCCGGTGTCACTGAAATGCGCATCCGCGAATATTCAGAGCACGATCTGGACGCGCTGCGCCGCATCCACGCCGCGCAAGGCTTTGACTACCGCCTGCCGGATCTCAGCAGTCCGCTGTTTGTAACCAAGCTCGTTCTTGCGCGTGATTCCGAACCTGCCACGAACGATGCCGGTTTGGAGGCTGGCGCTGCTCGAAAACAAATCCTGGGTTCGGTTCTGTTGCGCCTCACGGCGGAAGCCTACTTGCTTCTCGATCCGAAAGTCGGCACGCCGCGCGACCGCTGGCAATGGCTCCTCGCGCTGCAATCCGCAGCCGAACGCGACGCTTGGCAACGCGGCCTCGAAGACGTACACGCTTGGCTGCCGCCGCCCATCGCCAAAAAGTTCGGCAAGCGCCTCGAGCGCCTCGGCTGGCTCCGCGACGACGCCTGGACGCCTTACTGCAAAAAGCTTACTGCTTGACGGAAGTACGCCAAACGAACCCATTTTCCAATTTCACTCTTTCAATTTCCAAATTTCGAGGTGTTCCCATGGGACGCGGTGCACAAGCAGCCACTCGACAAATGACCGATCAGGAGCGCGCCAGGATTGACGCGCTCAACCAACAGTTTCTCGGCCAGCAGCAACAGGTCGGGAATCTTCTGCTTCCGCAATATCAAGGCATCCTGAACAATCCCGGCCTGAGCGCCGCGGATAAGGCCGCAGTTACCGGCCAATCGCAAGGCGCGCTCTCGAGCGCCTTCGATTCGCTGCAACAATCGGCGCAGAACCGCCTCGCGCGCACGCGCAATTCCGCCGGCTTCGGCGAGCTCACGGACGAACTCGCGCGGCAGAAGGGAATTGCGGAAGCCGGCCAGGCACAACGCAACCAGCTTGCCTTCACCAACACGGCGTTTCAGCGCCAGATGGCCGCGTTGCAAGGTCTCTCCGGCCTCTACGGTATCGACTCCAACCTGCTCGGCCGCACCTTGGGCATTCCCGCGGATCTTTTGAATACGCGCGCAAATGCCTCCCGCAGTACGGGTGGCGGCTTTTTCTCCGCCCTCGGCTCCGGCCTGGGCTCGACACTCGGCACCCTCCCCGGCGCGTTGTTTTGACTTTTAGGCCGTCAAACATTCCTCAACTTCCCAAGGAATCCCATGCCCACGCATTGGTATGCCATCTTGACCGCCATCGTTTCCGGCGGCATACAGTTCGTGCTTTTTCTCCGCTGGCTGCATCGCCGCATGCGCAACGACGAAATCGTCCGCGCCTTCGTCCGCGACATCGCTACAAATCACTTGCCACACATTTACAATGCGTTGCAAAAAATCGCTGCGGAGCAGGGAATTGAACTCGACGACACGCCTCTCATCCGTTTCGTGGATCTAAACGGTCACCGGCGCCGTTCTTGAGGATTGTTCGTGGGCCCTCCCTCACAGCTTCTAATGCTTGCGCGCCGTGCAGCCGAAACGCGAGCCCTCGATCCCGGACTCGTCTGCGCCGTAATCGAGCAGGAGTCTGCGTGGAATCCCTGGGCCCTGCGGTACGAGCCGGCCTTTTTCACCAAATACGTTGCGCCGCTCTACACCAATAACAAGATCACCGCGACGGAGGCCTACGCGCGCGGCTTTTCCTGGGGGCTAATGCAGGTGATGGGGCAAGTCGCTCGCGAATCCGGATTCGACGCGCAGTTTCTTTCCGCGCTGTGCGATCCGGAGCAAGCTCTGGCCGTCGGCTGCAAAGTATTGCGCAAGAGATTCGACGCTGCCAGCGGCGACACTACGCGGGCCCTGCTTGCCTGGAATGGCGGCGCGAACGCCCTTTATCCCGCGCAGGTGCTCGCCCGCCGCGCCCACTATTTGTAACTCCTGCTGCGATTTACGCAGGGGCTCCGGCCGCTTGCGGATGCTCCTATAACGACGACGATTGGAACGAGCAATGCCCTTGCGCTTCTGGATGCGGACCTTGGAACCGGTATTCCTTGTGGCCCTGGCCCTTGCCGTGTTCGTGGCCTGGCGCGCCGATCGGCGCGATCGCGCGCAGCTCGCCTCCGAACTTGCGGCCACAAAGCGATTGCTGGCCGCAGCCGACGCCCGCCAACACGACCGTGACGCCCGCGTCGCGGAGACGCTCGCTGCTCTCGCGGCGCAAAAACGCACCGTCGTAACCCCTGCGCAGATTGTGCGCGAACTTCCGCGCGAAATCGGCCTGCCCTTTCCCATGGTCTTGCAGTCCGCTGCTGCTAACGCTTCCGTTCCAAATCAAACGGGCCAGCATCCTGCCGGCAACGCAACGCCCGCGGACAATGCGAAGCAAGCCGAAACCCAAGCCGTGATCCCCGCCGAAGATCTAAAACCGCTCTACGATTTCACCATTGATTGCAAAGCCTGCCAGGCAAAGCTAACGGCCGCGCAAGCTGATCTCACCGACGAAAAAAT
>JACXTT010007314.1_pt1 | contig 15570 bp, 19 predicted proteins | sample 9270951 | NCBI WGS metagenome assembly JACXTT01 (sample SAMN15532306, study PRJNA645909) | rock metagenome | isolation source: weathered quartz diorite | place: Puerto Rico | collected 2017-06-21 | reverse complement strand
CTATGCCACCACCAGTAAATGCCGCCGAGTTGCTTGACACCGTGCTGTTGGTCAGCGTCAGGCCGCCGCCAGAGTTCTCTATGCCACCACCAGTAAATGCCGCCGAGTTGCTTGACACCGTGCTGTTGGTCAGCGTCAGGCCGCCACTGCTATCTATGCCACCACCAACGTATCCCGCCAAGTTGCCGGACACCGTGCTGTTGGTCAGGGTCAGGCCGCCGAAATTAAGGACGGCGCCGCCAAAACAGTGGAGGTAACGATACCCACAATAACTTGGGGCATTGCTTATCCCTCCACTCAACGTCGTGTCTTGCAGGGTCAGATCCCCAGTATTGCTCACCTCGACTAAACGGAACTCCGGCGCCCCACTGTCCCGGTGAATCGTGTGCCCTTGCCCCGCAATGGTGATTGAGCTCGTGATCACCGGTAACCCGTTCAGGCCGGAGAAGGTGTAAGGCAACCCGGTATTATCCACCGCTATCAGCGTAATGTCCGCGGTGAGCGTGATGGTGTCCGCCTCTACCGTACCATTGGCCGTAGTGATTGCGGTCACTAACTCTGCAGCCGTGCCAGCGGTGAAATTCGCGGCCTCACTGACTAGTGGTTGTACCGTCAGCAGTAACGCCACGCCTGCCAAGGAGGCCCCCCACTGGCGTTGGAGCGTTTTCCGCACCCGCCGCGGCAAGGCGCGTAACTGCCGGTACAGAGTCGCGAAGCGCGGCAGCAACTCGTGCCGGTGGTGGAGTAACTGCATCCGCAATCCCCGCCGCGCTCCCGTCGCGGCCAATTGCCCGCGCCACGCCCTAAGAGCCGCACTATCCACCGATGAACGAATGGAGCCCATGGGTCCTCCCTTTTTGCCCACAACTCCAGAAATACAGAAGCGCGACAGTCCCTGTCGTGTTATGAGCGCAAGGCACTATAGGAGGGAGAAGAACGATTTGTCAAGAAAAAATCGTATACCTTGGCAAGGGAGCCTGGTGAGATTGATGGAAACCGCACTCACCGCCGGCGTGCGCTGGGGCAAAGAGTCGACACGGCGCTATCTGGCACGGCAAACTCTAGATAGCAATCCTCTCAATGGAGCCGTTAGGAAGATGTGAGTGTAATCGACCGTCGCTCCATGGGGCGCGGCCTCCCCACTAGAGCTGGGGAGGCGGAGACTCTTCAAGCTTTGCCGGGAATCACGTCGAAATGGATCTGTATCCGTTCCGGATAACGATTCACAAGACGGAAAAGACGACCCATTTCTTCCTTTGTCAAATTGGCTCGCAGCTCTAAAAGAATTTGGCGGGGGACATGGATATAGAGCTGGGGCAAGTGCTGAAACGCTTTCATGCACGCTGACCGATCGGGATCTTCTCGCAGACCGAAAATCCAAATGTTCGTATCCACAACACAACCCAGCTATGCGCCATAGTCATGGACGGCGATTTCTTCGCGAATGATCTCCATCTCGGCCAGAACCTCTTCAGCCCTTTGATCTAACTTGCCTGCATGCGCTAAGCGCTCTTGGTACTGTCGTGCAAGTGTTGCTAGCTCATGCTGGAAGGACAGCTCAACGACCTTCTTGAACAAGGCTTCTTGTTCCGCATGCTCAAGGGCGGCAATCTGCTCAGCGAGTTGGTTGATGTTCAAGGATATTGTGTGCTTTCTCCACTAAGGAAAGTTGAGTGCTGAAAGTCATCAATTAAGAATCCCCCGTTTTGACAGGCAAGGGTAAACCAGCCAACGATTCAAGACGTTGCGGATCGGTGCGTTCCGTGTACAGTAGTGCAGGTCCAAATGCGTCGCGCACCCGAGATGAAAAGTTCAGGACATCCATTGTAATCACTTGGTGGGTTTGCGGGTCGTAACGGACCCATACCTCATCCGCTGCTTCCTCTGCTAACGCGGGCTGAGGCGTTTTAGTGAACCGGAAAGTAAGAATGTCGCCCTGAGCATCGTACTGAACGCCAATCTCTAGGGAATTTTCTCTGTTTTCGGCCATAACTGTACTCCTCGAGAATAAATAGATCGGCTCAAGTAGATGGTGCTGACATAACCTCGTCGGCCAGTTGGTTCTTGGACATACTTTACGATAACTACTATATGTTTGCCAGCAAAATCATCTCGTCCGGCTCCGATTCGGTAGAAGACACGTGATCGCTCATCTCTTGCACTTTGGAAGACCAAGGCAGGGGCTTTGATAGCATCTTGAATATCTTCCAAGTAATCTCGAATTTCCGGATGGATCCCTGGTTCACCATTTCCAGCCTTGGCTTGCCAGGTCACTCGACTCAGAACGACATGCGCTCCTTCATAATCGAGCAATTCAAATATCCACTCCGGCTGATCAGCCATTTCTTATTTCTATCTTTTTCATGCCTCTTCTTCTACTCTACTCGCGACAAGTAAGTCAGCAGCAGCAATCTGCTCCTCCAGCAATCGCCGCATCATCTGATCACCGATACTTTTCCCGCCCCAGAGCAACATCGCCACGGCGAAATCATGTGACGAAAGTTGTTGCTGCATTTGTATCGCAAAGTCTTTGCGCGAAAGGGCGCGATGCCGCTCGACCTCCTGCCGCAACACGTCTTCTCGCTCTTGCACGGCGTACACCCAACGAAACAAGTTGGTAATGAACGGCATGGCCCACATGACGATCTCTTCGTCAAACTCACGGCTCAGATTCTCCACCAATCCCGCTTCGGTAGGCCGCCCGGCCTGAAGCCACATGTCCACGAGTTTCCCAGCGCTCATGCTGTACTTAAAGGCATGCTTAGTGAGATACGGCGTGCACTTTACTTTGACAAGCGTTTGTTCATCGTGTACGCGCACGACATAGCCTTCTCGTTGCGTGTCTTGCGCAAGACTCTCGTACAACGACGCCCAACCAGCTTGATCAAGATGAAAGAACTCGACTAATGGCGCGCCTAAATCAGCAGCGATGGCCTGGAGCTCGCGTAGCCGTAAATAGCGCAAGGTCTGATGCGAAATGCCGCCGACCAGAATCAGGTCCGGCTGCTCGTACTTCATAATGATGACATTGGCAGGACTCACCCACTCCAACAACAAGCTGTGCTCCGGCAAGTACGACGGGTCCAATAGCCGCGGATACCGCGCGGCGCACTCAGCGACTTCAACGGCGTTGACCTGATGCTCATACCCAAACGAGCCACGCGTACGTAAAAGCACTCGCTCTCGATAAATCGAACGCACGAGCAGACTCCCATCCATTTTTACTGTCGCTATAGCGTCGTTGGCTAAACATGCTTGAATGACGTCAGCAACCTCGACACGGAGCCCCTCAGGTCCCTGACCGAGATTCATGAATTTCTTGAATCCCTGCGAGACCACTTCTCCAGTCAACGTCTCCACACGAGAGCGATACTGTACGTTCTCCGGAGTCCACACATGGTCCGCCAACGCAGACGACTTCTTGGGAACGATCAGCCGCAGCCCTTCGCGTTCCTGTATGAGGAAATGTTCGGGATCAATCAGGATTTTTGTCATGATTTTTTCATTGTAAGGAAATTGTGTAACCTTTTCCTCTCCGGCGAGCAAACTGCACCACTCCCGAAAAAGCGCGGGGCTTGCATTAGCGTCAATCCTCCCCCACAGTGCCAAATGAAAGGAGAAGCCTATGCTTCCGATTCGCGGTCTGTACGAAGTTGCTCTAAAAGTTAAACACCTTCCTACTGCCGAGGCTTTCTATCGCAACGTGCTCGGTTTACAAGTCGGGCTGCGTGACGAGAAGAGGAACTGGGTGTTTTTACGCGTCGGCGGCGAAGCTGGTATGATCGTCTTACAAGAGGAGCAAGGACAGTGGCCCATCCAACATGCGGCGTTCACTGTCGACGAACAGGGCATGGAAGAAGCGATCACGAGGTTACAAGCACATGGAGTAAAGCTTGATGGGCCTTATGTGCACGAGTGGATGCCAGCCAAGTCACTGTATTTTGCGGACCCAGACGGCAATGACCTGGAGCTGTGCGCTCCTTTAAAAAGAAATTAAAAGAGGAGGCGCAAAGCATTGTCGCATATGGCGGACGCGAACGAAATTCTTTCCTTTTGGTTTGGCCAGTTGCAAGACAACGCTCAGTATTACGACGAGCGCAGCCGTTTGTGGTTCGCTGGGGACCCGACTACTGATCAAGCCATCAAAGACCGCTTCTTCACAGATTACCTACAAGCAGCGGAGAACAAACTCGCTCATTGGCAAGAAACTCCTCGCACGGCTCTCGCACTCATTCTGCTTTACGACCAGTTTCCTCGCAACATGTTTCGCGGTGATCCGCGCGCATTCGCCACGGATCATCTCGCGCAAGCCGTGACCTTTCATGTGCTGAACACAGCTAGTGATACCCAGCTCCAGCCGATTGAACGCACTTTTGTGTATATGCCCCTCATGCACAGCGAAGACCTGGACCACCAACGCCGATCTGTGGAACTATTCCAACATCTGGCCCGGGTGCAACCATACCTGCAAGGCGTCGTCCTGTATGCAGTCAAACATTTAGAAATCATTGAGCGCTTCGGTCGGTTTCCGCATCGCAACGCTGTACTTGGTCGCCCTTCCACGCCAGAAGAAATCGACTTCCTGAGCCAGCCAGGCTCGTCGTTTTAACTCTCTGTTCACCCATGTTGGAATAACATTTAGAAGAGAAGGATTTCACAGACGGGAGGAGACTATGGGCCGTCTTTTCATTGTCGCCATTGCTATTTTTACGCTTGTAGCGCCTGCATTTGGAGCTACGTCTGTTTGGGAAATTGACCCAGTACACACCAATTCACAGTTTGCCGTTCGTCACCTTATGGTGTCTACTGTTCGCGGTGAATTTGGCAAAACGACAGGGACATTCACCCTTGATGACCAAGATACAACGAAGTCTACGGTCGAGGCGACCATCGACGCGAGTTCGATCAACACTCGGGTGGAGAAGCGCGACGCGCATCTTAAAAGTTCAGACTTTTTCGATGTGGAAAAATATCCCACGCTTACCTTTAAATCTAAAAAATTTGAGACTGTAGGAGAAGGCAAGTTCAAAGTCACCGGGGACCTTACGCTTCACGGCGTCACGAAAGAAGTCGTGCTGAATGTCGAGGGGACAACGACGCCCTTTAAAGACCCTATGGGAAAAATGCGTATCGGCGGCATGGCCACGACGAGAATTAATCGGAAAGATTTTGGCTTGGCTTACAATAAGGTTTTGGAAACCGGCGGGATGTTAGTTGGTGACGATGTTGATATCACCATTGACGTAGAACTCACGCAAAAATAGCTAGTGCTCATTTCTTCTCACACGCGGAAAGTAATAAGAACCCGATTCCCATAAAAAGATTGACTTGTGCAAGTTTGGTGTACAGTTTATGCAGCCGATTGAATTCATCGCGAAAGCTGCGCGTCTCTTCAGAGAAATGATCGAAGTCGCGGATTTCTACGGTGCGCAAGTGCTCCATGCGGTTCATCACCATCATACCGTAATAGAGGAACGTCATCGTCATGAGCACCACCAGAGCGGTTTTCGCCAGGCGGATCGGCGTTCGTTGCTCCCTTTGCAAAAGAAAAACAAGCGCGGAAAGCACCATCAGAATCGCCGCTGTTGTTTCAATTAAGTTAATTCGGTGTAAGACAATAGCAGTAATGTTGCCCGCTTGCGTCACGCTGGGAAGATTACGGAACACGGGAGCAGCAACGGCAAAACCAAAAGTGACAAGCGCACCCATCCACAACCCGACGCCGAGATTTTCCAGAAAAAAGCACAGCACGTTTACTGGGCGCTTACTCATGAAACGTCTCCTTCTCTACCACATAAGGCGCGGCAACGCGGATTTACTATAATCTCCCAGATATCAAAGAGGAAGAGAGGACTCTTCTCTACTTTGTGTGGGACCTGAAAGGCTAGAAAGGGAGGATAAGAGCGAAAGGGAGGAAGAGACGTACAACGTAAAGAAAGACTAGGAACAGTCGTACGTCATTGTGAGTAATCTTGGCTACTAGTGATGCGCTGCTTCTTGATGGGGCTGCGCTTCTCCTTCTTCTTGGGAAGCGCTATGAGGCGTCACGCCCGGAGGAGGTTCTATGGGGCTCGTAGAGGGAAAGACCGTCCACCCACTACTTGCAGTAGAGGGAGCAGACGTTCTCGCTTGCATGTCGCTCACGGTAAAAGTAATCATAATTAAAAGCCAGAAAAACCCGGCAACGGCAAAAATTTTCGTCACACGACTGGCGTAATGGACATGCATAAAGAAGAGGACGACTAATGTAGTTTTAATTCCAGCGATGCTCAGGGCCACAACGTTGTTCAGTAGGCCAAGATTGACGAAAGCAACCGCCACCGTGATGGCGGTCAACACCATCAACGCGCCAAAAATCATGAGATAGAGACTAACTGAAGGGTGCGAATGAGCCGCGTGTTCAGAATGTGAGTGTTCCATTAGTGCCGACCAATCAAATAAAGAAGTGGGAAGAGAAAAATCCACACGATATCGACAAAGTGCCAATACAAACCGAATGTTTCTATGGGCGCGTAGTAGCTCGCCGAAAAACGTCCTCGTATGGCCATAAAGATCAACGGCGTGATCACTATGGCGCCGATGATCATGTGGAGCGCATGCATACCGGTCATGACGAAATAGAAACTGTAGAAGATCTGTACTTGTCGGGCGTTGGGAGTATCCCAAAAGAAATTGAATCCCGGTATAAGATGATCGTGAAACTTATCGCTATATTCAATGACTTTTACACCGAGGAACACCGACCCAAGCGCAAGCGTAGCAAGGAGGAAAAAAACCAACTGGGCGCGCTTACTTTCCTGCGCCGAATGCACGGCCATTGCCATGGTGAGACTACTCGCGATTAGCACGACCGTGTTAAATCCGCCGAGTAGAATATTAAGGTGATGGCTCCCTTCCACAAAAGCTTGAGGGTAGTAAGAGCGATACACCGTATAGCTCATAAACAGTCCACCAAAGAAAAGAATTTCCTGCACCAGAAACGCCCACATGCCGAGGGAAACAGCCTCAGCCTGTTGTTCCTTATCGTCAAACTGATGGGCGTGATCGTGAGGGGCCGCGATAGCGTGCTCAGCCAACTTTCGCCTCCAAGTGAGAGTATTCGTACGCCTCTTCTGTCACAATCGGCGTACGTTCAAAGTTTTCGGTCGGTGGAGGAGAAGGAATAGTCCATTCCAGTCCTTTTGCCCTCCAGGGATTAGCCGAAGCTTTTGGGCCACGAAAGGCCGACCAAATGAGATACATGATCGTCATCAAATATCCGATGCCAAGAACCATCGCCCCGCCGGTAGATGCAACATTGAAGATCTGAAATTCCGGTGGATATTCGTGGTACCGGCGCGGCATGCCAAGGTAACCAGCGAGAAATTGAGGAAAGAAAGTCAGGTTAAAACCGGCGAACACCAGCCATGCAGCGATTTTTGCCGGTAACTCTGGATACATATGGCCAGTGATTTTCGGCCACCAGAAATGCAAGCCGCCAAGAAACCCCATGATTGCGCCGCCGACCATGATGTAATGGAAATGGGCGACGACAAAATAGGTGTCGTGTAAGTGGACATCGAGTCCGACTGCCGCCAAGAAGAGACCGGTTAATCCGCCAACCAAAAACAATCCCATGAAACCCAACACAAAGATCATGGGCGAGTCGTACGAGATCGAGGCCTTATACATGGTCGCGGCCCAGTTGAACGTTTTGATCGCCGAAGGAATTGCCACAATAAAGGTAATGAAGGAGAACACGAGACCGACATACACCGACTGACTGCTGACGTAGAGATGATGTCCCCACACAAAGAAACCAATAATAGCAATCGCTAAGCTTGAGAACGCAACAAATGAGTACCCAAAGACCCTGCGACGCGAGAAACAGGCGATCATCTCACTGATCACGCCCATGGCGGGAAGAATCATAATATAGACTGCTGGATGCGAGTAGAACCAGAAAAGATGTTGAAACAATACCGGGTCGCCGCCAAGGTTGGGATCAAAGATTCCCAAATGCAGGCCGCGTTCCAGCATCATCAACACTAAGGTAATAGCAATAACCGGAGTGCCGAGTACTTGAATAAGCGCGGTCGCATAGTGCGCCCAGATGAACAGCGGCAGCCGGAACCAATGCATGCCCGGAGCACGCATGGTGTGAATGGTCACGACGAAGTTGAGTCCAGTCAGAATAGAAGAAAAGCCTGCGACAAAGGCGCCCATTCCTGCGAACAAGACACTACCATTCGCATAGGTCGAACTATACGGTGTATAAAAAGTCCATCCGGTATCGACGCCGCCAGTCAGTGCCGCGCTAATAGCGAGCAGCCCACCCATCATGAAGAGATACCAGCTGAGAAGATTCAGTCTAGGGAAAGCAACGTCACGCGCTCCGATCATGAGAGGAATGAGAAAATTCCCCAGCGTCGCAGGCACTGAGGGAATCAGTACGAAAAAGACCATCACCACGCCGTGCATGGTGAAGGCTTTGTTGTACATGTCTGCGCTCATCAGGTCGCCAGCCGGAGTAGTCAATTCCAACCGGACAAGCGCAGCAAACAGAGCGCCCACTAAGAAAAAGCCGGTAACGGCGATCAGATACATGACGCCGATACGCTTGTGATCGAAAGTGAGCAGCCACGAACTCACACTATGTTCTGAGTTTAAATAGGTGCGGCGCTCTATTTCTGAAGTCTGAGGGGTCTCGCGAACTTCGACTGCTGCCATAGCTCAGCCCTCTCTTTCCGTGGTCTGTTCCGTCTGGGCATGGGCGCCAGCGGATTTACCAAGAGACTTGATATAGGCAATAAGTTGAACGATTTGGTCTTCAGACAATTGACCTTGGTAGGTTGGCATCACAGGTTGATACCCGGCAACGATCTTGGCGACGGGATTCATGATGGATTCTCGCACATAGGTTTCGTCGGCTACGATCGTCTGACCGTTCTGCAAGTGTACTTCACTCCCAAAAACGCCGGTTAACAGCGGCCCGATAGTGCCGTTCGTCTGGTGACACGTTACACAGCGCTGCTCTTGAAACAGGCGAGCGCCAGCTACTTCGGGGGGTTCATTGGTTGCAACACTGGCAGTGACTATGTTGCCATTCTTGAGCCACCGTTCATACTCTACCGGGTCCATCACGACAACTCTACCAATCATACGCGAGTGATCGAGACCACAGTATTCTGCGCAAAAAATATGATATTCGCCAGGCTTCGTCGGTTCAAACCAGCTGGTCGTGTAACGGCCAGGAACCGCATCCATTTTCGTGCGGAAGGCTGGAATATAGAAACTGTGGAGGACATCTTCGGCCGTAATAGTCAACTTAATCGACTGACCTAAGGGAATGTGCAGTTCGTTGATTTCTCGCTTCCCTGACGGATGTTGCACTTTCCACATCCATTGCTTACCAACGACGTAAAAGTTGAGCGCCTCAGCCGGCGGAGTCGACATTTTAAAAAACAGCACCGCGCCCCACGCAAACATGATCATGACAATGCCTAAAGGGGCGACCGACCAGAAGATCTCTAACGGCAGGTTGCCTTCGATTTGCTCCGGCGCCTCATCCTCTGATTTGCGTTTGTATTTCACCGCAAACACAACAACCGACACAAAGACGCCTAGCCCAGCGACAAGACAGACTAAGCTAATAAAGAGGTAGAGCGCATCTACCTCCCATGCAAAGTTCGAAGCCAGAGTAGGCCACAAAGAAAATTTATCCATCATGGTTGCTCAGGTTTGGTGATTCTCGCAAAGCACGGAATCACCGAATACGCATCTCTTCAGTCTTAGTTACCCTTTCCTGGAAGCTAAGACCGGCATTTCTCCGCTACCTGTCCACTGCTTACGCTCTCGACGTAGCATGATGAAGATGTATGAACCGAGCGCAAGCATTGTCAGGAGTCCTGACACTTGCACGACCCGTATAATCACCAATCCGTATTTTCCCGCCTTTGGGTCATAGTGAAAACACAGCAATAAAATTTGATCGACCGCAGATCCTATCTTTCCTGCGGAAGCTTCCACTAACCCTAACCGTACGTCCCGTGGCGCATATTCAATACCATAAAAGTAATGCGAAACTTTCCCCTCCGGAGTGAGCACGATAATGCCGCTCGCGTGGGCAAATTGCTGAGAGGCTTGATCGTACTTAAAGCGGAAACCAACCGTACGAGTCAGTTTCTGAATGGACTCTTCGTCTCCAGTCAGAAAATGCCAGCCCTTCTCAGCGCCTGGTCGGCTATATGCTTGGAGATAGGTTTTCCCCTTCTCAGCAGCCTGAGGAGGTTTTTCCCTGGCGTCGAAACTGACAGTAATAACGTTGAACTCATTTCCAGCCGAGAACGAGAGCGTACGCAACGTCCGCACGAGTCCATTGAGTACAAGCGTGCAGAGCATCGGGCAATCATAATACGCGAGAGATAAGATGACGGGCTTCTCTCTAAAATACTCTTTTAGCTGGACGGCTTTCCCGGTTTCATCAGTAAATGTCAAATTCAGAGGAACCTGTTCGCCGAGACGTTGATCAAAACCTACGTCAGGAAAGGGATTGTAGGAAGCAGGCCGTCCAGGCTCGAACGAGAGGAGATTGCCGCCAGGGCCGGCGCCGGGAATAGCAGAGGCGGAAGTAGCAGAAAAAGAGAAGAGGAGGAGAGCCATAGCCACGGTAAAGCCGACCTTGCTCAGGCTTGCCGCAAGGGATTTTACTCTGCAAACAAGATCTGTTCTATCGTTCTGATCACGCATGAGCCGCTATTACTCTTTCGGGATGTCGCTTCGCGTCGGCAATCCCTTCTGCGCCAACACTTTTATTGCTTGTTCTATCGGAATGCCGACAATGCCGGCATCCTTGTCTATCCAGCGATAACTGTTCACCACTTCGTTTTCAGCTTGACGTAGTTGCTTCAAATCCTGCCCCGGAGAAACTTGCAGCCGCGGCGCAGGAGGCAATTGTTGTAGATTAGCCAGAGGAGAAACCTGCGCGTCTTTTCGAGCTTGGTTCATCTTTAAGAAATCCAGCATGAACCAGACGCCAGCAAATGAAAAAGCTGACACAACAACAAGAATGATGGCGAAAAGAATAACAGGTTGCAGTTGCACCATATTCTGTTCATGTCCAGCACCAGGATGTTCGCTCACATGAGATTCCATGATTATTTCCTAATCTACGCGTGCTCCAGCGCTTGTTCCGCCTCAGTGAAGGGGTCGGGCAACGGAGCTAAGGAGCGCTTTTTCAGTTGTGCGTAGAACGCCGCCAACCAGATTCCCCCTATGCCGACTGGGGCCGCGATGTCAAGCCAATGGAAATGTATTCCGTCAGGAAAGAAGGCTGGAAAAATTAACCAATACAAGTCAACAAAGCGCATGAAGAGAATCCAGCCGGCAATCTTCACCAACGTGTTCTTTTTCATTTTATTATTGCGCATCAATAACAGAAAGAAGGGCACGGCGAACATAAAGATGGCAATAAAGATAATGAGGAGTTTCCAGCCTCCATTCACTCTGTGTACGTACCAAATGATTTCTTCGGGAAGATTAGCCGACCAGATAATGAGAAACTGGGAAAAGGTGCCATAGGTCCAGAACACGACAAAACCATGAGTGAGTTTACCCAGATCATGAAAATGTTTTTCGGTGACGTAGCTAGCGAGCGGCTCATATCGAGACAACCAGGTCGTTACAGCAATCGTGAACCCGAGCATATTCAACGCTTGATAGACAATGAAGAGAAGTCCGTAGATGGTTGAATACCACTGAGGCTCAAGAGACATGACTAAGTCGAACGACATCAGGGTCGAGGTGATAAAGTAAATAACAATCCCCGGACCACTGAGATTTTCCATACGACGGACAATGGCTAAGTTCGGTGTACGTTCGAGTTCTTCAGACCATTTGTACAGGAAGGTCGCCATCGTAATCCAAATAACAAAATAGAGAAAAATGCGAATAATGAAGAACGTGGGATTCAGGAACCCTGTCTTCTGCTGCAGCACGGCGCTGTGCGCCACGTGTTCAGGGTTTGCCCATTCATAAAGCTTTGGCAAGCCGAAGAGGATGGGAAGCACTAACAGCAGCATGAGCGGCAGCAAGCGCATACCCGCTTCAAGTGGTCGTCTCGTCGCTTCACCCCAATCTCCGCCGGTGAGGTTGTGCGCCATCACCCCAGCAAAACAGCCTAATGTGAGATTGAGCCAAAAAACGTAACCGTAGAGATAAGACCGAAAAAACTGATCAGCGTTTACGAGACCGCCAACGACGCAGAGTACAGCGCCAATGACGCCAAGGGTAAGCCAGCGCTTCTGAGCGTTTTCGAGCAAAGGACCGAGCGATTCAGCGTTGTTGTTCATTCGTGTGATCCCGCAAGTTTTTGACGTTCGTCAGCAGGGACATCTTCAAGGGTGGCATGTTGGCTTAATTGAAGAGCGCGGATATACGCAATGATCGCCCAGCGGTCCTTGACGGGAACGCGATCTGCATAATCGAACATGACGCCAAAACCGTTCGACTCCACCGAGAAAAAATATCCTACCGGCGCTTCGCGTAAGCGATCAATATGAAACGAGGGAGGATGTTTCAGCCCGCGCTGCACGACCGCTCCTTCGCCGTCTCCTAGTTGTCCATGACACGGGGAACAGTAGATATTAAACCGCTCTTGACCATGTAGGAGCACCTCTTGCGTGATAGGAAAAGGAAAAGTTTTCGCAACCTCGCCATTTTCTCTTCCCTTGTAGAGGTGTTCATCCTCTTGCAGATTCCCACGAGCCACGGTTCCTTCTACCAATGGTCGAGCAGAACGCCCGTCAGCAAAAAATGGATTGGCTCTATATGGTCGAAATTTCGGTTGATCATGCATGTCCTGACGGCACCCTGCCGCAAGGACAAAGCAACCGAAGAGGATCCCTCTCAACACAATTGTTCTCATAGGAGTGGCCGCTCTATTCCTCAACTTCGGACACTTGGTAGGGATGAAGTCCTTCAAGAAAATCTTTCGTTTCCTCGCGATGAAACTTGGGATCAGTTGCTTCGACGCAGAGAAAGAAGCGATCCGACATCGCTAAAGTAAAGCGTTCAACATTAAAGACAGGATGATAGGGCATCGGCAGACCATTAATGGCCAGCATCCCGATTGCCGCCGTGAGCCCACCCAGCAAGATGGTCGTTTCATACGCAACAGGAACGAAAGCCGGCCAGCTGAAGAATGGCTTTCCACCAACCATGACGGGATAATCAATGACTGACACCCAATACTCAAGGCCGAAACCGAGCGCGGTGCCGGCAAGCGCCCCGATTAAGACAAGAAAGGGAACCCAGCTCTTTGGCAGCGCAAGCGCTTCATCCATGCCATGAATAGGAAACGGCGAATACGCGTCGACATGACGATAACCCGCTTCATGAACTTTGCGCGCAGCGTCCAGCAGTTCTTCAGCAGAGGGAAATTCAGCCATGAGGCCGTGCAAGGCAGAGGTTGTTGCGACTTGAGCACTCATGCGGCAGCCTCCTCTTCCCCGGACTTTTTCCCGTGTCCGTGCTTGAGTTCGTAGAAAAGACTCCGTACTTCAGCAATAGAGATGGCTGGAGCGACCCGGACGAACAACAGCATCATAAGCACGAAGAAACCGAGCGTTCCCGTGAATGTTCCCCAGTCCCACCTGGTTGGGTGATACATCCCCCATGAGGAAGGAAGAAAATCGCGATGGAGGCTGGTGACAACGATAACGAAACGTTCGAGCCACATGCCAATGTTGATCGACATCGAAATCCAGAACAAGGTCGAGATATTGGCTCTAATGGTACGGAACCAGAGCAACTGCGGTATCAAGATGTTGAAGAGAATCAGCATCCAATAGGACCACCAGTACGGCCCGGTCATGCGGTTACGAATCATGAACCCTTCATAGGCGTTGGCGCTGTAATAGCCCATGAAGGCTTCCATGGCGTAGCCATACGCGACAAACAGCCCCGTCGCCAGCATCACTTTCGCCATACAATCGATGTGACGCATGGTGATGAAGTCTTCCAGTTTCCATACCCTCCGCAAAGGAATGCCGAGCGTAAACACCATCGCGAAGCCAGCGTAAATAGCGCCGGCAACGAAGTAGGGAGGAAAGATCGTTGTGTGCCAGCCCGGAATCACAGACACCGCAAAGTCTAAACTTACGATCGAGTGGACCGAAACAACCAGCGGCGTCGAAAGCCCGGCAAGGAGGAGATACGCGATCTCGTAGTGGTGCCAATGCCGAGCGGACCCACGCCACCCCATGGCCAACATCCCGTAGATGACTTTCGACATGCGCGTCTTCGCCCGTTCCCGCAAGACGGCGAAGTCAGGAATCAGACCAACGATCCAGAACACTGCCGAAATGGTCAGGTAGGTGCTCACTGCGAAGACGTCCCAAATCAGCGGACTACGAAACTGCGGCCAGACCCCCATGGTGCTGGGATAGGGGAAAAGCCAATACGCGGCAAGCCAGGGACGCCCAGTGTGCAGTAAAGGAAACATGCCAGCGCACAGAACGGCAAAGATCGTCATTGTTTCGGCGAAACGGTTAATCGAGGTGCGCCATTTTTGATTGAGCAAAAGTAGCACGGCGGAGATGAGGGTCCCAGCGTGGCCGATACCGATCCACCACACAAAGTTGATAATAGCAAATCCCCACCCGATCGGAATCGTGATACCCCAGATCCCCGTTCCTATGAGAAGCAGCACGGTGGCGGAAAGTCCCAAAATGTTAAAAAACACGAAAGCGATAAGGATCCAGAAGTACCAGAAACCCGGCACTCTGCCTGAAAGGATCACATCACTGATTTTTTCAGTAATTGATTTGTAGGAATTCCCTGGAGCGATCAGCGGGTGAATCACATCCTCGGGAGCGTGTTTTTCAGGGGTGGAATGCGCCACACTAGCCATTCTCAATCTCCGGATTAGGGTTCTTCAACCGAGCGAGATAGGTCGTCCGCGGTCTGGTGTTTAAATCCGTCAACAGTCCATAGTTTAATGGAGTTGCCTTCAGCTTCGCCACTTGGCTATTGGGATCATTGATGTTGCCGAAGGTGATCGCTTCCGCCGGGCAGGCAGCTTGACAGGCAGTGACGATTTCTCCGTCGTGAATCGTGCGATCTTCTTTCTCTGCAGTGATGCGCGCGGCATTGATGCGTTGCACGCAGTATGTACACTTCTCCATTACGCCACGGCTCCGAATCGAGACGTTCGGATTGCGTTGCATTTTGAGACTGGGAGTGTCCCAATCTTGGAAGAGCAGGAAATTAAAGCGCCGCACTTTATAGGGACAGTTGTTCGAACAATACCGTGTACCGACACAGCGATTATACACCATGTCGTTCAGCCCTTCTTTGCTATGCACCGTGGCGCCCACAGGACACACCGGCTCACAAGGGGCGTTCTCACATTGCATACAGGGCACTGGTTGATGGAACATCTCAGGATTGTCCAACTCCCCGCCGTAATAGCGATCGACGCGGATCCAGTGCATTTCGCGCCCGATAATAACTTGCTCTTTGCCAACAACAGGAATGTTGTTCTCAGCCTGACACGCAGTGACACAAGCCCCACAACCAATGCAGGAACTC
>JACXTT010007313.1_pt1 | contig 15571 bp, 16 predicted proteins | sample 9270951 | NCBI WGS metagenome assembly JACXTT01 (sample SAMN15532306, study PRJNA645909) | rock metagenome | isolation source: weathered quartz diorite | place: Puerto Rico | collected 2017-06-21 | reverse complement strand
GCTCCCCCGCGCCCGAGCGGCAGAAGTGGCTGGACAAGCTCAAGGCCGGCCTGGGCAAGACGGCGTCCAGCATCTCCGGCGTGTTTGGCGGCAACGTCATCGACGAGGCGCTGTACGAAGACCTGGAAGGCGCGCTGCTGATGTCCGACGCCGGCGTAGCCGCCACCGAAACGGTGCTGGCCGAATTGCGCCGCAAGGTGGCTGCCAGCGGCATCACGCACCCGGTGGCCATGAAAAACATCCTGATCGCCACGCTCACCGACCTGCTCAAGCCGCTGGAAAAGCCGCTGGTGATCGGCCAGCAACAGCCCACCGTCATCATGGTGGCCGGTGTCAACGGCGCGGGCAAGACCACCTCCATCGGCAAGCTCACCAAGCACCTGGCAGACAGCGGCGCCAGCGTGCTGCTGGCTGCCGCCGACACCTTCCGCGCCGCCGCGCGCGAACAGCTCACGGTCTGGGCCGACCGCAACACCGTGGAGATCGTCAGCCAGGAAGGCGGCGACCCGGCCGCCGTGAGCTTTGACGCGGTGAGCGCGGGGCGTGCACGCGGCAAGGACGTGGTGCTGGTCGACACTGCCGGGCGCCTGCCCACGCAGCTGCACCTGATGGAAGAGTTGAAAAAGATCAAACGTGTGATCGCCAAGGCCGACGCCACGGCCCCGCATGAGGTGCTGCTGGTGATCGACGGCAACACAGGGCAAAACGCCGTGGCCCAGGTCAAGGCCTTTGACGATGCGCTGGGCCTGACCGGCCTGATCGTCACCAAGCTCGACGGCACCGCCAAGGGCGGCGTGCTGGCCGCCATTGCGCGCGAACGGCCCATTCCCGTGTACTTCATCGGCGTGGGCGAACAGCTCGACGAACTGGAAACTTTCAACGCGCGCGAATTTGCGCAAGCGCTGATTACCTAAGACCATGTTGATGAAGTCCGTTCGCGTTGAGCTTGTCGAAACGCAGCCCTCAACAGGCTTCGACAGGCTCAGCCCGAACGGAGTTTGATATTCACAAGTGTCCCCTATAGCACCATGATCCACCTCTCACGCCGCCGCCTTCTGGCCCTCTCGGGCGCCGCCGTTTCCCTGCCGGCCCTGTCCCAAACCGCACCGGCCTGGAGCGCGATCGAGGCCAAAGCACGCGGGCAGACCGTGTACTTCAACGCCTGGGGCGGTGCCGAGAACATCAATGCCTACATCCAGTGGGCGGCCGCGCAGGTGCTGCAGCGCCACGGCGTGCGTGTGGAACACGTCAAGGTGACCGACACCGCCGATGTGGTCAAGCGCGTGCGCAACGAGAAGGCCGCCGGCAAGCGGGCGGGCTCGGTGGATCTGGTGTGGATCAACGGTGAAAACTTCCTGGCGATGAAACGCGAGGGCCTGCTGTTCGGCCCCTTTGCCGAGCAGCTGCCCTCCTATGCCTATGTGGACACCCAGGGCAAACCCACCACGCGCATCGATTTTTCCGAACCCGTGCAAGGCATGGAGGCGCCCTGGGGCATGGCGCAACTGACCTTCATGGCCGACCGCCAGCGCGTACCGCAACCGCCGCACAGCCTGACCGAGCTGCTGGCCTTTGCCAAAGCCCACCCGGGCCGCGTGACCTACCCACGCCCGCCGGATTTCCACGGCACCACCTTCGTCAAGCAGGTGCTGCTGGATGTGCATGCAGACCGCAGCGCGCTCTACCAGGCTGTCACGCCGGATGCCTTTGCCAAAGCCACTGCGCCGCTGTGGGCCGCACTGGACGCACTGCACCCGCACCTGTGGCGCGCGGGCAAGCAGTTCCCGCAGAACGCCGCCGCCGTGCGCCAGATGATGGCCGACGGCGAGCTGCTGCTGGCGCTCACCTTCAATCCCAACGATGCGGCCAATGAAATCGCTGCCAAGCGCCTACCAGACAGCGTGGTCAGCTACCAATTCAATAGCGGCACAATCGGCAACACCCATTTCGTCGCGATTCCCGTGAACGCCAGTGCAGCGGAAGGCGCGCAGGTCTTCGCCAACTTTTTGCTCAGCCCCGAGGCCCAAGCGCGCAAGGCCGACATTGCGGTATGGGGCGACCCCACGGTGCTGGCTCTGCCCAAGCTGTCTGCGGCAGAGCGCGCCCACTTTGCCGCCCGGCCGTTGCCCGGCCAGGTGGAGCACCCGGCCCCGGCCATCCCCGAGCCGCACGGCTCCTGGGTCGACCCGCTGGAAAAGGAATGGCTGCGGCGCTACGGCGTGTGACAGCCCCCCACAAGAACAACCGACAACACCAAGGAGACACACTGTGAAGAAAATTCTGTACGCATTGCTGGGGCTGGTCGCGCTGCTGGCGGCCTATCTGCTGCTGTGGCCCGTGCCCGTCCAGCCCGTGGCCTGGGTGGCCCCCACTGCGCCGGGCTATGTGGGTCCGCATACGGTCAACACCAAGTTGGCCAACCTGCAGATGATCGACCTGCACGGCGAAGTGGGCCCCGAGCACATCGCTTTTGGGCGCGATGGCAAGCTCTACACCACGGTCGCCAGCGGCAATATCCTGCGCATGAACGCCGACGGCAGCGCGCAGGAGGTGTTTGCCAACACCGGCGGGCGCGTGTTGGGCTTCGACTTTGACGCGCAAGGCAACCTGATTGCTGCCGATGCCATCAAAGGCCTGCTGTCCATCGCCCCGGACCGCAAAGTGACGCTGCTGACCGACCAGGTCGACGGCGACCCTATCCGCTACGCCGACGGCGTGATCGTGGCCAAAAACGGCAAGATCTATGTGACCGATGCCTCCGCCCGCTTTGCGCCCAAAGACTGGGGCGGCACCTTCGAGGCCAGCATTCTCGACATCCTGGAACAGGCGTCCACCGGCCGCGTGCTCGAATTCGACCCCGCCACCAAGGCCACCCGCATCGTCGCCCAGGGCCTGGCCTTTGCCAACGGCATCGCACTGAGCCAGGACGAACAAAACCTGTTCATCAACGAAACCGGCAAATACCGCGTCTGGAAAATTGCCGTGGCCGCCAGCAAGCTGGACGTGGCGCAAGCCAACCCGCAGGCCCGCGTGCTGCTGGACAACCTGCCCGGCTACCCCGACAACCTGATGCGCGGGCTGGACGGCAAGATCTGGCTGGGCCTGGCCAAGCCGCGCAACCCCACCATCGACAATCTGGCCGCCAAACCCTGGATGCGCAGCCTGACGCTGCGCCTGCCGCGCGCCCTGTGGCCCATCCCCAAGGCCTACGGCCATGTGGTCGCCTTCACCGAAGACGGCAAAATCGTGGCTGATCTGCAAGACCCCAGCGGCGCCTACCCCGAAACCACCGCCATCACCGAAACCAAAGACCGCCTGTATGTGCAAAGCCTGCATGCGCATGGACTGGGGTGGTTGCCGAACAAATAACCGGAGCATTGATAGCCATGACCACCCTCCTTCCCCGCATAGAACGCGAATCCGCGCCCAACCCCACCGCTGCCGTGATCTGGCTGCACGGCCTGGGGGCCGATGGCAATGACTTTGCCGCCATCGTGCCCGAGCTGGACCTGGCGGGGTGCCCGCCCATCCGCTTTGTGTTTCCGCACGCGCCCAGCATCCCCGTCACCCTCAACAACGGCTATGTGATGCCGGCCTGGTACGACATCCTGGGGCTCAACCTGGTGGACCGACAGGACGCCGCCGGCATCCAGAAATCCGAGCGGGCGATCACTGCACTGATCGAGAATGAAGTGGCGCGCGGCATTCCGTACGAGCGCATCGTGCTGGCCGGCTTCAGCCAGGGCTGCGCCATGGCCTTGCACACCGGGCTGCGCCTGCCGCACCGCCTTGCGGGCATCATGGCGCTGTCGGGCTACCTGCCGCTGGCCGACCGCTTTGCCAGCGAACGCCACAGTGCCAACGCCAAGACGCCCATCTTCATGGCCCATGGCAGCATGGACCCGGTGGTCATCCCCAAACGTGGCGAAGACTCACGCGACGCGCTGGCCGCGCTGGGCCACCCGGTGCAATGGCACGCCTACCCCATGCAGCACAGCGTGCACCCGCACGAGATCATCGACATCTCGGCGTTTTTGAAGCAAACCTTGACCGCCACAAACTGACACACAAGTAGAGCCCCATGACAATTCGCAAAACACTTGTACTGCTTGCCGCATTGCTGTCCTGCGCGGCCCATGCCCAGGAAGAATGGCCCGCCAAGCCGATCCACTTCGTGGTGCCGTTCGGGCCGGGCGGCGCCAACGACCTGGTCGCACGCGCCGTGGCGGAATATGCGGCCAAGCAGTTGGGCAAGCCCATCCTCATCGACAACAAGCCCGGCGCCGGTTCCGTGCTGGGCGCGGAGTTCGTGGCCCGGGCAGCGCCCGACGGCTACACCTTTCTGGCCCCGGCTGCAGGCGTGGTCACCAACCTGATGATCAAGAAGTCCGTCAACTACAAGGAAGAGGACCTCGTCCCCGTGGTGCTGATGGCGGTCAGCCCCTCGGTCATCGTGGTACCCACCGATTCCCCCATCAAGGACCTCAAAGGCCTGGTGGCCGCCTCCAAGAAATCCGGTGGACTGAATTTCGCCACCGCCGGCACCGGCAGCACCCCACACTTCGTGGGCGAGATGCTGCACCAGTATGGCGGCGCCAAGATGACCATCGTGCCCTACCGCAGCGGCGCCGAGGGCATGCTTGCAGTCATCAGCAAACAGGTGGACGCCACCTCCGAGGGCAGCCCCGTGGTGCTGCCGCAGATCGCCGGCGGCAAGCTGCGCCCCCTCGCATCCACCTGGAGCCGCCGGATTGCGGCCATGCCCGACATCCCCACGGCCCAGGAACTGGGCTACAAGGACCTGGTCATCGGCCACTGGTCGGGCGTCTTCGCGCCCAGGGGCACGCCCGATGCCATCCTGGACAAACTCAACGCCGCCGTCAACGCCGCGCTCAAATCGAGCGAACTGCGCGCCCGGCTGATCCCCCAGGGCATCGACCCCATGGGCGGCAGCCGCGAAGACTTCCGCAAGTTCCTCGCCACCGAGAAGTCGCGCCTGGGTACCGTGGTGCGCAATGCCAACATGAAAGAAGACTGAGGAACCGGCATGCACCCCCTGGTGCTGGGCATTGACTTTGGTACTTCCAACTCTGCCGCTGCGCTGATCGCGGCTGACGGCACGCTGCAGGTCATCCCGCTGGACGGCGCACGTAGCGAGATGCCCACCGCGCTGTTCTTCGCCAGCGAGACCCACACCGTGCTGTACGGCTCTGAGGCCATGCAGGCTTACCTGAACGGTGTGGAAGGCCGGTTGCTGCGTTCGCTCAAAAGCCTGCTGGGCAGCCGCCTGATGGACGAGTACACGGCCGTGGGTGACAAAAGCATCCGCTTCTTCGACATCGTGGTGCTGTTCTTCAAGGAACTCAAGCGCCGCTGCGAAGCCCATGTGGGCCACCCGCTGACGCACGCCGTGCTGGGCCGCCCGGTGCACTTTGTTGACGACGATGCCGAGCGCGATGCGCTGGCCCAGGCGACCCTGGGCAAGGCTGCCATGGAAGCCGGCTTCACGCACATCGCTTACCAGATGGAACCCATCGCAGCCGCGCTGGACTACGAGCAGCGCGTGGCGCGGGAGACCATCGCCCTGGTGGTGGACATTGGCGGCGGCACATCCGACTTCACCGTCATCCGCCTCAACCCTGCGCGCAGCGCGCAGAGCGACCGCACGGCAGACATTCTGGCCACCACCGGCGTGCACATAGGCGGCACGGACTTCGACCGCCTGCTGGACCTCGCCACCGTGATGCCGCACCTGGGCTACAAGCACGTGGGCACCGGCGGGCGTATTGTGCCCAGCAGCGTATTCTTTGACCTCAGCACCTGGCACCTGATCCACCAGGCCTACACGCGCAAAGCCTTGCACTTTGCCAAGGAGCTGTGGACTGACTATGCGGACCAGAGCCTGCACCGCCGCCTGATGGACGCGCTGGAAGAACAGCACGGCCACCGCATGCTGGCCGGCGTGGAGGCCGCCAAGATCGCCTGCTCCATCAGCGGCGACAGCGCGGTGGTGGACCTGGATTTTCTGGACCGCACGCTCACGCCCACCATTGACGCGCAAGGCATGGAGCGGGCCCTGCACCAGTCCATCGCCCAGGTGGTGCAGTGTGCACAGGACTGCGTGGCCGCTGCCGGTCTGCAGGCGGTGGATGCGGTGTACCTGACCGGTGGCTCGTCCGCCCTGCGCACGCTGATCGAAGCGCTGCGGCTGGCAATGCCGCAGGCCACGCTGGTGGAGGGGAACCGGTTTGGTGGGGTGGCCGCAGGCTTGGCCTGGGCCGGGGCGGTGCAGCGGTTTTAAAGCAGCACTAAACACAACTACCGTGCAGGCTGAGCCAGTCGAAGCCCTCAGAACAACTTTGAATTGCTACTGTTTTAGTAGCTACTTGCGCATACTGTATGCGGGCTACAGACCATTTTCATGCATAAACGCCGGCACACTGCACCGGAGCAGACTCCGCGGAAGTGTGCCGGCTTGCATGGCAACTACATCAGAACTTGTAGCCGATGCCCAATGAGACGACGTTCTCGCGCAGGCTGGATGTGGTTCCTGTAGAGAACGTCACATCCCTGAACTGGTTCAGGTCGTAACCCACTTGCCAGTACATGTTTTTGTCCAGCATCTGGCGCACGCCAATGCCGTAGCCCACGCCCTGCACGTTGGCCGTGCTGCTGCCATCGTCCGACGTGGCCGATCCATAGATGGAGGACAGCTTGCCGTAGAGCTGGAAGTTGTTGGCCAGTGCGACGGTGGGGATCACATCAATGGAGTACCGGTTGTTGATGCTGGCTGCGGCGCCGCTGGCATAGGTGCCGGCCTGGTGGTTGCCAGAACTGTAGGACGCGCCCAGGCCGATGGCGAAATTGGGTGCCAGCGCCCAGTCATAGCGGCCCTGCAGGCCCAAAGCCGTGGTCTTTCCTGTATCAGACGTTCCGTCCGTCGCGCTGGAAGCTCCCGAGGAGAATTCGGCATTGGCACCGATGCTGAAACCTGAGTGATCCGTGGGGCCCGCCGCAAAGGCGGAGGATGCAGCCAAGGCACCGAAAGCAACAGTCGTCAGAAGCAATTTTTTCATGAGGGAAATCCGAGTTAAGGGACTTTCATCATCACGACAGCGCGTAAAGCCTGTGTTGCCGCTTCGGCAAAAGTGCGTAAACAAGCACGCGTGGGCGGTAAACAAATGTGAAGGGCGGCGGCGACCATCGCATCCTGCGCCAATGCCAATGCGCTATCTGCGTTGCAGCTGCGCCCCTTTGCCGTCGTCATCGCACGTCATCACAAAATTGCCACGGATGCCGCTGCTGGTCACAAACGGTGTCAACAGCGTTGCCGGGAACTGCACCGTGCGCCCGTCCGCGCATCGGGCCAAGACGTTCTTGACCTCACCGCGGTAGTACGGGAGGTATTCCAGGGAAGAGATGTGGAGGATGAATTCGAAGCGGTGCATTGGGGGGATGCTAGCGCCAGGACTCACCGCCTATAAGCGACATCATGTTCCATCCATGTTTCGCACATCGATACAGCTTTGGTGAGTGTGTGCAATCGGCGCAAATTATCTGGTAGCGGTTACCTTCTAAGTAAAGTAATGAACGAACGTCAGCTTGCTATTCGTCGTCAATGTGATCGAAGGATTGCCTATCGAGTACTTTCGATAACGGAAAGCAAACTCCTCAGCTCACGGGCTCCTGGTGGCCCATCCCCGTAAGACCAACGTTTGTCGCAAACACTCCATCCAAATGCGGCAATACGGCCCGAGGCGTTCGAAATTTTTTCGCCCTTGCGTTTCGTGTTGGCGTACACATTGATCCACTCTTTGTTGTTGCTCAGCGTTATTAGCACAACAGGCGAGCTGGTGCGTCGTAGAAGCCAAGCAGAAATCGGGCCTCCATGCCCATCAGCCGCAATAGCCTGATGCCATTGACTGGCCTGGGCAAAGCAGCCTCTCGAATTGAGTTCACGCAGCAAGTGTTTGCACAACCGGCCCATAGTGCCTAAATCTCTGGCACGACGAGATTGAAAGTCTGCGCAAGTACAGGTTTGATGGGCAGAAGAAACAAGGTAGGTCCCGCTCAACCCTTGTACTTCAATATCCGGCCATTGTTCACTTTCAATGGGCATCGAATAAGCCAATTCGAATGGCTCTGTTTGGTCTTCCAAAGTCGTAGTCTTGCGTGTTTCATTTAAGGGTCGTGTTGTCCGAGGCGGTGACAGCAATGGCTGCGCATCCTCCCTATCGTCACTCATGCCTGTTTGACGACGAAAAACGATGTAAAGAACAGCGACAACGATTGCAATGACTATTAGAAGTTGCATGCTCCCCCTTAAAAACTAGATTTACTTTAATTGGATTGCTAGGATGGATGTCCAAATTTTCCACCGACTGGAATAGCTAGATTCAGCAGGAATTGCGTCGCTATACCTCAACCAAATTTCAGGTGGCTTCACTCTAACGACGTCAGCAATTGCCGTGTAGCTATCACCTCACGCCGCGGCCATCAGCGGTCTTTATTTGTAATGATCCGATCATTCTTGCGCGGCCTCCCCGCCCTTCCCGCCTTGGACCAGTCATAGTCCTGCCCATCCGGCGTCTTGCCGTCCACAATGGTGTCGACACCCGGCTTGCCCGCGTTCTGCGGGTTCTCGCTGGCCATGGTGACAAAGGTGTGGCCTGCGTCGCGCTTCTCTTTGGTGATCTGCAGGGCTTGCACAATCTCGGATGCTTCCTGACCATGTGCTTGGCCGTTCTCGTCGGTCCAGTAAATTTTGAACATAGATCCTCTCTGCGTATCTGCCACGCATCCTAGCTGCAAGCGCTGTCCAGGGATAGACCGCTTGAGGGCTTCGACAGGCTCAGCCCGAACGGAGGGGTGTTGGCAAGCACCTGAATACACTCACCCCACTCCTTTTTCAAAGCATCCCGACCTTGCAAGCCCTGCTCACCACCATCGCCACGATGGGCATGCCCCTCGACGCCCAGCGCATCTTCCACGGCCGCGGCGGGCTGCATCCTGGTTGCGAGCAGTGGGCGCTGGATGCCTACCCGCCCGTGCTGGTGCTCACCAGTTTTCAGCCCGTGACCGAAGACGAACTGGCAACCATCGGCGCCGCACTGGCGGTGCGCTGGGAACAGATCGCACCGGGCCAAGCGCTGAACTGGGTGTTCCAGTGCCGTGCCGAAGGCCACATCGAGACACGCCTGATGGCCGGCGCCGTGCCCGACCCGCATGTGGTCACGGAGAACGGCACGCAGTACAAGGTGCATGTGCTGCGCGGGCAGAACCATGGGCTGTTTCTGGACATGGCCGAGGGGCGACGCTGGGTGCGCGACTACGTGGCGGCGCACCCCAAGACCTATGCGTTCAAGGTGCTCAACCTGTTTGCCTACACCTGTGCCTTCTCGGTGGTAGCGCTGCAGGCCGGGGCCAAGCAGGTGGTGAATGTGGACATGGGCCAGGGCGCGTTGACCGTGGGCCAGCAGAACCACCAGCTCAACGGCATCACCGCTGGGGCCAGCTTTCTGGCGCACGATATCTTCAAGACCTGGGGCAAGATCACGCGCGGCGGACCGTACGACCTGATCGTGCTGGACCCTCCCAGCTACCAGAAGGGCAGCTTTGTCGCGACCAAGGACTACGCCCGGCTGGTGCGCCGCCTGCCGGAGCTGCTGGCGCCCGACGGCCACGCGCTGGTATGCCTCAACGCACCGGAGCTGGACACGGCCTTTCTGCAAAACCACATGCAAGAGCAGGCGCGGGAGCTGACGTTGGTGCAGCGCCTGCCCAATCCGCCGGCCTTTGCCGATGCAGAGCCGGAGCGCGCGCTCAAGGTGCTGGTGTACAAGGCGCCGGGGCTGGGCTAAGGTAGCAGCATGCCCAGCAAAACCTTTACCACTGGCCGGATCCGCCGCGCCGACTACGACACCGCCACGCAGCAGTTGGACCTGCATTGGGACAACAAGACCGTGCTGGCCTACAAGCAGGTGCCGCAGGAGGTCTACCGCCGCCTGTGCAGCGCGCCCAACCCCACCACCTACTGGGAAGACCGCATCGCCGAGGAATACCCCAAGGGCATGCCCATGGCCACACCGCCGGCGGATGACAAGCCTAAAAGCTGGGATGACCTGTTTGGTGGCGGTGCATGAATGCTCCTAAATCAATAGCGTATTGCGCACATTCCATGCGGGATAGAGACCCATTTCTCTTGTAAAACTAGCATGCGCACCACCCACCATCCGCCCCACCACCGTCTGGCGGCCATGCTGCTGCTGGGGGGGGTGGGCGTGCCGCTGGTGTGGAGCCTGTGGGCGGCAGTGGCGGCCGGTTGGAGCGGCGATGCCTGGGCCGCACTGGCGCACAACCCGCAAACCGGGCGTGCCTGGGGCATGGCGCTGTGGACTGGCCTGGCCTCCACCACGCTGGCGCTGGCGGGCGCGGCGTGGCTGCTGTCGCTGAGCTTTGGCCAGCCGCTGTGGCGGCATCTGGTGCGCGGGCTGGCGCCGCTGTTGGCGGTGCCGCACGCGGCCTTTGCCATCGGGCTGGTGGCGCTGCTGTCGCCCAGTGGCTGGCTCTTACGCGCGGTCTCGCCCTGGCTGACCGGGCTGGGCGCCCCGCCACCCTGGCCCACCACGCAAGACCCGTGGGGCCTGGGCCTGGTTGCGGTGCTGGTGTGCAAGGAAATTCCGTTTCTGCTGTGGGCCGCGCTGGCACACCTGCAGCGCCCGGACGTAGCGCGGCGCCTGCAGCAGGAGCTGCACTTGGCGCACACACTGGGCTACAGCATGCAAGCCGCGTGGTGGCGCGTGGCCTGGCCGCAGCTGCTGCCGCGCCTGGCCGCGCCACTGCTGGCGGTGCTGGCCTATGGGCTGACGGTGGTGGATGTGGCGCTGGTGATCGGCCCCACCACGCCGGCACCACTGGCCGCACTGACCTGGCAATGGCTGCAGGATGCAGACCCCGCCACCAACGCGCAGGGCGCGGCGGCGGCCTGGCTGCTGGCGGGCACGGTAGCACTGTGCGCAGCGCTGGCGTGGGGCCTGGCACGCACCGCCATGTGGCGCCGGCGCTGGACGCGGGGTGCGCCGCCATTCACCGTGCCGCGCCAAGAGATCACCCGCCTGGCCGCAGCTGGGCTGCCCGTGATCTATGGGCTGGTGCTGGCAGCGCTGTTGGTGGGCAGCGTGTCGGGTATCTGGCCTTTCCCCGACCTGTGGCCACGCACCTTGAGCACCGCCGCGTGGCAATCGGTTTGGGACAGCCGCCGCACGCTGTGGACCACGCTGTGGCTGGCGCTGGCTAGCAGTGGCATGGCGCTGCTGTGGGCGGTGGCTTGGCTGGAGCTGGCGCCTGCCCGTTGGCAGGCACGCGCACAACGGCTGCTGTTCTTGCCCCTGCTGCTGCCGGCCGTGCTGTGGGTGGTGGGCCTGCACCGCCTGGCGCTGGCCTGGCAGTTGGACACGCTGGGCACGGGCCTGTGGCTGGCGCACACGCTGGCCTGCCTGCCCTATGTGTTGCTGGCTTTGAGCGGGCCGTATGCAGGCTTTGACGAACGCCTGCGCCACATTGCGGCCAGCCTGGGCCATGGGCATTGGCACTTTGTGTGGCGCGTGAAATGGCCGCTGTTGCGCGCCGCGCTGGCGTCCGGCTTTGCGGTGGGCTGCGCGGTCAGCGTGGCGCAGTACCTGCCCACGCTGTATGTGGGCGCAGGCCGCTTTGCCACGGTGACGACCGAGGCAGTGAACCTGGCGGCCGGTGGCCAGCGCGCACTGACCTCGGCCTATGCCTGGCTGCAGTGGCTGCTGCCGCTGCTGGTGTTTGCACTGGCGGCGCTGCTGGGGCGGCCACGCCGCTTTGCGGCATCACCCCCACGCTTTGGGCACAATGGCCGTACTGATTGATCACCCATGGAAACCGACCCCACCCCTTCGCACTGGCATGAGCTGCCCCATGCCCCAGCCCCCGGCACCGTGCTGGGCACGCGGGATGCGCTTGCAGACGGCCAGGCCATGCTGCGCGAAGTGGCGCAGTTCAAGCTGCTGTTGCTGCGCAGCGGCCAGGAGGTGAAAGCCTATGCCAACCGCTGCGCCCACTTTGGTGTGCCGCTGGCCCAGCGCCAGGAACACCTGCTCTACACGCCGGGGCAGCGCATCACCTGCAATGTGCACTACGCGCGCTACCGCTGGAGCGACGGCCGGTGTGAAACCGGCGAATGCAATGGCGCACCGTTGCTGGCGATTCCGCTGGACATCGACGCCCAGGGCCTGATCCGCATCGCCCACCCGGCACCCGCTCCATGAGCCTGCGCATTGCGGTGCATACGCTGTCTACGCAAGCGGGTGTGTTGGTGCGCGGCCTGCGCCTGGACATTGCACCCGGCACCGTGCACACGCTGATGGGCCCCAGCGGCTCGGGCAAATCCAGCCTGCTGGCGGCAGTGTGCGGCACGTTGCCCGACGGGCTGCAGTTTGCCGGCACGGTGCACCTGGGAGAAGAACGCATCGACACACAGGCGACCCAGGCGCGGCGCGTGGGCATTTTGTTCCAGGACGATCTGCTGTTTGCCCACATGACGGTGGGCGAGAACCTGCTGTTTGCACTGCCCCCCGGCCCCCGCAGCACGCGCGAGGCCCTGGTGGCGCAGGTGTTGCGCGATGTGGAGATGGACGGCTATGCGCCGGCCAACCCGGCCACGCTGTCGGGCGGCCAGCGCGCCCGCGCGGCGCTGGCACGCGCCCTGCTGGCCCAGCCACGCGCGCTGCTGCTGGACGAACCGTTTGCCAAACTCGACGCCGCACTGAAGGCGCGCATGCGGGCCCTGGTGTTTGGTCTGGTGAAAACACGCCACATCCCGGCGCTGCTGGTCACACACGATCCGGGCGACATGGCAAACCCCCACCATTGCACCCAACTGGTGCCGCATTAGCGCCTGTTACATACTTACAGCCCGTTACAGCCCTCCCGACAGACTGCCTAGAATGGGCCATGCACACCGCTGTGCAAAGAAGGAGAACACCATGCGCAACCGTATCCACCTGTGCAGCATCGCACTGGCCTGCGTCGGGCTGTGGGGCAATGCCCTGGCCCAGACCACCGGCACTACCGGCACCAAACCAACGACCACGACCACCACGTCGGGCACCACCACGACCACCACCACAGCGTCCAATCCGCAGGATGCCAGACTGGCCCAGCAATACACCGGGTTGGCCGGTTCTCCGCAAAATGCCCAGTCGCTGGTAAGTGGTCTGCGCACTGGCACCACGGTCACACTGAACGCTGGCCCGGCACCCACGACGGGAACGGGTACCGGCACAACCACCGGTACAACCACTGGAACGACCACTGGCAGCAGCGCCAGCTTCACCCCCGCCACCGGCAAGATGGGCTACGGCAACATCAACATCGCGCTATCGCTGGCCAAGGCCAATCTGGCAAAACAGGGCATTACCAACCCCACCCCCTCGCAACTGGCCGCAGCGCTAAACGGCGGCACAGTCACCACCAGCAAGGGCACCGTGACCATGCAAGGCGTGTTGTCGCAACGCGCTGCCGGCATGGGCTGGGGCCAGATTGCCCACGCCATGGGTGTCAAGCTGGGCGCCGTGGTGAGTGCGTCCCATACTGCAAAGGCCGGCAAGAAAGACAAGGACGATGCTGACAAGCATGGAAAATCCAAATCCGACCGGCATGACCGCGATCATGACCGTGACCACGGCAAATCTGAAGGGTCGCATGGCGACGGCCATGGCGGCGGGTCTGACCACGGTGGTGGCTCGGACCACGGGGGCGGCAAAAAGTAATTCTTTCACTGGAAAACACACCCTATGGCACATCTCTTTTCCCTGACACGCGGCCTGACCGTGCTGACCTGTAGCGCACTGCTGTGCACCGCCGCACTGGCCGGCAAACCCGAATGGGCCGGCAATGGCAAGAAGCAAAAGCAGCAGGAGGACAGCAGCAGTGTGGAAGTCCGCGTGGGCAGTTACTTTGGCGATGACCAGCGCCGTGCCGTCACCGAGTACTACGGCCAGCAACGTGCAGCCGGCCATTGCCCCCCGGGCCTGGCCAAGAAGAACAACGGCTGCATGCCGCCGGGCCAGGCCAAGAAATGGGCTGTAGGCCAGCCCCTGCCCAGCAGCGTGACGCTGTACCCGATTCCGCGTGAAGTCTCGGTACGCATCGGCGTGCCACCGGCCGGCTACCGCTATGTGCGCACGGCCAATGACATCTTGCTGGTGGCAATTGGCAGCATGGTTGTGGTGGATGCCATTCAGGATTTGATGCGCTGACGCTTTTTTTCTTGCGGGGTTTGCTGGGCTTTGTTCATTGTTTTTCCCTGCGGGGCACCTCGCCTTCCCCCCTATCCCCCCGCCCTTTCACCCCCGCCGGGGTGAAAGGGAGCCTAACAGCCGATTTGATTGCGTCGCGCCGGACACGGGCTAAGGGGGTACGGCTGCCACCGCTACCTCGCTTCACGGCCAGTGCCGACTGTTGGGGCTACCTCGAAGAAGTCTGTGCGGCACTGCTGGCGGCTGCGCCTGCCAGGGACGAGTCTGGAATTTCCGCGAGGATTCCAACAACACCGTTCGGGCTGAGCCTGTCGAAGCCCCGCCCGCATGCACTGTCTCGGCCGCTGGCGCAAAGCGCCAGCCGGCTCCGAGCCCATCCAGTGGAGATAACTACAACCGCATGCCCTGGCCGTGGAGAGAGTTAACGGTGGCAACCTCACCCCGTAATTCCGTAGCCGGCGACAAACCAACAAATCGGCTGTTAAAGCTCCCCCTCGCCCGGCGGGGCGAGGGGGTTGGGGGGAGTGGGGAAAGCGAGGTGCCCCGCAGGGAAAAACAATGAACAAAGCCCCCACCTCCCCTGACAACAGGAACAGGTACGAGGGTACACATGGCGCACGTTGCCAGCAGTCAGGACGCCTGTGTAACACTTGCCGCCATGCTGGACCGCTTTGCCACCGCCCTGATCCACCCCGCCGTCACCGCCACCGCGCGGGTGCTGGTGCGCGCCGGCGTGGGTGCCAATGCACTCACCCTGGTGGGCTTTGCCATCGGCCTCGTTGCTGCAATTTTGATAGCTTGTCACGCATATCTGGCGGGGGCTATGGCCATTTTTATATCCAGAATCTGCGATGCGCTGGACGGTGCGGTGGCGCGCCAGACGGCGCCCACGGACGCCGGCGGGTTTTTGGACATTGCGCTGGACTTTCTGTTTTACGCCAGCATTCCGCTGGCCTTTGCCGTGGCCGACCCGGCGGCCAACGCGCTGGCTGCGGCCGTGCTGCTGTCGGCCTTTATCGGCACCAGCAGCAGCTTTCTGGCCTTTGGCGTGTTGGCCGCCAAGCAGGGGCTGAACAGCCCCGACTACCCCGACAAATCCTTCTACTTTCTGGGCGGCCTGACAGAGGCCACCGAGACACTGGCCTTCTTTGCCGCCATGTGCCTGTGGCCGCAACTCTTTGCCGCGCTGGCCTACGCCGTTGCCGGCCTGTGCACCATCCCCCTCGGCACCCCCCTCCGTTGTGGTTGGCCCCTTTTTTTCCGAAAGGCCCCCCCCCCTTCAGATT
>JACXTT010007312.1_pt1 | contig 15573 bp, 17 predicted proteins | sample 9270951 | NCBI WGS metagenome assembly JACXTT01 (sample SAMN15532306, study PRJNA645909) | rock metagenome | isolation source: weathered quartz diorite | place: Puerto Rico | collected 2017-06-21 | reverse complement strand
AGGGAAGAAATTCTCGGTGACTTCTGCTAAGATGAAAAGACCCGTGTTTTGACAAGGGATGGTTTGAAGAACCATTCTGAGCTTAAGAGCGGAGACATAGTTTTCTCATTGGATACTGGAACCCACAAATTAATCGAAGTTCCCGTGGAAAACGTGTATGAGTTTGATTATGCAGGAGAAATGTATCACTTCAAGTCAGTGAGTGGTGACCTGCTAGTTACCCCTAACCACAGGATGCTTGTGCAAACGTCAGGCGGAAGGGTTCTTTTTCGACGGGCCGACGAGTCCGCGCGACGTTCCGCCGTTATCATGCCCGTGCCTCGGGGATGGGAGGGCGCACCAAACCTACCGATTACGATGCCGTTCAGGTTCAAACAAAACCATGTTGAGCGTACGATTAGCGTTTCGATCGAAGACCTGTTCTACGTTGCCGGTCTCTTCATAGGCGACGGTTGTACGGTAAGAAGTTCAATCTCAGTGCCAGTCAAGAGTGGCATGACGAGAGCTGAATATCTGGCTTCTGCACGTAGTAACATGGGCCAATTTGTCTCGCTGATTCAGACCAGTCCTAGTCTGAAAACGTACGAGACTTACGAGACGGACTTCGCCCTACCCACCTACTCTAAACCTGCGATACGAAATCGCTTTCTCCTGATCCTAGAGAAATATGGAATCAGATATTCCCAGACACCTGATCTCGTCAGAATATCCTCGAAAGCCATTCAGGAGTTCTTCTCCCAGTTCGGAATCGGGGCGAGGAACAAACGCATTCCTTCATGGATGCTGCAATACGATTCGAGGACGCTGAGAAGTTTGATGGCGGGGCTGAAGGATAGCGACGGTAGCCATAACGATCGGCTTGGAGCATTCTATACATCATCTAAGGTATTGAAGGATGGAGTCGTCGAGTTGCTTGCAAAGCTTGGATTAATCGCATCGGTGAGAATTCGTCCCCCGCAAGTCACAATGTTCAAGAATAAAATAATACGGTCATCTTCACGTTTTGAGATATTTTACAGCGTGCATAATCCCAGGACGAAATGTTTCGATAACTCCAACACAGAGATCGTTCAGTACAGAGGGAAGGTCTGGTGTCCCTCTGTCTCGCCCTTCGAGAACATTCTCGTAGAGCGCAACGGCAACTATGCCTTCTGTGGGAATACAAAGTATGGTGACGGCGCGTGCGATATCCTGCCGCTTGGGGATGTTTACAAAACATCGGTCAGAGATCTGGCTAGGAATCTTAGCCTTCCGCGTCGCGTTTACGCTAAGATGCCGAGCCCTGAGTTATGGCCTGGACAAACTGCTGGGAAGGAGCTTGGATTAGGCTATGATACGATCGATCAGATCCTACGGGGACTTGAAAGATGGCTTAGTCCCAGGGAAATTGCAAGTGAGCTTTCGCTTCCAATGTCAGTGGTTTCCCGTGTCAGAAGTCGATGGCTGGCCAGTGAGCATAAGCGCAGAATGCCCTTAACTCCGAAGATCGGATTTCGGACAGTTGGAATGGACTTTAGGCTACCGAACGTTTCCAACTAGAAAAGTGGTCGTAGAAAAATAATCGGGTTCCCTGTCAGCCTTTTTATCTGCGATGCTAGGTTAGTTCTTCGAACAGTGGAGTAATGTCTCTGCTGTAGATGTCTTGTTTCACGAACGGTTTTTCTTTCAGTGCTGGCATCCTTGTTGACAATTGCTCCTCGTACGTGAGAGTGTCAAGCTGGTAGAAGACGCCGACGGGTATCTTCTCGCCCCATTCGAACGATTTGACAAAAGCATCAATCTTCTTCTTGGTTACCTCATCATGTTTCGTCGAATCGGATACGATGCCGTTATAGCCGGTTTCCTCCATTTTGTACAGCCTTGGCTGCTTAGACGGTAGATCATCGCCTGAGTACCATTCTTTCGTGTTTATGTCGTTGTAGGTGGGGCATGTTTGGAGGACGTCGACGAAAGCGCTTCCTCTGTGTTCGATCGCTTGCCTTAGGGTCTGTTTGAGGTGCCTAACGTCAAGTGCGTAGCTTCTGGCGACGAACGTATACCCTGATGCCAATGCCATGGCGATCGGGTTGATTCCTTCTACAATTGCTGGTGAGGGCATGGATTTCGTCTTCAATCCCTTTGGCAGTGTCGGGGACGCTTGTCCTTTTGTCAACCCGTAGACTTGGTTGTCGTACATTACGTATGTGAAATCTAGATTGCGCCTACCGGTGTTAACAAAGTGTCCAGCTCCGATTCCCAAACCGTCTCCGTCCCCCCCAACGGCGATGACGGTAAGTTCTGGGTTGGCGAGTTTGGCTCCGGTTGCGATTGGCAAGGACCTTCCATGAAGCGTGTGGAAACCGTAGGCGTTTATGAAGTGAGGTGTTTTGCCCGAGCATCCTATTCCTGAGAAGACGGCTACTCGGTGTGGTTCCATTTGCATCTCGAGGAGTGTCATCTGAATGGCGTTGACTATGCCGAAGTCGCCGCAGCCTGGGCACCAATCGTTGTGAACTTGTGTTCTGTAAGTTTTTAGCTCAAGCATGTGTGACCGTTACCTCCTTCATTCTGTTCTTCAATATGTCCTTTACTCCTTCATAGACTTCGTTCTGTGAGAACGGTCTTCCGTCGTATTTGACTATCTTGTTATCCATTGCAATGCCTGTCTTCTCTCGTATCAGTCCAGCCATCTGGGCGGAGTAGTTGTTTTCGACCATGATCTTCTGACCCGCGGTAGAAAGTACTCTCTCCACGAAGCTGGTTGGGAAGGGGTTCATGTAGCGTATTTGGAGGAAGTTTGTCTCGATCCTGTCCATTCGCAGGTCTAGCATCGCATCCAGGATGGCGCCCTTGGTTGACCCCCATCCAACCAATGTTATTGCTGCATTCTTGGGACCGTGGAGTGTGGCTTTCTTCTGGTCGGGTATGACCTCTCCAGCCAGCTCGATTTTTCGGAATCTTTTCCGCATCATCTTGATCCTAACATCTGATGCTTCAGTGATGTGTCCCTGTTCGTCATGTTCGTCTCCGGTTGTCCAGAATATTCCGCCCTTTTGGCCCGGTATAGCTCGTGGTGAGATTCCGAGTTCGGTGAATTGGTATCTTCTGTAGTCGCCGATCTTTGCGATGTCTTCCTCTTGGAGCATATCTCCTCGGTCTACCTTCATTCCATCTCCGTTAAACAAGTCCGTGCTCCGATAACTGCTGGCGAGGAACTTGTCAGCTAAGACTATCACTGGCACTTGGTATCTGTCGGCATAGTTGAAAGCATCAAATGTGTCTCGGTAGCATTCTTCTACATCTCCCGGTGCAATAGCTATCCTTGGGAACTCGCCATGCGCTGCGTGTAATACGAACCTCAAGTCAGCCTGTTCAGTTCTGGTTGGGAGTCCCGTCGCCGGCCCGGCTCGTTGCCACAGGATTATGACGGGGCCGGGTGCCTCTGTTATGCCAGCCCAGCCAAGACCCTCTGCCATCAATGAGAATCCTGGTCCCGAAGTCGAGGTTGATGCTCGCAGTCCCGCATGTGCGGCGCCCGTAGCCATGTTGATGGCGGCTATCTCATCCTCAGTCTGGACAACGATCAAGTTGTAGTCTGGTTGGTGTGACTCTAGATATTCACTCTCGTCCGTGGCTGGAGTGATTGGATAGTAGGTTTGGAAGCCGCACCCGGCTTTTAGTTTCGCGATTGCTATCGCCTGTACTCCGCGTATCATCATCTTCCTTCCGGTCAATGGTTGGGTGTGGAGTTTCATTGGGAAGGAGTCGTCACCGAAAGTGCTCTTCGCGAACTCGTATCCGCGTTTTGCGGCGCTGACGTTGAGATCTCCAAGGCTGGCTTTCCGTCCGGTGAATCCTTCCTTGATTGCGTTGGATGCTAGGGTGAAATCATAGTCGACCAGTCCAAGGCTTGCGCCGAGTGCGATCGTATTGACCATCACTTGGTATTTGCTAAGCTCTCTTTCTTTGCCAAACTCTTTGAGAGCTTGTATCAAGAGGTCCATGTAGGGTATTGGGAATAGTTTGATGTCGTCCCTTCCGAAGGATTCTGGGGTCAGTTTGAGACTGCTGTCGTAAATGATTCCGCCGCCCGGGCTCACTTCGTGTCTGTGGCCTCTGTGAGTTGGCTTCGGCTTGTGTAGGTCACCGAACAATGTCTCCTTGTCTAGGGCGACCAGCAGGTCGATCCAGTCAACGTGAGAATGGACTTCTTGATTCTCGACCCTAAGCCGATAATAGCTGTGTTCACCTTTGATGTTAGAATGGTACTCGATGTTGGCGAATATGTGGAGCCCGCCCCGTATGCAGGCTTTCGCGAAGTTTTCTGCAACTGAATTGATTCCGCTTCCTTGAGGTCCGCCAATCATCCAGGTTAGACTGTTCTTAACTGCCAAATCTCTCCGCTCTTCTGTACAAGAGAAGCTATCCCTCTGCTGAAAAATGCTTTGCTACTGATTGACACCTCCCTGCTCCAGTGAGAGCCGTTTTTCGGCGTTCACAGTCCAAAAAAGTCCTATATAGCCTGGATTTGGCGCAAAGCCTCGATTTGGGTTCGATCAGGAAAGAAGCCTTGGCTGAGGCTTGGGGCACATTCCTCCTAACTCTTATCGGACCTGGAACTATCACCGCGTTGAGCTACTTGGAGGGCTTTGGCTCCTCAATGACGAGGCTAGGTTTCATTGGGCTCGCGCATGGAGTTGCCTTGATTGCAGCTGCCTACTCCGTCGGGCGCGTTTCGGGAGCTCACATCAACCCCGCGGTGACAATTGCTCATTGGGCGGCTCGACGCATCGACAAGGCGAAAGTTGCTCCTTACATTATTGCTCAGTTCGCTGGAGCTTCCATCGCCGGATTCGTTCAGCTGTCTATCTGGTCCGGGAGCCCCCAAACATACAGTGTCGCCAAAGCAACGTTTCTAGGGGATACCGTCGTCAACCCCGATTTTGGAATAGGCGTGGCCCTATTCGTCGAGATCATCGGTACTGCGATTCTGGCTTTCACAATTTTCGGTGCTACGGATCACGAGGCCGGGACAAACCCAAACCCTCTCGCAGGATTGGCGATTGGCCTAGTTCTAGCAGGAATAATCTGGATGTTCGGTCCGATATCAGGCGCATCGCTGAACCCCGCGAGAACATGGGGGCCGACTCTAGCATCTGCTATGTTTAACCTCTCGGTTTTCAACAACTATTGGATCTACGTGATCGGTCCGCTGTTGGGTGGATTGTTAGGTGCATTCATGTACGAAACGATCCGTGAAGGAAGGGACTGAATCGAAAACTCTTTCAGGTCAAAACTCAGGTAATTCGACGTAAACCTGCCCGGCGTCGATACTAACCTGATAAATTCTTAAGGGGTCTGATGCTGGAGGAGTTATTGCCTCGCCCGTTTGGAAGTTAAATTCTCCGAAGTGTAACGGGCACCTTATGTTGGATCCTTCAAGCTTGCCTTCCGATAATGGTCCTCCGCGATGAGTGCAGCGCTCGCTCACCGCGTGATACCGACCACCGATTTTGGCCAAGAGAACTTCGTGCCCGTTCAGAATGAACCTGCGCATGGTGTGGTCCTGTAGCTCAGCGACCGTGCAGATTTGCACGCGCGGCACTTGCCTAACTTGTTTTTGATGCAGTAGCTACTCTGGGCGGAGGCGGTGGTGGAGTATAACCGGGGTTGACGCGTTGGTTAATGTCATTGGCCAGAACGTGTCCGCTCAGTATCACGGTTACTTTCTTGACGCCCTGAAGTTTTTCGGTCAGAATTCGAATGTTGCGTCCGATGTCCTCAGCGAATATGGGAGGACAGAATGGGGCCGTCAGATGATATTTGATGAGAACATCACCTTCGTCGATAGCTATCTCGTCCACCAGATGCATTTCGGTAATTGGCATCCCTATCTCGGGGTCGACAACTTTGTCGAGCTCTTTGCTAATTTCCTCCATAGTGACCATTTACTCTTTCCTCTGTAGGGAGAGAGGCCATCGGATTGTTAAAAAGTCCACGCTACTTGTCTGAAAGCTCGTTCACGCGGACCCGTTCCTGCCCGATAACTAGAGTCGCAGACCACAAATGCCTAAAGAGGAGACGGGCTTTGATTGGCTCAAGTGCGCGTTTCTTGGTAAGACTGGTGGAGCCGCATGTCATAAAACTGGCAGAAACGAAAGTCAATACTGATGGAATAATGGCTTTACTGAAGGAGCTTGGGGGAAGTGCGACAAGCTGGCTCTCCGAGAGGATGAAGAGTTGGCCTAGCGAGTCGGAGATGCTAATTGAGGTTGCGGGGAGAACATGCTACGAAAGTTTCGGGACAGGAATCAATCCGAACATTACGAAGGTTCGGAGCGATCCTAAAGAGTACTTCCGGAACATTCTGAGCAAAGGCGACGGAAGCGTCCTGGAACATGCAACGGTTAGCTTTGCACTAATGTGGGTAAGCCGCGTCCTAACCCACGAGCTTGTTCGTCATAGGGTTGGTACAGCCTACTCCCAGGAGAGCTTGCGTTATGTTAGAATTGAGGAGATCAAGATGCCCGATTGGAAAGCGAGCGTTGATCCGCAGAAAATGTCGGCTGAAATAGAGCAGAAAATGACAAGCGCGGTCAAGGAACTAGAATCGAAGTATCGGGCCATAATTGACAAAATGGACTGGGATAAATTGTCGTTCGATGAGAAGAAGAGTATCACCTCTGCGATCCGAAGAATGCTTCCCCAAGGTCTATCGACTGTTATCGTTTTCACAGCTAACCATAGAACCCTGAGGTGGTTGATCGAGATGAGAACGAGCCCCGGCGCCGAGTACGAGATCAGACGAATATTCGGTCAGATCGCGGAGATTTGTCTGAAGGACTATCCGTTGATCTACAACGACTTTGAGAGAACTGAGCTTTCCGATGGGACTCTACAATACAAGCCGACATTGCGTTCGAAGGTCTAGGGGTTCGCTGCTTGAATCGGATCGTTTCACAGGAGAAACAAGTCGCTGAGTTAGTGTCGGGAACTCCAGACTCAGTCGGGCTTTCCGCGACACGACTTCTCGAGATGGAATCCGAAATAGGTAAAGGATCCTTCAAGAAAATAACCAGCGTTCTCGTGGCTAGGCATAATCGTCTCGTCTTCGAGGCATACTTCGGAGGATCAGATCAGAAAAGTCTGCAGAACACCCGCTCTGCATCTAAAACAGTAACGAGCATTTTGTTCGGTTTAGCAATCGAGCGTGGACTCTTGTCGAGCGTCAAGGCGCCTGTATTCTCGTTCTTTCCTGACAAATTGCCTGCTGATAATCCGGATCCGAGGAAGGAGCGAATGACTGTTGAAGATCTCCTAACGATGAGTTCGATACTCGAATGCGATGATTCGAACAGTTTTTCGCGTGGCAATGAAGAGAGAATGTATCTGGTCGAGGATTGGGACAAGTTCTTTCTTGACCTACCCGTCAGAGGCTTCCCTGCTTGGACCACGAGGCCGGAAGACTCTTCATATGGCCGCAGCTTTAGCTATTGCACTGCCGGTTCAGTCGTACTGGGCTCAATCCTAGAGCGTGCCAGCAAGACATCGGTCCCGGAATTTGCCGAGAGAAATCTCTTCTCGAAACTTGGAATCGAGCAGGCAAAATGGCAGTTTACGCCGCTTGGCACGGCAATGACTGGAGGAGGGTTGAGCTTGACAAGCCAAAGTTTGTTGAAGTTGGGACAGTTGTACCTGAACGGAGGAGTATGGGATGGGACGAAAGTAGTGTCAAAGGGTTGGGTGGACGCTTCTGTCCGAGCGCACGTCCAGGTCGACGATGAGACCGAATATGGTTATCTCTGGTGGCTTCGCAAATTTGCTTCGAGGGGTAATAGGTGGTCTGCTTTCTTGATGCAAGGGAACGGAGGGAATAAGGTCGCAGTCTTTCCAGAACTCGACTTGGTCACCGTTGTGACAAGTACGAACTACAACTCCACTGGGATGCATGACCAGACGGATCGATTGGTCTCAGATTATGTTCTCGACTCTGTGCTTCTCGAACGATAGCGCCAAGAGACATTTTCGGTCCGCGAGCCCCTCGTAACCAACCTTACCCTCTTTGTAAGTTTAAATATCCTGAAGCTCGCTTTTTAAATGTTTCTCCTATTTTGATCATTCCATGTGAGGTGGCCGGTAAATCGGTTATACCGGCTTTAAGGGCAATGGTTGCCAGCGAATTGATGGAAGGCTATGGAATGAAACAGCAACTCGTGGCCTCCAGACTTGGAGTCACTCAAGCTGCCGTCAGCAAGTACCGCCACCTTGTCCGAGGTGAAGCGGTCCGTCTCGGGTCGTCTGATGAAGTGCAGACTATCAGTCACGATATTGCCTCCTCGTTAGCTGGCGAGAATCCTGATCCCATCGAGGTTTCGAAAAAGTTCTGTCAAGCGTGCACGGACATTAGAGCACTCGGACTGATGTGCGAGACTTGTAGAAAGGTGGATCCATCATGGGACGTTGAGCATTGCACGATTTGCTTCGGAAACCACAGTTGTTCGGGGACTATGCCCATTAGGATCGAAACCGGCAGTATCGCTCGCTACCGCAAGATTCCGATCCGTAAGTGATTCGGCCGCCGAATTAGGAACGAATCGACAGACTATCTCTTACTGGATGCTCTGCCGTGTTCGATTCGTATGCAAGCATCTTGGATCACTTGAAGTCCTTCCTTCCTGGCTTCGTCCGCCGCTTTTGAGTTTGAGATCCCTAGCTGCATCCAAACCGATTTCAAGTGTCCGTATTTCTTCTTCAACTGGATGGCGTCAGCCACGATTGGAAGGATGTCTTGGGACGGTCTGAAAATGTCGACCAAGTCTATCATCCTCGCCTTTTCCTCGGGAATGGCTAGGAGACTCTTATAGGAGGGTTCGTCTAATATCCTGTCAGTTGTCGGATTCACCGGAATGATCTTGTAATCGTGCGATTTTAGATATGCGGCTACGGTGTGGCTGTCCTTGGTTGGGTCCTTAGAGGCTCCCACGACCGCTATCGTCTTGGAGTTTAGTGCTGAACGGATCTCTTCGGCTTTGTTCGTTGTAAGTCCTCTCTCCCTTCATGTGACGGTCAGGCTAGTACTTAATGAGCTTGCCAGCAGTTGAGGACTTTCTGTAGGGTCCTCTCTTTCGCTTCCGCGCTTTTGTCCGTGCCTCTCTTCGTCTAATGAATCGGTCTTCTTCACTCAATCTCCGATCACTCTGCGAACTCCGATTCTGACGGCCTCACAAGGAACTTAGGCTCAACTCTTAAATTATTGTCCAACCACTCGTCAACGGCTAATACCCAGAGCAAAAGTCTGTGAAAAGAACGGAGAACATTCTATCTTGATGCGAGGCGGTATGCTTCGCAGGAAGCAGCATAATTCAGTGCCTGTATCACTCGGCAATACCCCTGAAGCTGTAATGGCGAGTAAGCTCACGGAATTGTGTGCCGGAGACATTGAATTATGTCAAGCTCTTGCAAGGCTGATGATCCTCGACCCGAAAAAGATCAACATACCGCTTGAGACTTTCCTGACAGAAGCTCAAGACTTTGAGGCACAGGGAAACAGGCTGAGAGCAGAAGTGGCCTACAGGGTCGCTGGGGCCCTCTCTTTATTCCAGGGGGATACCGAAGGCGTTCGAAAGTACTTCGGCAAGGCGCTGATGATAGCAGGGAATTCTCGTGGAGAGTACAAGACCCTTGTGGACCATCTCGATGATGCTGTTTCTATTGCGAAAAAGTATTACGGTAGCGCCTAGTTCTTGGCTGCTGTTTTCTGAATAATTTCCGTTTCTCTTTTCTCTAGCTGATAGAAGGTCTCGTTCCCATTCATTGCCGGGCGCAACACTAAAAGAGCCCCGATCTTCAGATAATCCCTGCTAATGCCGGAATCGATCGGGGCGAAGACTCTAGGCCCATCTTCCAATTCCGCCAGCCCGAGGAGGTAGGGAGTTTCTTTCTGAAACTCGGGTGGGGCGAAGAACACTTCTGTGAAAGTGATGAGCCTACAATCCTCTTTCAGCGGCACCCAGTCAAACCTTGTGCTTTTGCATTTGGGACAATCTGCTTTTGGAGGAAAATATAGCGAGCTACATTCCTGGCATTTCGTGCCTACCAACTCTCCCTTCTTGAGATAGTCGACAATGGCGGCCACCTTTGCCTGAGACACAAATCCGTGTTTCCCGAAATTTTCGAATCCCACTGTTTTTCCTAACCTCGTAGAATCGTAACTGCTGCGTACATTCCGATCCCGCCAATATTTTGTGCGAGTCCGACTTTTGCTTTGTCAACCTGTAAATCCGCGGCCTCTTCCCTCAATTGCTGTACGATCGTGGCGTTTTGGCCAGCGCCCGTTGCACCGACAGGATGTCCTTTTGCTATGAGTCCGCCATCGATGTTGACTGGTATTCTGCCGCCTAAGGCTGTCTCTTCTCTCTCTAAGAGCTTCGGACCCGTTCCGGGGCGGGCGAATCCAAGATCTTCATAATTCAGTATCTCTGTTATGGAGAAAGAGTCGTGGACTTCGGCAACATCTACGTCTGTAGGACGGAGTTTGGCCATTTGGTAAGCCTCCTTCGCAGCATTCTTTGTCACCTCGAAACTTGTCATAGATCCTTTCCGTCCTGATAGGGACATAGGGCTTGAAGCAAGTCCCAGTCCGGCTATCCATACTGGTCGGTCGGAAAGTTTCCGGACTTTGTCTCCGTTTGCAACGAGAACACAAGCGGCTCCATCGGCATTTGCACAACAGTCAAAAAGCTTCAATGGGTAGGAGACCATTCTGGACTTGAGGACATCCTCGATCGCGACCGGTTTCTGAAACATCGCCTTTGGATTCTTGCTTCCGTACTTTCGATTCTTAACTGAAACCAATGCCATTTGTTCTTGGGTCGTGCCGTATCGTGCAATGTGGGCGTTGGCGTACATTGCATAGTAGGCCGGCATAGTGGTGCCAAATGGCGATTCCCACATCACATCTCCAGCACGGCCCATGAGTTCCTGTATCTCTTCAGAAGAGAGTTCGGTCATTTTTTGGACACCGACTACAGCAACAATATCGTGGAGTCGGGAGTTTACTAGGGCCCAGGCTGTTCGGACTCCGACGGCGCTGGACGCGCAAGCAGCTTCCACATTGAAGGTGGGTGCTGGATTTAGTCCGAGGTATTCTGCCACTACTCCCGCGGGTGATCTTTGCTTGTCGTAGTGAGTGGCTGAGCATACTAGGGAGGCATCAATTTCTGAAGAATCGATTTCGGCGTCGTCAAGCGCTTCTCTGTATGCTTCGAAAGCTAGCTCTCTTAATGAGGCGTCGCTTCGCTTCCCAAAGCGGGAGTGTCCGACACCAATAATCCCGACCTTGCCCATTACAAAGCGTGAGTTGGTACGTCTTTAGAAGAATGTTTCCTCGTTAGCGTTGAAGGACCAAAAAACCCACATGAAGTCTGCGAGGCTTGCTTTTGCTTTTGCGGCTCAGGCTTCCTTTGGTTCGGCGTAAAGGAAGGTGATTCCGCCAGTGGCAATCTTCACTGCGTGTCTTCCCGATTCACGTGAAGCAGGGCTGTCCAACGCTTTCTTCAAAGCTTCCATATTCTCGAACTCTACCTCTACCATCTGGTAGTATGCGGGCTCTCCACGGGGAGCCCCGGTGATCTTGTTAACCGTATATTTTTTCACGCCAGGCATTTGTTTGGCCAGGGGGACGTGGTCCTTCCAATACTGCTCATCGAATGCCTTCGGGTCTGTGGGTTTGGCGAAGAGGATTATGATCTTTGCTGGCATTTTGTCACCTAGAAACTTGTTGCGATCGCTTCGTTCTTCTTAACCTGTACTTCGACTCCTTCTACTCCGATTTCAGGGATCGCCGGGACCATTATTCCTATGTCTTCTATTTCCTTCCTTTTCTTGTCTATGGCCTCGCGCCAGAATTTCATCTTCTCTTCGAGGGTAAGGGTGCCGAGACCTGTATTTCGTGCAACCTCTTCTAACTCTTGATCGACTTTTTCGAAATCGCTAGGTAGTTTCCAGAAGTCTGTCTTGGGTCGGTATAGAAGTGGAGATAGGAAGATGAATCCTTGCTTCATTTGTCGGGTTATAGTGTGCTTCTGTTCATCGGAGAAGTTTTCAGCCATTCCTCGAAGTAGTGCCATCGTTGCAACGAGGTGGCGGGTCTCGTCGCGGGTTATGTTCTGGAAGGCTTGACGGTAGATATCGAGTTTGCTGGTTTGCCGCATTATGTTGAAGATGGTCTCAGCCCCGATCTCGGCGAAGAAGAACCCCGCGAACAAAATTTCGGGGGGAAGGAACTGCCAGGCCTTCAGGAATCCATTCCAATAGCGCTTGCCCTCTCCGTATAGTGCCTCTATGTTGCGTAGTGCTTTCTTCTCGATGTCTTCTTGGGGTTTGTACGCGTATGGGAAATTTGGACAGAGTTTTGCGCAAGCTCTTCTGCAGACCTCGTCATGTCTGCATTCGTCGTACGTGATAGATGCCAGCATTTTCTTTGTAGGATCTTCAAGGTTTAGCTCTGCAGCTCGCACCATACCGAAGCCGAATGCTCCAATCCCTGATTTTTCGAAGAATGCTAGTTTGGCCATCCAATAGGCTTGAGCTATCCTTTCCCTTTGGTCGAAGTTTTTCGGATCGAGCTGGTCCCAAGGAAAATTGGATGGGTTCCAATTCTGTGAAAATGACAGGTCGAATGCGCGGAACATCTGATCGTTCCGGACGGTCCAATTTCCAGGGAAGATGTTCAGAGCCTGATTCGAATCATCTTGGCCCTCGTCCGTCGGAGATTCATCAGGCAATTCTAGATTTCCCTATCGGGTCGGCCCTAGCGAAGGATTCTACTTAAACTCTGATGTGAACGTTTAGGCCTAAGCCGAATAAACGGGTTCAGCGGCCAGTAAATCGATGCTGCCTCTTTTCCAAGAAAGCCTTGACAGCTTCGAGATGGTCTGTGGTCTTGCCGGCAATGTCCTGATGCAGTGCCTCGTATTCGAGCGCCTCGGCAAGATTAACGACGGCAGCTCGAGCTACAAGTCTCTTGTCCATACCAAGAGTCTTCGTGGGTCCTGAGGCCAGCTGTCGAGCCATCTCGTCCACTGTTTTACTCAGGTCTGCTTTTGGGACGACTCGATTTACTAGGCCCAGTTGCTCTGCTTCCTTTGCTTGGACGGTTCTTCCGGTCATTATCAACTCTAGTGCACGTCCTGGTCCGATCATTCTAGTGAGGAAGTAACTGCTGCCGGAGTCCGGTACGAGTCCGACTCCAACGAATGCCTGCTTGAGTCCTGCGTCTTCAGAAGCTATTCGCATATCGCATGCTAGTGCGATGCTGGCGCCGCTTCCGGCTGCTATGCCGTTCAGTTGAGCGATTATTGGTTTCTCCATGCTGCGCATTCGAAGAATTATGGGATGGTACTTTTTTCGTAGGTGGTCACCTAAAGATGGGTGCCTGTTAAGGTCCGAGCCTCCTCCGTATCTCTCCTTGAGACCGGAAATGTCTTCGCCGGCTGAGAATGCCCGGCCTGCGCCAGTGATAACGAGGCATCGTATTCGATCATCCTTCTCGACGTCCCTGAGGGCTGCCTGAATTTCCTCTCCCATCTTGTCGTTTATTGCGTTCAATTGTTCGGGACGGTTGAGAGTTATCCTGCCTACGGACTCGTTCTTCTCTACAGTTATTGTCTCGTGAGTTGACAAGTTCCTCGTTTCCATCATGTTCATCGTCCCTTGAACTGGGCAGACCGTTTATCGATGAAAGCCTTCATTCCTTCTTTCATGTCCTCGGTGGAGAATAGCAGGAAGAAGTTCCTTCTTTCGAACTGGAGTCCTTGGTCCAGCCCGGTTTCGAAAGTTTTGAGGATGGCGTCTTTTGCGAGCCTGGTGGCAATTGGCCCTTTTTCGGCGATTTGTCTAGCAAGTTTCTTCGCTTCTTCATAGAAGGATTCAACGGGAACCACCCGATTTACGAGTCCATGTTTTTCAGCCTCTCGTGCGGTGATGTGCTGACCCGTGAGGATCATTTCCATCGCTCGGTATTTCCCTAGAGCTCTTGTCAGACGTTGGGTCCCGCCAGCTCCTGGCATTATGCCGATGTTGATCTCTGGCTGGCCGAACTTGGCCGTCTCGGATGCGATGATGATATCGCAGGCCATAGCCAATTCGCAGCCGCCACCTAGAGCATAACCACTGACGGCTCCGACGATAGGTTTGGAAACTCGCTTCAACCTGTCCCATAATGCAAATTGGTTTCGCTTGATCAGATCGACAGGGGTCGCCTCTGAGAGTTCCTTGATATCTGCTCCTGCAGAGAATGCGTCATCGTTCCCCGTAAGCACAGTGACTTTGATCGCGTCGTCTTTGTCAAATGCCTCTAGGGTTTCCACGATTTCTTTGATGAGATGAAAATTGATTGCGTTCAGAACCTTCGGCCGATTAATTCGGACCATACCGATCGGGGGTTCCTGTTCTACTATGATATGTTCTAATGGCAACTCTTGAATCATTTCGGGTTTACGAGTTGTCTGGTATAAAGCGTTAGGAGTGAGGACTACCGTTCGATGTTGAAATATTCGTAGTATCCGCCTTTGCTTCCCTTCTTTTTCATACGGTCTCCAAGATATCCATGATTGACCATCTCACGAAGCGCTTTCGGAGGGAGCCATTTGCTGTCTCCCGTGGTTTGGTAGAGGGATTCTAGGTTGCGTAGCCTAGTGTCCAATCCGACAATGTCGGCCGTCTCGAATGGACCCATTGGGTGGCCATAAGCTAGTCTCATCGAGTTGTCGATGTCTTTGATGCTTGCGACCTGATCTTCGAGCATGCGGGATGCTTCCATGTAAAGGGTGAGTCCGAGACGGTTCGCAACAAAACCCGGTTCGTCTCTTGCAATTACGGGTGTCTTCCCGATCTGACGTACTATTCCTAAGGCCGTGTTTAGAGTATCCTCCGAGGTTTCATGTCCGCGAATTATTTCAACTAATTTTGTAACCTGTGCAGGGTTGAAGAAGTGCATCCCCAATATTCGCGTTCGGTTTTTGGCTTGCTCCGCAATTCTTGATATGCTAATTGTGGAAGTGTTCGAAGCTAGTACTGTCGCGGGCGCTGCTGCTGAATCAAGTTGGCTGAACAAATCTCTTTTCAGACTCAACTCCTCGATCGCTGCTTCAATGACCAAGTCGGCTCCTTCGCAGGCGTCTTTGATGTTTGATGTTGTATGAATTCTAGTCAAGGCTTGTTGCATGGCTTTCTCGGATAGTTTTCCTTTTGCGACTGCAGTCTTCAGACCGTAGGGTCCGTTCTCAATCTCAGTGGTCCCGGCCTTGAGTGCCTCGGGGTATGTGTCAGTTGCCCAGACTTCAAATCCATGCTGGGCGAAGACTTGGGTTATTTGGCGTCCCATCATCCCAAAGCCGACCACGGCGATTTTCATTCGTGGGCTCCTATACTTGTTTTCTGTCGTGAAGTTAGCCATCGGAGCCTTTGCTCTCGTCTCTTCTTTCCTTCAAGCCATCTGCGTTTTTCATCACGTGTCTTCGGAATGACCTCTGGCACTATGGTTGGACGTCCCTGGTCGTCCAGAGCTACGTATGTTAGGTAGGATGAATTTGT
>JACXTT010007311.1_pt1 | contig 15576 bp, 10 predicted proteins | sample 9270951 | NCBI WGS metagenome assembly JACXTT01 (sample SAMN15532306, study PRJNA645909) | rock metagenome | isolation source: weathered quartz diorite | place: Puerto Rico | collected 2017-06-21 | reverse complement strand
CTATTGATTCACGAGGCGACGTTTGGGGAGGAGGAGAAGGAGCGGGCCAAGGAGACGGGGCATTCGACGGCGCGCGAGGCAGCGCAGGTGGCGCTGGCGGCCAAAGCCCGCCGACTCGTTCTAAGCCACGTTTCGGCCCGCTACTCGATAAGTGCGGAAGAGTTGGTGAAGGAAGCGCGGGAAGTGTTCAAGGAGACGGTGGTGGCGAAGGACGGGATGACGATAGAGGTGCCGTTCAGCGACTGACGGTGTCCGTCGGAGTCTCCCTCCGCGACAAAAATACGCAGTCGCTCCGGGAGACCCCGACGTCCACCGTTTATCTCGTCAAGGCCTTTCTCAGATTCTGCAGCAACCCATCGAACATTTTGTGTGCGCTCCGTCTGCGATAAAACTGCCCCAGCAACCATGCGCGCCAGCTCGCCGGCACCCACACGCACTTCATGGTGATCTTGGTGGTGCCGCCCTGGAAGTCGAGCTTGAAGAAAGTCTTGGAGCCGCGGCGGTAGATGATCTCGACCCAGGCATAGGTGGTGGGGGGCTCGTACTCGATGACTTCGATGACGGCGTCGGCCGTGCGGCCCTGGCGCTCGAAGTGCAGCCGGTGGCGGTCACCTTTGCCACTGCTCGACGGTCCCGGCACGACGGACACGCAATTGGGCAGCCCTTCGGCCATGCGGCTCGGGTCCGAGATGAGGTCGAATACCTCGTGGATGGTGAAGCCGACGGTGCCGGTGTAGGTGAGGGAGACGTGTCGCATGGAAATACAATAATAGGTGCGTGGTGAGTGGTGGCACGCACCACGCACTTTGGTGGTCGGGGGAAGGGCGGTTAGTTTTGAGGGGTTGCTAGGGGGGGCCACGGTTTCTAAGTTCAGCCTCCCGACGGGGCTGTAGCTCAGCTGGGAGAGCGCCTGGATCGCACCCAGGAGGTCAGGGGTTCGAGCCCCCTCAGCTCCATCTTTTGCCCCTTGGTGTAATTGGCAACACGCCTGACTCTGGATCAGGAGAGTCCTGGTTCGATCCCAGGAGGGGCAACTCGAAGCGCGATGCGACATTGAGTCGTGTCGCGCTGTTCGTTTTTGCGAGCGTTTGTCATCGTTTCTGTCATCGTTTCTCTCGACACCTTTTCGACATCACGAGATATGATGCGGGTTTTCGCCGCGTCCCGTACAAGCGTTTCCCGCGGCGATCTTCTACCGACGCTTCTACCGGCACTTCTACCGGCACTTCTACCGGCATTTCCACCGACATTTCTACCGGGATCGCGCTCCGCGCTGAGCACTGATTGACGTACTGATTAACGGACTGAGCGACGTACTGAACGGCAGCCTGACGCGCACGGCCGTATGTACGGCGATGTGTACGGCGGTACGTTCGGCGGGGTGTACGGCGGCAGGCGTGCCGGTAGGTGTGCCGGCCGTTGTGCCGACCGTTGTGCCGGGCGTTTATCGCGGTCTGTAAGGCTCTCGTAACGGTGTAACAGGCTTCGACCGGTCCCCCGATGACCTCTACTGCGCACCGGTCAGGAGAGTCCTGACCGGCGACACCAACCGAACTCGAGGCGCGACAGGATGTTCGGTCCCGCCGCGCCCTTTCACCTCAACCGTTTTGCGATCGTTTCTCGGGCGGCCGGGGGTTGTCCATGACGCGCCGCAGCGTCTCCTGGTCCGGATGCTGGTACATCAGCGCCGTCGGGAGATCCTCCCACCCGCCGGCCGCGGCGAGGTCGCGCAAGGGATAGTCTTTGCGCAGCGTCGCCCACTTCCGCCGAAACGCGTGCCACAAGGACCCCTTCGGCCTCGTGATCCGAGCGTAGCGGTAGGCCCGGTTCATCCAGTCGCTCGCGAGGTGCCGAGTGACTGGTTTCGTCGAGTCGTGCTTCATCGGGAAGACCAGCGCGCTCCCGATTGCCGGATGCTCCGACCGGTACTCGAGCAGGGCCGCTTCGGCCTGCTTTGGCATCGGCACGATCCACGTCTTCCGTTTCTTGTCCAGCTCGGCGCGCCAGGTGATGGTCCGCTTCTCGAAATCGAAGTCGTCCCACCGAAGCCCCAGTACACTCGAGAGTCGCCGGCCGGTCGAATCCATCAACGTGATCAGCAGGGGCATCAACGGGCTTACCCGCACGGCGACGGCCGCGAGCTTCTCCACCGTTTCTTCCTCGATCATCGGCCGAATCGGGTTGCGCGTCTTGGGAATCGCGAAACCGGTCAACGGATTCCGATCGAGTAAGGGTCGGCCGTTGTTGTAGACTCCCGTCGCCCACTTCATCATGGACTTGAGAAGTTTGACGTCCTGATGAAGGGACGTGGCTCCGACCGCGCGGCCGTTGATCTGACCGCTGCGCCGAGCCGCTCCATACCCGGTCATCCGTTCCGGCGTGAGCTCGACGACCGGTGTATCGGCGCCGAACCAGCCGATCAAGTACTTCGCGTACCGCTCGCACCCTCTCCTGTAGTGTTCGGTTTTCAAAGAGCCGTCGCGCGCGTGCGTATTCTCCGCGAGGTAGCGCGCGACGAGGATGCCCAACGTGAGCGACCGCGAGTCGATCCATTCGCCGGCGTCCCGGAGCCGCACCATCTCGGCCGCTTCGCGCGTGGCGCGCTCGCGGTCGTTGTGCCCGAGACTGACCTGTTTGTACTGCCGCTTCTCCGGGTCCCAGACGGCCATCTGCAGGTTGCCGCTGGTGCCGCGCTCATAGATCCGGATGCGGTTCCCACGTCGGGTACCTACGGTTCTCGACCAGCGTTTACGGGTGGCCATGACGGCCCTCCTTGCCTCGTGTGAGGAGGCGGCTGGCGAGTTCGCGTACGTCCGCGTCGGGAGTATGCGCCCGGCCGGACTTGATCGGAAGGTCGGCGCGGCGGATGCGGATCGGGCCTTTGGAGTTGGGGGGCCGAAGGTCGGGGATTTGGCCTTCCCGGACCATGCGGGCGAGCGAATCAGGGTGGTAGCCAGAGATCTCGGCAGCTTGGGGCAGGGACAGCAGCTGATCGCTCTCGTCCCGGAGCGCCTGCTCGATCTTGATCGCCGCCCATTCGAGGGAGCGGGCCCGGGGCTCATCGCCGAAAGCCTCTCGGAATTCCTTGGCTTTGGCGCGGATCTCAGCGACGGCTTCGTGAACGGCGCTTGTTCTTGAGGCCACGAAAGAACACACCCCCCGCGATTTTGTGCGGAGGGTGTTTGCGTGCGTGTGGGATTTTGCGCTCTCGTACCGGGTTAAGTCAAGCCCCGATGCCAAATTCGGGCAGGCCGGTAGCTTACATGTGCCGGTCCGCGCGTGCTGGACGGTCCTCTGACCCTGGTTCAATGAGCAAGCTCGAGGAACTTCAACCCACGGCTTCCTTGCAGGGCATCCTCCCGGATGCTCTGGTCACCGTTGTCAGCATACAGTGGTTCGGGTCAGAGGCTCTCGAGCTGACGTACAAAGACCCAGGCGGCCGAGTTGCGAACCAGCTTCTGTACCGGCACGACGAACCGAGGATCGAGGTCGTCCAGCGCGGCCGACCGTGGAGCTTCGACGGGGACGGCGCGCTCTTTCGACTTGTGTCCGAAGCATATCGCATCCGGTTGGCGCACCTCTCCGATCCGGTTCTGGCCGTTCACACGTCGCTCATCGAGCCGCTTCCACACCAGATCGTAGCAGTCTATGACGCCATGTTGCCCCGCCAGCCTCTGCGTTTCCTCCTGGCCGATGATCCGGGCGCCGGCAAGACGATTATGGCCGGACTCTTCATCAAGGAACTGATCGCTCGCGGCGACTTACAGCGGTGCCTGGTTGTCTGCCCTGGCAGCCTAGCCGAGCAGTGGCAGGATGAACTCTACCGACGGTTCCATCTCCCCTTCGAGATACTCACAAATGACAAGCTCGAGGCTGCGAGGACGGGGAACTGGTTTCTTGAAACGAACCTGGTCATCGCACGCCTGGACAAGCTTTCGCGCAACGAGGACGTCCAAGAGAAGCTCAAGGCGCCGGACGGCGGTTGGGATCTCATCGTTTGCGATGAGGCGCACAAGATGTCTGCGACCTACTTCGGCGGCGAGATCAAGTACACCAAGCGCTATAGGCTGGGACAGCTCCTTTCCACGCTGACGCGGCACTTCCTCCTTATGACAGCTACGCCGCACAACGGGAAGGAAGAAGACTTCCAGCTTTTCATGGCCCTTCTCGACGGGGATCGCTTCGAAGGCCGGTTCCGCGATGGCGTCCATATCGCCGACGTCTCCGACCTGATGCGCCGCATGGTGAAGGAGAGCCTTCTCAAGTTTGACGCCACGCCCCTTTTCCCCGAGCGGATTGCCTACACCGTCCCGTACAAGCTGTCAAATCCCGAGGCACAGCTCTACAAATCGGTCACGGACTACGTCCGGGACGAGTTCAACCGGGCTGAGGCGCTTCAGAACGACAAACGGGCCGGCACTGTCGGCTTCGCCCTCACGATTCTGCAGCGCCGGTTGGCGTCATCACCAGAGGCGATCTACCAGTCGCTTCGCCGGCGTCGAGAAAGGCTCGATACCCGGCTCCGCGAGTTGGAGCTACTACAGCGTGGTGGAGAAGTTGCGCCCGACGTACGCGCTGGCGTGCCCGTGCTAGATGAAGACGATGTCGAGGACCTCGAGGAGGCTCCAGATAACGAGATCGAGGCAGCCGAAGAAGAGATCCTCGATCAAGCTACCGCCGCGCGTACGATCGCGGAACTGAAGGCCGAGATCGACACGTTGAAGCGCCTTGAGGCCCTCGCTCTCACCGTCCGCCGCGGGGGGACGGATACCAAGTGGCGTGAGTTGGCGAGCCTGCTGACTCAAGTCTTCACCACTGCGGCGATTGCTAATCGAGTGGCCGAGCCAAGCGTGCCGTACGGGTCGGGACCGATTCCGCCGCCTGTGTCGTCGCCCAAGCAGAAGCTCGTGATCTTCACCGAGCACCGCGACACCCTGAACTATCTAGAGAGGAATGTCACTACACTGCTCGGCCGGAGAGACGCTGTCGTCGTGATCCACGGAGGTATGGGGCGCGAGGAGCGGATGACGGCGCAGGAGTCCTTCAAGCACGATCCGCACGTCCAGGTGCTACTGGCCACGGATGCAGCAGGAGAGGGAATCAATCTGCAGCGCGCGCATCTAATGGTTAACTACGACATGCCCTGGAACCCAAACCGCATCGAGCAACGCTTCGGGCGCATTCACCGAATCGGACAGACGGAGGTCTGCCACCTCTGGAACCTTGTTGCTGAGGAAACCCGTGAAGGCGACGTCTACCGGATACTCCTTGAGAAGCTCGAGGAAGCCCGCAACGCGCTCGGCGGCCAAGTCTTCGACGTCCTAGGAAAGTTGCAGTTCGATGGCAAGCCACTGCGCGAGCTGTTGATCGAGGCAATTCGATATGGTGAAAGGCCCGAGGTCCGCGCTCGACTTACTCAGGTGGTGTCGAACGCGATCGATCGCGACAAACTACGTGGCCTGCTGGAAGAGCGGGCGCTGGCTCACGACGCTATGGATGCAAGCCGCGTATACCGGGTACGCGAAGAAATGGAGCGCGCGCAAGCCCGGCGGCTGCAACCGCACTACATCGAGTCTTTCTTTCTTGAGGCATTCCAGCGTCTAGGTGGATCGGCGAAGCAGCGCGAACCGCGCCGCTATGAGATAACGCACGTGCCGGCCCCCGTGCGTAACCGCGATCGTCTCATCGGTATCGGAGAGCCCGTTCTGCCGCGCTACGAACGCATCGCGTTTGAGAAGGACCTTATCGCACCACAGGGGCAACCTCTGGCGGCGTTTGTCTGCCCAGGTCATCCACTGCTCGATGCCGTAACGGATCTGACGCTCGAGCGGAACAGGGATCTACTCCGCCGCGGCACCGTGCTCGTGGACGACCGCGATCCGGGGACTCACCCACGCATGCTCTTCTATTTGGAGCACGCGATTCAGGACGCGAGCCTTACTCGGGCGGGTGATCGGCGTGTCGTGTCAAAGCGGATTCTGTACGTCGAACTCGATGCCGACGGCAACGCCAAGCACCTGCAGTACGCGCCGTACCTAGACTACCGACCACTCGGAGCCGACGAGCCGACAGCTGAGGAGATTCTCAGTCGCCCGGAGTGTAGCAGGATTGACGCCGGGCTCGAGCACAAGGCTCAGAAGCACGCAATCGCAGTCGTCGTTCCGGAACACCTCGCGGAGGTTCGCTCGCGGAAGCTCGACCTCATAGCTAGGACGGAAGCGGCGGTGAAGGAGCGACTGACGAAGGAGATCAGTTATTGGGATCACAGGGCCGAGCAGCTCAAGGCTCAGGAGCAGGCCGGAAAGCCGAACGCACGCCTGAATTCTGGCGAGGCTAGAAAGCGCGCTGATGCGTTGCAGGCGCGGCTCGAAAAGCGCATGGAGGAGTTGAAGTTGGAGCGTCAGATCGCCCCCCTGCCGCCTGTGGTAATGGGCGGTCTGCTGGTGGTCCCTGCTGGCCTGCTCGCTGCGATGACTGGTCGTCCCCTCCGGAATGAGAGAGCATCAGTGGACAATCAGGCGGTCGCGGCCCGAGCACGTGCGATCATCATGGAGATCGAGCGTGGACTCGGGTTCGAGCCGACTGACCGAGAGCATGACAAGCTCGGATATGACATTGAGAGCAGAGTCCGTGGCACTGGCAAGTTGCGATTTATCGAGGTGAAGGGGCGCATGGCCGGGGCCGACACGATTACGGTCACGAAGAACGAAATACTGCACTCGCTCAACAAGCCCGACGATTTCATTCTCGCGATCGTCGAGTTCGGCGACGAGCAGAACCACCGGACGGTCTACTTGCGCCACCCCTTCCGCCGCGAGCCTGATTTCGGTGTCACAAGTGTCAATTATGATTTCGCGGACTTGTTAGCGCGAGGAGAGGAACCGGCATGAACTCGTTCAACGGACCGGTAGGCTGATGACGGTGAAGAAGAAGCTCATCGAAGTCGCGTTGCCGCTCGAAGCCATTAACAAGGCATCGGCGCGCGAGAAGTCTATCCGTCACGGGCACCCGAGCACGCTGCACCTCTGGTGGGCGCGGCGGCCGCTAGCGGCGGCCCGTGCAGTGATCTTCGCTCAGATGGTCGACGATCCGTCGTCCGTGCCGGACCTCTTTCCCACGGAGAAGAAGCAGCAGAAGGAGCGCGAGCGGCTGTTTCGCATCATCGAAGACTTTGTCCAGTGGGAGAACACCACGAACGAGTCGATGCTGGAGCGAGCACGCGCGGAAATCTGGCAAAGCTGGCGCCGGGCCTGTGCCGAGCACGCCGGTGACTCGCGGGCGAAGGAATTGTTCGACCGCAACCGGCTCCCCGTCTTCCTCGATCCCTTCGCCGGCGGCGGGGCACTGCCGCTCGAAGCGCAACGCCTTGGGCTCACGAGCTACGCGAGCGATTTGAACCCGGTGGCGGTTCTCATTTGCAAGGCCATGATCGAGATCCCGCCAAAATTCGCTGGGCAACCACCGGTGAGCCCAACTGCGCGCAAGGACAAGGCACTAATAGAGCGAGAATGGCGCGGCGCGCAGGGACTGGCGGAGGACGTGCGTTCCTACGGCATCTGGATGCGCGAAGAGGCCGAAAGGCGAATCGGCCACCTCTACCCCAGCGTCGAGGTGACGGCCAAAATGGCGACGGAGAGGCCAGATCTTCAAGCTTACGTCGGTCACAAACTAAAAGTTATCGCGTGGCTCTGGGCGCGCACAGTTAAGAGCCCGAACCCGGCTTTCGCACACGTGGACGTACCGCTCGCCTCAACGTTCATGCTGTTCAACAAGCCTGGTAAGGAGGCCTTCGTCGAACCCGTGATTAAGGCCGACGGATACCGCTTTATGGTGAGGATGGGTACGTCCAAGGAGCCCGAGGCGACGGTTCGGGGCACATCGGCAGGCAAGCGCAAGGCATTTGTGTGCCTGATGTCCGGTGTCCCCATCACCTATGAATACATCCGCAGTGAGGGTAAGGCCAGCCGCATTGGGACGCGACTGATGGCTGTTGTTGCGGAGGGTGAGCGAGGTCGCGTGTATCTCTCGCCCACGCCGGAAATGGAAGTCGTCGCGTTGCAAGCGAAGCCGGAATGGAGGCCTGACTGCGAGATGCCCAAGAAGCATCGCAACTTCCAGGCGCCGGTTTACGGGATGAACAACCTTGGCGACCTATTCACGCCGCGCCAACTCGTGGCCCTGACAACGTTCTCAGACTTGGTGCAGGACGCGCGTGAACGAGCGAAGAACGACGCAGTTGTAGCGGGCTTGCCAGACGATGGTTATGGCTTGGCCGCCGGTGGGACGGGTGCATCCGCGTACGCGGATGCCGTGGCGGTCTATCTGACTTTTAACGTGAGCAAGCTGTCGGATCTGAACAACAACCTCGTTACCTGGAAGCTAGACCGCGGTTGCCCCGTACACCTCTTCGCTAGGCAAGCCATTCCGATGGTCTGGGACTTTCCGGAAGCCAACCCGTTTAGTGAGTCGTCGGGTTCGTGGGAAAGCGCGTTATGGCACCTAATGACGAGCATGACGGACGTGTGCCTGCCGGCTATTGGAACGGGTCATCTCGCCGCGCAGGCAGACGCGAGTACATCCAATCTCAGTGTTGACCGCGTGATCTCCACAGACCCACCGTACTACGACAACATTGGGTACGCGGATCTGTCCGACTTCTTCTATGTATGGCTGCGCCGCTCACTGAGGCCGGTATTTCCGGAACTTTTTGCCACAGTCGCCGTCCCTAAAGCCGAAGAACTTATTGCTGCCCCGCACCGCCACGGCGGCAAGGAGCAAGCAGAAACCTTCTTCCTTGAACGAATGACCCATGCCATGCATCGGCTCGCGGAGCAGGGGCACCCAGCCTTCCCAGTCACCATCTACTATGCGTTCAAGCAGTCTGAGACTGAAAGTGACTCGGGGACCGCCAGCACTGGGTGGGAGACCTTTTTGGAAGCGGTAATTCGCGCCGGCTTCGTCATCGGCGGGACCTGGCCAATGCGGACCGAAATGAGGCAGCGGATGATCGGAATGGACAGCAACGCACTGGCCTCCAGCATCATCCTCGTGTGCCGCCGGCGCGCAGCGAACGCGCCCGCCGCGACTCGTCGCGATTTCCTTGCAGCGCTCAAATCGGAGCTGCCAGCCTCGCTCATTCACCTCCAGCGCAGCAACATCGCTCCGGTTGATCTTGCTCAAGCCGCGATCGGACCTGGGATGGCTGTGTACACGCGCTATTCTAAAGTGTTCGACGCTGGCGGTCAGCCGCTCTCGGTGCGCGAAGCACTTTCCCTCATCAACCAGATTCTCGACGAAGTATTAGCAGAGCAGGAGGGAGACTTCGACGCCGACAGCCGCTTTGCCCTCGCCTGGTTTGAGCAGCAGGGTTTCTCAGAGGGCGATTTTGATGACGCTACGAAGTACGCGCGGGCCAAGAACACCGGCATGAACGGCTTGGTGGATGCCGGCATCATCGAGTCGAAGCGCGGCAAGGTGCGGCTACTGAAGCCGAGCGAGCTACCTGCGGACTGGGATCCGGCCACCGACGGGCGCCTCACCCACTGGGAGACAGTGCACCACTTGATCCGCGTCATCGAGGCCCGCGGCGAGGGCGCCGCCGCGAGGCTGGTCGCCAAGCTCGGCAGCAAGGCTGAGACTGCCCGCGAGCTTGCGTATCGTCTCTACACGATCTGCGAGCGCAAGAAGCGAGCCGCTGAGGCGTTGTCCTACAATGGACTTGTGCAAAGCTGGCCCGAGATCACGCGCTTGGCGCGGGAAGGCGGCAAGCCGCAGCCACAGCAGGCTCAACTGTTCGAGCAGGAGTAACCGATGGCGATCACGAATCACGAGCGCGTCGGGAAGGCTTTGGAGTTCGTCAGGGCGGGGCTCGCCCCCTTCGTCGAGCGTGAGTTCAAGAACCTTTACAAGGACCGCGCGCTCGCCGAGGCCCAGCGCCTCATGACGAGCGAGCGTCTCGATGCTCGCCGACCCTTCTCCGCTTGGGACGCTGCTGTGCTGTTGCGGCTGATGTGGGACTCATGGAACGAGGTATTCCGCCCTACGCTCGGCCAAGCGGAACGTACTCTCGTCAGTGAACTCCGCGACGTAAGGAACCGTTGGGCGCATCAAGAACCGTTCTCGGGCGACGATGCTGATAGAGCATTGGACTCTGCGGAACGTCTGCTTTCAGCGGTCTCGGCGCCGCAAGCGGACGAAGTCCGCAAGATGAAGATGGAACTTCGCCGAACGATCTTCGACGAACAGGCGCGGACTGAGAAGCGGAGGACCGCTGGGACGGCGATCGAGAGCCAGGGGACGAACGGCCTCAAGCCATGGCGGGAGGTCGTCTCCCCACATAAGGACGTGGCCAGTGGCAGGTACCAGCAGGCTGAGTTCGCTGCGGATTTGTGGCAGGTCCACATGGGCGAAGGGACCGACGAATACAAGAAGCCGGTCGAGTTCTTCCGGCGTACCTATCTCACTGAGAGTCTGAAGGCATTGCTCGTTGGGGCAGTTCGTCGCCTCGCCAGTGATGGAGGTGACCCCGTCGTTCAGCTTCAGACCAACTTCGGCGGCGGCAAGACGCACTCGATGCTGGCGCTCTACCACCTCTTCGGCGGTGCCACACCCGGTGACTTACTCGGTATCGATGTCGTGATGAAAGACGCGGGCGTGACCAAGCTGCCGGCGGTGAAACGTGTGGTGCTGGTCGGCAACAAGATCTCGCCAGGTAACCCCGTAACCAAACCGGACGGTACAGTCGTGCGAACCTTGTGGGGCGAGCTGGCCTACCAGATTGGCGGCAAGAAGGCCTTCGAGCGAATCGAGGCTGACGATGAGAAGGCGACCAATCCCGGAGACGCACTTCGCGAGCTGCTAAACGAGCATAGGCCGTGCCTCATTTTGATCGACGAATGGGTTGCCTACGCGCGCCAGCTGCACGATCAGAGTGACCTTCCTGGCGGCAGCTTTGAAACGCATTTCACTTTCGCTCAGGCGCTCACGGAAGCGGCCAAAGCCGCTCAACACTGCCTCCTGGTCATCAGCCTCCCTGCCTCCGACACAGCTGGATCGCCGCACGCGGTGGCGGACGACGTCGAAGTCGGTGGCGAGCGCGGCCGCGCGTCGTTGGCGAGGTTACGCAACGTGATCGGGCGACTGGAATCGAGCTGGACTCCCGCCACTGCGGAGGAGGGCTTCGAGATCGTCCGCCGGCGACTGTTCGAGCCGATGGTAGACCAGGCGCAGTTCGTAGCTCGCGACACAGTCGCTCGGGCGTTTTACGATTAATATCGAGCCCAGCATCAAGAGTTTCCTCCCGAATGCCGGGCAGCAGACTACGAGAAGCGGCTGCGGGCAGCTTACCCGATTCACCCAGAAATCTTCGATCGGCTGTACACTGACTGGTCAACGCTCGTCAAGTTCCAGCGCACGCGCGGCGTGTTACGACTCATGGCTGCCGTCATTCACAGCCTGTGGGCGAAGGGTGATAAGAACCCGCTCATCTTGCCGGCCACCATCCCGATTGATGACCAACGCGTCCGGGACGAGTTGACGCGGTATTTGTCCGACACCTGGAAGCCGGTAATCGAGAAGGATGTGGATGGTCCGAACTCTCTCCCCCTGCAGATCGACGGCGAGGTGTCAAACCTTGGTAAGTACGCAGCCTGTCGGAGGGTCGCTCGTACGATCTATCTGGGCTCGGCGCCCACTGCGACTGCGGCGAACAAGGGTGTTGAGGATCGGCGAATCAGGCTCGGGTGCGTCATGCCGGGTGAGTCGACGGCCGTCTTTGGCGACGCTTTGCGTAGGCTGGCCACCGCGGCCACCTACTTGTATCAAGATGGAGCACGTTATTGGTACTCCACGCAGCCAACCGTCATCAGTCTCGCTGAAGACCGTGCAGAGCAACTGAGGCGGAACCCTGACGCTGTAGCCCAAGAGCTCGAGAAGCGGCTCCGGGCGAATCTGCGCGTTACAGGTGATTTCGAACGCGTCCACCCAATGCCGCATTCAGGGCAGGACGTCCCTGACGACATGGACGCGCGTCTCGTCGTTCTCGGCCCCGATCAGCCATACAGCAAGGAGGCAGGGAATCCCGCTGAGCGCGCGGCCAAGGCGATTTTGGAGTCGCGTGGCAACGCTCCCCGATTGTTCAGAAACACACTGATGTTTCTGGCGGTGGATCAGGCGCGCCTGCAGGACTTGGACGAAGCGGTGAGACGGTACTTGGCGTGGGAGTCGATTGTCGCCGAGGCCGAAACTCTCAACCTGGATCCGCATCAGGAGAAGCAGGCTCAAACTCAGCAGGCCTCGGCCGATGGGGCAGTCAAGGCTCGCTTGCCCGAGGCTTACCAATGGCTGTTGGTGCCCACTCAGGAGAGCCCGCAAGCTCCGATCGAATGGCCGGCCTTTCGTCTGTCCGGGCAAGACGCGCTCGCGGTGCGTGCGAGCAAGAAGCTCCGCAATGATGAGTTGTTGATCAGCGCACTGGCGGGCACGCGGCTCAAAATGGCCCTCGATCGCGTGCCCCTGTGGCGCAACGACCACGTCAGCATCAAGCAGCTCGTGGAGGACTTTGCGCGATACGTATATCTGCCGCGGTTGGCGGGGCCCGGGGTTCTTGTGGAAGCCGTTCGGAACGGGCTCGGTTTGCTCACCTGGAGCCAAGACTCGTTTGGCTACGCCGACAGCTATGATGAAGGGGCTGATCGTTATCGGGGGTTGCGGTGCGGTCAGGTCGTCGCGATCTCCCGCGACGATCCAATCGGTCTGCTAGTGCGACCGGAGCGCGCGCTCAAACAGTCCGAGGCTGAGAAACCGGCGAGCGCCCCGACTGGCGCGCCTGGTAGCCCCTCGGCTAGACCGGGTGCTCCGAGCCCAACGCCGGTGCCAGGAGCCCCCGTGCCGGCTCCGAGACCAACGCGGTTTCATGGAACGGTCGAGCTCGATCCTGCGAGGGTGGGGCGTGATGCCGGAAGGATCGCGGATGAGGTGATTGCGCACTTGGCAGGGCTCGTGGGGGCTTCGGTCAAGGTGACCTTGGAGATCGAGGCGGACGTTCAGGCCGGCGTACCTGAAAACGTCGTGCGGACGGTGACGGAGAACGGGCGAACGCTGAGATTCACAAGCCAGGGGTTCGAGGCCGAATAGGGCTCGTTGCGACCAACACCCAGGTTCCAACCATGAAATTTGCTGTCGTAAACGGACACCGCCAAGAAGCTCAGCCCGGTCTCCCAGGCGACTGTCCCGCCTGTGGAAGACCAGTGGTTGCGAAGTGCGGAGAACTTCGCGTCCGGCACTGGGCCCACAAAGGGCGTCAGCTTTGCGATCCGTGGTGGGAGAACGAAACGGAATGGCACCGTGCTTGGAAAAACCAGTTTCCCGCTGATTGGCAAGAGATCGTCCAGCATGCCGAAGACGGCGAGCTACACATCGCAGATGTGAAGACCGGTGATGGCTGGGTGATTGAGTTCCAGCACTCGAGCATCAGACCTGAGGAGCGCCGATCACGCGAGGCGTTTCACCAGAGTCTGATTTGGGTGGTGGATGGAATGCGCCGACAGAGAGATCAACGTCACTTCTTGACAGGGAGTGGCATCGCCAAATCTCCTGATCCATTTTCATCCAAGCAGAGAATTTGCTCGCCCGCCGGCGCACTGCTACGGGAGTGGGCAGGAAGCCACGCACACGTCATCTTTGACTTCGGCGTTGAGCGGCCGCTTTGGTGGCTCTTCCCGGAGAGCGATGATCTGCGGGCGTACGTTCAACACATTTCGCGCGCACAGTTCGTCAGGGTCCTTAGGGAGACGTGGACACATGGACCAAGCGAATTCGCTTCGCTTGTGGAGAACTTCAGCGCATTCATCGCGGGCTACGAGTCGCCTCCGGCTACACGTCGACCGAAGAGGTTGGAGATTCCTGCGCTTCCGAGTCCCAGGCCAATGATTCGGAGAAGCTTTCGGCTCTAGGACGCCTCCTAGTCTCGCGAGTCAGGGGCTCGAGGTCGAGTGAGCATGAAGGGCATCAAGAGAATAAACAGCCGCAAGCTGCTGCGAACTTACGCGTCCGTGATGAGCGAACTCCGGCGCAGAGGAATTGTTCGAAGCACCAACAATCCCGTAGCCGACGTTGCAGAGCTACTCGCGTCGCGGGCGTTTGACCTCACGCTCGAGACCAAATCGACCGCGGGCTTTGATTGTGTCGACTGCAACGGGGCGAAGTACCAAGTAAAGGCGCGCCGACGCACGACCGAGAATCGAAGCACTCAGCTGAGTCCGATCCGCAACCTCGATGCAAAGCACTTCAAGTACCTGCTCGCCATCCTGTTTGATGAAGAATTCCAGGTTGAGCGGGCGCTCCGTATTCCGCGCGGTGTGATTGGGCAGTACGCCCGGTACAGCAAGCACGTCAATGGGCATGTCCTAAGTCTGCGTGGACCGATACTCACCGATCGGCGGGTGGAGGACGTGACGGCACGGGTTAGAGCCGTCAGCCTCTAGCGACGTTATTGTTCCCTAAGAAGAGGTGAAAGTAAAAGAAGTGGAAGTAAAAGAAGAAGTAGTGTAGGTTTATTTTCACCCATGGCACACTCTCGCATAGAAGCCGTCACGCGCGAGGACGTCATCCGCGCGAGCAAGAAGACAGTTCCCAAGAGGATTCAGAAATGGAGTGTGCTGGTTGGAGATAAGGAGTTTCCAGTCAAGCAGATTCTAATGGCAGCGGCGAACAGCATCGCATCAACCGCCCCACGCGTTACTCCTGCAGACTTCATTGCCCATTTCGCCGTCAGTCGGCTGAAGAAGCTCGGTTTCACAGTCAGGTACGCCGAATGACGCCGCCTCGGAAGCGAACCGTCGAACTAGTGGACCTCCTCGAAGATGCAGTTTCGCTGGCAGGCGGCCTCAACGTCGAGGACCGGACTCAGGGACTATCCAAACTGCTGACGTTCGAGACCAACCTCTCACGTCCAGTCCATCGCTGGTACAAGTTCAAAGAGGGCTTCGCTGAAGCACTGGTTGAGCGGCTCGTGTCAGAGTATGCGCCGCCCGCACGCAAGACCCTAAAGTTCCTCGATCCTTTTTGTGGAGTCGGGACCTCGTTGCTCGCAGCTCAGTCCGCCCTTCGAGCGTGTGGAGCACGGCACGTCCGACTTCGTGGTGTGGAAGTGAATCCGTATATGCACTTCGTTAGTGCCACGAAATTGGATTGGCAACGATACGACCCAGTGTTCCTGCTCCGGGCCGCTACCGCTTCAACGAATGGGGTTGTACTCCGGTCTCGGCCAAGCGTCCCGGACCTCTCTACGATGCGGAACGACAGGTTTGTCAGCCCGACAGATCTCAAACGGATTCTCGAGCTTCGCGACAAGGTCAGAGTAGTAGCGAAGGGACGTCCCGAGCTTCGGCCGTTACTCCTGGGCCTTGCTGTTGGTGCTGAGCGTGCCTTCAACCTTAGAAAGGACGGGCGTGCTCTTCGCTTCGTGCCACGGGAAATCGGCAAGACTGTGGCTGAGGAGATCGAGAGCGCTTGGAGCCAGATTGCCGAGGATCAGCAGGCAGGACTTACAGCCCCCCTCGCGGACTGGACGGTACC
>JACXTT010007310.1_pt1 | contig 15577 bp, 18 predicted proteins | sample 9270951 | NCBI WGS metagenome assembly JACXTT01 (sample SAMN15532306, study PRJNA645909) | rock metagenome | isolation source: weathered quartz diorite | place: Puerto Rico | collected 2017-06-21 | reverse complement strand
GGGGGGGGGGGGGGGGGGGGGCGGTGCGCTCGGGGGGGGGGCGGCGGCCCGAGTTCCGGACGGGGACGGTCGCCGGGCTGCGCAAGGACGGGAAGGGGCTCGATCGCCGATGAGCGCGCTCGCCGACATCCTCGAGCGGCGCGCGCGCCGGGTCGCGGAGGCGGAGTCGCAGCGCAGGGCGCTCGCCCGCGAGCTCGCGGCCTGCCGGAGCGTGCTCCAGGTCGCCGACCGCGGCATCGCCTGGGCGGGCTGGCTGCGCGCGCGGCCCTACCTCGTCGTCGCGGTGGTCACCGCGATCGCGGTGCTGCGCCCCAAGCTCGCGCTCGCCTGGAGCGCGCGCGTGCTCACGCTGTACCGCGCCGGGCGCTTCATCTACGACGCGGTCAAGCCCGCCCTGGACCAGCGCAGGCCTACGGGTAGCTGAAGGGTACAGGGTAGGGCCGGCCGAAGGGCCGCCCCGCGCGCACCGTCGCGACCGGCTTCAGGTGGCGGCTGCCTCTGCGCGCGTTCTTGCGCGTGTCGACGAAGTCCACCGGTCCCTCCACCAGCTCGAGGATGGAGACGTCCGCGGGAGCGCCGATCGCGAGCGTGCCGAGCTTGTCCACTCTTGCGATGATCTTCGCCGGGGTCGCGGTGGCCATGGCCACGACCTGCTCGAGCGAGAACCCCAGGTTGAGGAACTTGCTCATCACCCAGGGCAGATAGGGCATCCCCGGAGTGTTGCCGCTCACCGCGTGGATGTCGCTGCCGACCGTGTCGGGCGTGAAGCCCTGCGCGATCGCGGGTTCCGCCACGGTGTAGTCGAAGCTGCCGCCGCCGTGGCCCACGTCGATCAGGACGCCACGCTTCTTCGCCGCAAGCGCCGCGGCGAGGACCTTGCCGTCGCGCACGGTGTTGTTGCCGGCGCCCGAGTAGGCGTGCGTGAGGATGTCGCCGGGACGCAGCAGGTCGAGCAGGGCCGAGAGCTCGCCCGGCGCGTTGCCGATGTGGCACATGACGCGCGCGCCGCGCACGCCGGAGCGCTCGCAGGCGAGAATCGCGCGCTTGAGCGGCTCGAGGCCGTTCGTTCCGACGACCTCGACCGTCTCGCGCACCTTCACGCCGAGCACGAGCTCGGGATTCTCCGCCAGCGTCTTGGCCGCCTGGTCCACGTCGGCGTAGTCGATGTTGAGCATCTCGCCGACCGGAAATCCGGAAAGCCCGATCGAGGAGATGTGCACGAAGGCGTAGATGCGGCTGCGCGCCTGCGCGACGATGTAGTGCTTCAGCGCCGAGAAGGTGTTCGCGCCCGCGTCGCCCGCGCTCACGTAGGTCGTGGTCGCGGTATAGGGCACGAGCTCGTCCGCGGGGAGGCCGATCGCCGAAACCTGCGGATAGACATGCGCGTGCATGTCGATGAGGCCCGGCAGAACGAGCTTGCCCCTGGCATCGAGCGTCTGTTTCGCGCGCGCATCGGCGATCTCCGGCTCGAGCGCCGCGATCACCGCGTTCCTGATGCCGACGTCGCGCCGCACGCGCAGCTTCTGGGCCGGGTCGAGCACCTCGCCGCCCCTGATGACGAGGTCGAATTTGTCGGCCTGCGCGAGCGCGCCCGCGCCAAGGCCGAGCAGGGTGCCGCCGGCTGCGGCGCCGGCAAGGAATTCGCGTCGAGAAATGGGTCGCATGCTGTTCTCCGTGTGGTTTATTTCGGAGCGCGCTTCGCGGCCTCGCGCGCGCGGATCGTTTCGTGGCGCGCGAGCAGGCGCTCGGCGCGCGCGACGACTGGTATATCTATCATCTTGCCGTCGATCGCGAACGAGGCGCGCCCCTCGGCTGCGGCTCTGGCGTTCCCCTCGATCACGCGCTTCGCGTGCGCGACTTCCTCGGGGGAGGGCGAGTACTCCTCGTTCACGATGGTCACCTGCCCGGGGTGGATGCAGCTCGCGCCCATGAAGCCGAATTGGCGCGATCTGCGCACCATGCGCCGAAACGCGTCCCAATCGCCGAACGCGGCGACGCTCGCGATGTAACCGAGCGGCATGATGCCCGCGGCGCGCGCCGCGAAGATCATCTGCTGCTTGGGCATGAGCAGCGCGTCCTCGGTCGGCTCCATGCCGGTTTCCAGCGCGAAGTCCTCGCCGCCGATGTCCATGGCCGCGGTGCGCTCCACCGCGAGGGCGATCTCCGGCATGCGGAAAAAGGCCGCGGGAGTCTCGACCATGGCGATGAAGCGCGTATGGCCTGTCGCGAGCCCGCGCTTCGCTTCCAGCCCGGCAACCCGTTCGTCCAGCCGGCGCAGGTGGGCCGCATCGTCCACCTTGGTCACCGCGATGCCGTTCACGTCGGGGCCGACGGATGCCTCCAGGTCGCGCGCGGTCATCGCATCCGGCCGGTTGATGCGCACCACCACGTCCGCCCCGCCGCGCCGCACGCGCGCGGCTGCACCGGCGACGAGCGTGCGCGCGCGGTCCTTCTCCGCGGCCGGCACGCTGTCCTCCAGGTCGAGCAGGATGCAGTCCGCGCCGCGGGTGTGCGCCTTCTCCACGTATTTCTCGACGTTCACGGGCACATACAAGAGCGAACGCCACACCGGGAGCCCGGGCTTCATTCCTGCTCTCCTTTCGGCCCGTCACCGCCCTCGCGCACGATGCCGGCCGAGACCAGCTTCGCATACGCGCCTTCGTTCACGCCGACTTCGGCGAGCAGCGCGCGGTTGTGCTCGCCCAGCTTCGGTGCCGGCGCGCGGATCGCACCCGGTGTGCGCGAGAGACGCGGGGTCACATGGTGCATGGGAAAAGCGCCCATGTCGGGATCGGGATAGTCCGCGATCAGCTCGCGATCGGTCACGTGCGGATCCTCGAGGATCTGCGCGATGTCGTAGACCGGCCCGATGGTGACTTCGGATTTTTCGAAGAACCCGACGTTCTCGGACTGCGTGCGCTGCGCGATGAAGGCGCCGATGATGGCGTCCAGTTCGTCGGCGTGGCGCAGGCGCTCCGAGTTGGTCGCGTAGCGGGGATCTTCGATCAGCTCCGGCCTGCCGATGGCGCGGAACAGGCGCTCCGCCATTTTCTGGATCGACGCCGACAGGCACACCCAGCGACCGTCCTGAGTCCGATACGCATTGCGCGGCGCGGTGGTCGTGGAGCGGTTCCCGGTGCGCGCCTTTACTTTCCCCGTGAGGCGCAGGTTCGCGGCCTGCGGCCCGAGGATGTTGAAAAGCGGCTCGAGCAGCGGCAGGTCGACGACCTGTCCCGAGCCGCCGGCCCGCTCCGCCTCGCGCAGCGCGATCATCGCCGCGGCTGCGCCGTGCAGCCCGGCGACGCTGTCGGCGAGATACATCGGCGGCAGAACGGGCTCCCGGTCGGCGAAGCCGTTCATGGAAGCGAAACCGGACATGCCCTCGATCAGCGTGCCGAAGCCCGGGCGCTGGCTGTACGGGCCGTCCTGGCCCCAGCCGGAGATGCGTACCACCACGAGCTTCGGGTTGCGCGCGAGGAGCGCCTCGGGCGCGAGGCCCATCTTCTCCAGGGTTCCCGGCCGGAAGCTCTCGATGAAGAGCGCGGCGGAGGGCAGCAACTTGAGCAGCAGCTCGCGCGCTTCGGGCTTGCGCAGCTCCAGGCACAGGCTCTTCTTGCTGCGCGAATAGAGTTTCCAGGTGACCGGCACGCCGTTCGTCTGCCAGGCGCGCAGCGTGTCGCCCGCCGGCGGCTCGACCTTGATCACCTCGGCGCCGAAATCGGCGAGCAGCTGCGTAAGCGTATTGCCGGCCACGAGGCGCGACAGGTCGAGGACGCGCACCCCTTCGAGCGCGCCGCGCGCCTGCGGGGCGTAGTCGCGTTTTTTCGGCTGCGCTTTCATGCGCTCACTCACTCCGCCCTGGCACCGGACTCGCGAACGACGCGCCCCCACTTGGCGTGCTCCGCCTTGAGGAACGAGGCGAACTGCTCCGGCGAACCGCCCAGGGCCTCGCCGCCTTCGGCTGCGAGCCGCTGCTGCAGCTCGGGCGTCGCCAAGGCGCGGTTCGCCTCGGCGTTCAGCCTCGCAATGACGGGTGCGGGTGTGCCGGCCGGAGCGAGCAACCCGTACCAGGTATTCGCCTCGAATCCTTTGTAGCCGGATTCGGCGATGGTGGGCGCGCTGGGCAGCTCGGGAGAGCGCTTCGCGGAGGTCACCGCGATCGCGCGCAGCCTCCCCGCCTTGATCTGCGAAAGGGCCGAAGGGACTGAGGACATGAACGACTGAACCTGGCCGCCCAGAGTATCGGTCAAGGCCTGCGACGCGCCCTTGTAGGGCACGTGCGTGAGCTTGACGCCGGCGGCACGCTGCAGGAGCTCGCCGCTCAGATGAGACACCGTTCCATTCCCCGGCGATGCGAACGTGACCGCGCCCGGATCGGTCTTCGCCGCCGCCAGCATATCGCCCAGGGAACGGTAGCGCGAATTCGACGCCACGACGAGCACCACCGGCGCGGAGACGATGAGCACGATCGGACTCAGGTCCTTAAGCGGGTCATAGGGCAGCTTCGCGTAGAGCGCCGGGTTGATCGCGAGGTTGCTCGTCTGCCCGACCACCAGCGTGTAGCCGTCTGCGGGAGACTTGACCGCCTGCTCGACGCCCAGATTTCCGCCGGCGCCGGGCTTGTTCTCCGCGACGAGGGTCCATTTGGCGTTCTCCGAGAGCTTGTTGGCGATCGTGCGAGCGGCGATGTCGGTCCCGCCTCCGGGCGGGAACGGGATGATCATCCGTATCGGCTTCGTCGGATAGGCTTGCGCGATCGCGGTTTCCGTGAAGAGCGCGAGCGTCAGGGACAGGAAAACGGCCAGGAGGGAGAAGCTAGGCGGCAACCTCATCGAGAATATACTACTACGCGGAGCTGCGGGAGAACCGATGAGCCGCACACTGATCCTGTGGATCGCCGCGTTCGCGTGCGCCGGATCGTTGGCCCGTGCCGCGGACGAATACCCGGCGCGCGCCGTTCGCGTCGTCGTGCCGTTCGCCCCCGGAGGCGGCACCGACGTGGTCGGACGGATCCTGGCGCAGCAGCTCACGCAGCGCCTCAAGCAGAGCTTCGTCATCGACAACCGGCCGGCGGGCTCGGGCATCATCGGCGCCGATCTCGTCGCCAAGGCCCAAGCCGACGGATACACGCTGCTCTTCGCGTTCTCGTCGCTTTCCAGCAGCGCGAAGCTGATCAGCCACCTGCCGTACGACCCGGTCGGCGATTTTGCGCCGGTCGCTCTGGCGACGACCTCGCCGCTGGTGCTGTTCGTGCATCCCTCGGTTCCCGCCACGGACTTGACGCAATTCATCGCCTACGCCAAGGCGAACCCGGGAAGGCTCAACTACGGTTCCTCCGGGCCGGGAAGCTCGCCGCATCTGGCGACCGAGCTGCTCATGTCCATGGCGGGAATCCAGATGACCCATATTCCCTACAAGGGCATCGCCCCCGCGATCACGGCGCAGCTCGCCAACGAGGTGCAGCTGTCCTTTACGCCCATCGCGGTGGGCATGCCGCACGCGAAAGCGGGCAAGCTGCGCGCGCTCGCCAGCGGCGGGCTGCGGCGGTCCGTGGCGGTGCCCGATGTCCCGACGATAGACGAGTCGGGACTCCCGGGGTTCGAAGTGATCGGCTGGTGGGGCATGCTCGCGCCCAGCAGGACGCCTCGTGCCGTCGTCGGCTTGCTCAACCGCGAGATTCGCGCCGTGCTCGAGGTCGCCGAGGTCAGGCGCAGCCTGGTCGAGCAAGGCATGGACCCCGCAGGCGGCACGCCCGAGCAATTCGGCGCCCTGATCAAGTCCGACATGGACAAGTGGGGCGACATCGGCAAGCGGCTCGGAGTGAAATTGGATTGAGGTCCGCGATTCAAGGCGGAACGAGCCGCCAGGTCGCTTCGGGCCCCTCGCGGCAGGCGCCGTAGCGGAACGGCTGCGTGCTGCGCCCCGGTGTGTAAAAGCGCAGATCGATGAACCACACGCAGGTCGAGCCTGCGCTCGTGCCGTCGAAGGCGGGTAAATCGGCGAACCAGCGATAGACCGCCATCGCCGGTGAATTCCAGGCTTCCCGCGCGAGCGCGCTCGCCGCGCCTTCTCCGTAGCGCGTTCGCGTTTCCCAGCGGGCCGCCGGCATGGGCAAATAGACGGAATCGAGCATCGCGACAAAGCCGTCCCCCGGACGATAGCTGCGCGGGTCCGTCCGGTTCAGGTTCACGTGGGCGAAGCGATGCGCCTCGGGGTCGGACACGAACACCGTCCAGTTGAAAGGCGAGACCGGCCGCGGCTGCGCGTTGACAGTCGCGCCGCCAAGACCGAGCGAGCGGGCGTGGCGCTCGCCGAACTCGATCGCCTTTTCTTTTTGCAGATACTGGAAGCCGACGTAGCCGACGAGGAGCGCGCCCGTCGCGACCGCCGGCCAGCGGGAGCCGCGAAGAACTGCCGACGCGACGAGACCCGCCACGATGATTCCGCTGAACCACGGGTCGATGATGAAGGTCGTGCCGATCTGTGCCCTCCAGTCCGAAAGCGGCGCGAGGATCATGGTGCCGTAGCTGGTGATGACGTCGCCCGCGACGTGCAGCGCCAGGCCGAGCGCGGTGACCCCGTAGAGCGCGCGAGCGCCGCGCGGCTCGCGCAGGATCTTCGCGAGCACCCATGACAAGAGGAGCGCCCACAGCGGCAGGAGGACGAGCGAATGCGTGACGCCGCGGTGGTTGGCGAGGTACTCGACCGGCCCGACGAAGACCACGACGAAATCGAGGTCCGGAGCGGCGCAGGCGAAAAATCCGGCGGCCACCCGCCGCGGCAGCGAGCGCGGCGGTGCGTCCTTCGGCGCGGTGGCGCGGGCGAGGAGCGCTCCGGAGAGCGCGTGGGTCAGGGTATCCACGGAGCTGCCCGTCCCGTAGATCGAACGGCGATTGCGTGCGGCTAGTCCACCTTGACGCCGGCCTGCTTCACCACCTGGCCCCAGCGTGCCACCTCGTTCTTGAGGATGACGGCGAATTCCGCGGCGGAGCCCCCCGCAGGCTCGAGGCCGTCGCCCGCCAGAACCTTTTCCGCGTCCTTCGATTTCAACGCCTCGTTCGCTTCCTTGTTGAGACGCTCGACGATGTCCTTCGACAATCCCTTCGGACCCACGAGCCCGTGCCAGTTGGTGACCTCGTAGCTCGGGTATCCCGACTCGCGCACCGTGGGAACGTCGGGGGCCGCCGCGATGCGCTTGGGCGTGGTGACCGCGAGCGCTCTCAGGCGTCCGGACTTGACGTACTGAAGCGCGGTCGCGACGCTGCCGAAGATGAGCTGGGTGGTTCCCGCGATCGTGTCGTTGAGAGCGGGTCCGGTTCCCTTGTAGGGAACGTGCGTGATCCTTATTCCGGCCGTATACAGAAAATATTCGGTGGCCACGTGCACGTGGCTGCCGTTTCCGCTCGAAGCATACGCGAGCTTGTCCGCGTCCCTCTTGGCGAGCGCCACCAGTTCCTGCAGCGTCTTTGCGGGAACCGAGGGGTGTACCGCGACCACGTAGGGTCCGCGCGAGAGCTGCACGATGGGCGTGATGTCGTTCAGGGGATCGAACGACAGCTTGTACACGTTCGCATTGACGGTGTAGCTCGCGGGGGTGAGCAGCAGCGTGTAGCCGTCCGCCGGCGATTTGATCGCGTACTCGGACCCGAGGATGCTGCCCGCTCCGGGGCGGTTCTCCACGATGACCTGCGCTCCCATGCGCTCGGTCAGCTTCTGCGCGACGACCCTGGCGATGAAATCGGAGCCGCCGCCCGGGGCGAAGCCCACGATGATCTTCACCGGCCTGGACGGATATTGCTGCGCTCCCGCGGCGCCGGCCGCGAGCGATGCGAAGACGATTGCGACCCAGCTTGTGATGTGTTTCATGGGCATTCCTCCAGTTGAGGGGCGATCTTAATACGGCGGTGAGCTGCCGGCAGCGGGCGGCTTGACAAGGTTCCAATATTTCGATAATACTAGAACTATGGAATCAAAGACCGCCGTCGCCAGCCTCTCCGCCCTGGCCCAGGACGCGCGCCTCGCCATTTTCCGGCTGCTCGTGCAAAAAGGCCCGGAAGGCCTTTGCGTCGGTGACATCGCGGCCAAGTTCGGAATGGCCGCCGCTACGCTCTCCTTCCACCTGAAGGAGCTGGCGAGCGCCGGGTTGCTGGTCTCGCGGCAGGAAGGCCGGTTCATCTACTACGCGCCGAATTTCGAAGAGATGAGCGCTTTGGTTTCCTATTTGACTGAGAACTGCTGCGGCGGGGAGACTTGCGCTCCGGTTTGCAAACCCGCCGCTCGCAAACGAAAGGAGAAAGTCTCATGAAGCGATTCCATGTACACGTTTCCGTGCGTGATCTGCAGGAGAGCGTGCGTTTCTACTCGAGCCTGTTCGGCCTGCCTCCGTCCGTGGAGAAGGGCGACTACGCGAAGTGGATGCTGGACGATCCCAAGGTCAACTTCGCCATCTCGCAACGCGGGCGCGCGGCCGGGGTCAACCACCTGGGATTCCAGGTGGAATCCGACGACGAGCTGAAAGAGTTGCGCGAGCACGTCTCTAAAGCCGGCATCGCCGCGCTCGACCAGGCCGCGGCCTCGTGCTGCTACGCCAAGTCAGACAAGTACTGGATCGAGGATCCGCAGGGCGTCGCCTGGGAAACGTTCCATACGCTCGGCAGCGTTCCCATTTACGGAGAAGAAGAGAAGCACGGCGGGGAAAAGAGCGCCTGCTGCGTTCCAACGGAGAATGCCGAATCGAGCGCCGCCTGCTGCAGCTGAGCTACAGGTAGCGTTCGCCGAACAGCATCTCCAGATTCAGCATCAGGGAGCGGGTCGCGCTGAATCCGTTCGCTTCCTGGTAGAGGATCTGCGGCGTCACCTCCAGGTACAGCCAGTCCCGATAGATTTGTCTGCGCACGCGCAGCGTCACCGAGTACACGGCGAGCTTCAGGCTGCGGTCGCTCGGCGCGAACGCGCCGAGCTCGAAGTTCGCCGCGGTGCGCGTGTCGGGCGTGTAGTACAGCGCCCCGACCTGCGCGAGGTCGAAGTACCGGGTCGTCGAGCGCCAGGTCGCCTTGCTGGTGAAGCGCAGCTGCCAGATCTCGTCGAGCGGCCGTGTGAAGTTGACCTCGGATGCCGCCGAGTAGCCGTCCGAGCGCTTCCATAGCGGCGTCTCGGAAGCGCGGATCTGCCATTGCGAGAAGTTGAAGTCGCGAAAGGCGCGCAGCCGGACGTAGGGATCGATGGGCCGGCCGAACTTCGCTCCCGCTTCGGCGCTGAGCGCCACTCCGAACACTTGCGCAGCCAGGGCCTTGAGGCCCAGGTAATAGTTGTTGTCCTGCGGCGCACCCGGTGCGGCGACCTGCGCGGAGCCGGTGGTATTCTTGATGTCGCGCTCGGCGGCCGTCTGCGTCGCGGCCTCCACGCCGCGCTGCACGACGAGCCTCAGGCGTTCCTCGGTGTTCGGCAACGAGATGTTCGCGTGCACATCCGACTTGCTCTCGCGGACGCCGCCCTCGAAGAACGTGACGTGGCTGCGAATCTGCAGCGTGCTTCCGGTGGAGTCGTAGGCGCGGTTCGGGTCGCCGAAGAAATTATCCAGCTTCCGCGAGTAAGCCTCGACGCGGCGGGACAGAAAGTCGTGCGGCCGATCGAGGAGCCTTTCGCGCATAGGCACCGAGCGTTTTTCCTCGGCCGGCGGCGGCAGCTCTTTCTGCTCAGGAGCCGAAAGCCCGTCCTGAATCTGCTCCTGCTCCTGCGGATCCAGGGGACCCTGCGCGGCGAGCGCGGATGCGGTGAGCGCGAGCGCCGCGAGATGGAAAGGCCAAGGTTTCAAGCGCAGGTTTCCGGGGAAAGGTACATAATGCACTGTCGAATCGCTTTGAGTCTCGGCTCCGCATTCTCCCTACCCGGGCGCGTTCCAGGCCTTCTCTCACAGAAATTTGACCGCGCGCGCGTCTGCGCGACGGCGAGACCTCGCAAGGAGAGCGCTAATGCCTACCGGTATCGTCCGATCTTTCAACGTCAAGAGCGGCTTCGGCTTCATCCGGCCCGACGACGGCTCCAAGGACCTGTTCGTGCACAGCGGCGCGGTGAAGCGCGCCGGGCTCAAGCCGCTGCAGGAAAACCAGAAGATTTCCTACGACGTGCGCAGCGAGCTGGACGGAAGGAGATCGGCCGTCGACTTGAAGGCGGTGTAGGCGCTCGAGGGATCGTGCACAGCGGCGACAGGCGGAGTTCCTACCTGCTTCTTCCGCTGATTTCGAGCTGACTCACGAACGCGACGCGCCTGGCCATGCCGACGATGTACGAGACCAGCAAGGCCGCGCAGGCGGCTTCGACCGCCATCGTCGAGATGGGAAGCAGGAGCCCGAGGGTCCACTCGGTGCCGCCCAGACGCAGCAGCGTGAGAACCCCGTCGCTCACGACCGACACGATCAGGGCGGCTGTCCCGACCGAGGACAGGACGGCGAACCGGCGAATCCGAGCGCGATAGTCCTTGGTGAAGCCCGCGGGAACGCCTCGGCTCTCGATGTACGTCCAGCCGGCGAAGGCCGCGAGGAAAGCGAGCCAGAAGGCATAGCGGTCGACGGCGAGTACCACCGCGCCGAGCGATCCGGCCTGGTCGGGGGCCGGCAGCAGCACCATGCCGTACCAGCTGAGGCGCGCCTTCATGAGGGCGAAAACGCCGGCTGCGACCAGGACCGCGGCGACGCCGATCCTTCTTGCACACGCCGCAAGCGACGCCACGCCGAACTGGGCGGCGATGAAGCGGGGGTCGCCGAAATTCGCGACTGCGCGCCGCTCGGCATCGAGCGCGTCGCCGGACGGATCGGCCGAGACGGCCTCGCGTAGATGGTCTTCGACCTCCTGCCGTAGGCGTCGCGACAGAGACGGATCGAACGCGAGCTCGCCGGTGAGTTTTTCCAGATATTCCTGGATCACGCCGGATTTCTCCTCGGGCGGAACAGGCCGCCGATCGCGTCGGAGAATTGCCGCCACACCGCGCGCTGCTCGGCGAGCTCGCGGCGGCCGCGCCGGGTCACCTCGTACACGCGCCGCCGCCTCCCGGAATCGGCGGTCACCCAGCGACCGGAAAGCAGGCCCGCCTGCTCGAGGCGATGCAGCACCGGGTAGACCGTCCCCTCCGGGAGGTCGAACGCGCCGTCGCTCCTGCGCCTGATCTCCTCGATGACGGCGTAGCCGTGGGCGGGGCGGGCCGACAGCGCCGCGAGCACGATCATGTCGAGGTGACCCTTGAGGATCTCGCCTTCCATACCTCGGATTATTAGGGATCGAGCCGCCGGGGTCAAATTCATCGCTTGACTCCTAGTAACACTAGGCATAGTATCACTGGGCATACGAGCGAAAGGAATCCCATGCCGATCGTCAAGGTGCACGTGCCCGAAGAAGCCCTCACGCCCGAGCAGCGGCGCGAGATCGTCAAGGGCATACACGAAGTCCTGCTCACGGTGGAGAAGCGACCGCTCGATTCGCCGACCTACGTGCTCATCAACGAGGTCCCCGCCTGCGATTGGGGCTACACCGGGAGGGTCTATGAGTCATGAACGGCTGAGCCGCAGGGCCGTCCTGCTGATGACCGCGGCCGCAGCCGCGGGCGCCGCAACTGCCGCCGGGAGCCTTCGCGCGCAGGGCGCTCCGGCCTCGGGCTTCGGCGCGCCGGTGATCGAGCTCTACGTCCCCGCGGGCGTGCTGACGCTCGAGCAGAAGAGCGCGCTGGTGAAGGGCTTCACCGACGTCGTTGTCGGAGCGCTCAGGCTGCCCCCGGACCCGGCGAGGCGACTCTTCGTGGCGATCGTCGAAACCGCGGAAGGCGGCTTCGGAGTGAACGGCAAGGTCTTCGCGCCGCGGGGCAAATAGCCCTGGATTGATTCCAGCGTGCGGCGGCTGAGAACTCCGTCGAGGGGCTGCGGTACCGCGGTCAGCGCCTCGCGGCTCAGTCGAGCGGCTCGACCTTCACGATCCGGTGGTCGTGGTTGCTGCCGACCCAGAACGTCGTCGGCGTCGTCGAGCTGTCGACGAACACCGTGCGCATGTTGGTGTCGGACGGCATCAGGTACTGCACCGCGGTTCCGGTCTTGGGATCGACGCGCACGACCCGGTCGGTATGCATCGTCGAGACCCAGAGTTCGCCGTTCTTGTCGAAATTGGCCCGGTACGGATACGTGCGGGCCGGCAGCTCGTACTCGGTGAACTTCTCCGCCCTGGTGTCGAACAGCGCGACCTTGTTGCCGCGGTATTCGGTCACCACGATGCGGTCCTGATCGTCGATGTTCATGCGGCGGCCGCGGGCGTTCGGAGTGGGGAACGGCCACCAGGTCACCTTCGTCGTCTTCGCGTCGATCTTGCCGAGATGGCCCTGGGTGAATTCGGCCATCCACAGATTGTTCTGCGAGTCCGAAATGACCTGGTAGATGCCGGCGTTCTTGGGCGCGCCCTCCGGCAGGTAGTCGGTCGGGTGGAACCGCTCCCACTTGCTGGTCTTCAGGTCGAGCCGGAAGATGTGCTGCGTGCCGACGCTCTTGGTCCAGACCTTGCCGTCGACGTCGTGGCGCAATCCCGTGAAGTTCAGCTGCACGGTGTCGTCGTTGTATTCCGGCGGCAGCGGGTAATAGGCGATCTTGCCCGTCTTCGGGTCGAGGCAGCCGAGCGAGCCTTGATACATCGTGTCGAACCAGATCTTGCCCTCGTAATCGAACTCGATGGAGAGCAGCCCGGTCGGCGCTTTTTCCTTGAACTTCTTGATCGGATATTCGACGAGCTTGAGCGTCTTCGTATCGAACTTGCCGATGAACATCTCGCCGAAATCCGTGTACCAGACCTTGCCTTCCTTATCGACCAGCACGTCGTGCGGCTCGCTCGTCGGCCGCACCACGTCGTACTGGGTGACGATGGCGCGGGTGTCGCGGCCTTTGGGGCGCGGCAGCGTCTTCAATTCGTACGGCCAGCGGTCGACCGCGCTCAGGTTGATGGTCGCGAGATAGTCGGCGAGCTTGCGATATTGCTCGGGCGTTCCTGCGCGCCTCCGATCCAGCATGGGCTGGGGCTTGATCGGCTGGCTCACGGCGCCGTAGCCCATCATGCGGCTGATCACGTGCGTCCACTCGTCGGAATCGTGCGTCGAGCGCGCGACGCGCTCCAGCGTGTGGCAGCCGACGCAATTGAGCAGCCCCGCCTTCTGCTCCTCGGTGCCGGGGAAGCTCATCATCCACTCCGCGTTGGAGAGCTGGCCGGCGAGATTCGTGGTCTGCTTCAACTTGATGTCGGCGGTCGCGCCTTTCCCGTTCACGGTCGCCTTGGCCGGGGAATCGATGTCGTACGCGACCGCGCGGATGCTGAGCGTGTATACGCCCGGCTGCAAGCGGTTGCTCGGGAAGCTGTAGCGGCCTTCCGCGTCGGTGGTGACGCTGACCTGGACGATCGACTTGGCCCGGCGGGCGGTCACGACGACCCCCTCCATCTTCCCTTCGGCGTCGGAGCTGACGATGCCCGTGAGCGCCGATTGCCCTTCGGCCTCGACGGCGTCGATGACAGGAGGAAAGACCATCGCCGCAGCAGCAAGTGCCAATATCAGCTTGTCTCGCATAGGGCTCTCCCGAAGAGAACAGATAGGCATCCTGCCACACTTTGGCACCGCGAGGTACACTGAGATCGGTAGGGAGGACATATCGTCATGTTCAAACGCGTCTCCTCGGTGGTTCTCGGAGCGGGGTTCGGCTTGGTGGTCGCCTTGCCGCCGGCGAACGCCCAGGATGCAATCGAGGCGAAAGCGCAGCCCTGTGCGGCCTGCCACGGCGCCAAAGGCGTGCCTACCGACGCGAAGACCATTCCCGTCATCTGGGGTCAGGAACAGAGCTACCTCATGAAGCAGCTGCGCGACTTCAGGAACGGCGAGCGCAACAGCGCGATCATGTCGCCGATCGCCAAGGATCTCGCCGAGGGCGATCTGCGCAAAATCGCGGCCTACTTCGCGGCCAAGACCTGGCCGGCAAAGAGCGCGTCCGCCAAGCCGCCGTCGCCGCCGAAGAGCATCGCCCAGTGTCAGGCTTGCCATCAGCCGAACCTCCAGGGCGGCATGCCGGCGCCGCGGCTGGCCGGGCTCAGCTATGAATACCTGGCCGCGTCAATGCGCGCCTTTGCCGCCAAGGAGCGAACGAACAACCTCGACATGCCGCAATTCATGCACATGCTGACCGAGCGCGAACGCAACGCCATCGCGCGCTACCTTTCCGCGTTGTGACCGGATTAAGGGGCGGCTCTAAGGGCGCAGCAGCGTCTTGATGGCGCGGCGCTCGTCCATCGCGCGGTAGCCCTCGGCGACCTGGTCGAGCGGCAGCGGTATTCAGGCCTCCCTGATTAAGCGTCCCGCCGGGCGTCGCTCGGATTCCGGTGACCCGCCCCGTGGATTCCGACGGCATCCAGCGCCCGGGCAGGCCGAAGGGCACGGCCGTCACGGCGGACGGGCGCTTTGCGGTCGTCTGATCGCCTCCAGCGCCTGGTAGGTCAGCGCGCCGACGGTGCCGGTCGGGCTGTAGCCGTCGTTCTGCGGGAAGGCGCCGGCGCTGACGGCGAAGACGTTGTGGACGTCACCTTCAGCGAAGCGACGCGATTGCCGCGCTCCACCAGTTCGCTAGGAGTTTCATATCCTCATCCGGGACGAGGCGGACAAGGCTGAGAAATGCCTGCGGGTCGTAAATGTTCCAGGCCCAGCCGACAAGGATCGCGGTGCCGGCACCCAGGGCGGCAATGCCGGTCAGCGTCTTCGGCAAGATGAAGAGCACGGTCCCGAGAGGACCGACGTAGCTGCTGGAGCGGCGCACCAGCAGAAGGCCTGAGCCAATCAGCAGCAGCCCGAGCGGAATGAGCAGGGGCCACGGGTTCGTGAGGAGGGCATCGAGCCTCGCCTGCCACACGTGGGTCGAAAGAGCATGGGCCGCCGCGACGGCGAGACCGCCTACGATCACTTGCATCATGCCCGTGATGACCGCCGTCGCTCCCGCATAGCTCGAACGCGCGCTGCCGTAAAAGCGAAAACTCATGCGCTTCGTGACGATCGACGCCAGTCCCGCGAGCAGAAGCGCGGCGCCGACGAGAAGGATCCCCAGCGCGACGTGCTGTTCGGCGGCGGACCGTCGGCCCTCCGCGATGTAAAAAATGCCGGCGAAGAGCACACAGTATTCGACGAAGGGAAGAAGGTTGAGCAAGCAGAGCTCAACCAGGGTGCGAAGGAAACGGAAGCCGGAGTGTGCGAAAGAACGAAGGCGCCGGGTCCGGCTTCCCGTGCCCGACCGGGCCGCGGGGGAGGCGAAGTCCAGGTCGCCTGCCTGCTTGGGAACCCGCACGTCCGGAAGAGGAGTTGCCGCGAAAGCCTCGGGTGCCTCGGCCCCGCCCCGCGCGGGAGAATGATCGACGCCGGACACCGGGTCTCGTCTGGCGTAAAAAATCGCGGCGACAATCTGAAAGGCCGCCAGCCCCGCGGCGAACGGCGCCGCGACTTGGGCCAGCATTGCGGCGGGCAGCAGGAAGAACACCAGCGCAGGAATCCACGGCACCCGAGGAAGGGGCCCCATATCGATGC
>JACXTT010007309.1_pt1 | contig 15577 bp, 18 predicted proteins | sample 9270951 | NCBI WGS metagenome assembly JACXTT01 (sample SAMN15532306, study PRJNA645909) | rock metagenome | isolation source: weathered quartz diorite | place: Puerto Rico | collected 2017-06-21 | reverse complement strand
GCCGGCGGCGGCAATGCCCCGCCGGCGGTTGGATAGTCCGGCGCGCTAGACGGCCGGGCTTCTTTGTTCAACTACCTTGAAGGAGCAAAGCATGGCGAAGAAGAAAGCGAAAAAAGGCGGCAAGAAAAAGAAGAAAAAGAAAGCATCAGGAAAGAAGAAGAGAGCATTGAAAAGAGCGGGTAACAAAAAGGCGGCAGCAAAGAAATCCGCCAAGAAGAAGAAAAAGGCGGGAAAAAAGAAAAAGGCGATGAAAGCCGCCACACCCACGGCCAGCACGGCGGAACCGACGGCGCCTGCGCCAGCAGCACCGGCGGACGCTGGAACCACCGGCGCGCGACCCGCGCTGAATCCAGCCGCCGCGTGGCCTTTCCCGACGGGGTCCCGGCCGTAGGCGGGACACCCCCGGGAAGGGGCAGGGCTGCGAAAGCGCTCTGCTTGGCCCTCGAAGCTCAGCGGACCGGTTCGGGTCCAATCGGCCCAAGAAACGAGACTTCGGCCGGTCCGCGAGGCTTCACCGAGCAGCGCTCATTTTAGCGGCCGTTCGGCTCCGAAAGGAGCCAGATCACACCGTTTCGCAGCTTCTCGCCTGTCGGCGTGGAACGACAGAAGTGATTGACAGTGTTAAATATTTCCGCATACCATTAGGCTCGCTGCAGTGCAGCACCGCTGGGTACCAAGGTGCTGCGTTCAACCGTCTAGCCCCGGTCGGCGATCCCTCGAGGAGGGTGCCGAATCCCAAGTCGGAACAGGGCGCCGGGGTAAGGAGGTCGCATATGGTTGCACCGTTGTTGGCACGCGCCTACGCCGGCGCGAAGAGCCTCGCTGCGTTCATCGCTGCCGCCGCGCTCGGCGGCCTGCTGCTCGTCCCCGTGCATGGGGACGGGGCGAAGCCCGCTGCGGCCTGGGCCGAAAACGCCCTGTTCGAACGCTCGGTCGTCGCCTCGGGCGCCATCCAGGCGCTCCCGGAGACGCCGCTTGAGCGCGAGCAGCGCCTCATCACCGAGTTCATCGCCAAGCGCTACCGCGTCTCGGACGTCGCGGTGGCGAACTACGTCGCCGCGGCCTATCGGGCGGGCGAGCAGTATTCCGTGGACCCGCTGCTGATCCTCGCCGTGATGGCGGTCGAATCGCGCTACAACCCGGTAGCGGAAAGCGTGGTCGGCGCCAAGGGACTCATGCAGGTCATGCCCAAGTACCACCTCGACAAGCTCGTCGACCACGGCGGCGAGGAAGCGCTGCTCGAGCCGGAGGTGAACATCCAGGTCGGCGCCCAGATCCTGCGCGAGTACCAGCGGCGCCTGCGCGACACCGAGGCGGCGCTGCAGATGTACGCCGGCGCGTTCGACGAGCCGAGCGGGCAGTACGCCACCAAGGTGTTCGCCGAGCGCGCGCGGCTCGAGCTCCTCAGGCTGAAGGCGCGGAAGCAGCAAACCGTCTGATCCGGTTCGCCGCCGCCTCGATATCGGCCATCCCCCGGGTGTAGGCGAAGCGCACATGGTGCGACGTGCCGTTCGCGCCGAAGTCCACGCCGGGCGTCGCCGCCACCGCCTCGCGCTCCAGTAACTGCATGCAGTAGTCGCGGGCATCGCGCCCGCAATCCGCATAGATATAGAACGCGCCGTGCGGCTCGGCCGGCACGGTCAAGCCTGCGGCGGCGAGCGCCGGCAGCAGCACATCGCGCCGGCCGGCGAACTCGCGCCGCCGCTGTTCGAGAATTGCCAGCGATTCGGGATCGAACGCCGCGCAGGCGGCATGCTGCGCCACCGCCGGCGCGGAGATGAAAAGATGCTGCGCCAGCTTCTCGAAGCCGCGCACCCCGCCTGCCGGCAGCACCACCCAGCCGAGGCGCCAGCCGGTCATGCAGAAGTACTTCGAGAAGCTGTTGATCACCACCACCTCGCCCGGCAGCCCGAGCGCGGTCCACGGCTCGGTGCCGTAGCTCAATCCCTGGTAGATCTCGTCCACGATCAGCACGCCGCCGCGCTCGGCGATGAAGCGCGCGATCGCCTCGAGCTCGCCGCGCGCGATCAGCGTGCCGGTCGGATTGGAAGGCGAGCCGAGGATCAGCGCTTTAGTGCGCGTGCTCCATGCCTCGCGCACCATGGCGAGCGTCGGCTGGAAGTTGTGCGCGGCCGTCACGGCGAGCGGCCGCGCGCGGCCCTCGAACGCGCGCACAAAATGCCGGTAGCCCGGATAGCCGGGATCGGGCACCAGCACCTCGTCGAGCGCATCGACATAGAGCGCCGCAACCGTCAGCAAACCGCCGGAGGCGCCGGCGGTGACGACCACTCGCTCGGGCGGCAGCGCAGCGCGGAACCTGGACGCGTAATGCTGCGCGATCGTCTCGCGCAGTGCCGGCAGGCCGAGCGTCGCGGTATATGCGGTGCGTCCTTCGCGCAGCGCGCGCACGCCGGCCTCCACCACCGGTCCGGGCGCCGTGAAGTCGGGCTCGCCGATCTCCATGTGCACTACGTGGCGGCCGGCGCGCTCGAGCGCCTGCGCGCGCGAGAGCACGTCCATCACTTCGAAAGGTGCAATTTCCGCAGCGCGGCGCGCCGTCACCATGGCGGCGGCCATTCTACGGTCAGCCCCTGCTATAGAATCGTCTGGTGGACGAGCAGCTGAAGAAGAGCGCCCTCGAGTACCACCGCCGCGCGCCGCCGGGCAAGCTCTCGATCCTGCCCACCAAGCAGCTCACCAACCAGCGCGATCTCGCGCTGGCTTATTCCCCCGGCGTAGCCGCCGCCTGCGAAGAGATCGTGCGCGATCCCGCCTCGGCGGTGCACTACACCTCGCGCTCGAACCTGATCGCCGTGATCACCAACGGCACCGCGGTGCTCGGCCTCGGCGCCATCGGCCCGCTCGCCGCCAAGCCGGTGATGGAAGGCAAAGCCGTACTGTTCAAAAAGTTCGCGGGCATCGACTGCTTCGACATCGAGATCGAGGAGCGCGACCCGGAAAAGCTGGTCGAGATCATCGCGGCGCTCGAGCCCACCTTCGGCGCGATCAACCTCGAGGATATCAAGGCGCCGGAGTGCTTCGCCGTCGAACGCCTCTTGCGCAAGCGCATGAGGATCCCGGTGTTCCACGACGACCAGCACGGCACCGCCATCACCGTGGGCGCCGCGGTCTACAACGGGCTCAAGGTCGTGGGCAAGCGCATCGAGGAAGTGAAGCTCGTCGCCTCCGGCGCCGGCGCCGCGGCGCTCGCCTGCCTCGATCTGCTGCAGAAGATGGGGCTGCCGCTCGCCAACATCATCGTCACCGACATCAAGGGCGTGGTCTACAAGGGCCGGCGCGAGCTGATGGACCCGGACAAGGAGCGCTACGCGAAGGACACGCGCGCGCGCACGCTCGACGACGTGATCAGCGGCGCGGACGTGTTCCTCGGGCTCTCCGCCGGCGGCGTGCTGAAGCCGGCGATGGTGACGAAGATGGCGGCGCGCCCGCTGATCCTCGCGCTTGCCAACCCGGAGCCCGAGATCTCGCCGGAGCTGGCGCGCGAGGCGCGGCCCGACAGCGTGATCGCTACTGGGCGCTCGGACTATCCGAACCAGGTCAACAACGTGCTCTGCTTCCCATTCATCTTCCGCGGAGCACTGGACGTCGGCGCGACGACCATCACCACCGAGATGGAGCTCGCGGCCGTGCGCGCCATCGCCGAGCTCGCGCAAGCCGAGACCTCCGAGCAGGTGGCGCTCGCCTACGGCATCGAGACGATCAGCTTCGGGCCCGAGTACATCATCCCGCGGCCCTTCGACCCGCGGCTCATCGCGCGCGTCGCGCCGGCGGTGGCGCAGGCGGCGATGGAATCGGGCGTCGCCACGCGCCCGATCGCCGACATCGAGGCTTATCGCCAGTCGCTCTCGCAGTTCGTCTACCAGTCCGGCCTCATCATGAAGCCGCTCTTCAGCGCGGCGAAGGCGCAGCCGCGGCGCGTGGTCTACGCCGAAGGCGAGGACGAGCGCGTGCTGCGCGCGGTGCAAGTGGTGGTCGACGAAGGCCTGGCGCGCCCGATCCTGGTCGGCCGGCCGCAGGTCGTGCAGCAGCGCCTGGAGCGTCTCGGCCTGCGCGTGCGGCCCGGGCATGAGGTCGAGCTGGTGAATCCGGAGTTCGACCCGCGCTATCGCGACTATTGGACCAGCTACCAGCACCTCGTCGAGCGCCGCGGCGTGTCGCCGGAATACGCGCGCATCGAGATGCGCCGCAGCACCACGCTCATCGGCGCGATGATGATCCACAAGGGCGAGGCCGACTCGATGATCTGCGGCACGCTCGGCATGTTCGCCGAGCACATGCGCTACATCGACCAGGTGATCGGACTGCGGCCCGGCGTGCGCCACTACGCGGCGATGAACGCCATCATCCTGCCGGCGCGCACCGTGTTCATCTGCGACACGTACGTGACGAACGACCCGGACGCCGAGCACATCGCCGAGATGACGCTGCTCGCCGCGGAAGAGGTGCGCCGCTTCGGCATCGTGCCGAAGGTCGCGCTGGTCTCCGCCTCCAACTTCGGCTCGCTCGACACGCCCTCGGCGCGCAAGATGCGCGCCGCGCTCGCGCTCGTCACCGAGCGCGCGCCCGACCTGCAGGTCGAAGGCGAGATGCACGGCGATGCGGCGCTCTCCGAGGAAATCCGCATGCGCGTGTTCCCGCGCGCGCGGCTGCGCGGCGAAGCGAACCTGCTCGTTATGCCGACGCTCGACGCGGCGAATATCTCGTTCAACCTGCTGAAAACCGCGAGCGGCGGCGGCGTCACCATCGGGCCGATGCTGCTCGGCGCCGCGCGCCCGGCGCACATCCTCACGCCCTCGGCGACCGTGCGGCGCATCGTCAACATGACCGCGCTCGCCGTGGCGGACGCCAACGCACCGCGCGCCCAGGAAAGCCTGTTCTGATGGACGCGCTCAGCGCCACGATCGCCCCGCTGCACGCGGGCCGGGCGCAGCCGCGAGCGGGGCTGGTGCTCACCGGCGGCGGCGCGCGCGCCGCCTACCAGGTGGGCGTGGTGAAGGCGGTGCGCGATGTGCTCGGCGGGCCGAAGAAGAACCCGTTCCCGATCCTCTGCGGCACCTCCGCCGGCGCCATCAACGCGACGACGCTCGCCGTGTTCGCCGACGACTTTTCCGGGGCGGTGGCGACGCTGCTCGAGCAGTGGGAGAACATGCACTGCCACCACATCTACCGCACCGATGCGTGGCACGTCATGAGGAGCGGGGCGCGCTGGCTCGCGGCGATGATGCTGGTATCGCGCCACAACCCGATCTCGCTCCTCGACAACACGCCGCTCGCCGCGATGCTGGCGAGGAACCTGCGGTTCGAGCGCATCCAGGCGAACATCGATGCCGGCTCGCTCTACGCCGTGTGCGTGACCGCTTCGGGCTATACGACGGGGCAGAGCGTGTCGTTCTTCCAGGGCGGAGCCAACCTCGCGGGCTGGGAGCGGAACCAGCGCATCGGCGCCGCGGTGACGCTGAACGCCGAATACCTGCTCGCCTCCGCCTCGCTGCCCTTCATCTTTCCGGCGGTCAAGGTGCACCGCGAATATTTCGGCGACGGCTCGATGCGCCAGATCGCGCCGGTGTCCCCGGCGCTGCACCTGGGCGCCGACCGCGTGCTGATCGTCGGCACCGGGCGCCAGGAGCGGGAGGCGAACCGCGCGCGCTCGACCATCTACCCGTCGCTCGCCCAGATCGCGGGCCACGCGCTCAACTCCATTTTCCTCGACAGCCTCGCCGTCGACATCGAGCGCCTCGAGCGCATCAATCGCACGGTGAAGCTGATCCCGCCCGAGCGGCTCGCGGACTCGAACGTGAACCTGCGTCCGGTGAAGGTGCTGTTCATCACGCCGTCGCAGCCGATCGAGCGCATCGCCGCGCGCTTCCTGCACGAGCTGCCCACCACCGTGCGCTTCATCCTCAAGCCCACCGGAGCGCTCAACCGCTCCGGTTCCAACTTGGCGAGCTACCTATTGTTCGAGGAATCGTTCTGCCGCGCGCTGATCGATCTCGGCTACCAGGACACCATCAGCCGCGAGGCCGAGGTGCGCGAGTTCTTCGCCGTGCCGCAGGAGCGGGCCTATGCCTGACGACGCGCCGCAGGATCCCTTCGAGATGTTCCGGCGCCTGTGGGGCGGCCTTGGCGTGCCGCTGCCCGGCATGGCGATGCCGACCTTCGATCCGAAGGAAGTGGAGAAGCGCATCGCCGAGCTGCGCTCGGTCGAGGCGTGGCTCAACATGAACCTCAACATGGTGAAGTTCTCCATCCAGGGCCTCGAGCTGCAGCGCGCGGCGCTGCAGGCGATGCGCAACGCCGGCGGCGGCGACGCTCCGCGCAAAGAATAGGCAGTCCAATCCACGGGAGACGCGAATGGCAAAGGCAATCCGTTTTCACAGGCAGGGCGGCCCCGAAGTGCTGCAGGTCGACGACGTGCCGGTCGGCGATCCGCAGCCGGGCCAGATCCGCATCCGGCATAGCGCGATCGGCGTCAACTTCGTCGACACCTATCAGCGCTCCGGCCTCTATCCGATGCAGACGCCGGCGATCGCCGGCAATGAAGGCGCCGGCGTGGTTGAAGCCGTGGGCAAGGGCGTCAAGGACCTGAAGGTCGGCGACCGCGTCGCCTATACGGGGCTGCCTGGCTCCTACTGCGAAGCGCGGCTCGTGCCCGCCGAGCGGGTCGTGAAGGTTCCCAAGGGCATCAGCGACGAGCAGGCTGCATCGATGCTGCTAAAGGGCATGACGGTGCACTACCTCATCTTCTCCACCTACAAGGTGAAGAAAGGCGAGACCGTGCTCTGGCACGCCGCCGCCGGCGGCGTCGGGCTGATCGCCGGCCAGTGGCTGAAGAAGCTCGGCGTGACGACGATCGGCACGGTCGGCTCGGACGAGAAGGCGAAGCTCGCCAAGTCGCACGGCTACAAGCACGTCATCAACTACAGCACCGAGAACTTCGTCGAGAAGGTGAAGGAGCTCACCAAGGGCAAGAAGCTGCCGGTGGTCTACGACGCGGTGGGCAAGTCCACCTGGGACGGCTCGCTCGAGTGCCTGCAGCCGCGCGGGCTGATGGTGTCGTTCGGCAACGCCTCCGGCGCCGTGCCGCCGGTGAACCTCGGCATCCTCTCGACCAAGGGCTCGCTCTACGTCACGCGGCCGACGCTTGCCACCTACATCGCCGCGCGCCCCGACCTCGTCAAGCGCTCCACCGATCTCTTCAACGCGGTCAAGTCGGGCGCCGTGAAGATCGAGACCACGGCGCGCTACAAGCTCGAGGACGCGGCGAACGCGCACCGCGACCTCGAAGGGCGCAAGACCACCGGCTCGGTGATCCTGGTTCCCTGAGAGCGCTACTTGATATTGAGGATTGCCATCGCCTTGGCAAGCGTGTCGACCGACTCCTGATGTCTTCCGGCCTTGTGCAGCGCCTCGCCGTCGGCGCGATACTTTTTGACCTCGGCAAGCTGCGCCGCTGAGAGCGGCGGGTTCTTGGCGAGGGCCTCGTCGATCTTGCGCATGTCGGCGGGGCAGTGGAAGGCAAGAGCGGCGGCGCTGGCGAGCGCTAAGGCGATGAGTAGCGCGATGCGTTTCATGGTGGTTCTCTCCCGGTTGTCGGCTGCGAACACGCACCGGCGGCGCGCTATTCCCCGTGCAGCTTGACGCCGCCGAGCTGCGCCGGCGCCTCGCGCGCGCGGCGCCGCCCGCATCCTCGGTGTACGGCGACGACGGCGCCGGCCGCGAGCAGGCCGCCGTAATACCGGCCGCCGTGCTGGTGCCGATCATCGCGCATCCCGAGGGCTTCACGGTGCTCTTCACGCGGCGCACCACGCAGCTCAAGGCGCACTCCGGGCAGGTGAGCTTTCCGGGCGGCCGCACCGAGCCGGGCGACGCCAGCCCGGAGCACACCGCGCTGCGCGAGGCGCAGGAGGAAGTCGGGCTTCCGTCCGGCAAAGTGGAAGTGCTCGGCCGGCTGCCGGAGTACAACACGCGCACCGGCTTTCGCGTGACGCCGGTGGTCGGTCTGATCCGGCCGCCGCTCGAGCTGGTGCCCGACGTGCGCGAAGTCGATGAAATCTTCGAGGTGCCGCTCGCCTTCCTGCTCGAGCCGGCGAACTATCGCCGCGAGAGCCGCCAGATCGGCGCGCGCATGGCGAGCTACTACGTGATCGAGCATCACGGCCGCACGATCTGGGGCGCTACCGCCGGCATGCTGGCTAACCTTTACCGCCAGCTCGCCGCCTAGAATGCGCCCATGAGCGTCGTCGCGATCATCGCCGCGCTCGTCATCGAGCAATGGCGGCCGCTCGGCCATCGCCCCGCGGTGCAGGGCACGCTCGGCACCTGGGCAAGCTGGCTCGAGCACTCGTTCAACGGCGGCGCGCGCCACCATGGCGTGATCGCCTGGCTGGTCGCCGTGCTGCCGCCGGTGGCGCTTGCGCTCGCGCTTCACTACCTGCTTTTTGCGCTGCACCCGCTGCTCGCGCTCGCCTTCAACATCGCGGTGCTCTATCTCACGCTTGGCTTCCGGCAGTTCAGCCACTACTTCACCGACATCCAGGTCGCGGTGAAGTCGGGCGACGTTGAGCGGGCGCGCGCCGCCCTCGAGCAGTGGCGCGGGGCGTCCGGCGTGGTGCGCCCGCGCGAGGAGGTCATCCGGCTCGCGATCGAGGAGGCGCTGCTCGCCTCGCACCGGCACGTATTCGGCGTGCTGCTGTGGTACCTGCTGCTGCCGGGCCCGAGCGGCGCCGTGCTCTATCGGCTCGCGGCCTACTTCGCCTGGCGCTGGAAGGAGCTGGGCGGCTTCGGCGAGTTCGCCAAGCGCGCGTTCCACGTGCTCGACTGGCCGGCGGTGCGGCTCACCGCCGCGGCGTTTGCGGTCGTGGGCGACTTCGAGGACGCGGTGTATTGCTGGCGCACGCAGGCGCGCACCTGGTTCGATCCGAACGCCGGCATCGTGCTCGCCGCCGGCGCCGGCGCCATGGGCGTGCGCCTGGGGATGCCGGTGCAGGACGTCGACGGCATGCAGCCGCGCCCCGAGCTCGGCGTGGGCGAGCCCGCCGAGGGCCCGTTCCTCGACAGCACGGTGGGGCTCCTCTGGCGCGCGCTGGTGGTCTGGGTCTTCGCGCTCGTGATCCTCACGGCAGCGCGGCTCCTCTAGGCCGGCAGAACTAGGGCGCCGGCGAACGGTACCGGTCCCGCCTGCCGGAACATCGCGCCCATGCAGAACCTGCGTGCGGATCTCGCGCGCGCGCTCGAGTACGAGAACGGCGGCCGCGCTCGCCGTTGGCTGCTCGCGCTCGGTGCGCCGGGTACGCACGCGGTGCTCGTCTACCGGCTCGGGCGCTGGGCGCTCGGGCAGCCGGCGCCCGTGCGCGTGCCGCTCGGCGTCGTCTACCAGCTCCTGTACCTCCTCGTGCGCATCTGCTGGGGCATCGAGATACCGCGCGCTGCGAGGATCGGGCCCGGACTCTACATCGGTCACTTCGGCGGCATCGCCGTGTCGCGGCGCGCGGTGATCGGGCGCAATTGCGCGCTGTCACAGCAGGTCACCATCGGCGACGATGTCTATATCGCGCCGGGCGCGCGCGTCTTCGGCCGCATCCGCATCGGCAACAACGTCAAGATCGGGCCGAATGCAGTGGTGGGCGAGGACATCCCGGACAACGCCGTAGTGGCGCTCGATCCCGGCTACCGCATCGTTTCGTATCGCGGCAACCGGCGCGCCCTCGGCTACGCCGGCCGATGGGCGCCGCAGCGCCAGCACTGGGTGAACTGCGCGCCCAGCCGCTCGCCGCAGGCGCACGTCCAATCGGGTCCTGACGCCGGCGGGCGGAGCGGCTCCTCGGCGCGCGCGGCGTCCGCGTCGTCCAGCACCCAGAGCTGAGCTTCGCATTCGGCTTGTGGTGGCTCGCATATCGCCGAGGAGAGGACGGGGAATTGACGACACGATACTCGAGGATAATTTGTCGCGTTTACTTCGCGGTATGCGAGGACCGGTTGACAGCGGGCCATTTTGAAGCGCACCCTAACTGCGCCATCAGGCCATTGAGGGGGATTTGTGAGAGCGTCGTTTGTTGCGCTTGTTCCAATATTCCTCGCCAGTTGCATAAGTCCCGAGGAGCAGGCATACCGGCGGGAACAGGCCGAATACCAGCGCCAGCAAGAGGAGGCGGCCTACATTGCGGGTCTCGCGAACAAATGCGAGCAATTCGGTTTCGCGCGCGGAAGCGACCAGCACAAGCAATGCATGCTCTCTCTCCATCAGCAGAACGTCGCAGCTAGAGCAGCGGCGGCGGCGGCTGTCTTACAAGGGGCTGCAGCTGCGGAGATACAGAACAGCCAGGCGCGTCGGCCGGTGGTTCCCACATATGCGCCGCCTCCGACGTACAACACGAATTGCACACGCGATTACTTGGGCAACCTTAACTGCACTACCCGCCCCCAATGACGTGGTTAAGAGGGTGTTCACTGTGGCATGTGATTTGGACCAATTAGGGTGTTTGCAACGCATGCATTCCGGACGCGGAGCACATAGCGTAAGTTGAGCGGGAACGACCGCGCGCCAGCTGCAAGACGTCTTCTACTCGTTGCTGTACCTCCTCGTGCGGATCTGCTGGGACCGAGATACCTCGCGCCGCGAGAATCAGGCCCGCGCTCTACGTGCTGCTCGATCCAAGCTACCGCATCGTCTCGCAGCGCGGCAACCGGCGCGCGCCTTCGACTACGCCGGCCGATGGGCGCCGCAGCGCCAGCACTGGGTGAACTGCGCGCCCAGCCGCTCGCCGCAGGAGCACGTCCAATCGGGTCCTGACGCCGGCGGGCGGAGCAGCTCTTCGGCGCGCGGTGCGTCCGCATCGTCCAGCACCCAGAGCTGGGCTTCGCATTCCGCCGGCGGCAACTCTCCCATCGCCGAGGAGAGCGCGGCATTGCGCACCAGCACCTGGATGCCGGCGGCTTCGAGCAGATTCCTTGCGTGGTAAACGGTGGTCTGGTTGAAAGAGCCGAAGACGCGCTTCATAGGGCGAAGAGCTGATCACATTTGGCGGCGCAGATGAAATCGTTCTCGGAGAGCCCGCCGATCGCGTGCGTCGCGTACTCGACGCGGCACTTGTTGTAGCCGACCAGCAGGTCCGGGTGGTGGTCCTCGCGGTGCGAGACCCAGGCGAGCGCGTTCACGAACGCCATCGTCTGGTAGTAATTGGTGAACGGGTACACCTTGACGAGCTTGCCGTCCTCGATGATCCAGCCCTTCAGCTGCTTCAGCATGTCCTTCGCCTGCTGCGCGGTGTACGGGGCGACGCCGCCTTCGCAGGGCTTGCATTTCTTGCTGGCGAGATCTGTCACGACGGGCTCCTCATTTCCGCCAGCCGTGCGATGCGCATCGCCGCCGGCGGGTGCGAATCATAGAACGCGGAATGCAGCGGGTCGGGCGTGAGCGTGGCCGCATTGTCCTTGTAGAGCTTCACCAGCGCGCGCACCAGCTCCTGCGCGTTGGCGTGGCTCACCGCATAGGCGTCGGCCTCGTACTCGCGCCGCCGCGAATAGCGGCTGGTGAGCGGCTGCACGAAGTAGAGGAATTCCGGCAGCACCATCATGAAGAGCGCGAGCGCCGCGGCGTGGCTCGGCGTGGTGACGCCGAGGCCCGCGTAGAACCAGTCGCGGTCGATGATCTGCCCGAGCACCGCGAGCACCGCCAGGCTGATCACGGCGGAGAGCACCATCTGCTTTGCGATGTGGTGCAGGCGGTAGTGGCCGAGCTCGTGCGCGAGCACCGCCTCGACCTCGGGCGGCTGCAGGCGGCTCACCAGCGTATCGAAGAGCACGATGCGCTTCGCCGCGCCGAAGCCGGTGAAGAAGGCGTTGCCGTGGCTCGAGCGCTTCGAGCCGTCCATCAGATAGAGGCCGCTCGACTTGAAGCCGGTACGGTCGAGGAGCCGCGCCACCCTCCCGGCGAGCTCGCCCTCGGTGATCGGCGTGAACTTGTTGAAGAGCGGCATGATGAGCGCCGGATAGATCATGACCAGCGCCGCGGAATACGCGGCCCACACGAGCCAGACGTAGAACCACCAGTAAGTCCCCATCTCGCCCATCAGCCACAGCACGGCGAGGAGCAGCGGCACGCCGAGCACCAGGCCGACGACCGCGTGCCTGAGGAGATCGGCAATGAACAGGCGCAGCGTCATGCGGTTGAAGCCGAAGCGCGCCTCGATGCCGAAGGTGCGGTACACGGCGAGCGGCAGGCCGATCAGCGCCTGCACGAACACGATGCTGAGGAGGAGCGCCGTGCCGTGCGCGATTGAGCCGGTGGCGAAGACCTTGCTCCACGCATCGGAAAGCCACTGCAGCAGGCCGCCCAGCGTGAAGACAAGCAGCACCGCCGCGCCCACCAGCACATCGATCATGCCGAGGCGCGTCTTCGCGGCGGTGTAGTCGGCGGCTTTCTGGTGCGCGGCGAGCGGGATCGAGTCGGCGAAGCTCGCGGGCACGGCTGCGCGGTGCACGCTCACGTGGCGGATCTGCCGCGCCGCGAGCCACAGCCGCGCCACGCTTGCCGCGCCGAGCGCGGCAAGAAAGAGCCAGGTCAGGGCGTTCGGCACGCGGCGGCTAGAATAAGCCATGCCCGGCGATCCCAACAACCTCATCTGGATCGACATGGAGATGACCGGATTGCAGCCGGACAGCGACCGCATCATCGAGATGGCGATGCTGGTCACCGACCCGCAGCTCGAGCTGGTGGCCGAGGGCCCGCTGCTCGTGATTCACCAGCCCGACGAGGTGCTCGAGGCGATGGACACCTGGAACAAGAGCACGCACAAGAAGACCGGCCTCATCGAGCGCGTGCGCGCCTCGACCTTGAGCGAGGCCGACGCCGAGCGCGCGGCGCTCGAGTTCCTCGAGCAGCACGTGCCGGCGAACAATTCGCCGATGTGCGGCAACTCGATCTGCCAGGACCGGCGCTTCCTCGTGCGCTGGATGCCGCGCCTGGAAGCGCATTTCCATTACCGCAACCTCGACGTCTCCACGCTGAAGGAGCTGGTGCGCCGCTGGAAGCCCGAGCTCGGCAAGGGCTTCTCCAAGGAAGGCCGGCACGAAGCGATGGCCGACATCCTCGAGTCGATCGAGGAGCTGAAGTTCTACCGCAAGAGCGTGATGACCATCTAGAAATTCCGATCCAGGGTCGTAATTAATCGAAGCAATTACGACCCTGGATCGGAATTACGGTTTGCGGATGGCGTCGGCGATTTCGCGGCTGATCGCCGCAAGCGCCGCGCTATGCGCCGCGGCGAGCGCGTCGTAATCCCTGCCTTGTACCCGCTCGCGCTGCGTCGAGCGCCCGCTGCGCCGCGCGCCCTGCGGGCCGACTACCGTCCACTGCGCATCGAGCAGCACCGCCTCGCCCGGCGTCGATTCGAAGCGCTGCACATCGAGGATTACCCGGTAGTCCGCATCGCCGTTCCTCGGCTGCGCCAGCGTCCGCGCGCCCAGGTCCTTCGCCAGGTTCGCCGCCACCACGCGCGCGATGGCGCTCTTCAGCGGCTCGGCCCACCGCGCCTGCTCGGCGATCGCCACCTGGTTCGCGCTGACGCGCACCACGAACTGCGGCCGGTCGACCAGCTCCGGCACGCTCACCGGGCCCACCGCGATCGAATACGGCGCCTCGGCCGCGGCCGGCGGCTCGGGCGCGTCCAGGGTATAGAAGCGCTCGCGCGGCGGTGTGCCGCAGCTAAATAGAAGAAAACTCAGGAGAACTGCGAGGCGGGTCATTGGCTGTCGGCGCTCTTGCCGCGCAGCAGCGCCTGCGGATTGCGCTCGAGGTAGTCGGCGAGCGTGCGCAGGCTCTGCGCGGTGCGCGCGAACTCGCGCGCGGCGTCCTGCAGCTCGGCGAAGAGCGCCGAGTCGGGCGCGAGGCTCTTCTCGGCGGCTCCGAAGGTGCGGCTTGCATCGCCCATGGTCTTGGTCGCCTCGCTGAGCGTCTTGCGCATCTCGGCGAGGGTCGCGCGCGCCTCGGGCGCAAGCTCGGTGTCCAGGCGCCGCGCGAGCGAGTCCACGCTCTGCAGCGTGCGGGTGAAATCCGCGGCCATCTGCTCGAGCGGCACGTGCTCGAGCTTGTTCGCGAGGCTGACGAGGGTGGTGTGCAGATCTTCGAGTGTGCTCGCGGTGGTGGGGAGCTCGGGCGGCGACTGCGCGAGGTCGAGCTTGGCGCGCGGCGCATCCGGAAAGAAGTCGAGCGCGACGTAGAGCTGGCCGGTGAGAAGGCTCGCCGTGCGCAGCTGCGCGCGCAGGCCGCGGTCGACGAGGCGGGCGACGAACTTGCCGTCCTTGCCCAGCCGCCCGGATTTCGGCGCGCCGCCGCGCAGCCGCGAGGTGAACCGCTCGGGGTAGACGCGGATCTCGACCGGGATGGAGATGCGCTCGCTCTGCGGGTCGTATTGCGTATGGATCGCCGCCACCTCGCCGACCACGATGCCGCGGAAGTCGACCGGCGCGCCGGGCTGCAGCCCGCGCACCGACTGGTTGAAGACGAGCACGTAGCTGTCGGCGATCCGGTCGGGACTCTTGAATGCCAGCGCCTGGCTGCGGTACAGCTCGAACACCATGTCGGAGGTGATCGGCGCGGGCTCCGCATCCTCGAACGGCGTGGCGAAGGCGATGCCGCCGACGGCGAGCGACACCAGCGACTCGGTCTTCACGCGCACGCCGTCGGCATCCAGCGCCACGTCGATGCCGCTCGCGTGCCAGAAGCGGCTCGCCGCCGACACGAAGCGGTCGTAGGGCGCGTTGATGAAGATCGTCACCTGCACCGCCTTGCCGTCGCCCTCGAGCGCATAGGCGGCGACCTGGCCCACCTGCAGCCGCCGGTAATAGACCGGCGAGCCGATGTCGAGCGAGCCGATGTCTTCGGAGCGCAGCGTGAGCTGGCGGCCCGGCGCGTCGGTGGTGAAGGCGGGCGGCTGCTCGAGGCCGATGAACAGGCGGCGCCGCTGCGTCGACTTGCCCACGTCGACGGCCACGTAATTGCCCGACAGCAGCGTCTGCAGGCCGGACACGGTGCTGCCGGAGATGCGCGGCCGCACCACCCAGAAGCGCGTGTCGTCGACCAGGAGCTTCTCCGCGCCTTTGCTCAGGTGCGCTGTCGCTATCACGCCGGTGAGGTCGGCGGCCAGGCTGATCTCGCCGATGTGGCCGACGTCGACGTCCTTGTACTTGATGCGGGTCTTGCCGGTCTGCAGGCCCTCGGCGGTGCGGAAATGGATCTCGACGACCGGCCCGCGATCGAACCAGGTGCTCAGCGCGAGCCAGCCGCCGATGGCGAGCGCTACCGCGGGAACGATCCAGACGAGCGGAAGCGCACGGCCGGCCTTGGGCGCCGCCAGCGCCTCGGGGATGCGCTCAGGCGCGCCGTTCACCATCCCAGATCAGGCGCGGATCGAAGCTCTGCGCCGCCGCCATGGTCAGCACCACGACCGCGCCGAAGGCGGGCGCAGCCGGGCCGGCGCGCACCGCGGCGAGCGCGGTGAGCTGCACCAGCGCGACGAGCAGCGCCACCACGAAGATGTCGAGCATCGACCAGCGGCCG
>JACXTT010007308.1_pt1 | contig 15579 bp, 15 predicted proteins | sample 9270951 | NCBI WGS metagenome assembly JACXTT01 (sample SAMN15532306, study PRJNA645909) | rock metagenome | isolation source: weathered quartz diorite | place: Puerto Rico | collected 2017-06-21 | reverse complement strand
TTGTCGAGTTGCTTGAGCGCGGCATTCTTGTGGGCGATCTTCCAAGGGCTACTTCTCCCGTCCGGCGCCGACTACAATCCTCCAGCGCCGAGCAATCTTCAGGCCAGCCTCGGACCGTTGTCCGCCAGCGATATTTTCTACCTCATGTTTTTTGGCACGTGTTTGCTGGCTCCCTTTTTGATGCAGGACGCTGGCAGATCGATCTTGGGTTACCTTTTCTCTTACGTAATCAGCGGGATTGTCGTTTTCGAAGTCTTGTCGTTTCCCGGACTCTCCAGCCCCGACAGCACATTCACTAGACTTCTCGAATCTTCGGCGCTGAACTGGACGTTTACAGCCGTCTTCCCCGTCCCCTTGTTCATCGGGATTGCCGGAACGGTTCTTGGCGTGGCGCTAGGAGAGAAGTACTCAAGTTGACCGCTGATCACGGCAAGGGTCCTTAGAGCTGAGAGTACCGAACTCGACACCTCTCAACGCCTAGGATATGCGTATATTCGGCTTCAATGGCAGATACTGTCTATACCTCCGACTTTCTGGTCTTGGAAGAATCGTAACAGTTGAACCGATGTTCGAAGTGTGGGGCGGTAAACAGGGAGGGTGCTGACCATTGCGGAATCTGCGGAGCAATGATAATTGCTGGGCAAGAATTTCATCCTCCAACTCCGCTTCCTTCAAGTAATGAATCGGTCGGACCCACGCGATTCTACGGGGCAAGGGCATCCTTCGGATTGGTCGGGTCGCTCTTGCTAGTCGCCGTCGGCATCTATACGTTGTTCACTTCGACAATCGGAGTGGTCATAGGCTTAGTGCTCGTGGTCATCGGCTTTACAATGATGCGATCTGCACTCCGGTATCTCAGAGAATTCCGGTACATCCAAAATCTCCCTACTGGAATTGCCCGTTCTTCACGGACGGATGAAGCCCGTCCGCCAGTCTATGTTGGAGGCGTCTCCGGGCTACCGGCTCTAATCAATGAAGTGGATAGGATCGAGAGAGAGGCGGCTGAACAGGAATCGGAGCAGGATGACAAGGAGTGAGCCGAGTTAGGCGTTGGCATCTGGCGGCGCTTGCGTAGACGGCTCCGCTTTCTTCGATTCCATAATCATGCATATCTCCTCCTCGACTGTTCCCGCCTTCCTGGGTGTTTCAACAAACCGTCCCACCTCCCGCCAGTTTTTATCATAGACGATCATCGTCGGAACATTCTTGATTCTCAAGTCATCGGCGATGTCACGGTAGCTATCATAATCCACAACCTTGGCGGAGATCAGATTGTTCTTGGCGATGAGTAATGTCTTGGCGAGGCTGGGAACGTAGACGGTACAGTCGCTACACCAGTCCGCGGAGAAGATGATAAGGTAGAACCTCTCGGCAACATGCTCGAAACGGTCCACAAAGCTATCATTCGGCCGGTATTCATGGAAGCGGCGTTTCATGTTCTGACGTTTGGACGCTTTGGCCTCGTTGATGTAGTCGAGCGGGTCCTTGCCGACGCGCAGTGCCATCATAACATAGTCATCAGCAGGGAGGTCATCGTTCCTGAACCAAAATCAATGGGACACGTCTTAGGCGGTTTTTTCTATCTCTGTAAGAAAGACGGAGCTGGCTTCAACTTCCCGGTTGAAACCCTCTCGCACTCGCACGCCTATTAGCTTTACCGTATCCCCCAATCGAAGGGACTCGGCACGCTTCGCATGCTCGTCCCACAAAGAAACCCTCATTTGACCGGTCTCATCGGCCAACCGGATGTTAGCCACTTTCACGCGTCTGCCTTCTCGGGTCTCGATTTCCTGCGGCTCTGACCGTTCTACAATCCTTCCTGCCAAGATATGGAGTGAAGGGCCCGGCTTCAACTGCGCGATGCCTGACCTTTCCGATTCGATCGATTGTGAGTTAGCGTCCTCTGTAAGAACGCTGTTTCTGCCCAAGTTTACATAGACGATTCCGTTCCGTTCGGCAGAGGTCGGATTCGCTACTATCACCGTCTTGCCTTCGCCGATCTTCGCTGACTCTTCGACCTTGTCGTCCCAGAATTTTACCATTACCAGGCCCGTCGAATCTTCGACCAAAGCGGTGGCAGGCCCGTTCGTTGTCCTTTGACCTTGCAATTTTCTTAATCTGACGCGTACTTTGCGTGCCACTGAGCCGGGGGTCTGAACTAGCTCGGCGATTGTCGCCCAGGGAAGCTCCGCACCGCTTCTAGTCGCTGGCGTTGTGTACGCGTCGAATAGGCGGAACTTTCCCTTGTTTCCTAGATGAAATTCGATTTCGCCGCCCCGCCCATGTTTGGTGTACCCGTGCTCTAGGCGCAATCTGGCCCCGACTTTGACCCCTTGTTCGACTAGCTGTTCCGCGTGTACGTCCCAAAGTGCGCAACCCATCTGGCCCGATTGGTCGGACAACTGTACGCGCAAGATTTTGCCTGTCGTCCCGTCCTGCCGAGGGAATTCGCGAAGTTCCGAGACATCAATCACTTCTCCGGATATGGTGACATCGTTCAACCCGGCGTGAGCGGTATTGATTTTCTGGTCGCTCAAGCCTTCGAAGGCATCTTGCTGCACGAGCAATTGTTGCGCCACCAGGCTAATCGCGCCCACGTCTGATAGCAGTCCGTGGGACCCATCCTTTCGCTTCTCGACCATTTGGAGCACTTGTTCCTTCGTCTTGTCCGGATACTTCGTGAGAATCTTTGTGAGAATGCCTTCGAAACTGTCCAATCTACCCTCTAACTCCCTTCCGCCAGCTATTCTCTAGTCCCAGAACATTCGGGTCCGTTCAAATTCCCGTTCCGCCTTTAGAATGTTGAGATAAAAGTCGTCCTCTCCACTAGTGCGCGACCGCAGTATCCGCCCCGCTGTTCTTGGTCCAACCCCACGGGCCGCCAGCACGACGGCCGCCTGTTTCCCGTCATTCTGGATCAGCCCGGCAGACCGGGATCCTGTCATCCACTCGTGTTCTTCCTCGGCGGTAAGCTTCGCCCCGCGTTTCTTTTTCTGAACCACTTTTCGTAAGGACTCGTTACCCTGGTAAACGGCTGCGACTAGGGTCGAGTGGCAGACAGGGCATCGAATCTTCTCAGGCAAGCCGTCGACGGTCCGAATACTATCCCAGTCTCCGTTAAGGAGGCAGACCAATCGGAGCTTAGACGACAATAATCGGTTCTTAACAAGCTGGATGATCGATGCTTCCTCGAAGGCCGGACGTAGCAGCCCATGAGGGACTATCCGGTCGAGCAGGGGAATCGCCAAGGGTGAAGGATGCCCCTTGTCCTGGATCGATTCCACAACGATCTCCTCAGTCTTTATAGTGTCGAGGACCTGTTTCGCTCCCTCTAGATCCAGCTTTTCGGCGAACAATTCCCGTCTTGTTTCCAAGTTCGCGATCGAATTTCGGAAGACCTCGACTAACAATCTTGCCTGACGAGCCTTGTACTCAGCCGTCCGGCTGACCGCGCCAATCCTTCTCAGGACGTGCCAGTGTCGCCATACGAACAGGTCGGAGCCCTCGACGGTCTCGCTGATGATCCGCTCAAGGTCGGTCGATGTCAGCCTCCGCAGTTCCTCAGCGACCATCAGCGCGCTTACCGGTCTGGGAAAGATCAGCGCAAACCTGTACTGGTCCACCTGAGTTGCAATGTTCGACCCCAAGCTCGAACCGAACACCGCGGCAAGAGCCATCGAGAGGACCTCATTGACCAAGTTACCATTGCACGAATGAACGATGACACTGTTCTCGAAACCCTCAACGAGAATCAACCCGTCAGACGGAATCCTCGCGAACTTGGCTTGTTGGTCGAGTGAAGTCCGCACTCTTTCAAGTTCCCTCTGATGTAGGACGAGTTCTGTGGCACCTTTCTCGACAATGTTGGTCCTAGCACGCCCGACCTCACGGGCCACTTCTTTCTGGACTGGAATCATGTCTCCCTCCCAGCCGGGAATCGCTGTCAGGCTGGGCTGTGAAGGCTCGACCTCCATCCTCAACTCGTCCTCGTCGACACTGATCACCTTCCAAGTCTGCCCCCGCAGTATGAACTCGGCGCCAGGATTGCATCTTCTCGCAACAAAGTCCTGGTCCAAGCTTCCGATGCGTCGCTTACGGTAGAAGTCGAAGACTGTGTACTTCTTGACGTCCGGTATGACTGACAGGTTCTCGAAGTAGTATTGCAAGGCCCGGGGGGAACGAGGACTCCATGCGTCACCGAACTTTCGGATTAAACGAAGCTCGTCGAGCTGGCGTATTACCCGGTCGAGCTCGTCTGGTTCCAATTCACGGTACGGGTATGACCTCTTGACCAGTTTGAGAATATCTTCGAGGGTCTGTTGTCTCTTCTGGATGAGTATCCCTACGATCTGATGGGCGAGCACGTCGTACGCCTTGTCATGGATCACGGGCCTCTCAAGCCGAGCCTCCTTGGCGCGCTTGGCCAGCACTGAAGCCTCTAGAACGTCATCGGGGCTGGTCGTGAGAATTATTCCGCGCGCAGTCCCCCGGATTGTATGCCCGCTCCGTCCGACCCGTTGGACTAGTCGAGTCGTCTCTCGGGGCGATGTGTACTGGACAATGAAATCGACACTTCCAATATCGATTCCCAGTTCAAGGGAACTGGTGCAAATCAACGCTTTCAACCGTCCCTGTTGAAACTCGTTCTCTGCCTCTTCTCTCACCTCTCGGGACAAGGAGCCGTGGTGGACGCGGACAATGTTGCCTCCGCCCACCGCCTGTATCTGCGCAGCCAATGCTTCCGCGTGCTCTCTCGTGTTGGTGAAGACGAGCGTGGACTTGTGCTCAGTGATCAGCTGAAGGATTCGGCGTGCCCTCGCCGCTGTTGAGGCGGGGACCCCTAGCTTGTCGCCTTCCTTCTGGTCTTCCTGGCTTGGGTTAATCGAACTGACATCGATCTCTAAGCCTCGCACCTCATCAGTCCTTGCAATGCTGACTTGACGCCCCGTACCGGCCATAAACTGCCCAATTCTCTCAGGCTCTCCTATAGTGGCGGACAGTCCGATCCGCTGGAACTCTCGTCCGGTTAGTTCCTGCAATCGTTCCAAAGCCAGCGATAGTTGGACGCCTCGTTCGTCGGTTGCCAATTCATGAACTTCATCGACGATTACCCACCTGACCTTTCGAAGATGCTCTCGCATTCGTTTACCTGTTAGAATGGCCTGAAGTGTCTCTGGTGTTGTGATCATTAGGTCCGGAGGGCTTCGCGCCTGAGCAGCCCTTTGGCTAGTAGGAGTGTCTCCATGCCGGACCTGAACGTTCACATCAAGTTCTGCGCCCATGGCCTCAAGGCGTCGAAACAGGTCCCGATTTAGCGCCCGCAATGGCGTGATGTACAGGATCGATATGCCTGGAGTAGAAGGGCCGGCAGTTTCGGATCTCCTCTGGAGAAACTGGTCTAGAACCGGGAGGACTGCAGCGAGCGTCTTCCCGGTTCCGGTTGGAGCTATGAGAAGAATATTTCCCCCTTTCAGAATGGCTGGGATGGCTAGCTCTTGGATGGGGCTGGCCTCCAGGAAGCCCTCTTTTTCCAAGCGTCTGAGAACGGGTGGCGTCAGGGTCGTAAATACAGACTGCCCGGGTTGGGACGATGGGCTGGTTGACGCCATGTTGCTATCTAGAGGGGCTTCCCTCTCTAACCCTGTTATAGAGCGAGCATGCTACTTTTCTTACTTCTCTCGGTCCCGGTCCTTCTCCTTCTCCTTCTCCTTGTCCTTGTCCTTGTCTCGGCTTTCTCCTGGGCGTTCGTATGCGATGTAAAGGAAGATCAGGACGATCACGATGAAGGCAAGAACGTATAGGATGAGTTCGAGCAGCTGGTAGGATTGGTCGGAGGTCAGTAACGCTGTGGATGCCATGTGCGTCGCCTAGGTTTTCCTTTGTGATGGCGGGGTCTATTGGTTCATTATAAAAGTTCGAGCGTTCGATTGGTCGTCTTCAGCACGGTTCAATTGAATCCGTGACCTGTAACGATGGTTTAGAGATACATCATCCTTAGCAATCCACGATTCACGCTATTCTTCTTCCTGAACAAGAGGAAGGGCCATATCCCAGCTTGGCGTCCGAAGAAGTCGGTCCCCGAAAGGATGAAGACGATGAGGCGTCAGCTCCGGATATAGGAAAAGAGGACAAGATAGAGCCCTTCCTCGACATGCGGGACCCCACCTTCCGACGGATACTCCGGGCCGCTACAAGCAAGTTCAACCAGATGATCTGCCCGCTTATGGCGACCGTCTGCGTGCGAGACCTTTGCATGTTCTGGAACGACCATTCGAAGTCCTGCTTGATCTCGGATACGATGAAGATCAGCCTGTATCATGCCGTCTGCCCGAAGTGCCAGTCGGCCAACGTTAGCATCTCAACGAGGGAGCAACGGTCAGCGAAGAATCGTGGATACAGATGCGACACGTGCGGAAATGAGTGGGGCCAGGTGCACTAGCCCTCGACCCCTTCTGATCGGGAATTTCCTTCTCTATGCCGTGATCGGCGACATAGGTTCGAATGCAGGCTGGGTTAACACTTCTTTTCCGAACGACCCCAGCAGGTTATGCAGTGTGATCCCGTAGTCATTGTTGCTATAGTACCATTCTCCCTTTTCCCTGTATTTCTTGAACCCGAAGGTCTGAGCGTTCAATGTAGCTGAGTCCAGCCACATGTAGGTGAAGTTCGTGATTATTCCGTTTTGGGCTAGTGCGGTCATGAACGTGATTAGGTTGTTCATCTCACCGCGGGGGAGGTAAACCCTTGCAACCAATGAGGTCAGGCCTTTCATCTGCGAGACGTTCAGGACAAACGGAAGCTTAGCAAACGAGCGCTCACTCGCCGACAGAGCAGCTTCATTCTTAAAGTCGAATCTTACCTCGTAAAGGTCAGACACAGCCGGAGCGTATGGAAGAATATCGAAGACGAATTCGCGGACCAAGCCCTTCTTCATGACACTCTCGAATCGATACTTTGCGGCGGGCAAAGTGATGTCGAACATCCTTGCGATATCTGCAAGTGACACGCGAGCATCCTTCATCAATTCTTTGACAACGTAAAGGTCCCTAGAGTCGAAAGACACAGGATCCGGATGACTGCTTGCCGCTCGGAATATTTCGTCATCTACTGCGGGCTCTGGCCCACTAGTTATGAGGTTGAGCCATTCTTTCCAGTCAAAGCGCCACCGTTTTTTCTGGGAGTCGTAATAGTCGAAGTTCGGGAGGAATGTGTGCTGGTGGCCTAGCCAGTTTATCTTGCAATTTGAAGCGAGCCCCAGGGGGACGAGTTGCTGGATGTACTCTTCAAATTCTCTGAGATGATCCGTCGGCACGCATTGCACAAAATGATAACCGTTACAGTCGCCCACGCAGCGCATGTGTCTAATCCAGTAGCCCGGAATCTTCAACGCCTCCCGGACGAGAAGGTCCTTCCCTGGTAGAGGGTTGACGAGGACAACGCCGCGTGTTAGGCCTATCTTTTCAAAGTCGGGCATTCCCCAAATTCGTAGCAGTCCTTCTTGCGAGAGTCTCGATACACGGGAGTATAGGGTGGGGTAGGGAGTCAGTAGTTTCCTGGCAATCAACTGAAGATTCCGAGGGCCATATTCTTTCATTGCCTGGACGATGCGAATGTTGCCTTCGTCGAGAAGCTGCATCATGCGGTGGATTCGTCTGAAGTATTCGTCGGGCGTTGGAATTTCCATGGAAACCTGACAAAAGAAAGGGGAGGGGCGGTTGTCGATTTAACCTTTAGTGGTGGCTAGCGTCCGGGTAGGGTTAGTCCATGTGGGCTTGGGGGTGTCGATTCGTCTTTTTGCAATGAAAAGTCCTCATTACGACATTCTGTGGATGTCTTAATTTAACATTCTATGAGGAATGATAGCTATAGCCTACGCTCGCTACCCAATGATGGCTAAAGCAAATCTTATCTTCTATGAAGAGTGGGAAGAATGGGCAATTTGACAGCCCAAACGTCCGTCAACGCAAGACCAAACCCGCCAGGTATGGCGGGCGACCCACTGGGCGAACGGGTGACCACACTCCTAGGCAGGTTTCCAGAATACAGGAAGACCTTGGCCTTGGCGATAGCTCACGAGGAGAGCTCAGCCGGATCTGACAATAAGGGCTGGCAATGGCACGACGTGGAGACTCATCCGACAAAACTGATGAGATTGGTGACGGAGGGAATTGCCGTGATAAACGAGACCAGCAGGCACGCTTCTCGTTACCTCTTAAGAGACAGAAAAATCGTAAAGGAAATCATTCTACATTCTCCATCTTAGCTTCCGCCCGGCCGACGGAAATATCCGGGAAGAAAAATGGAAGAGGCTGGGTGAGTAAAGTAATGCATAAATCCGTGTTGCATGACCCCGCGGGCTCCGAAGCCGATGATCAAGTTTGGCACGGATGCTCGCGTTCGTCGACATATTCGTGGAGTCCCCCTACATGGACGATGTAGTGGCGGCTCTGTCCAAGCTTGACCGCATAGAAGAATTGTACGAAGTGACCGGCGAGTTCGATATCGTCACATTGGTTTCGGCCACGGACATCGAAGAGTTCCGAGACGTTCTCAAGAATAAGATCATGAAGATCAAAGGCGTCAAAAGCACGGTCAGCTCGATCGTTCTGAAAACTCACAAGGGTCCCCGTTTCAACGGTGACACCTTCCCCGTTCCCGCGAAGCCATCCGCATCACTCAGCCACCGGCAATAATTCGACCACTACCTTCTTCAAGAAACGATCATGAACGGCATGCCCAGTATTAAGGGGAACGTGGTCTATTGCTGGACGCGAGTCAAGCACTAACTGTAATTCTCACACTGGCCACGGCGCTGGTCTTGGGCTGGCTAATCGCACCATACATCGTTAAGATATTCACAGGCTCTCCTAGCAGACTGGACCGGTATCTAGTTCCTTTTGAGACTAGAATCTATCGCCTCCTAGGCGTCAATCCAGACCAAGGAATGGGCTGGAAACAATATTTTGTTTCGGCCCTGACCGCGAACATCTTTCAGATGCTATTCGCCTTCCTCGTCTTCGTCTTTCAAGACCGCCTCCCCTTGAACCCTCAAGGTTTCTCCGGATTATCCATCGACCTAGCCTTCATGCAGGCGATCAGCTTTGCAACGAACACGAACCTGCAACACTACAATGGAGAGGGAAACTGTGCCACTGCCAGCCTACCCAACTGTCCGACCTTGACGAGTACGCCTGGGCTCTCTTACCTCAGCCAGATGACGGCAGTACAATTCCTACAGTTCACATCAGCGGCGACCGGAATCTGCGTTGCTGTAGCAATGGTGCGAGGCTTCCGGGTAGGAACGCGTGACATGGGCAACTTCTACGTCGACTTTGTGAGAAGCCTCACGAGACTTTTGATTCCGTTCTGTTCTCTCGCTTCTCTCGTCTTCGTCGGGCTGGGCGTGCCTCAATCGCTCGGAGGATATGGCACGATCCGAACCCTAGAAGGGACCGCGCAGACAATTCTCGTCGGCCCCGTCGCTTCTCTGGTCAGCATCATGCAATTGGGGACGAACGGGGGAGGATACTACGGCGCAAATTCCGCATACCCTTTCCAAAACCCGAATCCAGCAACTAATATGCTTGAAATCTTGCTCATGCTGCTACTTCCAACGGCACTGTGTTTCGTTTTTGGCAGAATGCTCGGAAAGCAGCGCGAAGCTCGGCCCATCATCATCGGCTCGTACCTCCTCTTCATAATAGACCTCGTGATCGCTTTCGCGTCCACTCCGCCAGCTGTCGGGCCGGGGATGGAGACTCGCTTCGGAGGGTTCATGTCGGTTTTCTGGACTGTCGTGACAACTGCAGTTACGACCGGCTCAGTTAACGCGTCGCTCTACTCGATCAGCCCGCTCGGCATACTTGCTGCATTCCTCGGAATGTTCATTCAATCGACCCCGGGAGGGAAAGGTGTCGGTCTGATGTACATGATAATGTACGTCGTCATCACCGTCTTCATTGTCGGGTTGATGTCCGGACGCACGCCAGAATATCTCGGCCTGAAACTTACCGCCCGCGACATCAAGCTCGTGATGGCTACTTTCCTTCTGCACCCACTAATCATACTCGTCCCTACAATCTTTGCATACGCCACAGGGGCGACCGCATCGATAGGAGTATCAGGAAACTCTAGTGGGTTCACGAGTATTCTTTACGAGTTCACGACGGCCGCGGCAAACAATGGTTCCGACTTCTTGGGCGCAGGCGGGAATACTCCATTCTTCAATGTCTCCACCGGCATCGTAATGTTCCTAGGCCGATATGCGCCAATCGCCTTGTTGCTCGCCCTTGCCGGCTCAATGATCAACAGGAAACGAAGCCCTCTGGTTGGACTTCGAACAGACAGCCTAATCTTCTCCATAGTTCTCGTGGGAAGCATCATAGTACTTGTTGTTCTCACGTTCTTCCCGTTTCTCGCGCTGGGCCCCATTCTAGAGTACTTCCAGGGACGTGTGAACGGGTTCTAATGGGAGTGAATCCGAGATAATTGACTGAGACAAGCCAAACAGCGAGATTGCCTAGCGGGGGGCTCAGCCTACTCTCGACCCGCGTATTGGCAGATTCGATCCGAAGGCTCAGCCCGGTATCACTCCTCGCAAACCCGGTCATGCTGATCGTCGAGGCCACATTCTTTCTCGTCCTGGGAATGGCAATCTATCCACAAGCCTTCCGGCCAGTGGCAAACCCGTCACTCCGAGCGTTCTATGTCGAAGTGTCAGCAATCCTTCTCGCTACAGTTTGGTTTAGCACGCTTTCCGATGCCCTCGCAGAAACACAGGCCAAAAACACGGCCAATAGTCTAAGGAAGCTTGAGACTCAAGTCTCGAGCAAGAAACTGACCGTAGAGAGCGATACGAGCCGAACGACCGTCATCGTCCGCTCCACAGAGCTTCGGAAAGGCGACCTCATCCTCGTCGAGAAAAACGATACCATTCCAACAGACGCTCAAGTCCTAGAGGGAATCGCGATGGTCGACGAGTCACTGCTTACAGGAGAGTCAATTCCAATCCGAAAAGCACCTGGTGATGACTTGATTGGGGGTTCGAAGGTGATCAGTGACTCGATAGTTGCGAGGGTCACGGTCAACCCTGGCGAGACTTACATTAACCAGATGATCAAGATGGTCGAATCGTCTAAACGGCCTAAGACGCCTAACGAATATGCGGTCACCATCGTCCTGATCGGACTTACAGCAATATTCACGATAATCATTATCGCTCTGCTCGGACTCACAGTCGCTCTCAATGTCGCCGCCGACCTCTCCATCCTAATCGCCCTCTACGTCTGCCTGCTCCCTACAACGATCGGTGCGCTCTTGCCCTCGATCGGCCTTTCGGGAATTTCCAGGCTCTACAAGAACAAAATCGTCGCAAAGTCAGGACGAGCAGTGGAGACAAGCGGGGACACCGACGTTATTCTTCTCGACAAGACCGGAACGATAACAGTTGGCAGCAGGCAGGCGATCGAATTCATCCCCTTCCCGGGATACGCGGAGAGAGATGTTGGAGAAGCCGCGTTCCTCGCCTCGTGGCATGATGACACTCCCGAAGGCAGAAGCCTCATCCGACTATCCTATGAACGCGGGCTCGTCCCCAAGGAATTGAACGCACTGGCGCTCTCGGAAGTCTACGAGTTCTCCGCGAGCACTAGAACGAGCGGAGTCAAGATAGCAGGCGGGTCTGGATTCTTGCTACCCAAGGGAGACAGGTCGGGCCGGGAAAGGAGGAGGATGAGACGAAAATTCGAGCCCCAACAGGAAGTTGGAGTTCCCGTCGAAGAGGACGAAATTGAAATCATCAAGGGGGCCCCCGACGCTATACGACAATTGATCAAGAGCGTCCCATCAGAATACGACGAAATGGTCGACAAGGTTAGCCAAGCCGGCGATACGCCGATGGGCATCACACGAAACAGAGAGGCACTGGGGCTGATCCGATTGAGAGATGTCCTCAAGCCAGGCATCAGAGAAAAAATCTTAGCGGTCAAGGCCATGGGGATCAAGCCGGTCATGCTTACCGGCGACCAGCCACTCACTGCAAAGAGCATCGCAAACGAGGTTGGGATAGAAGAGTTCAGGCCAAAGGCTAGACCTGAGGACAAGTACGACATTGTTCTCAAAGAACAGAGCGAGTCGAAAATTGTGGCAATGATCGGAGATGGAACGAACGATGCGCCGGCACTGGCCGTTGCCGACGTTGGACTCGCAATGAACTCCGGCACTCAGGCCGCCAAGGAAGCAGCGAACATGGTCGACCTAGAGTCGAATCCCGCGAAAATAATCGAGGTCGTTATGCTGGGCAAACAATTGTTGATGACCCGAGGTGCTGTCACCGCGTTCAGCATCGCAAACGACGTGGCCAAATATTTCGCAATAGTACCCGTCCTGTTCAGCGCATCGCTCCCCCAACTGGAAGCTCTCAACATCCTGGGGCTGGGACTGAACACTGGCGTAATCAGTGCCCTGATCTTCAATGCCGTCATAATTCCACTATTGATCCCGCTTGCTATGAGAGGGATCACTTTCAAACCTGCGGATACGATGACATTGTTCCTGAAGAACACTCTGATCTACGGCGTCGGAGGAGTCATTGTCCCATTCGTAGGAATCAAACTCATCGACCTATTGATCTCTGCGATATAGCATGGTTAGAATGATGAAGAAACTCGAGATCACAAGGCCCAATCTGAAGAAGTCGTTTCAGCAAACCTACTCACCGGCAATCAGATTAGCAATTGTTTCACTGCTCATTTGCGGGCTTCTCTTCCCGATTATTGTGACGGGCTTTGCGCAGGTAATCTTCCCCTATCAAGCAAATGGAAGTCTCGTACAGCTGCACAATCGGAATGTGGGCTCTGACCTAATCGCTCAGAAATTTGAAAAACCATTCTTCTTTCAACCGAGGAATGATTCAGCGTCCGGTGTCGACCCTCACATCACACTTTCCGATGCTTACTCGCAGATCCCACGAGTTAGCAATGCTACACGCGGGCAAGTGACGGCTAGCGATTTGAAAAGTCTCGTCGACAAGAACGTCGAGGGGACATGGTGGATATTCGGTTCCCCTTACGTGAACGTTCTTCGTTTGAATAGATCGCTTGTAGAAAAGTACCCTTCTGTGTACTCGGCGTACTGAGCGAAACGACATTTCAATAATGTCTTAAATAGAAAACTTCTCCAGTCGCTTTCACACTTGGCAGAATACGCCAGAGGAATAAAAGCTGGGGTCGTCGCCGGCATCATTGCCGGAATCGTCAACGCTTCGGGGCAGGTATTCCTGTTTCAGTTCTACACTAGCGACATTCGGAACGCTATCCAATCAACCGCGCTACCTGCCGGAGTCACTGTCGACCAAGCGGTTGCCTTCACATTGTACACTACAATCGCCGTCCTGTTCATGGCTTCGATAGTCATAGGGGCCATCTTGGGCCTGATCTTCGCGCCAGTAGTGAACAAATACATGAAGAACTCAAGCTTCTCGATGCGAGGCATCACTTTTGGAGTTGTACTATGGGTCATCGGCATCCTCGGCGACCTCGGGGGTCTCAACACTTACGGTGCTACGTATTTTGCAGGATCGATCGTGATCGGTTTCGTCGCGGACGTTCTGGCTTTCGGATACTTGCTCGGACACTTTTACGGAAGGTTCGGGCCGAAACAGACCATGGCACCTACACCAGCATCTCCCAGCGGCACCGTCCCGTAGCCCTTAGCATAGCAAATTCTGGCCTGAAAACCCAATCGCGACCTTCCTGAAACCCATTAGTAGCGGAAGCCGACAAAATTGACGCCTGCCTTGACTACTCAGAGTCTCCCGGGACTGAGGGATATTCGGTTGGCACAAGAACGAATCAAGAACGTCGCCAGCCGAACACCACTCGTCGAGTCTCCCGCATTATCCAGAAAATACGGTAGACAAATCTATCTCAAACTAGAGTGTTTTCAACCCATCCGAGTCTTCAAGATTCGCGGCGCATACAACAAGATCTCTCAAGTTACCGAGGACAAAGTTGTCGCACTATCATCGGGCAATCACGGGCTGGCGGTAGCCTACAGTTCAAGGCTCCTTAGGAAGAAGGCAACAATCGTAGTGCCCGAGACAGCAGTGAAGGAAAAGGTTGACTCGATCATAGAGTACGGTGGCGAGATTGTCAAGGTCAAGAATGTCAGTGAGCGTGAGCCGACAGCACAACGCATTGTCCGAGAAACCGGCGCGGCGCTCGTTCACCCTTTCAACGACCCGCTGATGATTGCTGGGAACGGCACATGCGGCCTGGAAATCGTCGAGCAGTGTCCTGAGGTTGATTCTGTAGTTGTCCCGATAGGGGGCGGCGGGCTCATATCTGGGATATCGATCGCTGTGAAAGCTCTCAGGGCCGACGTGAAAGTGTACGGTGTCGAACCTGAAGGGGCTCCAAAGATGAAGCAAGCCTTGAAGGCTGGGCATGTGGTGACCGTGGATTCAAAGTCGATCGCTGACGGGCTAGTCCCCCCTTCCGTAGGCGACCTCACCCTAGAATGTTGCAAGAAAAACGTGGACGAAGTCTTCACAGTCACGGATGACGAGATATTGACTGGAATGAGAACGTTGATGCTGGATGCTCATATATTCCCGGAGCCGTCCGGTGCGGTGTCAACGGCCTTGCTCCAGTCCCGGGCGAGTGAGCTTGGAGAAAAAATAGTTCTCGTAGTTTCGGGCGGAAACGTCTCAACAAGCCTGCTGGAGAAAACGCTGGCTCACTAGTTAACCGGCCGCATTACAAGAGTGGTAACATGGAGCCTCTTAACTAGCAGATAACCGAATCGGACACCCAGCAAACCAACGAATGCGTCTGCGAGAATAACGGCAGGCCAGGCGTACAATGGAATTGCCGTTGGATAGTAGAGCGTAATGAGTGGGAGGATGACCGCTGCCATAACACCGTTCCCAAGGGTGCCCGCGATGGCTAGCTGGCTCAAGGTAGGCTCGGGAGTCGAGGACCTTGCGACCAAACCGGATAGTGTGATGTCAAAGACAAGCCCGTTCGCGACCACGGCTGCTACGATGTGTATCGGAACTGGTGCTCCGGGTATGGCCAAGAAGACCAGGCTTGTTATCAACGCCAAGAAGCTGGCCATCCAGCGTTTGCGAGTTGTGAGCGCCAGGACGGTGAAGAACGCGGACATCAGGAAGAACGTGTCGGTGTTACGGGTAATCTGCCTGGCAAGGCTGGAGGCAAACCCATCTATGGCGAGCAACGCTGCCAACACCGCGACGAGCGCCAAGTCCCTGCTCGTGAGTCGGTTTGCGAGTCTTTCGGTCCTCAACATTTGTTCCAATGGAGAACATTCCTGGCTGAATGCTAGGTGCTGACACACTTTTCTCCATATAACACTATTCCGCGAATCTCAGAGAATTGGAGCATTCAACCGTATTCTACGATGAGGACGATTCGCGAAGCAAATCAAGCGTGAAGGAGAAGATTCTGCTAGATCGTCTCTAGAATCTTGAGAGCTTCGTTCACATGCTCCTCAGGATGCATCTGGGAATTGAAGATGTGCCGGACTCTTCCCTCCTTGTCTATCACGTAGGTAACCCGG
>JACXTT010007307.1_pt1 | contig 15582 bp, 10 predicted proteins | sample 9270951 | NCBI WGS metagenome assembly JACXTT01 (sample SAMN15532306, study PRJNA645909) | rock metagenome | isolation source: weathered quartz diorite | place: Puerto Rico | collected 2017-06-21 | reverse complement strand
AGCGTTTCGCCCGAGGCAAATTTGAAGTCCTTGATGGTGTAGTCGCCTTCGACCGGCGCCGGGTAAGGCAGTGCGTCGGCAGCGCGGACAAAGGTCGCGCTAAGGGCGAGCAGCAGGAAACCGATGTATTGACGCATATTCCCTCCTAGACGTTGGTGACAAGGCGATGGCCGTTGAGTGTAGCAGATCGTTGTTCAAAAGTAATATCTGTGTGACACTGGCGGCTGTCGATTTCAACGGAGTTCCCCGTGCGCACACTGCAGACCCGCCTCGCCACCCTCGCCCTCGGCGTTTTTTCTTCTTTGGCCGCCATGCCGGCACTGGCAGAACTGACGCCCATTGAGCGCCAGATCATCGCCCATGTGGAAGCTGGCAATGCCAACGCCCTGGCCCTGCTGGAACGCAGCGTCAACATCAACAGCGGCACGATGAACCATGAAGGCGTGCGCGAAGTGGGCAAGCTGTTCGGCGCCGAATTTGAGCAGCTGGGCTTCAAGACGCAGTGGCTCGCCATGCCCCCTGCCGTGCAGCGGGCCGGCCACCTGCTGGCCGAACGCGAAGGTAAGCAGGGCAAACGCCTGCTGCTGATCGGCCACCTGGACACGGTGTTTGAAAAAGACAGCCCCGTGCAGAAGTGGGAACGCAAAGGCGATCGCGTGCGCGGCCAGGGCGTCAATGACATGAAGGGCGGCGACGTCATCATCATCGCCGCGCTGCGCGCCCTGCAGCAGGTGGGCGCGCTGGACAACACCACCATCCGCATCATGTTCACCGGTGACGAGGAACGTGTCGGTGCGCCGTATGAGGTGTCGCGTGCCGCCATGTTCGATGCTGCAAAACGCAGCGACATTGCGCTGGCCTTTGAAGCGACCGTGCGTGACGCCAATGGCCGCGACACGGGTACCGTGGGCCGCCGCGCATCGGGCGGCTTTGTGCTGAATGTGAAAGGCAAGCAGGGCCATTCCTCGGGCGTGTTTGGCCAAAATGCCGGCTATGGTGCGATCTATGAAACGGCGCGCATCCTCAATAGCTTCCGCGAACAGGTGATCGAGCCGGATTTCACGTTCAACCCTGGTGTCATCCTGGGCGGCACCGATGTCAGCTATAACGACGCCGAGACGCGCGGCACGGCCTATGGCAAGACCAATATCATCGCCAATACAGCCACCGTGCGCAGCGATATGCGCTACCTCTCGGCGGCCCAGCGCGACAAGGTGCAGGAGAAAATGCGCGCGATCGTCGCGCAAAACCTGCCGGGCACCAGCGCCACCATCAGCTTCTCGGAGCACTATCCGCCGATGGCGCCAACGCCGGGCAACTTCAAGGTACTGGAACTGTATTCCAAGGCCAGTGACGATGCGGGCTTGGGCAAGATTGAAGCCCTGCCAGCAGGACAGCGCGGCGCGGGCGATGTGCAGTTTGTGGCGCCAATGATTGACAGCCTCGATGGACTGGGCGCTTCCGGCAAGGGCTCGCATTCGCCGGATGAGGAACTGGAGATCGCCTCCATCCAGCGCGCCACCATCCGCACCGCCCTGCTGATCTACCGCCTGACCCGCTAAGCGGCCCGCGGCTCAGTTCAACACCGTGGTGGCGGGCAGCCCGGCCAGCACCTCGCGCATTTCCTTGATCGCCAGCTCGGCGCTGGGCGACAGGGTGCGTCCGCGCAGGCGGACGGTGCCCACTTCGGCGTAAACGTCTTTAAACTCCTCAATGTGCAGCGCCACCAACGATCCCGCTTCCAGTTCGCCCGCCGATGCTGCCTCTGTGGCCAGCATCAGGGCATTGGTATTGGCGACAGCATCGAACAGCACGGACATGCTGTCGCACACCAGCGCCAGGTGGAGCGGTTTACCTTGCCCCCGTTTCAATAACTGGCGCAGCTGTTTTTCGATCGGCTTTGGCAAGCGCGGGCATACCAGGGGATAAGGGGCCACGTCCTGCAGGCTGTGCTGCTGACGGTCCAGCAGGGGATGGCCGGGGCGGCAGAACATGGAGCCGAACTGGCGCACTTCGGACGTGATGACGATGTCGTCGCTCTCTTCGATATTGCGCACTTCGGCCATAAAGAACTCGATCTCTTCCGAGCGCAGCTGGGACAGCAGGGAGATCCAGTTATTGACCGAGACGGTCAGCTGCAGGCCGGGCCGCAGCATGCGTAGCCGCGCCAGCAGGCGCGGCACCAGGGCCGACGTGTGCAGGGGCCCGACACCAAACGCCAGTTGGCCGCTGCCACCCATGCGCACCAGGTCCACATCGTGCTCCATATTGCTCACTTCGAAGCAGATGCGGCGGGCGTGGTCGATAAAGGTGCGCCCCGCCGTGGTAATCGTCACCTGCCGGTTGCCGCGGTCGAACAGGGCAAAGCCCAATTCCTCTTCCAGCGTCTGGATGGCGCGCGACAGGGCCGGCTGGCTGATGTTGACCATATCGGCCGCGCGGACGAAATTTCCCTGATCTGCAACAGCCACCGCATACCGCAATCGCTTGAAGTCCATACCTGCCCCCACTCTTAACTATACCCAAAATGCATGCGAATTATGAGAATAATGCATTGGACGAATAGTACAGCCAATTCCATACTCGGTTCAAGTCAAGCGCCGATACAGGCGCCGCATAAAAACTTGGAGATTTTGTGATGGAATTCGATTACGTCATCGCCGGCGCCGGCTCGGCCGGTTGCGCCCTCGCGGCCCGCCTGTCGGAAGACCCAAATGTGACGGTCTGCCTGCTCGAAGCGGGCGGCCCGGACAACAGCGTCCTGATCCACGCCCCCGCGGCCGTGGTGGGCATGATCCCCACCAAGATCAATAACTATGCCTACCACACCGTCCCCCAACCGGGCCTGAACGGCCGCCGTGGCTACCAGCCGCGCGGCAAGACCCTGGGCGGTTCCAGTTCGATCAACGCCATGCTATACGTGCGCGGCCACCGCTGGGACTACGACCACTGGGCTAGCCTGGGTAATCCGGGCTGGGGTTACGACGACGTGCTGCCCCTGTTTAAGCGCAGCGAAGGCAATGAGCAATTTGGCGGCGACGCCTTCCATGGCAGCAGCGGGCCGCTCAATGTGACCTATCCGCGCCACGGCAGCGACTATAACGACATCTTCCTGAAGGCGGCCGAGAGTTGCGGCCACCGCCGCATCAGCGACTACAACGGCGCGCAGCAGGAAGGCGCTTTCCTCTACCAGGTGACCCACAAAAATGGCGAGCGCTGCAGCTCCGCCAAGGCCTTCATTACGCCCAACCTGTCGCGTCCCAACCTGCATGTGATCACGCATGCGGTGTCGAACCGTGTTGTGCTGGAAGGCCGCCGCGCCGTCGGCGTTGAATACTGGCAGGGCAACGACAGGAAGACCGTACGGGCGCGCCGCGAAGTGATCGTGTCGGCCGGCGCCTTTGGTTCGCCCCAGCTGTTGATGAATTCCGGGATTGGCCCTGCCGACGAACTGGAAAACCACGGCATCGTGCGCCAGCAAGTGCTGCCCGGCGTAGGCCGCAACCTGCAGGACCATATCGACTATGTGCAGAGCTGGCGGGTGCGCGCCGATGCGCACAGCTTCGGCGTGTCGGCCTCCGGTACCTGGCACATGATCAAGTCCGCCATCGAATGGCGCAAGCAGCGCACTGGCGCCGTCACCAGCACCTATGCCGAGGCCGGCGCCTTTATGTGCTCCCAGCCAGGCTTGGCGGCACCGGACCTGCAACTGGTATTTGTGCTGGCCCTGGTGGACAACCATGCCCGTACTTTGCACGCTGGCCATGGCATCTCCTGCCACGTCACGGTCCTGCGCCCGCACAGCCGCGGCACCGTCACCCTGGCAAGCAACGATGGGCGTGTTGCCCCCGTTATTGACCCGCGTTTCTTTGAGGATGAGCGCGACCTTGAGCTGCTGGCCACGGGCACCCAAATGCAGCAATCCATTTTTGAGTCGGCTGCCTTTGACGGCACGCGCGGCAAGATGCTCTACCCCGTTGACCGCAACGACCGCGAGGCCATCAAGGCCGACTTGCGCAAGCGCGCCAACACCCAGTACCACCCGGTGGGCACCTGCAAGATGGGTCCGGCCAACGACGACCAGGCGGTTGTCGATGCGCGCCTGCGCGTGTATGGCGTGCAAAACCTGCGCGTGGCGGACGCTTCGATCATGCCGACCCTGGTTGGCGGGAACACCAATGCGCCTTCCATCATGATCGGTGAAAAAGCCGCCGACTTGATCCGCGCCGACGCCGCCAGCCATTGAGCGGCCTTTTTTTCACCTGCATTCAAACCGCTTTGACCCGACACCGCGCGCTGCGCACCTTGCAAAGGACATCATGAAAGCATTCAAACTTACCCTCGCCATCGCTGCCATTGCGGCCCAGGGCTTCGTACAGGCCCAGGTGGCGCCAAGCGCCTACACCGTCCAGGCCAACCGCGCTGTTGCCAGCGCTCTGCCACCAGCGCAGCAGTACGAATTGGCCAATGCCACGCGCGGCCTGATCGCCACTTTGCCGACCAACCAGGTAGCGGGTCCCAACGGCCGCATGGCCTGGGACGGCCAGCGTTTCGACTACCTCAAGGGCGCCGCACCAGACACGGTCAATCCCAGCCTGTGGCTCAATGGCACGCTCAACCGCGTCCATGGTCTGTTCAAGGTCCAGGAAGGCATCTACCAGCTGCGCGGTTACGACGTATCGAACATGACCCTGATCGCGGGTAAGACAGGATGGATCATCGTCGACCCGCTGACCACCGCAGAAGTGTCCAAGGCCACGCTGGAACTGGCGCAGCAGCACCTGGGTCGCCGCCCGGTCAGCGCCGTGATCTTTACCCATGGCCACCTGGACCACTTTGGCGGCGTACTGGGTGTGACCAGCGCTGCCGATATCCAGTCAGGCAAAGTACCGGTCATCGCACCGCAGGGCTTTATGGACTCGGCCCTGGCCGAAAACGTGCTGGCCGGCGGCGCCATGTCGCGCCGCGCCGTGTACCAGTTTGGCATGCACCTGCCCTATGGCGAGAAAGGCGGCGTGGGCAATGGCCTGGGCATCGCCGTGTCGAACGGCACGCCAGGCCTGGCTGCGCCGACGCTCTACATCGCATCGAACGGCCAAAAGCAGGTCGTCGACGGCGTGCCGATGGTGTTCTACATGGCCAATGACTCGGAAGCGCCGCATGAATTCATGTTCTACCTGCCAGAGCAGAAGGCGCTGTGCCTGGCCGAAGTGGCCAGCCAGACCATGCACAATATTTATACGCTGCGTGGCGCCAAGGGCCGCGATGCGCTGGCATGGAGCAAATACCTGAATGCCATGCTCGACATGTTCCCGGATGCGGACAATGGATTCACCAGCCACCAGTGGCCGGTATGGGGCAAGGCCAACTTGCGCACCCACCTGGAACACCAGCGCGATATGTACCGTTTCATCCATGACCGCGCGCTGAACCTGGCCAATGACGGCATGACCATGCAGGACCTGTCCAACGAGCGCTTCTATCCCAAGGGCCTGCAGCAGGACTACGCGACCCATGGCTATTATGGCTCACTGTCGCAGAACCTGCGCGGTGTATTCAATTTCTACCTCGGCTGGTATGACAGCAATCCGGCGACCCTGGACCCGCTGCCGCGCGTTGAATCGGCAAAGCGCTTCGTCAAGCTAGCAGGTGGCGCCGATGCGGTACTCAAGCACATGCAGGCAGCTTACGATGCAGGCGACTATCGCTGGGCTGTTGAACTGGGCTCAAAGCTGGTGTTCGCCGAACCATCGAACAAAGCGGCCCGTGAGCTGCAGGCAGCCACGCTGGAGCAGATGGGCTACCAGACGGAAAGCGCCGTCTGGCGCAATGAATTCCTGTCGGCCGCCATGGAACTGCGCGACGACAGCAAGCGCAAACCCAGCATCCAGACAGCCAGCCCGGACGTGATCCGTGCCATGCCTTTGCCGCTGCTGTTTGACAGCCTGGCAGTGCGCCTGAACCATGAAAAGGTCGATGGCCTGTCGATTGGCCTGAACTTGCACTTCACCGACTCCAATGAGCACTACGCGCTGGAACTGTCTAATGCCGTCCTCAATAACACGGCCGGGCGCATCCTGGCCAAACCGACGGCATCGCTGCAACTGACCCGCGCCGCCCTGTTTGACGTCTTGTTGGGTAAGACCACCTTCCCGCAGGCGCTGCAGTCCGGCGCCATCAAGGTCGAAGGCGATCCACGCTCGATCGGCGCCATCCTGTCCAACCTGAAGACCTTCGACCCGGCCTACCCAATGGCTGCAGCAAAGCCATGAGCGCCATCCACGCATTGCCGGAAGTGAGCCGCCTCGACGCGCTGCTGCGCCTGCAGCGCGCCGCGCACGAGCGCGACATGAGCCCGAGCGCCGCCGTGCGGCGCGAACGGCTCGACCGTCTTTACAAGATGGTAGAACAGAACGAGCAAGCGATCATTGCTGCCATCTGCCAGGACTTTGGCAACCGCTCGGCGCATGAGTCGATGATGGCTGAAATCTTCATGCCACTGGCTGCCATCCGGCACAACGCCAAAAAGCTCAAGGGCTGGATGCGTTCGCGCCGCGTCGCAACGCCGCTGCACATGCTGCCTGGCTCCAGCCGCATCCTGCGCCAGCCGCTGGGTGTGGTTGGCGTGATCGCGCCATGGAACTATCCTTGCCAGCTCAGTATCGTCCCGGCTGCCGCCGCCATCGCTGCGGGCAACCGCGTCATGATCAAGCCGAGCGAATTGACGCCTGCCTTTTCGGCCTTGCTGGCCCAACTGGTTGAGTCCACCTTCGCACCGCATGAACTGGCCGTCGTGCAAGGCGGCGTGGACGTGGGCCAGGCGTTTGCCAACCTGCCCTTTGACCATTTGTTCTTCACCGGGTCGACCCAAGTGGGCCGCATTGTCGCCGCCGCGGCGGCGCGCAATCTGACGCCGGTGACCCTGGAACTGGGCGGCAAGTCCCCCGCGCTGATCGACGCCAGCGCCGACCTGGCCGTCGCTGCCCGCCGCATCGCTTACGGCAAGCTGCTCAATGCCGGCCAAACCTGCGTTGCGCCGGACTATGTGCTGGTGCCGCGCGCTTCACAAGATGCTTTCGTCCGCCACTTCAGCGATGCGGTGGTGCGCATGTACCCCAGCCTCGGCGCCAATGCCGATTACACCAGCATTGTCAGCCAGCGCCACCTGGACCGCCTGCACAGCCTGGTCAGCGAAGCGCGCGCCAATGGTGCGCGCGCCATCACGATTGACCCGGCCGCCGAAGGGCCCTTGCTGGGCCAGCGCAAGATGCTGCCCACAGTACTGACCGATGTCAACGCCGACATGACCATCATGCGCGAAGAGATCTTTGGGCCCTTGCTACCGGTGGTGCCCTATGACCACGTTGAGGACGCGCTGGCCTACATCAAACGCAATGACCGTCCACTGGCAATGTACTGGTTCGGCAGCGACAGCGCACAGCGCGAGCGCGTGCTGGCCGACACCCTGGCTGGCGGCGTCACTGTCAATGACGTGCTTTGGCATGTGGCGCAAGAGAATATGCCCTTTGGTGGCGTGGGCGCCAGCGGCAGCGGTGCCTACCATGGCGAAGCGGGCTTCCTTGCCTTCACCAAGCAAAAGCCAGTGTTCAGCCAGTCCGGCGTCAATGCCTTTGGCCTGTTCCGCCCGCCCTACGGCAAGCTGTTCGAAACGCTGGTGGGCGTATTGAAGAAATGGGCCTGAGCATGAGCGTTCCGGCCAAACCCGTCCACCTGTGGATCGGCCAGCGCGTTGCCGTGCTGCGCGCCGAGGTCGAGTCCCAGGAAGACAGCCTGGCCCAGGCGCTGGCACAGCTGGCCGGCCACGAGGGCCTGGGTGCCCTGGTACTGGATGGCGTTGCTTCCGCCGCCTGCATATTTGATGGCGCGCTTGAACGCCTGGCACCGCTATTGCGCAGCCTTGGCCTGCCGGTGGTGGCGACGGCACGAGGCGTCAATGCCGCTGCCCTGCTGTCCTGCGACGAAGTTGACGTCGTCGTGGCGGCCCGTTCCGCCACCTTCCTGGGACCCTTTGACGCCGCCGTGCACCGCCAGGCCAAAGCCTTGGGCATGCACCGCCCCGGCACCAGCCTGGGCGCCGCTGAAGCGGCCCGCTGGGGCCTGGTGTGGCGTTGCGTGCCGGACGAGGAACTGGCCAATCGCGCCCGTTCCGTTGCCGAAGGCCTGGCCGGCCACCACTACCCCACCCATTCCATCCGTAGCGCTTGATAGGAACCACCATGCAGAACCTGATGCAAGATCACCAGTTGCTGATTTCGTCGGTGATTGAACACGCCGAACGCGCCCACCCCAAGGCGGAAATCGTCTCGCGCGAATGCGATGGCAGTGTCAGCCGTACCAACTACGGCGACATCGCTGTTGGCGCACGCCGCGTAGCCAATGTGCTGCGCTCACTGGGCGTGGTGCACGGCGACCGCGTCTCCACACTGGCGTGGAACAACCGCCGCCACATGGAACTGTATTTCGGCGTCTCCGGCATGGGCGCCGTCCTGCATACGCTCAATCCGCGCCTGTTCCCTGAACAGATTGAGTACATCGTTAACCATGCCGAATCGCAGATCCTGTTCTTTGACGAGACCTTTGCCCCCCTGATCGCCAAACTGGCTCCCGTGCTCAAACACGTCAAGGCCTTTATTGCCATGACGAGTGCGGCGCGCCTGCCGATGATCGCCGTCCCCAACCTGCTGTGCTATGACACCTTGATGGAGCAGGCCAGTGCGGAATTCAGCTGGCCCCAATTCGACGAACGCAGCCCTTCGTCGCTGTGCTATACCTCAGGCACCACGGGCAATCCCAAAGGCGTGCTGTATTCACACCGCTCCACCGTGCTGCACTCCATGGCAGCATGCGCCGCCGACGCACTGGCCATTTCCGGCCACGAGACGGCGCTGCTGGTGGTCCCCATGTTCCACGTCAATGCCTGGGGCATGACCTATGCCGGCGCCATGTGCGGCGCCAAGCTGGTCCTGCCTGGCCCTTCCCTCGATGGCAAGAGCGTGTACGACATGATTCGCGACGAGGGCGTTACCCTGGCGCTGGGCGTACCAACGGTATGGCTTGGCCTGCTGCAGCACGCCTCCACCCTGGGCGACGGCATCAAGACCGCATTGCGCTTGCGCCGCGTGGTCAGCGGCGGTTCCGCCGTGCCGGCCTCGATGATCGAACGATTCCGCGACGAACTGGGGGCGACTGTGGTCCAGGCCTGGGGCATGACCGAGATGTCCCCGTTGGGCACCGTGTGCAACCTGCTGCCCAAGCACCTGGACGCTCCTGTGGATGAAAAAATGCGAATCCAGACCAAGCAGGGACGTACCGTCTACGGCGTCGAAATGAAGCTGGCAAGCGACGATGGCAAGCCGGTGCCCCATGACGGCAAGGCCTTTGGGCGCCTGCTGGTACGCGGTCCGTGGATTATCCGCAGCTACTACCGCGCCGACACGCCGGCTGTCGATGCCGACGGCTTCTTTGATACGGGCGACATCGCCACCATCGACCCCGACGGCTATTTGCAGATCACCGACCGCTCCAAGGACGTCATCAAGTCCGGCGGCGAATGGATTTCGTCCATCGACCTGGAAAACGCGGCCATGAGCCACCCTGGCGTGGCCATGGCGGCAGTGATCGCTGTGCCGCACGAAAAATGGCAGGAACGCCCGCTGATGCTGGTGGTACGCCGGCCCAATACGGAGGCCAGCGCCGACAGCATCCTCGACTTCCTGACGACCCGGGTACCGCGCTGGTGGGTGCCGGACACGGTGGTCTTCGTTGACACCCTGCCCATGACCGCCACCGGCAAAGTGCAGAAGATGCAGTTAAGAGAGCAGTACAAGAACCACCATTAAAAAAAGTCACACGAGAGGAGATACCAGTATGACGAAGCACAGCAGGAAACCCCTTGCCATCGCAGTCGCGTTGGCACTGGCGGTACCAGGCGCCTTTGCAGGCACATTCAATACCGAGTCGGGATTGGAAGTCCAGTGGAACCTGAATGCCTCCTTCGGCAAGAACTTCCGGGCCAAGGACGCCGACCCGCAGCTGATCGCCGTTCCCAATGGCGGCAAGTCCGGCAACGGCAATGATGACGGCAACCTGAACTTCGCCAAGGGCGATGCCTATTCGAGCGTACTCAAAACTGCGGGCGAGCTGCAGGTCAAGGGCGAGCACCTGGGCTTCTTCATTCGCGGCACGGCATGGGAAGACTTCACGCTGAACCGCCATGGCGTCGCCCACGGCAACTACAGCAATGGCTATGTGCCTGGCGCTGCCCTGTCGGACGCTGGCTTTGACCAGCTATCGACCTTCACCGGCGTCGCACTGGGCGACGCTTATGTATTCTGTAACGTCGACCTGGGCGGCAAACCGCTGGCCTTCAAACTGGGTAACCAGGTGGTGAACTGGGGCGAGAGCCTGTTCATCCCCGGCGTCAACGCCATGGGCGCTTTCGACATGAACGCTGCGCGCCGCCCCGGCGCCCAGGTCAAGGAAATCCTGCGCCCGCAACCGCAACTGACGGCCAATATTGGGCTGGGTAATGGCGTCTCCGTCGAGGCCTTTGCCGGCTTGCGCTGGCGCCAGACCGTGCTCGATGGCTGCGGCACCTACTGGTCGGTCGCCGACTCGCTCAACTGCGGAGGCGGCACCGTGCTGTTTGGCGATGCCGTTGGTAACGACCAGGTGCAGTTTAGCGGGGCCCCGCTGCTGGGCAAACTGCCTGCAGCGCTGGACCCTGTCCTGGCATCGCTGGGCCTGACCCGCGCAACGCCGCTCAACTTCCGCCTGCAGCAAGCCGACAAGATCATGCCGAAAAATGCCGGCCAATGGGGCCTGTCGTCCCACATCTTCTCGGACGCGATGTCGACCGACTTCGGCTTCTACTTCGCCAACTACACGACCCACACGCCGATCATCTCGCTGGTCAAGACGCCATCGGATATGCCATCGGTCTGGTCGGGTGCCATTGAAAAACTGGGCAAAGCAGTTCCAACCGTGGCGCCAGCACTGGGCCTGCTGGCCAAAGTTCCGGGCGGCCGCATCGCCTGGGACTACAGCGCCGACAACATCAAGACAGCCGGCGTATCGGCATCGACGGAAATTGGTGGCTTCTCCGTATTCGGCGAAATCAGCCACACCCGCGACATTCCTGTGCAGATCAACGCACCGGACATGCTGATTGGCGTCGTTGCAGGCGTGGGCCCGCTGGCGTCGTGGGGCACCACCTTCCGCAGCGCGTCGCTGCCAGCAGGTGGCGTCATTTCCGGCTACGACCGCAAGAACAAGACCCAGATGCAAGCGTCCTTCATCAAGATCATCCCGCAAGTGATCGGGGCGGACTCGCTGACGGTGCTCGGTGAAGTGGCAACGCAAAGCTGGAGTGGTATTGGCGACCCGGCGACGTCGACCCGCTATGGCCGCGGCTTCCTGTACAACTTCGGTCCAACCACGGCCCTGGGCGGCACCTGCGCTGGCCTGAACCCGAACGCGGCATTCTGTGAAAACGAAGGCTACTTCACCTCGCGCGCCTGGGGTTACCGCCTGCAGGCAGAGGCGCTGTACCCGAACGTCTTCGGCGGCATCAACCTCAAACCGCGCGTGTTCTTCGCCCACGACGTGTCCGGTTACTCGGCCGACAGCCTGTTCGTCAAGGACCGCCAGACCCGTTCGGTCGGCCTGCGCGCTGAATACCTGAGCCGCTACTACGCCGACATCAGCTACACGGCGTACAACCACAATGCCAAGTACGACATCATGCACGACCGCGACAACTACTCGTTCGTCGTCGGCGTGAACTTCTAAGGAGACAATGAGAATGAAAAAACTGAAGCACACCCTGCTGGCCGCCGCGCTGGTCTGCGTGGCCGGCAGCGCGCTGGCTGGCCTGCCAGCCGCGGAAGTAGACCGCCTTGGCAAGGACCTGACCCCGACCGGCGCTGAAAAGGCCGGCAACAAGGATGGCAGCATCCCCCAGTGGGACGGTGGCATGAGCAAGGCGCCGGCCGGTTTCGATCCAAAGAACGGCTACACGGACCCGTTTGCCGGCGAAGCGCCGCTGTACACCATCACGGCAGCCAATATGGCCCAGCACAAGGACAAGCTGGCGCCGGGCCAGATGGAGATGCTCAAGCGTTATCCGACCTTCAAGATGAACGTCTACAAGACGCACCGTACGGCCGCCTATCCACAGTCCGTGTATGACGCTGCCAAAAACGAAGCCGGCAAAGCCGAGTTGGCAGCAGGTGGCAATGGCGTGACTGGCATCGCCCGTTCGACCATTCCGTTCCCGATCCCAAAGACGGGCATCGAAGTGATCTGGAACCATGTGATGCGCCACCGCGGCGGTTCGATCCAGCGCTTCTCGGCTGAGTTCCCGGTCCAGGCCAATGGCGCCTTCACGCCGGTCACCCGCACCGAAACGATCGCCTTTGCGCAGAGCATGCCCAATCCGGAGCCAAACCGCCTGCTGTACTACCTCTCGACCCTGACCGGCCCATCGGCCGTGGCAGGCGAAGCACTGATGGTGGTGGACGCACTGGACCAGGTGAAGGAATCGCGCCAGGCCTGGACCTATAACCCCGGCCAGCGCCGCGTGCTGCGTGCCCCGAACGTGGCGTACGACTCGCCGGGTCAGGGCGCGGACGGCCTGCGCACCACCGACGACTATGATGGCTTCAACGGCGCCCCCGACCGGTATGAGTGGAAGCTGGTGGGCAAGAAGGAAATGCTGGTTTCGTACAACAACTTCAAACTGGCCAGCAAGGCCCTGAAGTACACCGACATCGTCCGCCCGGGCCACATCAACCAGGACCATGTGCGCTACGAGCTGCACCGCGTATGGGTGGTCGAAGCGACCCTGAAGAAGGACAAGCGCCATGTCTACGGCAAGCGCACCTTCTACATCGACGAAGACAGCTGGCAGACCGCCCACACCGACAACTACGACGGCCGTGGCGAACTGTGGCGCGTGCACGAGATCGACGCCATCCAGTACTACGATGCGCCGACGGCATATATGGCCTGCGAAGTGCAGTATGACCTGCAGGCGCGCCGCTACCTCGTTACCGGCCTGACCAACCAGGAAAAGCCCGTCAAGTTTGGAATCAAGCTCGATCCGTCGAACTTCACGCCGGACGCGCTACGCCGTAGCAGCAATTGATCCAGCCGAACAGATCTCTCCGTTTGTAGTGGCAGTAAAGGTCCAGGACACCGGACCTGTTTGTGTAGTAGCAGCATGAGCGTTAGCTCGTAAGTTGTTTTCTCGGTTCGGCGCTCTTGTCTCCCACGAGCAGGAGCGCCTTTTTTTACCAAGGTTCCCGAAATGAAGAAGGCCCTCTCCCTCCTCCTGTTGCTGGCGGCGCCATTTGCCGCCGCCAAGGACCCGCTCGACCTGCCAGCGCGTGAATCCGCTCGCGCCCCGACTTCCCTGTTGGTCGGGTTGGCTGTGGCCGGCGACAAGCTCGTCGCCGTCGGCGAGCGCGGCATCATCGTGCGCGGCGACCTGCACGGCGCCCACTGGAGCCAGGCCAAAGTGCCGGTGTCCGTAATGCTCACGGCAGTGGCGTTTGTGGACGCCAACCGGGGCTGGGCAGTGGGCCACGACGGCGCCATCCTGTCCACCACAGACGGGGGCGCCAACTGGCTGCGCCGTTTTGACGGCAACGCCTCGAATAAGCTGATGCTCGACGACGCCAAAGCGGCCGTTGAAGCTGCGCGTGCCAAGGGCGGCAAGCCGCTGGAGGACGCCGACAATGCCTTGGGCGATATTGAAGCTGCCGTCAAATTCGGCCCTTCGCGTCCCCTGTTGGGCCTATGGTTCCGTAGCCCGCTGGTCGGCTTTGCCGTCGGCTCGTACGGCCAGGCTTTCCGCACCGAAGACGGCGGTATGCACTGGACCTCGCTAGGCCGTGCCCTCAGCAATCCAGACGGCCTGCACTACAACGCGATCCAGGGTGGGCCGGACAGGCAGCTCGCCATTGCCGGCGAGGCTGGACGGGTGTACCGCTCCAACGACAATGGCGCCAGCTGGACAACGGAAGACACCGGCTATAAGGGTCACCTGTATGGGGTGATCTACAGCGGCAAAACGCTGCTCGCCTATGGTTTTGGCGGCCACATCTTCCGCAGTGAAAACGGCGGCCCGTGGACAGCCGTCACCCAAGTCACCGACAGGACCATCATCGGCGGCGCCATCGCGCAAGACGGCGCCATGCTGCTGGCCGCCCAGGACGGCAGCCTGCTTGCCAGCACCGACGAAGGCCGCAGCTTCAAGCTGCTCAAGAAGGGGGACGGCAGCCAGGTCGCCGCCATGGTGGCCGTTGGCCAGTCCGTTGCCATGGCAGGAGCCGGCGGCGTCAAGATGATCGAACAAGGGAGCAAGCCATGAGCGAAGGCCACAATAAATTTGACGCGGTGGAGCACTTCCTCGAACCGCGCCTGTTCCGCAACCGCATGCTGGTGCTGATGTTCTTCATCATCGCCTCGGTGCTGCTGGCCTGGCAGGCGTCGATGCTGCGGCCCGATGCCAGCTTCCAGAAGATGGTACCGGCCACCCACCCTTTTATCGCCAATTACCTCAAATACGAAAATGAGCTGCGCCCATTGGGTAACAATGTGCGTGTCGCTGTTGAAGTGGTCGATGGCGATATCTATTCGGCCGAATACCTCGATACGCTCAAGAAGATCACTGACGAAGTGTTCTACATCCCCGGCGTTGACCGCGGCAACATGAAGTCGCTGTGGACACCCAACGTATTGTGGATGGAAGTGACTGAATCGGGCATGAATAGTGGCCAGATCATTCCGCAGGGCTTTGATGGTTCGCCCGCCAAGATTGACGAAGTGCGCAGCAATGTGGCGCGCTCCGGCCGCATTGGCAGCCTGGTGGCGGCCGACCAGAAGTCGACCATCGTCCACGTTCCGCTGCTGGAAATTGACCCGGACAATGGCACCAAGCTTGACTACGGCACCTTCTCGGAGCGGCTGGAAAAGCTAGTGCGCGCCAAGTACGAAACGAAGAACATCAAGATCCACATTGTCGGCTTTGCCAAGGTCGTTGGTGACCTGATCCACGGCGCCAAGGCGATTGGCGTTTTCTTCGCCATTACCTTTGCCATGACGGTGGTGCTGCTGCTGTGGTATTCGCGCTGCTGGCGCAGCACGCTGGTGACAGTGTTCTGCTGCTCGCTGGCCGTGATCTGGCAACTGGGCATCGTGCGCATGCTGGGCTTTGGCCTGGATCCTTATTCGATCCTCGTGCCCTTCCTGACCTTTGCGATCGGCGTGTCCCATGCCGTCCAAAACATCAACACCATGGCAACGGCGCGCCTGTCCGGTGCCAGCAATATGGAAACGGCGCGCCTGACCTTCCGCCAGCTTTTCATTCCAGGGACAATCGCCCTTCTGTGTGACGCCGTTGGATTCTCGACCTTGCTGGTCATTGATATCGGCGTGATCCGGGAACTGGCCATTTCGGCCTCGATCGGCGTCGCTGTCATTGTGCTGACCAAGATGTTCCTGTTGCCCGTGTTGATGTCGTATATGGGCGTGAGCGACGCCTGCCTGCGCCACCAG
>JACXTT010007306.1_pt1 | contig 15585 bp, 16 predicted proteins | sample 9270951 | NCBI WGS metagenome assembly JACXTT01 (sample SAMN15532306, study PRJNA645909) | rock metagenome | isolation source: weathered quartz diorite | place: Puerto Rico | collected 2017-06-21 | reverse complement strand
GATTCCTCCTCACTCAGCTCGACACGGAAAGGACTCTTGGCCATGACGCCTTCTTCGACGCCGAGCCATCGGTCCCTTCAACCAATCGTGCGCGTACTAACGACCGGGGGCACTTAGTTCGACTCCCCGCCGCCGACGCTTGAGTTGCGTTACGAACGGACGCGAGTGCGCTTTGCAGGATACTCGCCCAACAGCGTCCTCGAATTGTCGTGCCATGTCCTCCGTCTCGCTCCGATAGGCGGACAGCCATTCGGTCCGTGCGCGGCGCGAGAGATGAGCCGGGGGTTCCACGTATGTGAACTTGTAGGTATTTGTCATGGCCGGACTCTCGTGAAGCGTTCGGACAGCATCACTCGAACAAATTGCGACACGTGTCGTCAGGCCGCAGATAGCCGACACGTGTGCTTGGGCAGCTGCGGAGTTCGCAGCAGGAACCTACTCCGAGAACAAGCGGCGCACGAATTCGTGCGAATGAGTACGCGCGATCGGGCGAGCTGGCCGTGGGACTAACAGTCCGGCGCTGAAACCCGACGGCGACTCGACGAAGTCGATGGCGTCAAGGGGGCTGGCCGCCGTCGAGATGGGGGACATCCGCCGCCGGTGCGGTGGCTGGTCGGCTTGTGCGCCTGTCTTAGGTAGGTGAGTGTGAGGCCGTCAACCGAGCAGAGGAGGGACGATGACCTCGCAACTGGACGTGTCCGATCTGGCTGTCGCGCGCGAGCGTCGTGACGCGGCCAGCTGGACGGCGCGGGCGCTGGTCGCCGGCCCGTTCGCATTCCTGGCGGGCGCGATCGCTTGGTCGTTCGTGGGCCGCGAGCCTTCGAACTTTAGCGGCATGGTCCGCTACTTCGCGGACAACTACTCCGCCTTCATGGCCTCGAACATGCTCCGCATCGCCGGCTCTGGGCTGATGGTGCCGTTCGGCGCGGCGCTGATCGCGGTCGGCGGCAAGGGACAGCGGCTTCGCTGCGCGGCCGGTGTCCTGGTTGCGATCGGCGCGCTGCTGACCCTCTACAACGCGGGCGTCGACGTCAGCCTCGCCACCGTCGCGCACCGAATGCAGGCCCTCGGCCGGCTCGATTCTTTGATCGCCGACATCAAACCCGCAGCGAACACACCGTTCGTGCTCGCTCCGATCGGGATCGGCCAGCTCGCGTCCGTGCTCGGTCTGCTGCTCGCTGGGACCAGCTTCTGGAACCACGACCGTGCCGGCCGGCTTGTGCCGACGGCGCTCGTCGCGGGGACGGTCGTGCTGGCGGTCGGCGGGACGATCGGCAGGCCAGCGATCTTCGCCGTCGGCGCCGCGCTCGTCGCTGCCAGCGCCGCCTCACTCGTGCGCCGACTCGATCTCGTGTCGCGCGACCGTGTGCAGAGCCGGCGGCAGGGGTCGGCCTGACACGCGAGAGCTGAAGTGTTTGCCCGTATCGGCGCTCAGTTCTGCGCTTCGAGTGGGTCGTTGAGGTGGCCGAGGTTCGCCTTGAGCTCCCTCCCGGCCATCCGGGAAAGCAGGGGCTCGGCCAGCTTGAAGAGGCCTGCGCGTGGAGCTTGCCCGTCACGGTGAGCTCTGTCGCTCCGTCGAGCGGCTCGGGCAGGTACCCGCCGCGACCGCGGATCGACCCGGAGACGATCTTCATCGCTGACTTCCCGCTCGGTTTGTACTCGGTCATGTCCAGGTCAGCGCGAACTGCAGACCAGCGAAGCGGCGGAGCTGTCGCACCCGCGCGCCCACGCCGATCGGGCCCGTCGTTTTCGACTCGACTAGCGTCGTTCGTTAGAGCGCGTCTTTTGCCGGGTCGTGGACGAATTCGAGCACCTCGCCGATCGGCCGGTCGATCACGATGCTGCGTTCAATCGTGGTCATCTCCCATCCTTTATGTCGCGATGCGTCGTCGAGCCGCACGCTAGGTGGGCGGCAGGCAGGTGGGAACGGGGCGACCGGCAGACCTCGCGCGGAAGTGGCGCCGTTCGAACGTGAGGGCGACCGCAGCGGGCGGCGGCGGCTTGCCCCATCGACGGGAGGTGCGTGATGCGTCACGATCGGCAGATGCGCGTGCGCATCGGCTACCGCGGGCTTCTCGTTTTTGGTGCGCTCGCCAGTTGCGCGATGGCAGGGGCGGGCGTGTTTGCGTTTTCCGAGGCGCGGAGCGGCACCCGTCTGTGGGGAGTTCTCTGGTTGATTCCGTCCGCGATGCCGTTCGTGTGCGGCGCGCTCTGCTTTCTGCGGCTGCCGGAGCATCGCGTCTCACGCCGGCTGCTTGTGACCGGCTCGTTGCTCGCCAGCGCGATCGCCGTCGGCACCGGCAGCACCATCGTTGTCCGGCACCTGGGAGCGGGCACGCTGTTCTGGATGCTCGACGGGCTGCAGCGGCCGCTGGCGTTCGCGGCAGCCGCTGGTCTGGTGGCCACGTTCGCCGTCTATCCAGACGGCCGCTACCAGCGCGCCTACGAGCGAGCTGTCGTGCGCGTCTGTCTGCTGCTCGCGCTCGCCGTTCCCGCGCTCCTGCTGCTCTCGTTGCCGCGCGTGCGGCTGAACCCTTTTCTGTACGACCTGAGCGACTACACCGGCGGGCTGAAGCCGGTTTTGGCCAGCCCGCTTTATCTGCACGCACTCGCCTGGGCGGGCCCTGTGGCACACGGATCCGACCTCGCGTTGTCGCAGCCGGTTCCGTTGATTGCGGCGGCGCTGCTGGTCTTGCGCTACCGGCGCTCGCCGCCCGAGCAGAAGCTCCAGATCAAGTGGCCACTCTACGCCGCCGTCTTGGCGGCGATGGGCGTCGTCACGGGAGTGCTCGTCTCGGTCGGCGCGATGCCACAGCAAGCCGACGACGCGGTCGGGATCGTCATCCTGACCGCGCTGCCGATCCTGCTCGCGATTGGGCTTCTGTGGCCGCAACTGCTGGACATCGAGCTCGTCTTCCGCCGCTCGTTCGCCTATGGTGCGCTGTGGACGGTGATCAGCCTCGGCTATGTCGGAGTTGCCGCCGTGCTTGGGATCGCCGCCGGCGCCTACCGTATCCGGGTCGCCGTGCTCGCCACGGTGGCGGCGACGCTACTGTTCCAGCCGCTGCGCCGCCGGCTCCACAGGCTGGCCGGCCGCTGGGTGTACGGCGAGCCCCCGAGCGGCGAGGGGTTGCTGCGCAGCCTGAGCGCCACCCTCGGCAGCGCCTACCAGCCGGGCGAGCTCGCCGCGACGATCGCAACGACTGTGCGGGAGGGGCTGCGCCTGCGCTGGGTTCGCGTCAGCGTCGCTGACCAGGTGCTCGCGGCCGTCGGGATCGAGCCGGGTGATCTGCCGCAAGCGGCGGCGGCCGTACCGCTCGTCCACGGCGGGGAGGAGCTTGGACGGATCGAGTGCGGCCCCAGAGAGCATGGTCGACTCGACTCAGCGGACCGTGATCTGCTTGCGATGCTGGGCCGCCAGGCGGCGCTCGCGCTCCGCAACGCCCGGTTGAGCGCCGAGCTCGCAGAACGGGCAGGCGAGCTGGAGGCCTCACGGGCGCGGCTGGTCGAGGCGCAAGAGGTGGAGCGGCGGCGGATCGAGCGGAACATCCACGACGGCGTCCAGCAGGAACTGGTCGCATTGCTCGCCAAACTCGGCCTGGCCCGCAACCAGCTCGGACGCGACCCGCTGCTCGTCGACCGCACCCTCGCTGATCTCCAGGGCGAGACGCGGCAGGCGCTCGAGGACCTGACGGAGCTGGCCCGCGGCATCCACCCGCCCGTGCTCAGCGACCGTGGCCTGGTCGAGGCGATCGCCTCGCGTGCGGCCCGCCTGCCGCTCGCGGTCGCGATCGACGTGGAACCCGCGCTGCGCGACGTGCGCTTCCCCGAGCCGGTTGAGGGCGCCGCCTACTTCCTCGTCTCCGAAGCGCTGACCAACGTGCTCAAACACGCACACGCCAAGCAGGCACGCGTCTGCCTCACCGTCGCCGGCGGCAACCTGTTGGTCGAGGTCGCCGACGACGGCCGCGGCTTCGATCCCGACACGATCCGCCAGCGCGGGCTGCGCGGGCTCGCCGACCGGATCGAGGCGCTCGATGGCACGCTCACGATCGAATCCTCGCCCGGCCAGGGCACCCGACTCTCCGCCCGTCTGCCCGTCCGCGACCGTGCCCTTGTCTAGCCCCCTCCGCGTCGTCATCGCCGAGGACAACTACCTCGTCCGCGAGGGCACACGCAGGCTGCTCGAGGATTCCAGCGAGGTCGAGGTCCTCGCGACGGTCGGAACGGCCGCGGAGCTCCTCGACGCAGTCCGCCGCCTACACCCAGACGCCGTCCTCACCGACATCCGCATGCCCCCCGGCCACCACATGGAAGGGATCGAGGCCGCCCACGCGATCCGTGCCACAAACGCCGAAGTCGGCGTCGTCGTCCTCTCACAGCACGCAGACGAAGCCTACGCATACGAACTCCTGAAAAACGGCACCGAAGGGCTCGCCTACCTCGTCAAGGACCGCGTCGGCGAACTCGACGAACTCTTGCGAGCCCTCCGCGAAGTCGTCGCCGGACGCTCGGTAATCGACCCCCGCGTCGTCGAAGCGCTCCTGCTCAGGCGCTCACGGCTCACCGACTCCCCCCTTGCCGACCTCACCACGCGAGAGCTCGACGTCCTCCGCGAAATGGCCGAAGGGAAAAGCAACCCCGGCATCAGCCAGGCACTCTTCCTCTCAGAATCAGCGATCGAGAAGAACGTACACTCGATCTTCGCCAAGCTCGGCCTCACCGCCGAGCCACAGACGCACCGAAGGGTCGCCGCCGTCCTCGCATTCCTCCGCGACGTCGACCAACACAGCGCTGGCAACGACTCCCTCGGCTCGGCCTGAAGGCGCCATTGAATTTTCGTGTCGCGTCTCATGCGGCAGCTTTGTAGTACTCGCGGACGAGGCCGCCGAACCCGTCGCGGCGGCGGATCTCGCCCTTAGGAGATCTCTGCCGTCGGCGGTCTGGTCGGAGAGCAGGCGGCCCGTTTTCGACCGGCCTTGACACACCGTTGGGCACCCGTCTCTCTTGAACTGGCGAACTGGTAGAGGGCGCATTTTGGCTTGAGCATGCCGGTTTTTGGCGTGCCGGCAACCCCCTCTGGCCGACGAAGACTCTCCAACGGTCCGGCGCCAAGGGAGCAAGGGCAGAGGCTATGGGCGCACAGCAGCGGCGCCAGGCGCACCCTGCCCCCTTGCCGGAGCGCGCATGACTGATCACTGCGCTGCCGCGTTCGCCGTCGCCTTTCCAACACTCTGCGACAGTGTCTGTGTTGCCACACCCGATTACTCGGCAGGGTGCAGCAGACCGGTCCTGCGCCCATGCAAGATCGTGTTTCGGACCGTTTTGCGCCCATCCCTAGCGGCTGATTCGGGCGTTGCACCCTTGCTGAAGCGGCTTGGAGGTCACCCCGACACCGCTGACAAGCTTCGGCCACGCCGCCAAACGAGCTCGCGCCCGGCCAACACCGGGCCGCAAACGACCTGTTCAAGCCAAAAACCACCCCCTCCCAGTTCGGCAGTTCAGCCACCACTTCCAAGGGCGCTGATCCGCCGTCAGCCCACCGGTTCGCCAGCGTGCAAGCCGAAAACAGCCTCTTGCCAGTTTGCCAGTTCATGCGGAAGTGGGCAGCCACCAGGCCCGTGAGGGGTGCGCGGGGATCGACCATCGCCCTCCAGCTCCATCCCAGATTGAGATGGGCTTGAGGCGGCGGGGGCGCATATTGAGTATGGCCTTAGACACGCTCGGTTAGCGTCGCTGGGAATGACAGTTGGTGCGGGTTGGCTCGCGGCCCGAACTCTTGGTTGGCGGCGATCCGCGCGCCGTGTCACGGCCTATCGGCGGTTGTTGGTGGCGGTGTCGGTAGACGAGGAGTCGTTGAGCGCCGTTGATCTCGCCTGCCAACTCGCCCGGGAGACGCGTGCCGTCATTTCGTTGATCGCGGTGGTCGAGGTGCCCGCGGAGCTGCCGCTCGGCGCTCACATGCGTGCAGAGGAGAAAGCAGCGAGGCACGTCCTCAAGGAGGCGCAAGCTGTCGCTGCGGGTTACGGGATCGGTGCGTCAGCACGGATCATCAGGGGACGCGAGGCAGGAGCGGAGATCATCAACGCGGCCAGGCGGGGGGAGAGCGAGATCATCGTGCTCAGCGCACAGCGACGGCAGCGTTTGAACCCACACGCTCCTATTTTTGGCAGGACCGTGGCGTTCGTTCTTAAGCACGCGTCTTGTCGCGTCATGGTTGTAGCGCGACACATGTCCACTACCGCGAGGGCGCGCTGAGAGCAGGTCTGCTGGACGTGCGGGCCTGATGTGAGCGACCGGGTGCTCGCGTGGAAGCGAGGGCAGGTCGTCAGGAATGCGGCCGACGTCCGCGAGATGTGAGGCGCTGTGCGGCCGCAAGTTGCACGCGCGCGTGTGTCGTAGCTGCGCCGCTGGATCAAGGCAGATTTGCTGCGCCGCGCTCCGTCTCGGTGAGCGGGGCGGCGATCGCCTTGTTGCCCCCTGGCGGACAACAAGGTCGTTTCAACTGCCTTCGCGGGTTGAGGTTGCGCCAGTGCCGGCGGGTCGGTTTAGCCGTCTTATGTGTGTCTTGAGGGATTCTTGAGAAGCCTTGGTGGAGCGCTGAGGCGGCGTTGAGACGGCCGGGCCTAGCGTGACTTCGTGGCCGCCGAGGCGACCCATGGGCTGCGCCGTCACGCGAACGTGCCCGATCCGCTTGCCGCGGCGTTGCCGTTTCTCGCCCTGGCCGTTGTTGCGCTCGCGCTCGAGGCGGCACCCGACCTGCCGTGGGAGACGGGTGTCGCGGTTGCGTCGCTTTTCGCGGCCGCGGCTCTCGTCCGTTTTGCGCAGGGGTGGATCGCGGTTCGTCGGCTTCGCTCGATCGCGGACCGGATCATCTTGCGCGGCGGCGACCGTTCGACGGCATCGCCGCTGGTTGCGTGGCGCGCGGCGGAGCTGACCAGCCCGCGTCACCGGCGCGTTGTTGGCGCCGAGGTGGGGCGGCTGGCGCGCGAGCTTGACGCCTCCACCCTGCCGGGGGCGGTGCCGCTGAATCGGTCGGTGGTGCGCCCCTACCGGCAGGAGCTCGAGGCGCTCGCCGCGGCACTCGATGGCAGCCAGCCGGTCGGCGCGCGAGGCATGTTGCTCGTGGAGCAGCTTCTGTCGAGCCCGGCGAGCCCGCTCTACGACCGCGCGGCTGCGGACACGCTCGAGCCGCGACTCCGCCGTGTTCTCTCGGCGCTTCAGACATCACGTTGAGCCGGCCGAAGGACACCGAAGACAAGCCCGGCAAGCTCGGGCCTCCGCACGCGGAGGGGATCGAGACCGTCAAACGCGCTCTCGTCGGGCGTCCGATGCGCACCGACGCGATGGAGGAGACGCTGCTACGCAAGCGCCTGGCGCTGCCGATCTTCGCCTCGGACCCGTTCTCCTCGGTCGCCTACGCGACCGAGGCGGCGCTGATCGTGCTGGTTGGGGCATCGCTCTCGGCGCGCCACCTCATCCTCCCGATATCGGCGGCGATCTCCGTGCTGCTGGCGATCGTGATCGCTTCGTATCGCCAGACGGTGCGAGCGTACTCGACGAGCGGCGGCTCGTACGTGGTCGCCCGCGAAAACCTCGGGACGATTCCGAGCCTCGTCGCGGCTGCTGCGCTGCTCACGGACTATGTGCTCACCGTCGCCGTCTCGGTCGCTGCCGGCGTGTTCGCGATCGTCTCAGCCGTCCCGTCGCTCGGGCACCTGTCGCTCGTCCTCTCGATCGCCGCGGTCGTGCTGATCACGCTGGTCAACCTCCGCGGCGTGAGGGAGTCCGGAATCGCGTTCGCGATCCCCACGTATGCGTTCATCGCTGCGTACATCGCGCTCATCGCCGTCGGAGCGGCGAAGTGCACCGTCGGCACCTGCCCGCACGCGATCGCACCGCACCCGATCCCAGCCGGCGCGGGCGTGGTCACGCTCTTCGTGCTCCTGAGAGCGTTCGCATCCGGTTCTGCGGCGCTCACCGGGGTCGAGGCGATCTCGAACGGCGTCAGCGCGTTCCGCCATCCGCAGGCAAAGAACGCCGCGAAAACGCTCTTCATCCTCGGCGTGATCTCGATCACGTTCTTCATGGGCGTCTCCTGGCTGACGATCAAGATGGGAGCCCGCCCGAGCCAGACCGTGTCGGTCGTCTCGCAGCTCGCCCGCGCCACCTTCCCCACGAGTTCGGCCTTGGGCTTCATGTTCTGGGTCGTCCAGATCACCACGTTCGCGATCCTGATCCTGGCCGCCAACACGTCCTTCCAGGGCTTCCCGCGTCTCGGCGCACTTCTCGCCCGTGACCGCTTCTTCCCACGCCAGTTCGCCAACCTCGGCGACCGACTCGTCTACTCCAACGGGATCATCGTCCTCTCCGGCGTCGCCATCTTTCTGCTCTGGCACTACGACGCCAAAGTCGACTCGCTGATCCATCTCTACGTGATCGGCGTCTTCACAGCATTCACGCTGTCACAGGCGGGGATGGTCCGATACTGGCTGCGCACGCGCTCCGCGCGGTGGCGGTGGAGCATCGCGATCAACGCGCTCGGCGCCCTCGCCACGGGCGTCGTCAGCGTGATCGTGATCTGGACGAAGTTCGCACAGGGCGCATGGCTGGTGACGGTCGCGATCCCCGTCATGGTCGTGCTCTTCCTCGCCATCCACCGCCACTACCGGAAGACCGCACGCCGTCTCAAGGCTGCCGGCGCAGCCATCGCCGCTGCGGCGCCCGCTCACACAACGACCGTCCTCACTATCGACGCGATCGACGGCGCAACCGAGCGAGCCGTCTGGTACGCGCGACAGATCGGTGACACGTTCCATCCGGTGCATGCCCCTGGCAGGAACACCGATCCCGGCATCAACGCGCGCTGGCTCAAGTGGATCGGCGGCGATCCGCGCCTCGAGCGCCTCTCCCCCGACGAGGGACGGGTCGATGCCGTACTCGAGTACGTGTGGCGCCTGCCGCGCGGCGATTCGGAGTTCGTCAACGTCGTCGTCCCCGAGCTGTTCGCGCGCCGATCAGTGTTCGAGGCGCTCAGACGGACGTCCTCGTTCGCCATCAAGCTCCGCCTGCTCCGTGAGCCGGGCGTCGTGATCACCGACGTTCCCCTCGTCGCAGACGAGCCGTCCACAGCTGACCGCGTCGTGGCCAGGATTCTCGTCTCCGGCGTCCACGGCGCGTCCCTCCGTGCCATCAACTACGCGCGCACGCTTCAGCTCGAAGACGTCCGAGCGATCTTTTTCGCCTTCGACTCGACTGAGGCACGCCGAATCCGCGAGGACTGGCGCAGACAGGAAATCGGGATGCCGCTAGAGGTGATCGAGGCCCCCTTCCGCGACCTCGGCGACCCGCTACGCGACTACCTGAGATCGCTCACCGCAGACGGCACCACCATCGTCACCGTGATCATGCCCGAGCTCGTCGTCACAGGCTGGCGCCGGCTGCTCCACAACCAGCGCGCCCTCTACCTCAAACGGCTGCTCCTATTCGAGCCGCGGATCATCCTCTCCAGCGTCCCCTACCAGCTACGCTAAGAGGCGACAGGCGCGCGCGTTTCCGAGTTTGTTTTGAGTTTGCAACATCCGCGCTAACGGACGGCTTGGAGTCGGACGAAGAGGCGGAGGCCTATGCCTCGTTGCCTCGACTCCGAGAGTCCTTCAAGGTTTGCGACGCAGCAACCGCTTCTCGATGAAGGCGGTCGCACTGGCGGTCGCAGCGGACGCCTCTTAGGGATTCTTGAGGCGCTGGGCTTGACCTTGAGGATTTGTTGACTCCTGGGTTCGTACGATCCGTGCTGGTGTGCCGGGAAGCCTGGTCGGCGCCCGTGAGGGCGGTCCGATATGGCGACACCGGCTCCGACAGCTCCTACGACTTCTCCGGCTCCGGTCGCGGCGTTGCGCGGTGTTGCGCGGACGCTGCTCCTGGTCGGGTTCGCGTTTGCGGTAATGGCAGATCCGGTGTCGTCGGTGGCGTACACGATCGAGGCGTCGCTGCGTGCGCTGCACGGGCACCTTCATCTCTTGCTGGCGACGCAGCTGATCGTGCTCGGGATCATCGCGCTGGTCGATGTCAACTACTGGCAGCTGGTGGGCCGCTTCCCGCTTGGGGGCGGCTCGGCTGAGGCGGCCGCGCGGGCGTTCGGAACGGGGTGGGTGTTCCTGCCGATTGGTGCCCTCATCGTCGATTTCGTCCTCACGATCACGATCTCGATCGCGGCCGCGGTCAGCGCTGTAATCGCCTACCTGCCCGGCGTTGCACCGTTACGCATCCTGCTCGGCCTGCTCCTCCTCGCCGCCGTCGCCGGACTCACCTGGTTCGGGCATGGCGGCCGTTTGATCTTCGCCGTGATGACCCTGCTCTTTATCGGCGGTGCGGCCGTCATCCTCGTTCACGGCTACTCGCACCCCGTCCACAGCAGCGGCCGCGCCCCGATCACCGGAGCACAGGGATCCGCGTGGCTCGCAGTCGTCTTGTCTTTCCCGGTGGCGATGGCGTTAGCGACCGGAACCGAAGCGCCGGCGACGGCCATGGCTCAGCTCGGCCAGCTCGGACCCGCCGACCGGCGCCGCTTCGCGCGCGCCACCATCGCCCTCACGCTCGTGATCGTTGCCGGTCTCACGATCGCTCTCACGCAGCTCGCGGTCCGACTCCACGTCGGCATCCCCGGCAAAGACTCGACCCAGATCGCCGACCTCGCCCACGCCGCCACAGGAAACAGCCTCTCGTACGCGTTCTTCCAGGCAGCCAGCGCGCTTCTACTCCTCGCAGCCGCAAGCTCATCCTTCCAGGCCGGACCAGGCCTATTGAAAGCGCTTTCCAGGCATCCCCACAGCGCCGGGGTCGGCATCCTTCCACGCAGCCTCGGCGACGCCAACCGACACCACACCCCCTACTGGTCAGTCGTCGTCTACCTCGTCGTCTCCGCCGTCGTTCTCGCCGCAGCATCAGGGCACGAGCAAGAACTGGTTCTCTTCTACGCCGTCGCCGTCTTCGTCAGCTTCCTCGCCGGCCTCACCGCCATGACCCGCTTCTCACTCCGTGACCGACGGCCGCTGCTCGCCCTCGTCAACGCCCTCGGGGCCGTATCCGTCGCCTTCACACTCGCCGTCAACGTCGGCCGCGGCTACCCCGTCCTCTCACTCCTCGCCACGGCGCTGATTGCCGCCGCCCTCTACACACTGTGGCGACGGGCAGGACGACCGTCCGGCATCGAGCGCATCGAGCGCATCGCCGAGGCCCGCGAATGACCGGCGCCATGCACTGGTACGGATACCTGCTCGTGAGCGCGATCCCAGCGGTCGCCATCGGCTCCGTCGCGCTCTACGCCTACTGGTTGAAGCGCAGGCGCTAGCCGCTCTCTTGAGACCCTCTTGAGGCCGCCGCAGCGATGTTTGGACGAGCTTGAGACAGCTGAGGCTAGCGTGGCGGTCGTGTGCGGCAGATGAGTCTCCCGCACGTCGACGAATCCGACCGTCCGCATCGGCGCCGGCGCGTCTCGTACCACCGGCCGCTCGTGCCGGTCGCCCCGGGGAACGCGTTCGCGCTCGCAGCCGTCGATCTCGCCTGCAGCCTCGCTGCCGAGAGTCGTGCCCGCATCACACTGCTCGCGGTGATCGAGGTTCCGGTGGACATGCCACTCACCGCGCGGATGTTCGAAGACGAAGCCGCTGCGCGCGTCGCGCTCGCCCAAGCCGAAGCGACGGCCAACAGCTACGGCCTCGCCTCGACCACGCGCATCGTCCGAGGACGCGAGGCGGGCGAGGAGATCGTCGCCCACGCCACGCACGCCCGAAGCGACGTCATCGTCCTCGGCGCCAAGCGACACAGGCGCTCCAACCCGCTCGCGCCGATCTTCGGCACAACCGTGCAGCACGTCCTCAAGCACGCCGGCTGCCGGGTGATGGTTGCGTCGGTATCGAACTGACCGGCCCTCGAACGCGCAGCTCAGTTTCGAAGCTGTCGGCTTGATTGGCCAGCTTGTGCCGCCGCTGCCTCCGGGCGGGACGATGGTCGTTTCGTGTACAGCGGCCCCCGGTGAATGCTGGCGGTCTGCTGCGCGTCTGGGTCGATTGCCGGGCGGCGCGCCATACGCCGCTTTTTGCCGACGGGTCCAGAGCCACTTGGGCGCCTACTCCTCTTGAACTGGCGATCGGCCGGTTTTCGGCTTGTGGAGTGGGTTTTCGGCGGCGGTGAGCGTGCGATCAGCCTGCGACACGCGCGTGGATCAGGCTCCGCTGCCGTCGGTCGGCGACCTCTCTGGGCAGCGGCGTTGGTGCGCTTAGGGTGCGCTTTAGGGTGCGCTAACGGGACGTGACCACGGCTGCCTTGTCGCTCTTTGTTGGAAACGCGACAGTGACCGCGGTTCGGGGCGCCCTAATCGGGGGGAAGAGGGAACGGCCCGGGAAATGCCGAAGCCCGCGACCTTCCCTCCGAAGAGTTCAGGCTACGGGCCCCGACAGGACGATCCTGTCACGACCCGAGACCGAGGTCAAGTCGGGTCGTCCCAGCCGCGCGCTCTATCTCGGCGGCCTGGGCCACGGATCATCGCGCTCGACGATGCCGCGCAGAATGTTCACACCCCGCTCGGCCGCGTCCGCCAGCGAGGTTCCGTTACAAAGATGCCGCGCAACCGACGCCTGTCGCTGGAGGATTGGGGCGGCCGAAGCTGCGTGCGTGTGGTGACGCCGACCCGTTTCGTCGACGAAAAGCATGTAGCCGAGCCGATGCGCTTCCGCGCCGGCTGCCTTGTACCGCGCCATCTCATCGTCCTGCGTCACGGACGCACCCTACGACCATCAGCGATGTCGCCTTCTTCGACTTCCAACACGGCCAGACCGGTGTCGCGCCAAACGCCATCGAACTACACCCGATCCTCGCCTTCCGCTGCCTCGTCCCCTAGCCCGCGACGTCGCCGTCAACCCGAGTTGACGAGCACCTCATCCGTCAACTCCAGCGCTAAGACCTCGAAGCGTCAGTCCGCCGGTAGCGCGGTGATGCGCCCGAGATGCGACGCGCCCAACCCCGGCGGCACGAGCCCCGTCACCCGCCACCACTGGCGGTCGACGCGGATCTGTGTTCCGACCTTCACCTCGCGCTGCAGGTCGACGATCTTCGTGGTGGCCGGCAGCCCCGGCCAACCGAAGATAAACGCGTACGGGAACGGGATGCGCTCCTTCGATGACTCGCCGGGCATCGGCTGAGGCTACCCACCCCTGAGGGATGGCGCCCACCCGGAAGGGGGTGGCCAACGAGGACGAGTCCGAGGAAGGTGCGTCCGTGACCAGCCACGATGCATCGATGCCGCCGATCGGCACCCACGTCCAGGTGCTCCGCGATGGCGCCGCCGAGGACGGCATCTACCACGCAGCGATCGTCGTCCGCCACCTCAACGATCCTGAGCTTGGCAACGTCCTCGAACTACGGTTGAGCGACTCCCGCCGGATGCAGCGCACCTGGCCGACGTCGACGATCCGGCTTTCACCCCCCACCCTAGAAACGCTCGTCGAGCCGGAAACTGGCCGGCACACACAACGCATGGAAACGCTCCGGCAACCCGAACAGCCGCAGCGGAGGCTCAGAAGGCCGCTCCTGCGGGGCCAGCGCGGCGCCGCTAACACACCCGTCCCGTGACCGATCCGCTGCTCACAAAAACGGCAGTAGTAGACGGCCTCAGCCGCCATCACGGACGTTGTCGCAGCTTCCACATGGCGACTCGTCGGCAGCCGGATCCGCCGAGCCTGCCCCCGAGCGAGTGATTCCTCGGCCAGCACGAAGCGGTTACGGCCGAACAATCGACACAGGCTGCGGCACGGAGCGCCAGCCGAGGAACCAACAGACAAAGTCAACCAGCGCAGCCATGGTCATCGCGGTAGCGCCGAAAAGACTCACCTGGACCTCCCCGCTCGTCTGGTGCTTACCGCTCGATGGTGAACCGCCCTTCGAGCCCCAGCGCACGCACATCCTTCGAGCACGAGCGGGTCGGGATGGCAGTCGAGCGCTTCTATCATTCGCATAAGGCTTCGCCTGGGAAGGCGAGGGACGGGCTGAGGCCGTGCCTCGATTCGCGGAACCTGCAGCTGCCCGGTGGTGTAATGGCTCGTGTGAGGGGGCTGGCGTTCCTCGCGGTCGTGGCGATCCTCGCGTTAGCGGCGGTCGGCTCGGCGGCGTCCGGCCCTCGGCCGTTGCGTGGGGTGCCTATTCACGGAGAGACTGGGCTTCGGCTGCTCGTCGCGAGCAACCCGCCGTACGTTCTCGACGTTGACAGCGGCCGCGTGACGCCGGTCACGGGTATCCCCGCGTCTCCGCACGACGTGCTGTGGGTGCGACCGGCGGGCAGGGATGCGCTCGTCATCCTCGACCGGCTCCGGCCGCAACGAAAGCTGCCGGTTCAGGAGATCTACCTCGTCCGACGTGGAACGACGAGCGCAAAACTGCTCGGAACCGGCTGGGGCGTAGCGCCAAGCGCAGACGAGCAGGCCGTCTGGATCTCGTCCTATGGTGGCGCGCGGCGCTGCAAGCTGCGAGAGGTGAATCTCGGCGGGAAGCAGCGCCGTGCCGGCCGGTCGTTTCCGTGTGGCTGGCTCGATCCGGGTGGTTCGCTCGGACTGATCCTGCACAGACGGACGCGCGACGAACTCGTCGACCCGAGCTCGCTGCGGACACTGCTACATGCGCCGCAGATCCTCGCCGTCGCGAGCGGGCGCGTGCTCACCGAAGACCGCGCGAAGGGCTTGACGCTGATCGATATGCCAACTGGCAAGCGCCAATCGCTCCCGTGGCCGAGCGCGGTCGGTGGCGGAACGTCGCAGGGCGGCACCGAGAACGCGACCGTTGACGCGAGCGGCAAGCTGCTCGCGCTCGGATTCTCGGATCCCGCCTACCAAGGCGACGGCACGCAGGTGACGGACGTGTGGCTACTCGACACCGAGACAGGCGGCCTTCGCCACCTGCCCGACATGCCCGCGATCGTCTCGCTCAAATTCACGAGCTGGACGTGGACGACTAGCGGGCAGCTCGTCTTCCTCGCCGAGACCGAGGGCGCAAACGTCGTCGGCGTCTGGAAGCCCGACGATCTGCGGATCGCCGTCAAGCGCGTAAAGCTGCCGGAGCGCAACAGCGGCAGCGATTCGTTTGTTCCGTGGTGACACCGCGCGGCGCGCGGAGAGGAGCGACTGAACAGCCGCTAGCGCTCGATCGTGAGGCGCCGTTCGGGCCTCGCGATCGGGGCCTCGTTGGCAAGTGGTCGCTGGCTAAACAATCCGGCTGCGACGGTAGTCGTATCGGTAGGTGCGTAGGCAGCGACTGATCCGTGAGCTCGAGTCGGTCTACCGGCAGGACTATCGGCGCTTCCTGCGTGTTGCCGCCGGCATCGTCGGCAACGACACCGTCGCGCACGACGTCGTGCAGGAGACGTTTGCGCGGGCGCTGCGCGCGGCCGAGACGTACCGGGCCGAGGGGCCGGTCGCCGCCTGGGTGTGGCGGATCCTCGTCAACACGGCCCGATCGTCGGCCGGCCGCACGGAGGTCCAAGTCGAAACGTTGGACGAGAGAAACGTGCTCTCGCCTGACGACGAACGCCCCGACCTG
>JACXTT010007305.1_pt1 | contig 15585 bp, 10 predicted proteins | sample 9270951 | NCBI WGS metagenome assembly JACXTT01 (sample SAMN15532306, study PRJNA645909) | rock metagenome | isolation source: weathered quartz diorite | place: Puerto Rico | collected 2017-06-21 | reverse complement strand
TGGAGCGCGACCTCGATGGGTTCGCGCAGCGAGGCCGTCCGCGTCACGATGCGGCGACGTTCCGGCATGTTCGTATAAGGGTACTACGGCTGAGGGAGAATCAGGGCTTCGCTGGGCCGCCTTGCCGCGCCCGGTACGCGCGCGCTGCAGTTTGTTGAGGGCGACGAACCCCGTTTTCGCGCGACGAGGAAAGCGGTGTCAAGCCGCCGCACTCCATAAAGGGACGTCAGAGCAGTTCTTCGATGGCTTTGGCCATTTCGTCGTAGCTGATCAGGCCGGTAATGCGCTTCACTTCGCGGCCATCCTTCGAGATCAAGACGCTTGTGGGAAAACCGATCAACCCGCCAAACTTATCGGCCACGGCATCGCTGCCGATCAGAATTGGATAGTTCATGGCCCGAGCCGAGTTGCCGTTGACCGTGAAGCGCTCCCTCTGCACGTACGGCTCGACAACGCTCTTGCCCTCCTCGTCCATCGCAATTCCGAGGACCACGAACCCGCGGGGGCCATACTTCTCCTGCATCTCGATCAGCCAAGGAATCTCGATGCGGCAGGGATTGCACCAGGTGGCCCAGAAATTCACTAGCACCACCTTACCGCGGTACTGGGCGAGCGATACGTCGCTCCCGTTCAGATCCTTCAGCGTGACGTCCGGCGCCATCGGCGCGAGGTCGATGCGGTCGGGGGCCTTCGTCCCATTCGCTCCCGTCCGGCGCGTAGCGCGGTCGGCTAGGATGACGACGGCTACCAACGCGAAGACCGTGCCCAAGATGAGTAAAGCTCTCTTCATCCAGCAAGCTCCCAAGAATGCAGTCTCATGAATGCGTCACCACACAAAACGGTTCAGAAACGATAGTTTACCCGACAACCAGGTCAGCCGGTTGGCGAAGACGAGCCCTCCGACGATGAGCAGCAGCGCGCCACTGGCAACTTCGACGGCGTGCAGGTGCCTGCGGAAACGCTGGTAAAACCGGAGGAACTGTCCGATGCCGAGCGCCGTAAGCAAGAACGGAATCCCGAGCCCGGCGGAGTAAATCGCCAACAGGAAAACACCGCGGGCGATCGTATCGCTGGCAGCCGCGAGCGCCAGTACCGTCGTCAGGATAGGTCCGATGCACGGCGTCCATCCGAACGCGAAGGCAAAGCCCATGAGGAAGCTGCCCCATACGCCCGGCTGCCCGCCGAGATGGCGGAAGTGGACATCGCGATTGAGCCAGCGGGTCATCGGCGGGCCCAGGAATCCGATGAGGGATACCGACACGAGCTGTATCGGGGTCACGCGCTGGGTGAGGTCCGGCTTGAGCCACAACGCGATTCCCAGCGCACAAAGCACGGCTCCAGCGACCACGCCGGCCCTGACGGATACTTTTGTGAGCAGCCCCAGGAGATGCAGCCCGAAGAGCACGATCAGCGCGCCCGCGAGCGGCGCGAGAAACGTCTTGTTTTGTTTCAGGAAATGACCCACGGCGCTCGCCGATGCCCCGAACGCGACAAAAACCGCCGAAAACCCGGCCACGAAAGCGAGGGAAGAAGTCAGCAAGCTCGACCGCGGCTGCTGGCCATGGCGCAACTGCTCGACTCCGATTCCGCTGAGCATCGAGATGTATCCCGGCACAAGCGGCAGCACGCAGGGCGAGAGGAACGACACGAGTCCCGCCAGGAATGCGCCGGCAACCGATACGTCGAGTGTTGCGGCTTCCAAAACTCCTCCATCTTCATTTTCGCACAACCGGGGACCGCGGCTGCCACTGGTCGTAAGAAGCGCAAGCACTGCGTACCGTCAGCGGCGCCTGACCGGTGGTTTCTTCTCTGACGGCGAGAGTAAGAGGAAGAATTGCGCCGGACCGCGTGGTTGTCTCGTTTAATTAGACGCGCTTGACCTGTCACAGGAGTCAGGTGAGAGGCAAAACCGACAGGTGACGGGGCCGCCTTGCTGAGATGTCAACACAGCATGGCTTGATGGCCGCGTAACGTATTCATTGTGCAGGCCTTAGTCAGCCGCGGGTTTGGCAGAGCTTCTGCCCTTGCCACTTCGACGCTCCTGCGGCAGCGGGGGAGTCGAGGGACGATCATGACGTGGACGCCGAATCGGATCACGCTGCTACGGGTGGGAATTGGCTTCGCCGCCGTAAGCCTGTTTGGCCGCGAGGCCTGGGCCAACCTGGCCGCCGTGGCGTTGACCGTCGCAGCTGTCGCCCTCGATGCCCTCGACGGTCACGTCGCCCGGCGCAAGAAACTCGCCACGCCCATGGGCGCTCAATTGGACATCCTCGGCGACCGCGTGACCGAGAACGTCTACTTCACCTACTTCGCCGTTGTCGGGATGGTGTCGCTGTGGTTGCCGGTGCTCTTTTTTGTGCGAGGCACGGCTACGGATTTTCTGCGAGGACTCGCGGCGAAGGCGGGACATGCTGGCTGGGGCCAGCAGTCGATGTATCAGTCGTGGTGGGCCAAGGCGCTGGTTGCCTCGCGCTGGAGCCGCGGCCTCTACGCGGCGATGAAATGCGCCTGCTTCTGCTACCTGGGTCTCGAGCTGGCGCTCGTGCGCGGGCCGGTTGCGCTCCTGGGTTCGCTCGCAGCAGACACCCACGTCTGGATTCACCTGGGTGCGCAGGTGATCACCTGGGCCACGGCCGCGTTCTGCCTGGTGCGCGGACTCCCGGTGCTCATCGAGGGCTGGAGATACTTTGCGGGGAGCCTCGAGGACACGCGGCGCGCGCGCACGACCCAGGAGGCGGCATGAACGGTTCTTCCACCAACCGCCCTGTGGCCGCATTCTTCGATATTGACGGCACGCTTGTGCCGCCACCCTCGCTCGAACGCCGCTTCGTCGGATTCCTTCTCTGGCGCTGCGACCTGAGCGCCATAAATGGTCTGTGCTGGATCGTGGAGGCAATTCGCCTTGCGCCGCGCGGCGTGAGCGCCATGCGCCATGCCAACAAGATGTATCTCCGTGGTCTGCGCGCCAGTCTCGATGGCGACGGCGGGCTGAGGTTCGTTCTTCCGACATTCTTCCCGCTGGCCATCGAACGCGTCGCGCGGCATGCGGCGGCTGGGCACGACATCGTACTGGTCAGCGGCACACTCGCGCCGCTGGCGAAATTGGTGGGGCGCGCCCTGGAAGCGCAAATGAATCGTCTCGGCTGCCAAGCGGCTGTCCGCGTTTGCGCCACGCGCCTCGAAGAGTCGCGCGGGGTGTGGTCTGGCCGCGTCCTCGGCGGGCCCATCGTGGGAGGGACCAAAGCCCAAGCGGCGCTGCGTCTCGCGCGCGAGCTTGGATACGACCTCGCCTATAGCTACGCGTACGGCAATAGCTCGAGGGACCGCTGGTTGCTCGCGGCGGTGGGGAATCCGGCAGTCGTGAATCCCACATCAAGGCTCATGCGCATCGCCCGCGCCGCGGGCTGGCCCATCCTGCACTGGTCCGGTTCATCGAAAGGCACTGCCGCGCCACACCGTGAGATTGGATTTACCGAGATACCCGTGTCCCGGCGCGCGAGCAGGACTACATGAAACGCATCGAACAGCAATCGTATCGAGGAGACGCGGCGGCGATCCCGTGGCGCGAGGAGGCATGGCCACCCTTCCAGCAAGCTGTCGGCGCAACCCCTACGGCGCGGATCGCCCGCGAGCTGGCGTCGGCCTGGGCCGCCTGCGGTGCTTTCGAGTGGGTGGCGCTCGGCTATCTGACCATTTCTTCGGCCCTCATCCTGATGCTCCATCACAACCTGGCGCATCCCTTCGCTCTCCTCGGAACGCAAGTGTTCGTTGCGGCCGTCGTTCTTGCGCTTTGCGGACTGGAGTATCGCTCCGCCGAACGCGCCGCGCCGAAATGCGAAACCTGGACGCACCGTTTCTGGCACTTCTGGCGCCACTGGTATCCGCATCTCTTCTTCCTCTTCTGCTTTGAAGAGCTCGGCTACCTGTTCCACCTCGTCTACCCCTGATGGTTCGACGCGAAGCTGATCACCTTTGATTACTGGCTGACAGGCGTACATCCCGTATTGTGGCTCGAGCGCTTTGCCAATCCGGCGCTGAACGACTTCATGCAATTTACCTACATCACCTACTTTCTCTATCTGCTGGTGCTTGGCGGCGTGCTCTACGTCCAGCGCGACTGGAAGGCGTATTGGGCGGTGATGACCTATTCGGCCGTGGGCTACGTCATCGGCTATCTGATCTCCATCTTGTTCCCGATTCAAAGCCCGTGGCATGCAATGGCAGGCTCGTGGCAGTGCGAACTCAACGGCGGTTTTTTCACCGCGCTGATCAATCTCATCGAGCGTTACGGCCGGGTGCGCGGAGCGGCGTTTCCGAGCGAACACGTCGCCGGTTCGATCGCGGCGCTTTGGGGAGCATGGCGCCACCGGCGCTGGTTCTTCTGGGTTTTCTCGCCGTTTGTCTTCTTCATGTGCATCTCGACCGTGTACGGCCGGTACCACTACGTCGCCGACGTGCTCGGGGGGATGGTCACGGGCACGCTGGGCTACTGGCTCGGCGCGAAGCTGATGCGGAATCGCCGCGCTGTCCCCGCACTGTTGTAACGCCACGTGCCTCGCGTTCACGCTTCGGCAAGTGTTGGACGCCGCTGAGGCCATCCATGCGCGCGTTCGTACGTGAGGGCGATACCCAGCAGCCGCAGATCCACTCCATTCCGGCCGATGAGCTGCAAGCCGATGGGAAGTCCTTCTTGGTTGAATCCGCAGGGAAGCGACACGGCGGGAACGCCAGCGAGATTTGCCGGCCGGTTCAACCGCAACAGAAGCGCGCGCGTGGAATGTTCGCTGTCGCCGATCCGCACGCACTCTTCGCCGATTCGCGGCGCCGCGATCGGCGTCGTCGGCACTGCCAGCGCGTCTATGTCCGCTTCGGTCATCGCCGCAGCGAATTGGGCCTGAAACCTGCGCCGCGTCTCGAGCGCCCCGAGATACGCGGTCGCTGACACTTTCGTTCCCATCTCGAGACGCTTACGGACATCCTCCGAGTACTCTGCGGCTCTTGCCGGGAAGAATCCTGCCCGTTGGTGATAGTGCGTCGCCTCTGCCCAGGCGATTTGGTTCCCGGCATCCTCGGATTCGCCGAGCAAGGGAATGGATAGCTCAACGATCTGCGCCCCCCGCTTCACGAGATCGCCGATGGCCCGCTCAAAGACTTGCCGCACCTCATCGGAAATCACATCGAAGAAAAACTCGCGCGGCCGCCCCAGCCGCAGCTTGCGCCGACCGCGAGACGCTTTCGGGCCGGCTCTGGGCCGCGACGGTCTGCAGCCTGGTTCGAGGATTACGTCGAATACTAGTGCGGCGTCTGCCGCGGTGCGTGCGAGCGGGCCGGCGTGATCGAGTGTCGGAGAAAGCGGCACGATGCCGTCGCAGCTTACGGCGCCCCAGGTCGGCTTGATGCCGACGACGCCGCAGAGCGCCGCTGGAATTCGCACCGATCCACCTGTATCCGTGCCAATCGAGGCATAGCAAAGCCCAGCCGCCAGGGCCGCGGCAGAGCCGCCGCTCGAGCCGCCGGGGACGCGCTCGAGGTCCCACGGATTGTGCGTGGGGCCGTAGTAGGGATTGTTCGTCGTGACGCCGTAGGCGAACTCGTGCAGGTTGGCCTTGCCGAGAATGACAGCGCCCGCACTCTTGAGCCGGTGCACGACAGCGGCATCTTCGGCAGGCACGAAATCACGCAGGATTTTCGCGCCTGCCGTCGTGCGGATTCCGGCCGTGTCGATGTTGTCCTTGAGCGACATGGGAATGCCGTGCAGCGGGCCGCGGTCACGCCGACCTGCGCGTGGGGCGAAGATCTCCGCCTCGGCTTGCTTGGCCTGCGCAAGCGCTTGCTCGCCGCACACGGTAATGTAGGCGTTGAGCCTCGGATTGAGCCGCTCGATCAGCGCCAGCATCAGCTTGGTCAGCTCGACCGGCGACACCTTCCTCTTTCGGATGAGCTTCGCGACTTCCTCGATCGATGCGAAGGCGAGCTCGGTGTCAGGCATCGTGGTTAGAAGACTTTCTCTTCGCGGCGGAGGTTTCCGAAGGTGCCGATGTTGGCGATGATGAGCGCGAGGCGGAACTGATTCTCGGTGCGTACCGACCCGAGCGCCAGCCGGCGGTACTCGAAGGCGATCCCGCAGCAGCCGCCGTTGAAGCTCAATTGCACGATCTGGTGCTGCAGAAACTGACGCGTGATGTCGTAGCTGAAGCCGGCGGCGGCGTTGAAGCCCTTCCGGTTGAGCTGGCCGTAACCGACGAGTGCGCGGACCTGATTGGAGAGAGGCTGAAGGACCGGGTCGGCGTGAACGCGGAAGTGGGCCACGGTGGCGAAGAATTCCCGATACGGCTTGACCTTGACGAGACTTCCGATCGTTGCGAGCTTGCCGCGCTGAGTGTCGTAGTCGAGGATCAGCTCGGCGTCGTAGCGCCCGCCCGGAGTGACCTTCAGGTCGCTCACGATCGGCGACCAGTTCCGCGGGCCGTCGGCAAACGCGAACGGCGTGATCGAATTGAGCGCCTGGAACACATTGCGCTGCCCCGGCACGATCGCTCCACCGAACGTCGGGTCGAAATAGTGCTTTTGCGCGACGCGCCAGGAGAGAAATTCTTCGGCTTGGCCGTCGCCAGATTTCCGGAAGAGCCGTTGCGTGATTCCGTACTCAACCTCGTTGGTGTTCGTCAGCGTGTCATTCTCGTCGAAACGGATGAACCGGCTGAAGTTCTCGACGCCGGTAACGTAGCGGTAGGTGATCTCGGGCTCGACGGCGTGTTTCCACTTCCTCGGCGACTCGGAGTTTCCGAATACCCGCTCGAGCGACGGCGGGCGCAGGTCCACGGTGACTTCGCCGGTGTTGCGGCGCATCGCTTCGCCGACAAGGACGCCATTTTGAAGCTGCGAGCCGTAGCGAGTCGTGCGAAGCGCCGCCGTGGTCGTTGCGCCGAACCACGGCCCGAGATGCAGGGGCAGGGTTACGCGCGGCGAGAACTCGGAGCGCTGCACGGCTCCGGCGGTATCGATATTCATATCGGAGCGATGAACGGCTCCGGCATAAGCAGAGAAACCGAAATAAATCGGCACCCGCTTCCAGGGCGCCTGGTCCACCGAGCTGAACCGCGCTTCCGGCGCGCTGCGCAGGACGACGGCGGTTGCGGGCTGGATGGTGAGAAAGTTCTTGTCGTTGAGCGCGGCGAAATTGAGGCTGAAACCCTTGAAGTTGTTGGTGAGAAACACCGCGCTGCGCACTTCGGAGTTGACCGCTTCGCCAAAAGTTTCTGCAAAGGCCAGCCGGAAAGTGAGGGAGGTGAGCTGGCTAACGTCGGCCACCGCACGCCACCCGTTCGGCAGCAGCGCCTGCGCCTCGAGCTTCTGCTGGTGCCCGCCCTGCGGCTGGCGCACGCCATTGGCGTCGGGCAATCCGCGGTCAATCACGCCGAAGTAATTGTAGTGGAGCGAAGCGTTCTCCCACGGCCGGGCGCGCACTTCGGCGGTCTGGCTTGAGCCGCGCCGGCTCAGGAGCTGCGCGCCAAGCGTTGTGTCGAGCCATTCCGCCGGCGCCCAGTAAAACGAATCGCCGAGCATAAAGCCTTTGCGCGAGCTGTTGCCGATCGACGGCAGCAGAAACCCGGACTGCCGGACGTTGCGGCCGGCTGGTGCGGTAGCGTATGGCAGATAAAACAAAGGGATGCGGAACATTCGGAAATTGGCGTTCACCAGCGCGACATTGCGGTCGAGTTTCAGCCGTGCGTGCGGCGCGTAGAATTTCCATTTGGGCCGGTCCGGCAAGCAAACCGTCATCCATGCGTGGCGGATCACATAGGTGCGATCGTCCACGCGCTCCACCTCTTGCGCTTCGAAGTAGAGCGGGTTCTCCGTTACCAGAACGTCGAAATTCGGCCGCCGCACGATCTTCACCGTTCCACGGACGCGCGTGAAGACGCCCCGGCCAGTGCGCACGTTGTAGCGCGCCTCGTCGCCGTCCAGGTGCTGGTTGTCCAGGTCAAACTGGACGTGCCCGCGCGCGACCGCGTCGTTGGTACTCGTGTTGTACTCGACGGTGTCGGCGCGCAGCCGCATGTTTTGGAAACGGATGTCCACGTCGCCTTCGGCGATGTAGAGATCGCCCTGGCGGCGCTGCTGTTTCGCTTCGAGTTCGGCGATACCCGTGCGCCCCGCGGGGAGACGGACCTGCTGCGCCGCATGTCCGGACAAACCGAAGACAAGGAGGGCAACCGGCAACCGAAGAAGAAAACGGGGGAAGGGTCTCTGCAGAATGGTCGCCCTCGTCAGCTAGAGTGGATGCGCTCCGGCGAAAGAGCCTAGCACGCGCGTCGCGGCTTGGGTAGCCAAGTGCGGCCATCGCCGTGGAAACGCGCCGCCGTGGCCGCACGTCTTTCCTCCTGCCAGGGAGTCCCGGCCATTTCCACAGGTCAAGCGTCAGCAATTCGCTGTCCATGGAGTATCATCCCCGCGCCGCGAGGCCCGCTGCTTAAGGGGTGGAGTGTGGCCGCTCGTCGGAACAACATTATTGCCGGGAACCTGCCCCTCACAGGAGGAACGTCTCTATGAAGCGCGTCCGTCGATTCCAGGTTGCCACCGTGGGTTTCCTCGCCGGGTTCCTGATGGCAGGAGCGCCTCATGTCGCCGCGCAAGACAAACGCGAAAAGTCCGCGGGGGGCACGCCGAAAGCCATCGACGCGTTGAAGAACCTGAAATTCCGCGAGCTGGGTCCCGCGACCATGGGCGGCCGCGTGGACGACTTCGCCGTGGACGAGCGCGACCCAAAGACGGTCTATGTCGGTCTCGCTTCGGGCGGCGTCTGGAAGACCACGAACGCCGGCACGACCTGGGAGCCGATATTCGACAAGGAAGGCGTCTCGACGATTGGCGACCTGGCCCTCGCTCCCTCCGATCCCTCGATTCTTTGGGTCGGCACGGGCGAGCCGAACAACCGCCAGAGTTCCTCATGGGGCAACGGGGTTTACAAATCCAACGACGGCGGCAAGACCTTCGAGCGCGTTGGGCTCGAACAAACGCACCACATCGGCCGGATTGTGATTCACCCGGCGAATCCAAACGTGGTTTACGTCGGCGCTCTCGGTCATCTGTGGGGATCGAATCACGAGCGCGGCGTCTTCAAGACGGCCGACGGAGGCAAGACCTGGACGCAATCGCTCTACATCAACGATGACACCGGCGTTGTGGACATCGCCATGGACCCGGCCAGCCCCGACACACTTTACGCCGCCGCGTACCAGCGCCGCCGCACGCCCTACGGCTTCGTGGGGGGCGGGCCTGACGGGGCCATCTACAAAACGACGGACGGCGGGGCCAACTGGAAAAAGTTGACCAAAGGCTTGCCGTATGAAAACGGCGGTGACGTCGGCCGCATCGGCGTCGATGTCTCCCGCAAGAACCCCAATATCGTTTATGCCGTCGTCCAGCATTCGAAGGGCGGCGTCTTCCGCAGCGAAGACAAGGGCGAAACCTGGACGAAAATGAGCGACACGAATCCGCGAGCCTCCTATTACAGCCAGATTCACATTGACCCCAACAACGATCTGCGCATCTGGGTGCTGGGCGCGCCGATGTACTACTCGGAAGACGGCGGAAAAACGTTCACCACGCGGCGCGTCACGCGCATCCACGGCGACTATCACGCCATGTGGATCAACCCCGCCGATTCCAATCAGATGGTCGTCGGCTCCGACGGCGGAATCCATTGGAGCTACGACGCCGGAAAAACATGGGACTTCATCAACACCATCGCCATCGGCCAGTTCTACGAAGTCGGCGTAGACATGAGCAACCCGTACAAGATTTGCGGCGGACTGCAGGACAACGGAAGCTGGTGCGGCCCGAGCCGCTCGCTCTCCGACGACGGCGTCATCAACGAGGACTGGGTGCTCGTTCACGGGGGCGATGGTTTCTACGCCCAGATTGATCCGGCCGACCCTACGACCGTCTATGCCGAATCCCAGGACGGTCACCTTTCTCGGCGCGACCTGAAAACCATGGAGCGCCGCTCCATCCGACCGGAGATGAAGGAAGGCGAGCCTCCTTACCGCTTCCAGTGGAACTCGCCTGTGGTCATTTCTGCGCACGACCACAACACTATCTATTACGGCGGCAATTTTCTCTTCAAGTCCACGAACCGCGGCGACACCTGGACGCGTCTCGACGGCGACCTCACGACCGGCATGGACCGCAACAAGCTCCCCATCCTCGGCAAAGTACCGGACAAGGACACGCTTTCGCGACACGACGGCGTGCAGCAATACCCGACCATCACGACGATCAGCGAATCGCCGCTCACGGCCAACGTCCTCTGGGTCGGCACCGACGACGGCAATCTGCAGGTCACCCGCGACGCTGGACAAAACTGGAAGAACGTGGCGCCCCGCGTTCCGGGTGTGCCGAAAGGCACCTATGTGAGCCGCGTCGTAGCTTCGAAATACGCGGAAGGCACCGCCTATGCCACCTTCGACGGCCACCGCAGCGACGACTACAACGTGTACGTTTACATGACCGCGGACTACGGCGAAAACTGGAAGAACATCGGCAGCGGCATTCCGAAGAGCGCGGGCACCGTGCACGTGATTCGCGAGCATCCGCGGAACCAGAACCTGCTTTTCGTCGGCACAGAATTCGGTCTGTGGATCTCCTGGGACCGCGGCGCGACCTGGTCTCAGCCTCGCACGAATTTCCCGACGGTGCCGGTGGACGATATCGCCATCCACCCGCGGGACAACGACCTCGTCATCGGCACGCATGGCCGCTCCATCTGGGTTTTCGACGATCTCACGCCCATCGAAAAACTCGACGCCGCGATCCTTACTTCGGATCTGAGTGTGTTCGACCTGCGCCCGGCGACGGAGTGGCGCCTCTACCACCGCCGCTGGAGCTCCGGCCACAAGAAATTCACCGCGCAGAATCCTCCCGAGGGCGCGATCGTGACGTATTACCTCAAGAACGCGGTGCCGCCAGAGCCGCCCAAGACGGACGGTAAGGACGCTGGCCAAGCCACCGAGCCGAAAAAAGAGGGCAAAGCAAAAATCACCATCCTGGATAAGGACGGGAAAACCATCCGTGAAATGGACGGCGCCGGAACGGCGGGCCTAAACCGCGTCAACTGGGACCTGCGCTACAACGCACCAGCCCAGCCGACGCCCGAACAACTCGAAGCCATCCAGGCCGGCTACGGTTTCGGGCCGCGCGGGCCTCGGGTCGATCCCGGCGAATACTCCGTCAAGGTGAGCGCATCGGGCAAAGACGCAACCAAGATGGTGATCGTCGAAGAAGACCCGCGAATTTCCCTTTCTCCCGCGGACCGCGCCGCTCGCCGCGATGCCTTGATGAAACTCTATGAACTGGCCAAGACCACCGACAAGGATCGCAAAACCTTCACAGGCCTGCGGGACGCTCTTACGGCCGCGCAGGAGCAGTGGAAGAAAGAATCCGAGAAGCCCGACGGGCTGAAGGTCCCGGACAACATTCGCAAGGCCGCCGAAGCGTTGAAAAAGAAGGTGGACGACATCGAACCGAAATTTGTGCGCCCGCGCGAGCCGATGGGAAGCGCCGGTCCGCCGTTCGTCTGGCGGCCCGATCCGCTGCCCGAGCGCGTACAGGATCTCCTCGACGATGTGGACGGCTATTCCGCCGTGCCGAGCGGGCAGCAGCTCGCGCAAGTGGAGGAATTCACCAAGCTCGCGGCCGATGCCGGTGCGCAGTTGAAGAAGCTCATCGAGGAAGACCTGGCGAGCCTGAACAAGATGATGAACGAGGCGGGGATTCCGCACATCCGGCCGTCGGCGGCGGAACCGGCGCGGCCCGGGGGACGCGATGACCACCGGTGACACCGTACGCTGCGCCTTCGCTTTAGCCTTGCTCGGGGTGAGGTGACCGAACGGGAATCCGTGCGTCTAAACAGGGCGTTGCTTGTCCTGGGGTGGCGCGGCTCCACGCCGCGCGGGTGCCTCACCACGAAAACTTTCGGGACATCATTCCGAATTTGCGGAAGAGGGAGAGTAGCATCATGCATGGGAACGACTGGAAGTGGCGCCGATTTGGGGTGTGCGTACTGGCCCTTGCGCTTGGCGCGGGGCTCGCGACCGCGCGCGCCCTGGCCGATGAGACGCAAGCGGCCAAGGAAGAAAAGAAGGACGAGAAGAAGGACGAGAAAAAGGGCCTCCCGCTCAAACCCGAGCGCAAGATCGAATTCACGACGGACGAAGCGACCTGGGCGTCGCTCGACGTTTCGCCGGACGGGAAAACCATTGTCTTTGAGCTCGTGGGTGACATCTACACGCTGCCCATCGAGGGCGGCCAGGCGAAGGTCATCTCCGGCGGTATGCCCTTTGACAGCCAGCCCCGTTTCTCTCCCGACGGCAAATGGATCGCGTTTCTCTCCGACCGCGAAGGTTCTGAAGAAGTCTGGATCATGAAGGCCGACGGGACAGAGCCAAAACAGCTCTCCAAGAACTCCAACGCTGAGTTCGCCTCGCCCGCCTGGGCCCCCGACGGGCAGTACGTCATCGTGTCGAAGGCCGCATTCGCCATCAACACGTTTGAGCTGTGGATGTACCACATCCAGGGCGGCTCGGGCGTGCAGATCACCAAGGCTAAGCCCACTCCCACCGCTCCGCGCCGGGACCGCCACAATGCCCTCGGCGTCTCCCCTTCTCCCGATGGCCGCTATCTCTACTACGCGCGGCGCATCGGCGGCTTCGCGTACAACGCCCAGCTCCCGCTCTGGCAGATTGCGCGGCGCGACCGCAAGACGGGCGATGAAGACATCATCATTGAGCAGCCGACCAGCGCGATGAGGCCGCTCATCTCGCCCGACGGCGAAAAGCTTCTCTACGTCTCGCGCTACGAAACCGAGACGGGTTTGCGTCTGCGCGATCTGCATTCCGGCGAAGACCGCTGGGTGAAGTACCCCATCACACGCGACGACCAGGAATCGCGCTTCACGCGCGACCTCTTCCCTGCTTATGCATTCCTGCCGGGAGGAAAGGAAATCGTTCTTACGAACGGAGGGAAGCTGCACCGCGTGAACATCGCAACCGGCGACGACAAGCTGATCCCCTTCACCGCGCAGGTCACGCAGGACCTCGGCCCGAAGCTCGACTTCCCGCAAAAGGTTGAGGAAGGGCCCGTCAAAGTGCGGCTGATTCAGGATGCCGTGGAGTCGCCCGACGGGAAGCGTCTGGCGTTCTCGGCGATGACGCGCCTTTACGCGATGGATATTCCCGCCGGGAAGCCGCAGCGGCTGACAAGCGGGAGCGCGCGGGAGTTTCAGCCGGTGTGGTCGCCCGACGGCAAATGGATCGCGTATGTGACCTGGTCGGCCGAAGGGGGACAGACTTGGAAGGTGCCTTCGACCGGCGGGCAGCCGCAGCGGTTGACGCAGACGAGTTCGTTCTATAGCGATCCGGCGTGGTCGCCCGACGGCGCGCGCATCGTTGCGCTGCGCGGCTCGGCCTACGACCGCGAGAACAGCCAGTTCGACTTCGGCCCGCCGCCGGGCACAGACCTGATCTGGATTCCAGCCGAGGGCGGCGCGGCGAACCTGATTCTTCCCGCGCGCGGGGCCGGCAAGCCGCACTTCACCCATGAGAAAGACCGCATCTACGTGTACACGCCGCAGGGACTCATCTCGTTGCGCTACGACGGCACCGACCGGCGAACGCATATTCAGGTGAAAGGTCAGGGCCTGTTTTTTGCCGAGGAGCCCGTCCCTGCCGATGATGTGCGCGTGAGTCCGGACGGCCAGTGGGTGCTGGCTCACGTGATGAACCAGCTCTACCTCTCGGCGATGCCGCAGGTGGGAGGCGAGGCGCCGACCGTGGACGTGACGAAACCTTCGGTGGCGGTCAAGAGGCTGACCGACATCGGCGCGGATTACTTTGCCTGGGCCGACGACGGCAAGACGATTACCTGGGCCATTGGCGCGAGCTTTTTCCGCGAGCCGGTGAGCGCCATCAGCTTCGAGCCGCCCAAGGAAGAAAAGAAAGAGGGCGAGAAGAAAGACGGCGACAAGAAGGACGCCGAACAGAAAAGCAGCGAAAAGAAGGACGAACAGGCGGAAAAGAAGCCGGAAAAGTTCAAGGAGCAGGAAAAGGACGTTCAGGAGATGGCCGTGGACCTGGAATTCCCGCGGAAAACTCCGAAGGGGACGATCGTGCTGCGCGGGGCGACGGTCATCACCATGAAGGGCGACGAGGTACTGAAGGACGCCGACGTTGTCGTGGAGAATAATCGCATCAAGTCCGTCGGCAAGCGGGCTTTGGCGCCTGGAGGCGCCACAGTGTTCGACGTCCGCGGGAAGACCATCGTGCCGGGCTTCATCGACACTCACGCGCACTGGTTCGAGATCCGCCGCGGCATCCTGGACACGCAGAACTGGAACTTTCTGGCGAACGTGGCGTACGGCGTGACTGCGGGGCTCGACGTGCAGACGGCCACGAACGACATGTTCGCCTACGAAGACCTGGTCGATGCCGGCGAGATTATCGGGCTGCGGGCATTCTCCACTGGCCCGGGGATTTTCTCCGACAACAATTTCCAGTCGGTCGAGGAAGTGAAGGGCGTGCTGACGCGCTACAAGAAATATTACGGCACGCACAACCTGAAGAGCTACGTGGTGGGCAACCGCAAGCAGCGCCAGTTCATGGTGCAGGCCTCGAAGGAACTGGAGATGATGCCGACGACGGAGGGCGCGCTCGACCTGAAGCTCAACCTGACGCACGTCATTGACGGCTTCCACGGCAACGAACACACGCTCCCCATTGCCCCGCTCTACAAGGACGTGGTCGAGATGTTCGCGAAGTCCGGCATCGGCGAGACGCCCACGCTGATCGTGAACTACGGCGGGCCGTTCGGCGAAAACTACTGGTACGAGAACACCGAAGTGCACGACGATGCGAAGCTCAGCCGCTTCACGCCGCACCGGATCCTCGATGAAAAAACGAAGCGGCGCGAAGGATGGTTCCGCAAGGACGAATACGCTTTCCCGAAGCTAGCGGCGGGAACGGCGAAGATCCTGCGCGACGGCGGCCTCGTCGGCGTGGGGAGCCACGGGCAGCTCCAGGGGCTGGGCTACCACTGGGAGATGTGGATGATCGCGAGCGGCGGATTAACGCCGCTCGAGATGCTGCGCTGCGCCACGATGAACGGCGCCAAAATGATAGGCCGCGCTCAAGACCTCGGCTCCATCGAGCCGGGCAAGCTCGCCGACCTCGTGATTCTCGACAAGAGCCCGCTCGACGACATCCACAACACGAACACGGTGCACTGGGTGATGAAGAACGGCGAGCTCTTCGAGGGCGACACGCTGAACCAGGTGTGGCCGGGGAAGAAGCCTCTTCCGCCGCTGTGGTTCTGGAACAACTACGACGCACCCAAGGCGGGGGAACCGCTCAAGTACTGATGGCGCAGTCAAAAGTCGATAGTTGAAAGTTGACAGTCGGAAGGACGTCGATTGTCGCTCGACTTCAAACGGGGGACTGCTCTTTCTTGGCGAGCTGGCGGGCGTGGGCGTCGCGGTACCAATCCAAGGTGCGGCGCAAACCTTCCTCAAAGCCGACTTGGGGATCGTAG